>Ga0307512_10004397_pt1 | contig 15490 bp, 14 predicted proteins | sample 14_EM_MG_FD_200267 | JGI IMG/M metagenome (GOLD analysis project Ga0307512, IMG submission 200267) | Populus trichocarpa ectomycorrhiza microbial communities from riparian zone in the Pacific Northwest, United States - 14_EM | ecosystem: Host-associated > Plants > Roots > Unclassified | place... | reverse complement strand
AGGCTTCTTCCAGAAAAGCCCGCGCTAAGGACGGCCGGCCAGGCTTTGTCCAAAGCCCGAAGGCTGGGCCTAAAGATGTCAGGGCCGGCCCGGCCCGGCCCGTTTCGAACACTGGTTGTATTACTAACTATCGTAGGGCCATCAGTGTCACCACCATGGTCATGAAGATCAAGTAGACTGTCAGTTATCACTATATGTTCATGTTCGCACTCAACACTCGCACTCAACACTTGCACTGATCCTCGCACTAACACCGGTCCAATTACCCTGAAAATCAAGCTGCGGATTCTGCTGGAAAATCTGATTCCGAGATCTGCTCTCCCTATGAGTCCTGGTATTGCCATTAACCCAGTACCATCGACTTAAATCCTCGAACAGCATGGCCATTGGATATCGTGAGATTCTCAGACTGAGACTATGTTGACTAGGGATTTGGCCCGGTGGCTTTCTTAGTCTTCGATGCAGGTGGACTCGGGCATGAGACGGGTGGCTGGTCGCTCCCATTGCCTTCGCCTGCCCCCACCAGCCGCGCCTGCCCCCATGCTGAGGAGGAGGGCTCGGCACTGATGCTCGGCTTTGGGCTCCGGCTTTGGCAGTCGGCATGGAGTTTTCCTTCTCTCTCTTTCGTATATAACTGTATAGTTTTTCCTCTCTTTGGATCCATAGACAATTGAGCTTCTTTGTTCTTTCTCTTTTACTCTCAACAGACTATAGGTGTGGGTGCCAGAGTTGGTCGCGGAGTTAGTTAGTCGCAGGAATAAACTTCGTCTAAACGACTGTTGATATCAGGGTTTGTGAATAAGAACTGTAAATCCACTAAGTTAGTTGATTCTCAAGAACTACCTTTTTCTGCCGTATAACCTTATACTGCTCAGTTGAAGATGCCATTCATTCATAGCCTCGGGAATCCTCTGGATCCTCGCAATGAGTGGTGGATGTTACTGCCGCAGGGTGCAAAAGACTAGCTGCATCACTGCAAAGGACCATTTCAAAAACCAGCTGCGTGTCTTTGATTGACCAGCTGCATCTACTGCGAAAGAGATTCTGCAGCGAAAGAGGTTTTGCAGCGAAAGAGCCACTACGGCGAAAGTGCCACCGCAGCGAAAGGCGCAAAAAGAAGTGAAAATCTCCAAGCCTGAAAGGGCGCGAAAGAGCATTCACAGCGAAAGTGTGTGGAAAGCAGCCAAAACCCTGAAAGCACGTGGTACAATCCGGAACTTTCAAAGTACGCTCGAGTTTCGCGATGTGGGCTGAATGAAATTGCATTGAATAAATTCAGCTGGATATGGCCAGCTGAGTGCGCATACATGGGTGGGTATATGTGTGCAAAGTATTCACCGGGTGTGGACTTGGTGAATGGACCAGTCCACTCACTGAGGTGGGGTGCAGGGGTATACTCCGCGAATGAACCAGTCCAGTCACTGAGGGTGGAACTCCGTGAATGGACCAGTCTCTCCGCGGAGGGACATCCTCCGTGACTGGACTAGAACAAAAAGTCTATTCTCGGTCTCGGCTGGTACAGAGCCAATGGACCGCTATCATTTCAGTAGACGTTGACTTGGACGACGGGCGTGGAGGAAAGACGACGACGGTAGGGGAAGGTGGCAGCGGTAGAATCAACGATGGCGGAGGAGATGCTAGAGAAGACGCAGTAGAGACAGACGTAGAGTAGATGAGACAAGAAATGGACAGTGCCGTAGACGACGGCGCGGAGATATGATAGTGGCGGGGATACGAAGGCGGAGATGACATGACGGCAGTGAGTAGGTGACAGCGGTGGGGTAAATGCGGAAAGTGTAGATGACGCTGGAGAAGGGGAGCATTGCCGACAGCGCACAGATGAGGAAGAGAAGAGTCGATGACACACGGAGTAGACGGGGCGTAAACGACGGCGTGTAGACACGAAGGCGGAGGAGACACGATGTGTAGACGATGGCGTAGACGAAATAAGCAGCGCGAAGACGAGAGTAGAATATACGACGGCGGAGGTCGAGAGACCGGGCGGGTGGAGTGACGGCGCCGAATGAGGAAATAGCTTCTCACCGTGCAATTAGCAAAAATCACTTCGTACTTAGTTAGGTCTATCACTAGCGTCCGCCCCAACCTGACAATTCGCAAAACAATCAACCATAAGTATTATCACTAAGTTATGGTCTTACGGTGATTATACTGACTGGTACCCAAAATTCTGGATAGTGGCGTGCATACTTGAGGAGTCGCCATGTGTGCTACCCGTGCGGATATCAGAACACCTGATATGGAACGGCATAGACGGTGCGGAGTGCCGGGGGCGGAGGTACTGTATGGACGAGGGCGGAGGCACGGAAAAAGGATGCGCACGAAGCCGTGGAAGATGGATGCATTGAATATCGACGTGTGAAAGATGGGCGCGAACAATGGTGGAGACCAGGTGTCAATGTGTGCGGTAGTATTGAAGAGGAGAACTGGCGTAGACAGAAAGCGCGGACGATCGTGAGTAACAGAAGAAAGCGATATCGGCTTCGACGTTACCGGGGGGACGTAGTGGAATCTGAGAAGTCAATGGTGGAGTGGATAGAGTCGGTCGTACTCTAGACAAAGTGATCAAAAAAGAAAACAATGACTTCAAGGGTTATCAAATCCCGTGACTTACTGCATGGGCTATGGTGTGGAGTTATACACCCAAGTCTATTCTGGGAAATTTATTGCGTTCACATACCATTTCTGGAGGTATGAATTTTAATATCGCACTAATACCGATACTAAGCGTGGATAATATACTGTGTCTGGTAAGTGTTCCGCTGGGTATAGACTCTACCTACTATCGTAGGACTTAGTAACAATAACGCAATCGAATTACAAGGCACATGGCTTCTTCCACCCCCGGTACCAAGTACAATAAAGATTCCACGGGAGCGGGCATCTACTCGAGTATGGAGAGTATCCGTTAATGCAAGAGTTTGTCCTCTCTTCTTTTATGGCAGGGTCTCGGAGTATCGTGTGCGTTGACACATGCAGGGTTGTGACAGCGCTAATGCAAATCCAACATGAATTTAGTTCGGTGCTTCTATTCGTCCAACCATCCTTGTCGGGTGTTTGTCACGGCTGCCAAGTCGTTTCATATCAATTCACAAAGTTTTTACAGATCCATTATTATTTTGGAGTGTGCCGATGATATTATCTAGTTCCGGTACCAGTCTCCAGCTTGCTTTCGCTGCGTCTTGCTTCCCCGCTCGCAGGTAATTCCTTATTTTTGTCGCCGTGTCAATTTAGATCTGCATCCCAGCGACCCCACGTACGCTACCGCCAGTTAGCAACCATCCATTGCCCTGCACTTCAATTGCATCTTTCAACTCCGTCCAACAGTAACAGCCTGTAACAGGCAACCTCCAAAGATAGTGCGTGTTGAAAATATTGAATTATCTCAAGTACAAAAAGTGAGTAAGAGAGGCAGACACAAGACGGATCCAATACCCAGGGTCGACTACTGTACCGAGTCCGAGAGAGCCGATTACCGTACCAAGCCCGGGGCTTTCACAGAATTAGGTACCATACCAAAGCCGAGGCTACCAATCCTGATGCCTGAGAGCATGAATGCGAGCTCTATGTTGTTGTTGTTGTTGTTGTTGTTGTTGTTTATTCATACTGTGTTCACTCTTACTAGAGTATGACAGGACCTAATACCCCCTCCGCTTCCGGGCGAGCCGGCTAGATGGCGGAGCTCCCCCCCCGCTACCCTTCATCCCCGCTGACAAATGAAAGTTGAAAGATAGAACAGAAATAAAACGAAGGAAAGGAAAGGAAAAGAAAAGAACGGATATAAACCCCACCGCCGCCGCTCCCCGCACCTAAGTCAGCCTCTGCGCCTGCTCCATACGCGAGCTCTATGTTTTCGAGTGATTTTACGTGACAACACAAAACTTAAACTTTTTTCCGATGTTACCGTCCACCCATACAGTACAGCTTCATACATACGGCAGCCTGGAACATTAAAACTTTGATTTCTCTATCACATGCTCCAAGCTGCACTCCTCTCTGCGTCCTCGGAGGGTATGCGTACCCCAAAACATAAGATTGATATCCGCTCAAGAATGGCTCAACTGATTCATGACCTATAACGATAACCATTTTGAGCGCGTCGAGTAGATCATTTGACGTCAACTAAGTAGTTCGATCTGACTGATATTCAAAGAGTTAGCATAAGTGAGTAGTTGAATTAATAGAAATCCCCGAGGTATAATTATCCTCCACCCCATGTCATCTCCATTGATTGCTGTCTGATTTAGAAACTTACAGGATACAAAATGATCTACTCAATGCTCCTAAATTGTTGCACTCTCGGACCATGAATCTTCCTAGTCGCTCCCGAGCTACAGCCTGTTTTGGGCTTTTGGAGCAGACTGGGTCCGGGAGCATAGAGTCGAGTGTGCTTGGGAGCGTAGAGTCACGTGTACTTGGGAGTACGGATTCAAGTGCACCTGGGAGCATGGTGTCGAGTGTACGGTTAGTGTGATTGGGAGCAGGCAGTCGAGCGCACATGGGAGCATAAAGTTGAGTACGATGATTTTGAACTGGATGAAAGTAATTAGAACCACTGTAATGTAATTTGGAACGGAGTGTGGGAGCTGATGAAGAAATTTTACCACGTACGAACTTTGTTATCGAGATTTCATGTACAGTCATGGTGACTCACTCGCATATTTCCTGCCTATGGTGTTGAATGGAACAAACAAACTACTGTTTGTGTGCGTGACTGCTTTCTACAGCTCTTCATATATTCTCACATGAGAGCCAAGCTAGCTCTCTTCTCTAATACAATCGTCATCTCAAAGCAACAGGCTATGAGTTTATACATAGTCCACGAAGCCCTCACACACAATCACCAAAATTTCGGAATTTTTGCCTCAGAATTGGTGGAGGTTTGAGGGATTTTGAGTTAGTGATGCCGGAATTTCCGCAAAATGGGTTAGCTAGCATACAAATAGGCGACTTGTAGAACAACAGTTTTGCTTCCTTCTCAACAGCAACTACCCAATAATGCCCTCTAAAATTTGGTATATACTGAGTTCAGTATACTGAAAAGCAAGATAAATTTTGTAAATGCACCAGGGTGCTAGTTGTGATTTGGTAGTCGCTGTACAATGGGTGTTTTCGCGTGTTTTCGGTGGGTACAGCCTAGATCACCAAGAATTTTGACGCATAACTTACAAGACAGTTGTGTACTGTATTCTTCACCGTCAGCCCCGGTCATACTCAGGTATATATATGAAACACAAAGCGTTGAATTTTGTGATACAGATGATGATTTTTAACCTATTCGTAATATTACCGTCTTGTATTCAATGAGAATTTATAGTTCCAGTTGGAGTATTACGAAGTGGCCATCGGAGTGGCAAGTCGAGTGCCAAGTTGCGGGTGGCAAGAGTGAGATAACGTGCAAGGGTGTACCGGTGACTCCACTGTGTGGTATGCGCGTCTTGTTTTAGCTTCGCGTGCTGGAGTTTGATGCTGACTATTTCAATAACGACGTCCGAATTTCCGTAGAAAACATAATATTGACCTTCTAAGTATCTTAACCACCCGTTTTGTTTCGCATACTGACAGTCTCTTGCCATGAGCGAATACAACTTTACTGCTAATCGATTTTTGTGGATGGTTACGGGGGTTGACTATCTCCCCCACTTTTTCTCACTCTATACTCGCAATTGCTGTACTGGTCAGACGTTGCTCGGTACTGAGAGGCCTGTTCCTATCGGACAGTTGTTGCTGACGACCTTTGGATAATCAGACACGGTCATGTCGCCGCTGCAAAGTTTTACAGCAACTGAGGATGCGGAGGTGGAGAGAGGCGCAACAACTGGTATAAGTTGAGTAAGTGCTGGGAAGTTAATAGCTTGGTTAGAACAGGTGAAGTGAAAGATCGGCTGGTAGAATAAATTTTACCCTTTGGCATTTTAGATATAACGAATAACCATCATGGTGTTAGTGCTGGCAAATTTAACTCATCGGAAATGGGCTTCCTGACGCTGATAAGTACATATATTTGACCGGACAGACACCCCATTCTGACTGCTGACTTCCGAGCCACTGTGACCAGTATAGTACTATCTTTACCCTATCCAACCCCAATCTACTGACATTTTCACAGATCGTACACCACCATTGGTAGAAACTAATTGCAGTACGAAGCATGCAGATGCAGTGATTTGGCAGCAGGTTTTATGTCGGCCACTTGGCATTGCGCACATTAAGGCAGTGGTGCTGTCATTGAATAAAATAGTTGTTATTTTTCTTTTTGAATCTATCGTGGGGGTTTGTGTGCACACAGATGCAGTAGTCCGTTTATACTTTGTGCACATGCATACACACTCAGCTATTCTCATCCAGCTGAATCCCAACGGCGCAATCGTGTACCGTCAGCTCGCCCTACGGAAGATATATGTATACGTGCCACAAATGAAGCATTGCACATTACAAAACGAAACAGATATGGCGCAAGGTAGCATCCGTAGCGTATACCTTTGGTCATTGGTCCAGCTAGCAAACTACTACCTACTCTCTAGCTGTAACAAATGACTCCGACCTACTACTGCTCCCTTGTGAATCCCCATTGAGCTTACCGCTGCAGTCTGCATACTATTATTGTCTACTGATGGTCGCACAGTTAACGATCGTGATGGTCGCGCGTCTAACGGTCGTGATGGTCGCTCGTCTGACGACCATGATGATTGCACGGCTGACGATCGAGTCGAGGTGACGGTGGCAAGCTCAGCTGCACCGTTTGTTCGGTCGCTACGAGTGTTGGCCACAGTTCTCGATTTTGTGCAATGTAAGCACTTGCAACACCCGCAGTGGCGCTAACGGCGCCAAAATTTGCGCTTACAACAACCCCGCCACTGCCGTAACCCGGCATTCCTGCAGTGGAAGCCCTCACGAGGCCATACGTACCGCAAACAAGCATTCTAGATGCAACCAACACAGTGCAGCTCTCGGTGGGTACTATGTGCTCAGTCAGGGCGAGCCTCTATGCTGGGAATTAAAACTTACCAATGCAAGGATTAGGCGGTCCCCTATTCGCACAAGGTGTCCCAGGACAAAAATTGAGATCATAACGGGAGGCAATGGACATAGTTTTGTCGCAGTTTTAACAACAGAACATTTTGTCCAAGTTTAAATTTCGAGTTAGTTTTAGGATGTTGTGAGATTAATGGGAAAGTGTCAGCAAGGCTTAAACCCCGTCTTATTTATGGATTGTGAAATGCTCTGCACGGGGCTGGCATGCGAGCTTATGCACTGCGTGCACGTGTATGTGCGCAATGCAAAGGTAGGCTGGTCGTAGAATTTCTAACATAGCGACTTATCCAGTTAGAATATAGATACTGATGATGGTAAGATGTAGTTAAAATATGTCATTACACTTCGATAGCCCGGAGTTAGAATATTAGGGCTGGTTGCACAGTAAAGGGGTAAACTCGTAATCCTGTCGTGGGATGTAAAGGAAAATCGAACTGTGCCCAGTGAGCTAGCTAGAGACGAGAAGAGACATCTTAATCTTAAGCTTAGGTTAAGAGCGTTTTAGATCCCTGCCAGCCACCGGGAACACCAGGTGAAAAAACTAAGCTCACATGAGGTTCAGTCTCCCTGTCACATGCTAACGAGGTTTAGCTCCCACTTCATGTGAGTTTCGGTCTCCTTGTTACTTGTTCTAGTCCAGTCACGGAGGATGTCCCTCCGCCGAGTGACCAGTCCATTGACAGAGTCCCACCCTCCGTGACTGGACTGGATCATTTGCGGAGCTTACACCTGTACCCCACCTCCGTGTCTAGACTGGTCCATTCATGGAGTGTATACACTCGGTGAGTGCTCTGCATGCATAAATGTGGACGCATGAATGCGCACTCAGCTGGCCATATCAGGCTGATTTATTCAGTGCAAGTAAGGATCTTAAGCCTGGCTAAACATATCTGCAATAATGTAAATGATCTACATATACATACACTCTTTCTATCCGTATATAAGTTACCAATTCTGCCATCAAATCTTTCTACGTCAACATTCTTCATTAGTATTGCATCATCCAAATATTGAAACTCACATTACCATCTGCAATCAGTAAACAATAACCACTACGTTCTCTACATTTATCACGATGGCTTTTTCATATGGTACATCAACCTCTCAAGAGACTTTGAGAACTGAAGATTGAGATGTATTTTTGCAGTATATTAATTCCTCTCTGCACAAGAATCGATACGCTTGGATGGATTCAAGTAACTCCAAATTAAGGTTAGTAAACTCTAGGCCCAGTAACAATTAAAAGCGACATCGAGCAAATACACAAGGAATCGTATGGGAGCAGCCATACTGCGCTTCCGTTGATGGCAGAGGTGAATGACGAAAGTGGTTTGACCAAACTGGATATTGAGGAAGGATAGGTTCTCAAGGAGGACGAGGACGTGGAGAAGGAGGAGGAGGAGGAGAAAGAGGACGATGTGGATGAAGAAGGCAATGAGGGTGAAGAGATGGTATTAAGTTAGGATATGGAGCTTAATGTAATTACAGTTGTACAACGACGTTGAGCGATACAGCTGACCATAGGGATCATTATGATCGATAGTGTATAGAGTAATTCATATTTTGTATTGAGTGTAATTTGCACTTTGTATGTATGCTCCGCAAATGAACCAGTCCACTCACTGAGGTGGGGTACAGTGGTACACCGCGAATGTACCAGTCCAGTCACGGAGGGTGGGACTCTGCGAATGGACCGCTCTCTCCGCAGAGGGACATCCTCCGTGGATGGACTAGAACATTACTTATCTATAGGGTCTAGTGCCCGAAATTTATTAAGGGAAACTATTCATTGGCGGTCACTTATGTAAGATCAGGTTTCGTTTGGGTTACCGTGTTTGAAGAGTTCGAATGATTGACGAGTTGATCCGGGATAAGAAAGCTGGAGTGGCATTGCGCCTCTTCTTCAGTGTGGCAGAGACAGCCTCTCGGTGTCTGGGTGGCCATCACTATCTCTCTCTCTCTCACTTCCTCTTATTCTTCCTCTTCTTTTTCCTCTTCTTCTTCGCTCTCTACTTCTATATCTATGCACTGATCCGTTGGTAAAAGCAGATGTTAAATTTAAAACCCAGTATGGTAAATTTCGTGCGTTGATCTGAGCAGTAGCGAAGCTCTTGTGTTGGGCTAGGTTTTGTAGAGTACGTCATTACGTCGCTTGGGTTAGGGTTGGAAGCTAGGCTCCGTGTCATCTTAATTCAATCATCGTCTCAACAGGTTCATCACAACATCTAGCTCATGTGATAACTGACTACTATCAAATCTGTGTGTGGAAAGATCCTGAAAGTAGTTATTGCATTCGCCACGTGACATTACGGTAGAGGTAGAGAGGGAGTGTAGTAGCGATAGTAGTGTACAGGTCGGCACCAGTACCTACAACTGCGTACAGCAATAAATGCTACCTGGGAGCATACAGTTGTTACTGTAAGATTTAGAATGAGGTTGCCCAAACACTCAGTCACCGAGTAGACTCATTCACAAAGATTCATACATGATCAGTGTTCCGAATGGGCTCGGCATGCAGTCGGGCATTGACGGGCTTTCAGCCCGCTTTGTCCGCATAATCCAGCGGGCAGAGGTGGAGTCCCCCCGGATAGGCAGTATATCTTGAATGATGCAAGCCGGGGAAAAGTTTATTTATTCTGCACAGCATTTTGGAGGTAAATGTGGAGATCTGATAGTGTGGAATTAGTACGTACTCTCGAAAGCTGAACATATTGCAAGAAGCTCTATCCCGTCCGGACATAATCAACCTAGCCATTCAGTATAATCATAACCGAATATTGCCCTCTTCTCCATCTACTGTCCATCTTTATGTTATGCAGACTACCGCCGATACCGACTTTTCGAGTTTCGACACATCAGATGCCAACGGATTCATGAATACCTACTATCCAGAGTCCGGTCCGGCTTAACCTCCAAAGAGCTGCGGCTAGCCCGTTCGGAACATTGTACACGATTGCTCACTCGCCACTCGACCTCGCCACTCACTACCGAAAGCCACTCCGTTATTCCTGCGCGACCTCCAGACTCTCCGTCTATATAAATGCATAGAATATACCCTTAGATAGATCAGGAGACTTCTTCTTCAATATTGTAAGCAATATCACTCACTGGATGTTTGACACTCACCACATTACCCAGAGCGACAATTCGTAGTCCCGTGCAGAGTGAGGTCTTGTCGGAGATGAGGTTTTGCCATCCCTGAATTTGTCGACTTCTCTGGTCATACTGCACATCTAAGAGGGCTGGTTATGTGTCTCTTAAATCGTGTCTTTACGACACATCCTGAACTTTATTAAAGATGCCTTTCTGGATACAACTTTTATCAAGGCCCTCTCGATGGGTGACAACCCAAAATCTCACTTCGATTTACTTCTCTGACAGGAATGTAAGTTCTCACTAGTGGTGTCTTTTTTGCGTTTTAGTCATTATAACCTTTAACCCCCGAACTTGTGTGCTCAAGTTTTACGTGAATGTATCCTGAGAGAACTGAAAGGACAGACTCTCTACTCAGTTGCATGGGGAAAGTCGTTGAGAAAGTAGTCGCAGAGCTGCTATCTGACGAGGCCGAGAGAAGAGCACTGCTAAGCGATGGCCAATTTGGCAGCAGAAAGAAAAGGTTGGCCATCGACGCTGCAGGGATCATGGTTGACAGAGCGCATGCCACGTGGAAAGAAGACAACATCACGGGTCTCCTGCTGATGGACAAGGCAGCGTTCCCAAGCTTAGCGAGAGGAAGGCTGATCCATGCAATGAAGGCCAAGAAGATAGATGGAGACCTCATATGATGGACCGAGAGCTTTCTGCCAGAGCGGACGGTGGAGATGGCAATCAAAGGCAATGTCTGACTCAGTCACCCCGTGGAAGCAGGTGTCCCGCAGGGCTGACCCGTATCGCCTATTCTCTTTGCAATACACACCGCTGGACTGATAATGTGGGTGGAAGAAAGAATCCAAGCGGACGGCCTCCCCTTCGTAGACGACCTTGGATGGGTGGCAAACAGGAAGGACGTCAACCAAGTCATGGAAAAACTTGAAGCCTGGGCAGCAGAGAGCATCGAGTGGGCAAGCAGACGAGATCTCCAGTTCGACACTGCAAAGACTCAGCCACCACTGTTCACATGCTGGAAAAGCCACAACAAGCACCTCCGGCCGGAACTCACTGCCGCAATCAAGGTAGGAAATGCCTTCGTCTGATTCAACATAGAGGCAACACGATGGCTGGCAGTCTGGATGGACTGCCACCTGAGGTTCAAAGAGCACCACAACCGATGCATGAAGAATGCCCGGACAGCAGCAGCCCGGATGCGCGCACTCACGAAGATGCACGGAATCGTCCAAGAGTGAGTAAGAGCTATCCAGATAGGCTCTGTTCAATCCGTCGCATTGTGTGGAAGCGCGCTCTGGTCGGACCCGAGAGAGATTGGCAGACCAGAGGATCTTCAACTCCTGCTCATTTGGCAAGCTAGATCAACCATGGGCGCCCTCCCCATGATGCCAATGGGAGCACTTATGAGATGGTCAGGGCTCACACCTGGGCTGGTAGCCCTGGACACCAGGCAGCAACAATTGACAGCGGGGCTCGTAAGGGTGTGCGAAGGCTCAAAACTCAAGGCGGTGCACGATCACCCTACATCTCGCACACCGATCTGCAGAGTAATCACAAATGAGCCCCAGCAATGCAGGGAAGCAGAGACCATGCGCTGGCATAACCCTGACGAAGAGCCAGCTGTCAAGGCGGTCCTACTACTCGAAGACACAGCGGCTCAGAGAGAGACGATCCGCAGGGTGAGAGAAAGAGAGGCCAAAGTAGGTGTGGCGGTCTGGATGTGGTGGACGAACGGGTCGCAATCCGATGACGGCAGAGTAGGAGCTACCGCAGTGTGCATGCACAGAAACTGCTGGAAACCATTCCGCAGCCACCTGGGCACCTGATGATTAGAGGTCTATGACACAGAGCTGTGGGCAATCAGACTCGCAGTCCGGGAGTTAGTGAGAACGAGGGACACGCTGCAGACACATGGAGTGACGAAGGTAGCAGTCTGCAGCGACTCGCAAGCGGCCATCCCATGACCAGAGCACCTGGAAGCAGGGCCAGGGCAGCCTCTAGCAAGGGGCATTGACCGGAGCGTGAGGATTCTTTGCGAAGCCGGAATTGAGACAGAGATCCGCTGGGTCCCAGGCCACCCTGGCATCCCCAGGAATGAGGAAGCAGACCGCCAAGTGAATCTAGCACAACAGGGCCACAGCACGGGCACAGACAGAGAGCGAGTGTACACCTCGGCGGCGAACAGGACCAGACGAATCTCATCAGCAAAGACGGCGGCGAACGCTGAGTAGTAGGCCGATCAATGCAGCAAACATTATGGTTACAGGCTGAAAAGCAAAGGTGGGAGCAAGCGACCCATCGCAATGAATAGCGTGAAGCCTCTGGCAGCCATATTCCACCGACTGAAGTCCGGACACGCACCAGTGGGCAATTACTTAAAATGGTTCGGACACCGAGACGATGACAAATGCTGGTGGAGCTGCGGCGGAAGTAGGATGGCTCAGATGCGGTAGCATCTCTTCTGCCACTGTAGCCGATGGAAAGACCAGCAGATAACGCTTTGGAAGAAGGTGGGAAATGCGACGTGATGGAGAGTGGGCAGAGGCCGACATGTGCAAGTCTCTGAGCTGCTCCCCATGTGGAAATGCCAGATAGTGGTGATGGACTTCCTGGCGGCGACTGACATCAGGAAATTCCCGCCTAAAACGGGCAGAGGAGAAAGAGCCGGCGGGCGATGGGAGGAGGAGTCAGGGCAGGTGGGAAACGGGTGGAGGTGTAAGGGCCGGCGGGCTCTCCTGGATTTCATCCTGTTCCCTTTGTATTATATCGACCGCTTTCAGATACTTCCTTCTCTTTTCTTTTCTTTTGTCAGAAGGGGACGACGGGTAGTAGGAGTGGAGCTCCGTCATCTAGCCGGCAAGCCCGGAGGCGGAGGGGACTAAGGGGCTGTCATACTCTAAGTAGAGTGAATATAGTATGATTAAAACAAACAAACAAAAAACTGAAAGGAGAGATGTCCATCGCCAAGACAAGACGCGACTTAAAGCAGAGAGAGGTCGAAGCCGTGAATTTATTTATACCCTAAACCACTCCCCACAGACTCCGACGTGGCAACATAAACCAGCCAATAAAGTAGAGAAGCAACAATGCAATCCCCAATTAAAACAAAAGTCATTGATGCGCTCACCTCACATAATTCTGAATGACAGCACAATCATAGCCCGGCATGTTTTAACACAACCTGGGCCACCCTAAATACTCAAGTTAGGGTTACCTACGTCATGACACGTGGTGGTTCCCGGCCCATCCCATTTCTTCACCCAAATCCTCCACGTCCATTCTGGAACATATCCAGCTGTAGTTTGTAGCGAAAAGTTCGTACGATCGGGGTTTTGACTTTACGCCGTTAATTTCTAGGCAACGCAACTGGACAGAGGTAACTTACTTAAAACATACCGCGTTAATCCCCATATCGTACCAGCACACTGCATTACCTTTGTGATTACAGTCGGTGTTATCTCTCATACTGCTCACGGATTAGCACTCAGCTCCCAGATTCCCAAGGAGCAGGCGTACGCAGTGTTCCTAAGCGGCCGGGCCGGCCCGGCCTTAGCGGCGGCTTTTAAATGAGGGCCGGGCCTGCAGGCTTTTTCTTGGCGGCCGGGCGGCCTTTCTTGGCGGACTATGCTTAAACAGAATATTTTGTTCGAAAGATTCTCTACTGCCTTTACTAAGAAAGTCTCCAAAGTCTGAACATAAACCATATCTAACTCAATCATCGTAGCCCTGCCATTGCCGTATTCCATCCATCAACCAGACCAAGGCTTATGCAGGCTGATGCAAGCTTTTTAAATCACGTGCAGGCCGCTTAGGAACACTGGTTACCGAACGCTCTGGAATGAGGTCGCTGATACACTGAAACACTGAAGTCATCAATAGACTCACATAAGTATTCTCTTTGATTTCTCAATTGTCACGCAGCATTCGAGCTTAGAGATCCCACAAAGATAATGGAATGGTGAGTGGCGCCGCGCAGTGTTCCTAAGCGGCCTGGCCTGGGTCAGAAGCCGCCTGGCCGGCTGGCTGGCCTGCACGTGATTTAAAAAGCCTGCATCGGCCTGCATAAGCCTTGGTCTGGTTGATGGATGGAATACGGCAATGGCAGGGCTACGATGATTGAGTTGGATATGGTTTATGTTTTGTACTTTGGAGACTTTCTTGGTAAACAAAATATTCTGTTTAGGCTTAGTCCGCCAAGAAAAGCCGCCCGGCCGCCAAGAAAAAGCCGCCAGGCCGGAAAGCCGGAAAGCCGCCAGGCCCGGCCCGGCCCTCATTTGAAAGCCGCCGCTAAGGCCGGCCTGGACGCTTAGGAACACTGTCGGTAACGCAATTACCAGCAGTAATGAAACTGTTCGACCCAGTTCCGAATCAATCTCTCCTGCAACGTGAACCGGTTCAAGTGGTGCAGTTCATCTGTCTAAACAGGCCCGACCCGCACCGCGAATCGCTGATCCGAACTGGATCGTCATCAAACCGTTGACATCACTGCAGTTCGGAAAACCTACTCGGAATAATGGCGGTCTCCACCGGGATCAGCTTCGTTGTTCTTCTGCATACTAGTGCTACTGACTGAAGAATACGAGACAATGGTGTTGTGACGAACTTACTCTAACGATTGATTGTCTACATCTAGATGAAACGGAGCTTAGATGCTTGCCATCAGCCGTAACCAATAGTCATGGTGATATCCTTATTTAACTTAAATCCAACAAGGTCACAATTTAGATCAAATGCGATTTGTCATTGACGGAACTTCCTTTCGTCTTCTAAATCGACAGATATATCCACTATTGAGTATGAAGTCGAGACCGTTACTTAACATGGCGTAAGCTTCTCGATGAGACGAAATTCAACGTCATCTTGGATGCATATCTGAATTCTTGCCATCGATGTATCAGTACTACGTTAAAGCCCTTTGTCGTTGTATTCCCAATTGTATTGATGGTGCTTGTTAAGAATCATTAATTAGCACCGTTTTTTTTTTGTTTTTAATCATTCTGTATTCACTCTAATCAGAATATGACAGTACACAAATCCCCTCCCCCTCCGTGTAAGCCGGCTAGATGGGGTAGATCCACCCTCTACCCTTGCTCCCCCTTTGAACCATACCCCTACTCGTTCTACCACACCCGTACCGTTCTCTGTTAACTAATGTACCAGACATAACGTCAGTTTTCGCAACCGTCCCGTCCGTCCGGGATTGGTCGGGACGGGGACGGACGGCAAGAATCCATCCGTCCGAGAGCAGGACGGAGACGGCGCCGTCTTTTTGAGGCTGGACGGAGACGGACGGAAAGGACGGCCGTCGACGGAGAAGTCTTAGCGCACATAA
>Ga0307512_10004396_pt1 | contig 15492 bp, 25 predicted proteins | sample 14_EM_MG_FD_200267 | JGI IMG/M metagenome (GOLD analysis project Ga0307512, IMG submission 200267) | Populus trichocarpa ectomycorrhiza microbial communities from riparian zone in the Pacific Northwest, United States - 14_EM | ecosystem: Host-associated > Plants > Roots > Unclassified | place... | reverse complement strand
AGATTGAACGATAAAGATTCCTCGTAGGATATCGTACTCGTCGCCAGTCCGCTCTGCTGATTCGTGTGAACAGAATGGCACAATATATGTCTGCCTGATGTTCTAGGTGGAATGTCGTTTCCGCATATGTTGCTGACGATAATCATCGACACCGTAAATATTTGGTTATACAGTAATGGACCACTCAATGAGCCACCCATAATTTTCTCGCGACACGCTTGCTCACACACTTAGATATTTGACGGGTAGCTACCACATGACTCGGTCATTCGTCTACTATAAGGGTTTCTTAATATCTTGAGAAATGCGGTCGTAGCAACGAATCCGCGTGTTGCGCGAGGAAGTCACGCATACCACTCAATGAACCACCCATAAATGGGAAATTTGTCACTATGTCACGCTATTGTCACCAGTGTTTGCGTCAGTGGACAATTCTCACCCTCCTGTCACGCTTTTCTCCCCTCCCACTGGTGTTCGATTTTTTCCACGACAACTTGGGTATGGGTGTCTTATTTGTAAGCAATGGATACATAGTTTGAGTTAATGTGAATGCCTCATAAAAGTTTTACTGGCCAGGTTCTTTACCGTAGCGAGAGAGAATCATCCCGCGTTTGCAAGCGTGCGAATTTTCGCTCAATTTTTTGATAAAATTGGCGTATCTTGGGAAGAACAGTAGCAATGACCACCCCGGTTTTTTCTATGGTAGATGCTATGCAACGATAGCCATGTATAAAATGTAGGAGACCTAGACTAAGATCTCCACTCAAAATCGCCAGTGGTTCATTGTGTGGTGGTGGCTCGTTGAGTGGTCCATCACTGTAATATAATCCCAGGACAAAACTCCATCCCTACACTTTTCCACTTTCCTCCAATCGTCATGAGTGGTGGACGGTCCTTCACTCTCGCCTCTAGACCATCGAAACTTGCCGTTATCCAGACCGAATCGGTCTTGACTACGCTAAAGAGCAAACATGTGGACGTAGATTTCAAAACGCGATACATCTCCAGTGCAGGGGATAAGAATCAGACGGACGCCTTGTATCTCATGGGTGGAAAGTCGGTCTGGACGGAAGAGCTGGAAGCTGCACTCCTCGACGGAAGCGTGGATCTCGTCGTACATAGTCTCAAAGACGTACCAACTACTCTACCGGCGGGAATGGAGATTGGAGCTATATTGGAGAGGGAAGACCCTGTAGATGGTTTAGTTGTGAAGGGCGGCCTCCCATTCAGGTCTTTGGATGACCTACCCGACGGTAGCGTCATTGGAACTAGCAGCCTGCGGAGAGTTGCACAGTTGAAGAGATCCAATCCCAGGCTTAAATTCATCGATGTGGTGAGTCTAACATGTTCACGCAACTGGATCCACGCTCAGCCTGCGCGCCGTTTCTTTCTCCTGTAGAGGGGGAACATGTATGCTTTTACATCTCTTCATGACTTCGATCTATCATTCACCTAACTGGGTAGCGATACTCGTCTGAGGAAACTCGACGACCCCAACGGGCCATACACCGCGATCATTCTCGCCAAGGCGGGAATGCTGCGAATGGCTATGGATAGCCGTCTGACATCCAATCTGGCCCCGCCAATCTTATATCATGCGGTAGGGCAAGGCGCCTTAGCGGTGGAGACCCGTTCCTCGGATTCTGATGTCCGGGAACTCTGCAAATCCCTAACCCACCGCGAGACATTATGGAAATGTTCCGCAGAGCGCGCGATGCTGAGAGAGCTCGAAGGGGGATGCAGCGTACCCGTTGGTGTTCACAGTTCGTTGATTGAAGGAGAGGACGGGGTGGAAGTTCTGACATTAGTGGGATGCGTGACCTCTGTCGACGGAGTTGTACACGTGCAGGAGGTGTTGGAAGAGGGAGTTTCGTCATTGTCAGAGGCGGAGAAGGTTGGGGAGAAGCTTGCAAAGGCCCTGCTAAAAAATGGAGCGAATTCTATTCTCGAAGGGATAAAGAAACTAAAAGAAACACGGTAGACAAACGACCGGCTTATATACCTGTACGCTTCCACGTTCGACGCCAAGACAAGGGGTAAAGATGACCAAGGCGACTAAACGACCGGGGAGGAGAGTACTGTTCTTCATCCCCGCGAGCGCTTGGTAGTCCATGAGGATGGGGACTTCAAGTGACTCTAGTTAATGCAGAGATGGTGAAGAAAAAGTCAAGGACAAAAGAAAACCGAGCGGGTGTTCTGTTTGTGTCTGTTTGGATCCTTCTCCCTGAGATCAGTCCGTCGATGGCACTCGCCTACACGAGAAGGCTAAACAAGGAGTTGGCAGAAATTCACACAGGAACGCCTGTGGGCATCAACCTCGTCACTGCTGACACTCTCGAGAAGTGGTTGTTTACGATTGAGGTGATGGGGGCCAGCGAGTATGAGGCAAGTTAACAACATCGCCCTCCAATCTGCGGCCGAGATTGATCCACATTGCAGGGAGAGAAGTTCTTGCTGATGTTCAGGTTCGATAACACATACCCGATATCTGCCCCTGCAGTGCAGTTTGTCGTGGACGAAACTAACAAAGCACCTGTACATCCGGTTTGTGTCCCTCCCAAACCCACGTTGTTCATTGATCCGATACGCTTGGAACGATAGCACATATACTCAAATGGGCATGTGAGTGCATGCTGATGCCCCCCACCCTGGGTATCATTAACCTCAGTTGCACAGATTTGTGCGTCCATATTGGGTAGAGAGGGCTGGTCCCCTGTCTTGACTGTCATTGCGATATGCATCACGATCCAGAGCATGCTCGCTTCGTGCAAGGTTGGGACCTCTACCACGAGAGGAACACCCCACTTACTCCTTTGGTGTCACAGAAGAAAGAACCGTCAGCCTCCTGTGTCTGTTCATATATTTGGCTTGGCTGAGCGTGTGTATCCCAGACCATCGGATAACGACCGTTACGTACCGCGTGCACCGGAGAACCCGAAGAAGGTGAGTTTGTTCCTTGTAGTTTCACCACGGCGTGCCCATCGTGTTGTACAGGCAAGGTTTCACTACCACGGTATGTGTTGAAGGGACACTCTTCAGGGTACTACTGATACCTCTGGCACCTCAATTAAGATGATGAGTACGGATGCTGGATCTTTCTCACTTCTCACTAGCAATACTGATTGCCTCAACAGCGTCTAGACATGATTTTTCCTGCTTTCATTCCTCCTTGTTGGAGCGCGATCAACCGTTGGGAGTTCAGGGAGGGGCTGCGCTCAGTCACTGCAGAGGTTGAGTTGAGGCTTCCACCATGTTGTTGGTTGTTGTACGTGTATCTCTCGTCGACCTTGTGGATTGATAACTATAGTGGGATATGTGGGTGGTTGTAAGATGTGTTGGAACTAGTGATTGATACAACATCCGATGCCCAGCAAAAATCCAAGTGTGCCGAGCGAGAGAGAACCCTGTGCTGAGTCTATCATTGTGGCTATTCCATCCATAACCTTGTCAAAGCCCGCCTGCCGTATGAACGTGGTTTCGCGCAGACGGTGCACGTCTATTCGATTTATTCCAACCTTGGTACCTACGTCCTCGACGCCGCACGACACTCAGCGTTGACTGGTTACAAATTCGTCCATGGTTCCGTCCACACCCGGGCCCTCGGCTTCATCTTTACTAGATTCAGCATCATCTATCTCTTCAGATATGGGTTCGTCTGTGGCGCTGTGACACTGGGGATCCGGTCAGCTATCAGAGAGCGAGGGAAAGCGAAACACGGACGTGGTAAACTGCAGTCCAATACCCAGCCCAGTACGTGGCGTTGAGAGCATTTCGAAACGCCTCATCTTGGGATATGCCAACAAGGTTTTGTGTGTCTGTGGCTGCTAAGTTCGGTAAAGCAGGGTCATGAGAGGGAACGAAGGTATTGAAATTTAAGGGTGCTGAGTCGTGCTCCGACACGGGCATTGTGTGACCTCCCTTTTGGTCGTATATGGAAGAAAGTGGTTTCGAACCTGAACCCGCACCGGTGGTGCCGGAAGCTAGGGGAGGTACATTATACCATCTACATTGGGTTGAGCACCGCCGAGTCTGGGTGGGGTCGCACTCACAGGGGAGAAATTTTCGAGATGGGTTCAGTTTTCCACTTATTCTCCAATCCATGTAATACCTGTAGGGTGTGAGCGGAATACCGGCCACGAGATTTTGGCACACCTTGTACTCGTCCATTGCCGCGTCCCATGCCTCAATCAAGGCGGAGTCGTCCCAAATTTCCTCGTGCGTGAGTTCACGACTCTCCACACCCACTGTTGCGTCTTCTGGTTCACCAGTGTAGTCGTGGTTTGCAAAAGACACGTCGTGATTTTCAGCCGGCTCATCCCAGTGAGCGAACTTTTGTGATCCTGATTGTTTCCTTTTGTTTTGTTGCCGCTTCCTCTTCTTCGCCGGAGGTGGACCAGGAGCGGAAGTGGTTGCTATCTGTTCAAGGTCATCGTACGACACCACGGAGCGCATCAGGGTGAAGGAGTTGTGGGTGAAAGATGATCGGAATACCGCCATACCTTACCTTAACCGACACCAAACATGATGCGGCGCGGGCGAGGCCAAAAGACACGTAGGGGTCCAAGACACGGGAACTTCGACCCTTACGATGCCAACGCTGTAAAACACACTCGGCTTGGTGTCTGGGACCTATACGAGCAAGTAGATCCCGGCATTATTCGATTACCTGGGATCTCCGAAGTGGCACGCAGACTTGAAGTCCTCAATGATCTTCCATATGTATGGAGGATGTTCAAGGATGTTGCATCAATCAAATCTTGCTGGCTACTTTTTCTCATCTACTGTATCATTGAACTCTTGTCTTCCTTGCTACCCGCGGTGACACTCTGGTTTGTCCTTAATCACAGCCCCCCCCGACAATAAGCTTACACCAATCATAGGTTTTCGGGACACTATTTGTCTATTGTACGCTCCTTTTTTATTCAGTCCAGTGTCTATCTCATGCCGAGTCCCACTCGAGATCCAAACCGCAATCGAGCACAGAACCGTTGACAGAGAGCTGCTACTTTATGCTTCTATTGGTCGTCTAGGCTGTACCTTTGCTGGCTATGCTCTCCGCTACTTCAAATCCAGCGTCGAGTTTCCGCTGAACCTAAAGATCAAGAAGCACTACTCCATTCATATTTTTGACAGTATGGCACGTCTGGATGTCCCAACCTTCGATGACCCTCTTGTTCAAACAAGATTGGATACCGCGACAACCTCCTCACGCAGCAACCACAGTCTCGCATGGGATACGATTACCGTGATTATCGCCATAATGACCGCCATCGTCCGCTTAGCGTCCCAATTGTCTGTGCTGATGAAGGTGGTAGGTGGTCAGCGAGATGGTGTTATATTCGTGGTAATGCATTTCGGTCAAGAGCTATTCCGGAGTAACCCCAGGACTGGGTTTGATCTGTTTTATGCGAAAGGTTTTTACATTTATACCTGGTCAACTTCTTTAAATCTCATTGTGCGTAAAGCGTGGGCCGCCACAACCAAGGACCGACAATATGTCAAATTACTAGGCTTGAAAAGAACGGTGAATAACCATTCTCACAGAAAAGAGATCATTGCGGGCAACCTGGAAAATTTCCTGAGTCACGGTCAGTCTCTCTATCCACTTCACCTGGGCTGTCTTGCTAAACGGATACCAGAATTTCGCTATGCCTACGACAATGCCAGCGGGCTAGTAGCTGACTTTTATGAACTTCTAAGGCATAAGAGCTCCCAAATCGCACCTTCCCTCTCTTCTTTGGTGTTAGTGTCGCTACGCGAACTACCAGAAGTGCTCTATCTTCTCCGCGCTGCAGAACACCCGGCATCAATCGCAGTCTCGATAGCATCGATGCGTTTGGTCCAAGAAACTACCTCAAGTTTTATGAACGCTTTCATGGGGTTTCTAAACGAATCCGGCTCCATCGCTGAACGGTTTCATAAAGTTCGCCAGTTGTACGAAATCGAAAACATCCCAAATAATGTGGTGGATGGAAATATCTCGTTCCCGGAAGACAGGCAGTCCTTAAAGTCAGGAATGTCTGTGGAGTTTCGGTCTGTCCTTATAGAGCCGTCGTACCACGGAACTCTGCACTCACCTTCGTACAGAAACGTTTCTTTCAAGTATCCAGATTCTGAAACTCTGGCGCTACATGACGTCTCCTTCAAGATTGGCAAAGGCCAACTATGTGTTTGTGAGCCGTTATGTTCTGCTGGAAGTGACTTAACAAGTATGCTCTAGGTGATCGTCGGATCCAACGGATCAGGGAAGAGTACCGTACTAAAGCTAATCTTGCGTCTGTATGACCCGACTGAGGGAGCGATTTTCATCGACGATCAAGATATTAGGACACTCAAGTTGGCGGATCTACGCGAATGCGTATCTGTCCTATTCCAAGACTATACTCACTTCCCTCTGTCTGTAAGTTTATCGCCTTCCATATGCCTACTCCCCTCTGATTTTCCCCAGATTGGAGACAACATCGCCCTCGGAAGCCCACAATGCGCTCAGGACAGCGATAAGGTCCGCGAAGCCGCAAGGCTTGGTGGTGCGGAAGGTTTCGTGGACAGATTACCAGAAGGTTTTGATACGTACTTGGATCGTCCTGTTCGGGACTATTATTCTGGTATTCCCGACGGTACGAAGTCGTTGTTCGGGAGACCAGTAAATTTCAGAGCTATTGACAAAGCAATGGGTGGGGTGAGAAGTTCGGACTCTGTTCATTTGAGTGGAGGACAAATGCAGAGGCTCGCTGTGTGCGTTTGCTGGTCGTGCTTTTTTACCCTATACTGAATCACTCTGCAGGTCTCGATCCTTCATGAGATCACTCTTATCCGAGGGACAGAGCGTAGGATTGTTGCTCTTCGATGAGCCAAGCGCGGCTCTAGACCCAACTGCCGAGCACGGTGCGGACGATGGACAGTTGTTAATCGTGTCCATTCTAATTTACGGGCTTTGCGTTAGATCTTTTCGTGCGACTGAAAAACTTGAGAGGGCAAAAAACCATGATCTTCTCCTCTCACAGATTTGGTCAACTCACGCGCCCCGCGGACCTGATTCTGTGAGATCCAAATCGTCCTGACCTTGACGAGAATTTACTCATCCCGTTTCTCAGGTATATGAATGATTCAAAAATCGTGGAGGCGGGCACTCATGCAGAATTAATGGATCAAGGAGGGGAATATGCGGGGCTTTGGAACCTACAAGCTCAGGCGTTCTTATAGTGCGCACGCTGCTGTTCAGCGTATCCATAGATTGGAGAAAGTTTGTTTCCCGAGCAATCAGTCCTGAACGGATAGATTACCATCACGTTCAAGATTAAACGAGACTACGGCCATATTTATGACAATGATCAACGTAGTTACACATACACCAGGACAAGGTCAGAGAGATATAAAACCATCCTTTCGTGTACCCATCTCTACAGAGCTATTTCGACATCGAGTCTTGCAAGGTACGAATAAATATCCGAGGACATGCGATACTTGAGTATCCCAGCGAAGACCATGAGCGACCTAGATTTTCTTCTCAGCTCACCAAGGGTCTACCAATGGGAATTAGCGGATGGAGAAGTGTAAAGGTGGAGCTACATACCATTTGTCGAGCAGAATCGGGGACAAGGGAGACCTTAGTCTTCTGATGAACACCTGAAAGTGCATCCATGGTCAACGTGAGATATGTTGGTAAATTCCTCTGTAAGGCATCATGGTATTCCTTGAACTCTTCCGCTTTGCGAGTAACACGCGACATATCCCCATCCAGTGGAATGAGGTTTGTGGATTCCATGATCTGCGAGGGTTGAGCACCATGGTGCAGGAAGCAGACCCAAGACCGTACCTCAAGCGCAACCTCTGGTCGGCCAGCCTCCTTGGCATTCATTGCCTCGCGAATTCTAAGTAACTTTGTGACCGCTTCCCTGTCCCTTCCCACTGCTCTATTGGTACGCTCGTAATGTCGCAGGATGTCCACGGCCGTCTTCTCAATAGCCTTCGATTTCTCATCCGGGGCCGGCCTAGAAACAGTAGTACCAAGTGCGGAAGCCAAACAGGATATGACGGTTCCATAATCCCCAGCCAGGTTATACAACTTGATAGCCTCTGGGATCCGATCATTTTGTTCGGAATGCTTAGCAGCGCGGACCAATATCTCAGCGTGATAGTCTTGTGTGGAGGTCAGCTTGAGCAATGAGGCGCCCTGTTCGATAATTCCACTCTGTCTAGGCGTGAGCTGGGGATCAGTCCAGGGTTCACAGGAAACTTACAAATCGAGTTCCGTCTGCTCTAAATCCTCCAACTAATTCTTCCCAAGCTGTACCAGCGTTTGCAAGGACTATAATTCGCCGTACCAACTCCCATGCATTTTCAATCTGTTCCTTTCCCACCCCGCTGCCCTGGTCAGCACTGAGACATATACAGTAGACATATTGCAGAGCTTCCTTAGCATCCATCTTGACAAACTGGCGCACATAGCGCCAAATTATCGTTGAGAGGCTTAGTGCAGGGACCCCACTTGGAGGTAACGAGACTGTCCACAATTCAATAACTGTCCTAAGGGATGTAAGGGGGTCTTACGGGGAGTCATATCGGATGTCTCTGTACGGGAGGGCTGTCGGAGTAAACCATGGTATGCTAGAGCGATCGCCAGATGGACCGCTTCGACTTCAGTCTCTGGTTGCTCCCAGAGTGCGGCAACCGCCTCCACGACCAATTAGAGGGGGAAATAAAAGAGTCGATAATTACACACCCGTTCAAACTGGCCACATATCGTCAAGACCGCTGCCCAGACACCCTTTCGTGATCCTCTCTGGTTGGGGGGACCATCGAAATGTCGCTGTCCGTAGCCAGAGACAACATCTGAGAGACCACGTAGGCCACCGAATTCTTCTTCGTCGAGCTGTGGGACCGTGATTCATATTGACCCAGATCTTATCCAGTACCACACGAACCATGGCAAGTTGGAACCATAGCCAATCTTCTGTTGTGACCGTTACATCCGGTACTGTCCTCTTGGAAGGATCAATCTTCCCCATCAGCTTGTATAGGGCGAGCTTGAATGGATCGGTTGTCGAAGAATGGAGCATGTGACCATTGTATGTCGACTGGAGATGGTCACGATGTAATTTCGGCAACCTGAATGATTGAATTACTGCTGATAGCATGTCAAGACATTTGGAAGAACGTACTTTCGATCTGGAGACTCCAACCAGGTCTTGAAATTCGCGAGGAAGCTTGGTTCCCGATGATCAATAGCTTGGTGGTAATGTATGGCTTCATCTATCGCTTCTTGTGGATGCCCAGTGCGAACGAGGTAGAACAACTTCGCCCAAATCGGCTGACCAGCAACGAGCTGGACGGTGGCGAAGAGTCATAGGTGTTTAGTGCCTTTTCCGAGGAAGTATAATACACCATACCTCGATTCGCTCCCCCCATTCTCCGTTTTTGTAATGTCTGATCAACAGGAATGCCCGAACCCTGTTTGCAGCGCTCGGGTCTCCGCCAAGTCTGGCATCCATCGGCCGAGCCTGTAGCGTACGTTCCAGTACATCCCAGTACTGTTCCTCAAGGGCCTCTCGAGCACCCTTTGCGATCTGCTTTCGTAACGCAACGGCCTCACGGGTCTCTGGGTCCGTGAGATAGACTCGTGCATACTTGCGTTCGAATAATGGTGCATTGAGGATGTGAGCACCAGCGTGTTCCACTGGGGGTAAGGCTGGAGGTTCGGCGGTAATTTTCGAGAGGATATGATATATTTGCGTCATCTGTTGGGATACCTGCTGAGGTGTTGTAAACGGGTAAGTAAAGGCTCAGGATCCAGGGGAAGTGCCATTACATCAACTGCGATCGAGAGGGATGCCTCGATGAGTGCATGGAACACAGGGTGCGAGGTCTCGCGCAACCTTGCCGCGTTGAGGTCGGTCACTACACGGTCGTAGATCATCATCTTACTTTGCAACTGAAGGTTCGGTGTCGGAGCAGCTGAAGCCTGTCTTCAGTGTCAGCGACAGACCGCTCAATTTAGAAGCTGGAAGACTTACTGCGAGAATGTTCCTCCCGTATGAGCTCTTCTTGAAATCTGAGACTGCAGCGTTCTCTCCTCCGAGCCGTCCTCCTAACTCCTCAAATACACGCTTCTTTTTTGCCTCCCACTCCCGCCTACCATGCTCCTCTAAAGTCCGGTAGAACTCCTCCTGAGTCTCTCGCCGGCCTTCTTCAATGGTGGATATCAGGTTCTGTTCATGCGCGTGCCGCAGATAGCCCGTAACATCTGTATCCTGCAATGGCTGGAGCGGCGAGAATGTTGTGGTCGTGTTAAGATTCGCGATCGAGGTGGCGAGCGCAGGTGCATCTACGTGGGCCTGCGCAAGGAGGTAGTTTCTGCGGGAAGAACAAAAATGGGTGAGACACGTCTGAATCCACAAGACTGGAGGCACACACCCCCGACCAGAGTCTGCTGGGGCGCCAGGTTGGCCAGCCACCAAACGACGTGATTGGGCTTCAATCTGGTCTAATGAAAGGTTGACAGAAGGTAGATCTGGCCTTTGCAAGTGAGAAGTAAGAGCCTTGGAAGCAGCCAAGAGCGACGACAAGTTATTGGATGCCATGCTCGTCGCTTGTATTTGGAGAAACAAGATCGAGTTCAAGAGGTTGGAAATGAGTGACACGGACGCGCTTTTCGCACACTCTCCCTCAAAGCTCCCCCCACAAGGTCAGAGCGCGCTATGGTCACTACGCGTCTAAACGCGACTGATAACACCCCAAACAGCATGGATGAAGATGCCCTCGAGGTCGCGTACTTGCCACCTCCGATCCCACCATCTCCCCAGTTTCCCGATTCTTACGAGAGTTATCGGGGTCAAGGAACACCGTTGATAATAGACAACGGGGCAACCACGCTGAGATTCGGATTCTGCACTTCTGACTCCCCAAAGTCTGGCCCAAATATCATCTCCAAATACAAGGATCGGAAGACGAACAAACCCCTGGTCCTCTTTGGAGATGCAATCGACACGGAACCGGGGGCTAGGAACCAAGCAAAGACACCTTGGGAAGGCGACATCCTTCTCAACTTTGATGCATTAGTGAGTGCGTGGCTCGCTTCACCCTGAAGAAGAACGGCCCTTTGACTGCATCACAGGAAAATGCACTTGATTATGCTTTTATACAACTGGGGATCGACACTCCGAGCGTGGATCACCCAGTGATGATGACCGAACGTCTCTCGTCCAACCTCCACTCTAGAGCATGTGTGTTCTCTATTCTAATGTGGGCTGCCACCGTTCTGACGGGGAGCAGTGACCTCAGAGTTAATGTTTGAGCTGTACACAGTCCCCTCCTTGGTGTACTGTGTGGACTCAGTTATGTCATTTTACTATAATAACAAGCCTCCTCAAGGGCAATCCACGGCGGATGGACTGGTGATATCATTTAACACAGCATCGACATCCGTGATCCCCGTACTGAACGGCAAAGGCATACTCAGCAACGCAAAGCGGTATATCTCTCGTGCAGGTGTTTCCGGATAAAGCTCTGACAACTTCCGTCGCAGGATCCCGTGGGGCTCGTCACAAGTTACCGACTATCTCCTGAAGTTAATACAACTGAAGTATCCAACATTCCCTACCCGTGTAACATCTCCGCAAGCGAACGTAAGTCAAAGATCCCTGCTGGCAATGACCCTAAATCTCACAGATATACCCAGTGGATGCTCCAGACCTTCTGTGAATTCTCAAGCAATTATCCTTCCCTTTTGCGTTCTCTCAGTGACCCGGTCACGCTAAGCCGATCGGGTAAAATCATACAGTTCCCATTTTCACAATCTGCTCTCGATGAAAAGACAGAGGAGGAACAGGCACGCCTTGCAGAGAGACGTAAAGAGCAAGGTAAGAGACTGCAGGAAATGGCTGCGAAAGCCCGCATGGAAAAGGTGAGCACCTCATGTTTGATCAGGGATCACGTCCAACATGGTTACTTCAGCTGGAAGCCAGGGAGAAGGACCTGCGTGAGATGTTGGAGCTGAGGGACCGGAAGACTCAGACCGATGAGCTGGAATACTTTGTAACGCCTTCTTCTGACCCCTGGTTTCCGGCTGTTTACCCCGGTGTAGGATATGCTCCATGCTGAAGGCTTTGAGAATGATGGAGCCCTCGATTTTTCTATCAAGAAGCTTGAAGCTGGCCTTAAGAAGATTAAGAAGAAAGATGGTGATGAGGAACCCGTAAGCCTTGCTGCGACGTCAACCCCTGACACTCACACTTTGCATCAGGACGAACCTGCGAACTTCCCCTTGGTGGATGTTCCTGACATTGAGGTACGAAAACACTACTCCTCCCACGAGGACGTCGCTGAGGACGCTCAAGCTCGACGAAGACCAACTAAAGGAGAAACGAAAGCAAAAGCTACTGAAGGCGGGCTGGGAGGCTCGCATGAAAGCTCGGAGCGAGAAACAACGTGAAAAAGAGGAACGGGAGGCCGATGAGCGGAGAGAAGCCGAAGACCGAGAACGCGACCCAGCAGCATGGGCAGCAGGATTGAGGAAAACCCAAGAAGGGAGTCCATTACGCTGTGACGCCGCCTTGTCTGACCGAGAATCCAGGCTATCATCAATAGGATAAAAGATCGAGCGAGGAGGAAGGCTGCCCTTAGTGACAGAAAGAGTGCTGCTGCACAGGCTCGCATGAAGAAGATTGCCAGCTTAGCTAACGATGAGCGAGTGCCAAAGAAGAGGAGAAAAGGGAATGGCGGTAAGCTCTCCACCCCTTCATACTATGGCTTCAGCTCAGGTGCTCCTCTCTCAGACGACATGTTCGGAGCTGACGACGCCGACTGGGCCATTTATCGCAAGATTGTATGCTGTTTCTGGCTCACCACTGTGTATCACTGCTGACCCCAATTACCTTCGTTCAGAACACGGCAGAACAGTCTTCCGACGAAGAGGAAGAACTCCAACAATTGCAGACGATAGAACAGAAGCTGCTCACTCACGATCCCACCTTCACCATCGAAGACACTCACGCCTACATGTCCACAAAACGCTCGGCCTTAATTTCGGCTTTCAAGCCCATTTACGATGAGGGAGATCCCGCAGGTACGGATAATGTTAACTATAACATTTCTTAGTTATTGAGGTAGGATAGGGAAAACGAGGATCCACCTCAACACTGAAAGGTGGCGGGTGTGCGAAACGTGGTTTTCCCCCAGCATGGCGGGCATAGATTCTGCTGGCATCGGAGAGGTTGTTCAAAACATCCTCACCGCATTCTCTGTGGCGGAACGAGCCCGGCTAGCTCAGGTGAATTTTACTCTGAGACCAAGGACAGGGGAGCTGATATTTTTTAGGCGGTGTTTCTGACGGGGGGACCATCTCAGCTCCCCGGTTTGGCATCCAAGATGGAGTCAGCGCTTCGGCCAATTCTCTCACCAGAGGTACCCTTGAAGATTGTCAAGGCTCTCGATCCGTCCATGGACAGCTGGAGGGGGATGGCAGATTTTGCACAGACGAACGAGTTTGCGCGTGTGGGCGTTACAAAAGCAGAATATGACGAATGGGGAGGAGAGAGAATTAAGAAGTGGTGGGGGGGCAACTGGAACATGGCGGTCTAGGCATCTTTACACAGTTCGGATGCTCATTGATACACAGAATGAACAGTCCACAGGGATCACCAGAAGGAAAACTAAAGTACGTCGGAGGGGGCGAATGCCATTAACAACAACTGCCCGCGGTGGCATCATTGTTCTGGTTAATCTTGACAGAACCTTCTGTGGTTCCCACAACGGTGCTGACGGAGTCGGCCTGAGAATCGATCAACCTCGTCTTGATATCCCTAGTGATGAGATGAATGGTGATGTCGTGGCGCTGGAGGCAGATACTGATAAATACCTCGCAAGAGTGAAGAAGGCCTCTTCAACACCCTCGTTGACCTTTGCAGACGTTTCCATGAATTGGATGCCAAGTTCTTGGGCTAATTCCCTTCCTTGCTGTTCTGTGATGACCCTCTTGTCATTCCAATCCGACTTGTTTCCGATCAGGATCTTGTTCACTCCTTCGGAAGCATGCTGTTCGATGTTGGAGTGCCATGTACGAATATCTAGAGACAACAGAATTGAGAGGAGATGGTGAGGGACGGATGGAACCAAACTTACTGTCAAACGATCGCTGGTCAGTGACGTCGTAGACGAGTAAAATTCCCATGGCACCCCTGTAGTAAGCAACAGTAATGGTGCGGAAGCGTTCCTGACCAGCAGTGTCCCACTGGTAAGAGAATTCAGATAAACTTGTGACCAAGGAGACTGGACGGATGGTTGCGCACGATTTGGAGTTTGATTCGCTTTCCGTCGAGTTCAATGGTGCGTATCTTGAAGTCGATACCGATTGTGGTGATGAATGAAGGAGTCCATGCATCGTCGCAGAACCTCAGTAACAGACATGACTTGCCGACGCCGGAGTCCCCGATGAGTAGGAGCTGTTCAGGACGACATGAATACGAGGAGAAGGATTCAAGGGAGCACGATTGAGGCTTGCCTTGATAAGAAAGTCGTAATGTGGAGGAGGCATTGTCAGTCAACGGGGGGAAGGTGGGAGAGTGCGACGAGATGGAATGGAGAGAGGACGGACGAAATTCAAGTCGGAGGACGGGCGTGTCGGCGTCGGCGTCGAGGTCGGTACGACTGTGAGCCATCTCCTTTTCCGGAAGTATTTTCCTTTTTTAGTCTAGCCATATCCGAGGCAGACCACGATGAACCTCTCCTCTCCAAACAATCCCTCTCCTGGTTCCTCTGTATTTGACTTTCCAGCTCACAGGGAATCGGAACACACAGTACAGACACTCCAGGACCATACACGGGCTTCGTCTTCGTTCGCACGGCACTCGGTTGACCCTGGCTCATATATCGTTATCTCTGGAGGCACAGGATGCAACCCAATCTGTTCTGCATTTGGTCCTGACGCCTGCTACGTGCTGCCTATATCTGACGACGGTGGCTCCTCCAGCGAGATCATCCGAGTCCTCGGTGGTCCTTCGATCGGTGCGTGTAGCCGTCCAGATGACACGATTGCTTCGATTCATGTATCTGTCACCCAAGGTGATATAAGGTCGCGTCTCATACGGCTCATCCCACCCGTGGAGAAGGGTTCTCCCCTGGACGCAATTCGCACCCTTCTCGCCCACAGGCTATCCTCTAACCCATCGGAGAAAGATGCCCGGGAGGAATGGAGAGATATCGTCGAGGGCCGCAGCCATCTTTGGGTAGGAATCCCTAGCGACCGCAAAGAAATGATACGGGGTTAGCCCATTCACAAATCTCGAGGCGTATGCTCCACCAACTCCCTCGTCACCAGGATTCCTTGTCTACTTTGAGAGCGAGCTGCTCAAACGTGCTCACAAGAATTTCTCATTCATGAATGGGAGGTAAATCCTGTTCGAACCAGCATGAGATACCTGAATGATACATACCAAACCATGCAGCATTGGAAACTATTTTTTGGCTGCGGCACAAGGGTTCTTCCGTTCACTGCCT
>Ga0307512_10004395_pt1 | contig 15495 bp, 25 predicted proteins | sample 14_EM_MG_FD_200267 | JGI IMG/M metagenome (GOLD analysis project Ga0307512, IMG submission 200267) | Populus trichocarpa ectomycorrhiza microbial communities from riparian zone in the Pacific Northwest, United States - 14_EM | ecosystem: Host-associated > Plants > Roots > Unclassified | place... | reverse complement strand
CGGAGTACGTTTCGCGCACCGCCGCCACTGTATCAATTTTATGGGATGCGGCGCGCAGTAAGGTGGGGGCAGGGAGCTGTAACTGAGGCAGGTGACCCGATCACAAGCTGGTTAGAGACCCTACACTTGGCGGGCCGATAGATAAACATCCAAACACTCACATCAAACTCGAAAGTATTTATGGAGGCCGTCTCAATGTCAACGTTCCGCTTCCGATATGGGAGGGACGGCACAACCTCTTCCAGCTCTTTGTTGTGGTACAGGCAGTTTTGTCTCCGCGACCGGCGAAACATCGCAAACGCCAGCACGATCACGATCAAAGCTGCCGCTGCCCCGGAAGCGCCTGATTGGAACACAAGAAACCGTTTGAACACCCGATGGGACCTGGGAAGATAACTCCCTCACCTCCAATCGTGCTGCCAAGGTTTCCGGCGTCTAAACTGGTTTCTGGACTGCCACTAGGTAAGAGGAGAGGTCCGCCTGTCTCCTTCGTACTTGGCTCAGCGGGTTGCGCGGATGCGAGATAAGAGATAAGGAAGAGAGCCAGAAGGGAGCAGAGAAGCATGGGCGAGGGGACGAGAAGAAGGGAAAAAGGTGGGGCGTGATGAATAACGTTGGACGGTTTCGTGCGTCGTACCGCCGGCGTTATCGAAAAACACACGCTAGTCAACAAGACGTGAGCCACACGTCGAGCGATTATGAAAGAAAGTGCAAGGTAACCGTGCCTTAGCGATACATCTGGCCTGAAAATGCCGTGATTGCGATGATGGCCGTTGTGAGGACCATCTCGGGTTCAGATCAAGAGGTGGCCGGAAAGACCGCCTTCAGATCCAACTTGGATAGGTTCCATACGTAAGGGCGCGGACTGCGCGGTGTGGGGGGCCGATGTCGACGAGCTCGCAGCAAGAGCGTCGTGCTGGATTAATGCGGGCGGACTCAGCTAAGCCCACACGATCCGCTCCTCGCTCACGGCTGTCGATGCCTACGCTCGGTGGCGGAACAATCCGCTTGATCTCCTTCTGTGCCTGAACAGTCACCTCGAGTCTCGTGCCTGGGCTATGAGAGATTTTGGTGAAATTCTCGTGATCGATCGACATCGATATAGTGTCGCCTAGCTTCGCATAGTGTCGCCTAGCGTCGCTTAGTCGCAGAGATTTTTCCTGATGCATCGCCGTCCGCGTCAACTGTGAACTGCGCCTGCGAAAATGGCTACCCTGTCGCAAACAGTGGGAACCTGCTGAGATAGTATGGCTCGGATTCCGCTTGAATCGCGCTGCTTTCCGAGTGAGTTATGCATATAAGTAACGATTTAGATATCTCCGTCGTCCTGGGGAAAAGTGGTCACGTCCCATCCCCTTGAAACTCTCACAACCATCTTCCCAGATGCATCTCTTTCTGCCATCCACTAAAAGCCCAGAAGTCAGCAAAAGGATGATAGATGACTGAAGGCGGTAGTCACACCAGCTCCCGGTTGCCTTGTTCCCACAACACCAAATCCGGCGGATATCCCCCTCCTAATCGCCTGTCCTCCCCCACGTGGATCTGGACCCGATTGATCGAAGTACGAGAGACAAGTTTAGATAGAAGGGGATGTTGGTCAGCTGGGGCACGAGTCCAACGTGACACCAAATATTCATCCGAAATTCCCAAGATCCCAAATACCTCGATTGTCTTCAAGGATGGGAATACAGTCTCGGACAGGAGTGTTCCCACAGATATCATTGGCTATTGCGAGAAATATAGATACTTAAGCATGCAACGGCGGTTGGAGAACGGGAGAAAGGACCAACCAAGGAACCGTTGGGGGTATAGTTTATGTCGATCGAAATTGCCTCGAGATTGGGTGCCCGTCGGCCGAGATCACAGAGCTCTGGTTCGGAAAGCATCTCTCTCTGTGGCTCGTAGGGCCGTTCTGGGTCATGTAACTGCAACTTCTTCAAAGATCCTCCGTGTCTATCCAAAATTGCCTGTAGGTATGGTCGGTAGTCTCCTTCTAGGGCGATTTCTGAGAGCCCTGCATCGCGGGGTACGTCTAGGAATCGCCGGAAGGTATCCTCGAATTCCTGAAGGTCCCTCGTTTCGCCGAACCAGGGAAGCTCCGTACGCAACGCTTTCAATCGCGGAAGGCTACCCATAAGCTTCATGCTTTCGTTAAAGAAGTAAGTAGGTTCGTCGACGGCGCGGAAATCAAGGCTCCCTATTTGAGACCAATCCATACCCCCCATCCAATAGTTGACATTCTCAACCGTGAGATGGAAGGCTTCAAGTACCAGCTTCTCAAGGAGCGGGAAGCGTTTTCCCTTCAACCGAGCGAACTTGGGCTGGCGCCGCAGATGACGCAACCTAGGGAACCGATCTCAATTGACAGCTCGACAAGGTTAGGTGAGTCCATGATTTGCGTTTGGGCGTGTGTTAACAGGGGGCTCGTCTTGACAGTGTTCAACTTGCTTGGTTCGAAGTAAACATGCAAGGAGTGTAGGAGGGGAGACGATCGAAGTGTGGAGGGGTCGCTCCGTTGCAACTCCAAGTCAAGTTTGAGGTCTGGGAAATGTTCTTCCAGGGAGGTCAACAATGGCGGATGTATAGCGAACGTGGAAGCCCACCTAACACGCCTCATCAGAACCTCTGGCTGCGAGCAATGCGAAATATCGCCCACTTGATATGGTTCAGGGCCTGTAAGTAGCCCCCACCGTGATCAATGAGTTCTACGAACGGGCCTAGCAAGTTGTTGCTTCTGCTTTCTCTCTCATCGTCAATACTGCAGAAGTACTCGATGGTGAATGATTCTATCTTCGCCGCAGCAACTTCGTTCGTCACAAGTTAGGCGATCAGTAGCTTCGATAACTCTTGCTCCTCGGGAGTCTCACACAGCGCTAATTTCACGCTGGAGGCGTATGGATTTATGGGAAGCATAAGCTGGGCACGTGTTCGGTGAGTTCCTATGAACCCAAAGTCGTCAAAGTCCTGGGAGAGGTTTAACTTGAGTTTTGGAGTTTGGGTGTGACTGGCTGGTGTCCGCATGCCTCGGGGTCCAATAAAGATAACCCCCAGCGTAAGACCTAGGGACGAGAGAAGGATGAGAAAGGCAACGGGGTCCATAAGTGAAATCCAGGAAGCAGACTAGGTAAATAGTCCTGGGCGGGCGAGCGGATCGCTTTGATCCACGTAGTGACTCCAGGCACAGCCGGTTTCCTACAGTTCAAATATTGGAGCACGTGTGTTCGGTGCTGTGATACGTCTAGGAGTGTATCATATATCATACTTTGAAGATACACGCCAACATCCTCGTTGCCAATCAAGTGAGAAGTAGCGCGAGTGGAATGAATTGAGACACGTGAAGATGATGATCCGCCGCATCTATGTCTCGCTCTACAATCTCGACCACGACACAACTTATCTCGAAATATTCGAGAGCATACTCGACAAATCCGACGGGCTCACAGAGTCTGGAGGGAGAATGGCAACACTTCTCGAATCCTATCCTGAAAGTAGTTCTGGATGTGAAGCGGTCTGGGTCTGGAGACCGCCTGGAGTCCTATAGATTACGCGTCTTATGGAACATGAATGCAGAAGGTGACGCGATGGACGTGGATCAGCGCGAATTTGTCTTTGTACGACGCGTCTCTGTTGTCCGTGATCAGTAACCCGACAGACTGCATACTTTTCAGGAGGATATAGACTTGCTGTTGTTCTCAACTGATCCAAGCGCGTCGCTACAGGCGCAACTGACTCAGGGCCTGCCCTTGAAAGCTGTTTACTGCGATTCTCTGGTTGGCTTCCGGTACCTTTACCCTCGTCCAGCACCCCCTGGCTCTTCACCGGTAAAATTTGTCCCTCACGCTATGCCACCACTACTCACTCGAATTGAGCCAGACCTATCGTCGCTTCCAGATGGACTTCAAAACCGCTGAGGCTGCGTCTCAGTTTATCAAGCTTGTCTCTACTGTTTGCCCTTGCACTACGACTGATCGAGTTTCTCAAGCAAACCGTGGCCGGCCCCAAGCTACGTTGACCTCAGCACCCAGTTCTCGACCCCGTCCTACTACAAAGACACAAAATCCTGCACCTGTCCGATCGAGAAAAGCGGCTGGCACACAGGTCCGCCAAACCGGTCCCAGTTCTACCATCTCCGCTGGCTCCGACGACTCGCATACGTTACCATCTGGAAGTTCTGACCCCCTTCCTGAGGCTTCTTTTCCTGTTTACAACCAGCCTGCGCCACTGGCGACCTTTGATCAGACGCTTACATCCTCATTCATTCTGCCTCCCAGGCCGTCGCAGTATGATACCTCCTCTCAACCGGCGACCTCCAGACTATTGCCTCCCTCTTCACAAACATTTCTTCCCAGTACTCCGATCCCTTCTTCGTCTCAGATGCTTCCTGCCCCGATCGTACCTTCCCGGCTACCCCTCCGGCCTGGTACACAACCTCCGGGCACCCAGGCCGACGCGTTTCTTGAGAGTCTGATGCAGTCGCCAACCCTATATGACCTGAGTAGATCACAGCTAGAGACTGTGGTTGCTCAAGTGATACGAGAAGAAGGGTTTGTCAAACTGGTCTGTGTCGATGCCTGCCGATATTACGTTTCGTGGTAATTGACCTGTTGCGTGGATCTAGCTTGAGACTTTGGATTCGATGTGGAAGCTGAAGGGTTTCGTCCCGAATCTGGATTCCTAGGCCATGATAGTGCACCTCCTTCATATATCGATGTTTTTACACATTCGCCAAAAGCTCAGTCGTCTCTATGAACACATTCTAGGTGTAAATAGATACAAGTGGCCTTAACCTTAGCCACTGGTATTGTGCGCCTATTTGGAATACACGACCTGCTTCATCTTCTCACACACCTGATTGACCGCACGAGTCATTCCGGTCTCCAGCTCGTCTATGATCAGAATGTCTTCAATGTTGCCACTGGAGGTGCCGCTTTCGCAATTTTCATTCTCGAAGACGTGCTTATGAGCTTCGATATAAGCTGGCCAAACGATTTGTTTCCAGTAATCTGGTGGATCCCGCCATAGTTCGCCCTCTGGATCAGTTTGAACTCCACGGATAAAAGAAAGGCGGCAAGAATTGCACGGAGGTGGAAGGGAAGACATTAGGAATGATCGGGAGAATTGACGAGAAGATGCTTACCTGCAGTGTGATATCCGTGCCGCTCGTGCCTGCGCTGCCGCAGCACGTCGTGAGGTGCTCTGAGAAGCACACGCACGTCAATCTGATCAACTACGTCCTATGGGGAGCATCAGAACCACCTTCCGGCTCTCGGTATGACCTTACTTGGTTCCAGTATAAGAGGAAACCGTCCAGCAACACCCAAACAACTTTCTCCCCTTCTCTCTCCCTTTCCACCTCAATCCTCAGAAACTCTTCTGTCCATCTCTCAATCACGTCTGGGCTAACGGGTACTTCCTTCTGTTCGTTCAAGTGGTCATGCGAACAGTGGTCCTGAGGCATCTCTCCGCTGGAGGCGCGGACTTTGTTCAAGAAGGAAACCATCCTGTCCCACTGTACGCATCCTGCCGGAGAGTCCCAGTCCTGGACTCCATACACCGGGTGTATCGGGATGAGTGCTTGTGGCTGTTGAATTCAAAGTCCAAACCACCCAAACTGAAATGGAGAGAACGGTGCTGACCAGAGCAAAATCCTGGAAAACCGACAAAAGTCAGAGGATCCACCAATCTGACTGGAAGTGACTCGCACGTACGTCCTGGTGAATGATGCTGCTGCCAGGCAGAATTTTTCTCAAATACTTTGCAAGGGTTGTCTTGCCGGAGCAGGTTGCGCCTCTAGGCGAAAAAAAAGAAGGTAGTAGATATATGCATTCCAGGGGATTACTGTGAGTGCGCACCCTATGCCGACGATGATTATCCTCTCCTTGGCCATCGCTCAGTGCAGATCTTATCTGAGGGCGTTGGAATAGAAAGCGTGGGAAACATACCGGGGGACCCTCACCGGCGGAAGTTCGGAATCGGCCGGACTTGCCTTGGTCAGAACCATCACAGCAACGACAAGCACGAACAAATCCCCTCAAAGACTTTCGTCAGTCCCGACCATTTCCTGGCCTCATATCCTCCATTCGTTTGCTCACCTGTCCCATAGACCTCATCAGCTACGAAGTTGGCACCCAATGTCGAATTTAATAATCACCGATTCTCCCAATCAAAAGTTTAGTATTTGCCCCGCGTACGTTCCTTGCCTCATATCTTTCCCTTCACGAGTGTTAATCTGTTCGTTTATCAGCAACGGCCGTCAAACCGTTGGAGATGGGGCGTATTCTGCTGACAATACCCCTAAGATTGTGGCCGTTTGCCATCGGCACGGCCACAATGACCTCTACTACTACTCTACCACCTTCTCTGGCGGACCCGAGGTAAAATTAGAATCTTCCTGTGACTCGAAACAGGAGATCTCACATTTGTGCCCCCCAGTGGCGGTTTTGACGTCCCTACTCAGAAATGCCCTCCAGACAGAGGGTCGTCGGACTGGGTGACAGACAGTCCGGCGCCAATTATCCATTCACCAACGCCCAGCCAACCCTCTCTTTCTTCCTCCCATACTTCTTCCTATGGTTCTTCTTCTTTCATCCAGTATCCTCCAACTCCACCACCTGAACAAGGCTCCCCTGACTCTCCCCCTCGTTTTAACATCAGCCCACCGCCACCATCTGTCTCCCCCCGAGAAATTGTACACAAACCCTCCAATGGATCTGGTTTGGTCACCCCGCCACTCAGTCTTGGAGACTCCGATAGTATGGAGGGAGGAGTTTCTGCCATTAGTGCGAAGCAGACCAACGCAACACTCGACTTCCTTACCACGTTGTTTCCACGGAACGCATTGACTGCAATGCCATTTGCACAAGGCGTTTCTGTTTCTTCGCCCAACCTGGGCACTGTGTTCGACGGCGTTATCCTTGATCTTCCTGGCAAGACCAAGACCCTGTACATCGACGGAAAAGATGCTGAGCACGTAAACCTCCGAGAGAGGTAGGTTACTACCCATTCCAGAATGCCTCACGTTCGCTGATCACAGTTTAGTATTGTCGCCCTCTTGGATCTCGCTGGTGAACAGCTCGACTGTGTCGCCCTCGTGATTGCTCTCGAAAAGTCTGCCAGAGGCCTTGGAGACCTCTTACACTCTCTCATGTACGTCGGCGGAAGTGTCGTGACAAAACCACCGTTTCAGGTTGATCCAGCTTATGTTCTTGTCGGGTTGGAGATTTAAAGGATGACTGGACTATGAATCTTTCCTCTGACCTCCCCTTATTCAACATGTATTTAATCGCGTCTTTATCTGGGATGGCTGTTGTGTCGGTTTCTCCTGCTCTACGTACATTGTTGGATCAGGAAATACAGAGTATTACAGAGTTGTAACCGTTTCAACGTGTGTGAAAGCGTGCTGAACCGAGGGTCAGGGTCTGTGAACGTGTGTGCCATGTGATGCCGCTAGCGCGAGGATGCGACAAAGGCATTAAAGTTGTATGACGTAGGGTGACGGGAGAACATAAATCCGACGGGAACGAGGCTGACGACATCATTACCGTCCCTCCGTAAAGCGGCCGAGACTTGGCCGCCAGGGCCCGTTAACGGCATTCGTAGTTTGAACGCCCCGGTGCCAGATAGTTCAGTCGTTTCTAAGTAATCGCCACAGCTCAATGTTACAGAGACGTTCCCGCCAGTGGAAAAGATCATAGCCCAGAGAAAGTCCTCGGTCTGCGAGAGAGTTTGTGTTAGCCAACACCGGGAGAATATATGGCTAAGCAACGGACGTGTTGCCATCGCGAGGGCCTCCCGATACCATCTTGAGGAGCGTCTGCGTTGGCGGGATGTAAGCGGGCCCATAGGAAGACCCTGTCACGAAGAACACTAGGGTAAACGCCGCTTTTGAATGCGGATATGTAATACTGTTGGAGGTCGAGCCAGCCTTTCAGTGCCAAGTCCTACGTGAGCAAACCACAGACATGACCGGAACCTTGAAGATATACCTTGGTGGTCGAATCCGTTCACCCAAGCCTCTGACATCGGTTGCGCGCCTTCAATGGGGCCGATGTAATGCGACTCTCCGTAATCATCTAGATAACGGAACCTTAGTCTCTTGTGAGGAGGCACTGATATCGTCATTCGGCATGACGTACTCCAGGTCAAGACTTGTACTGTATCCAGCTGAGCTCGGTTCGCGATCAGGTGCTCCCAGCGCTCGACGAACAACCAGTTATCTCCACTAAAGATAAAGTTCTTGTTGTATGTTTCCGGCCCGTAGTGCTGCAATAGTTGTCTTGCGTCAACGGACGCTGCCGATGAATTCGGATCCGTAGTTAACTCGCCGTGAAGAACCAAGGCGAGCATGGCGCCATATACCATCTTCCGCCGAGTTGATCCAACGAGCGCTGATCTGTTTCAAATGTGATTTCCTGATTCGCAATGGGCCACCCTGCGTTCCACTATGTAGGGTGAGCACGCGACCCAACTATCACGGGTTACGGAGCGAACTGACGCTGAAGTATCCGTCCATGACGGTCAGGTGAGGGAATTCTGATGGATCCACAAAGAATGAGGGGATGAACCAAACCTAAAAGACGACCCTCAGAGTCACGAGTAAACCAAGAGGGGTAAGCGGAAGTACTGGAGGCATGTCTTCCGACTTGATGGTTTCCAACCAGCCCTGGTTCAAGTCGTTTGTGCCGAACCTGCATGATTCCCCGGAAAATGTAGAGACAACGATACGGTCGTTGAACTTCATCTGACTTGGATGTAGTTGATAGTCTGTGATGTACTTCCGTATGCGCTCAGCGTCCGCGTGCGACCCACACGGGATGACTCTATAGGGAAACGGCGTCAGGGATAGGATGGCCACGGAACGGAAATGAAAGTGGTACGCCATGTCGAAAGAGATGAACAGTTGAAATTTGGTTCCCAGAGCAGCGGTGTACGCATCCGCGACTCTTGCCGCCTGCCAATCATCACTCCCGATGTTAAGGGCAAATCCATCGATGCCGTGTGCCAAAGCCAACGTGATGTCTCAATTGCAAGTTAGCAAGGGGAGTCGCTGGAGATGCCGATGTACCTTTCTTCCAGTCATCAAATTGGTAAGGGTATGTGTTTCCCACCATCATGCTAGAAGATCGGACAATGAGGAGAAGGATTTGGCGAAAATTCAACGGAATTACTGCGCGACGACCGGTTTGGTAGAACCCGTGGCATATGCAGAGGAGTGGAGATCATTAAGAGTCATCTCAGGTAAGAACCAGCCCAGGTGGTCAAATAGAGGCAACGAAAGTTGGTGTAGACGACTTGACCCGTGCGCCGAGGTTGGTTGTCGGTGGAGTGCAGCCAGTGCAGCCAGAATATATAAGGACAGTGACAAGACTACGACACCAGGTCGCATGGTGTAGGGAAGATGGAGGTGGGAAGTAATGTTTAACCCGTCGAATAACTCCACCCACTCGAACTTGAAAATTTAAACGTGGAATCCATCTACGACTGTTGGGTTTTGGAAGCGAGCGGAGACCAGGCACCAAGTCAAGATAAAACAGAGTGACCAAGAAGCAAGGGATAAATTACTTTCGCCTTCGGTGAAGTCCACTTCACCGGAATTTTCGTGGAAATTCACGAAAAAATGTTGCAACGGTTCTCGCGAGGTTCGATCCGCAGCTGAGGGTGATGTTCACAGTTTGAGTTCAAGGTTGAGATCACTAGACAGTGATCGGATTTTGGCTTCGCGAGGTGCTTGTGGCTGTACCCTGGCACGGGATCAGTCATGATGCACGCCTCTACCGGGTCGGTCACCTCTGACTCGAAGCCCAATGCGGTTTCGTACAAACGTCGAAGATGTGGGCAGCTTCTTTAGTAAGTCTTTGGAGACGGTTTCCTAGAACGCGATTGACGACGCGCATGGTTTCCTCAGAGATTATCCAAGCCATAGAGAAGCTGCAGAAGAGATGTATAATCAGGTTTACGGATTCGCATATGCACATAATTTGCAACCACGACGCGAGCGAGGGTGGGGTTCAAGTCTGGTCGTGAGTGATCTACACTGCTTCCTTCAGACCGACGCGAAATTACACGTACGGTCCCAGGCAGGTCAAGGTCCAATCTTTATTCTCGGATTACCGTATCCAATCCAACGCGAACAACGAAATCACTATTCTGATCTCCCCCGAGGCTCTGTTACTCGCGTTACGATCAGCATGGAATCCAACATCTCTTGACTCGACCCCGGAAACGGTCATGAAATTGGCGAAGAAAAATGACCAGGCCGTGCTCAGTTTTGATATTTGTGGGTCGATGGCGAGCGGGAGGATGGTTAGGGTCGGTCACGACGTTCGAATTGAGGTGATGAAACCCAGCGATGTCAAGAAGTTGACCGAACCTATGTGTCCCGAGCCGGATGTGAGGGATCTCACCGTTCCGCGCTTTTTAAGCTGAGCACTGAATGGTCTGCATCGGGACAGGTCCACATTTTGCTGCCTCCATTGCAGAAACTACGTACGATAGTCGAACGTCTCCGGCCGCTTTCCGATGTCATAGCCGTTCGGTGTAACAACAGCGGGAAACTCCAGATATCAGTCCAGACAGAGAGTGTCAGCGTTGACACCCAGTGGTCCGGTTGTACGAATCCGAAAATGGGTGCGCTTTTGACATCACTTTTATCGCTGTTACCCTTGCACTAGCCCCTAAGACAACTCCTAGCCCAAGAGGGGGCTTCTCAGAACCCGGACGTGGATGACAATGTCGAGAAGCCAGATCCTGACCACCTGTTTGGTGTGTTGATCTCTATCAAGAGTTTCATCAAATTTTTGAACAGCCACGTACTTTCGAGTACGACCATTGCATGTGGGTTTTTTCGAGTGGCTGTGGGTTTCCATCTTCTGATGTTCTGCCCTCGATAGGTATCTGCCAAGGGCACTGCGTGATTTTATACGTCTACATCGGGGACGTTGCTGATGCAGGGGGTGTTCTCACATTTTACATTCCTGCACACATAGATTCGTAATTTGAATCATGTGGTTTGCGAACGGTCAGCGTACGCTTTATTCCCTGATGTGTATTGTAGATTCCGCTAATATGATAAATACCTGTAATGATATTGCAACAAAACCCAGAGCAATGCAACTTAAGTCCAGTACATGCGAGTACAACAACTGCAAGTGGCGACAGAGCGGCGGAGTAGAGGCGGGACACGTCATAAAAGTGAGTACCCATTAAATACCGTGTTACCGGTGCCCGGCGGGATTCTTGGTTCGGGAGGCTTGATACCCTGGACCGAACCAAACCACGAAACAAGCGCCTTAACTTTGAAATCTTCGGCTGGCCTACGGGTTACCGTCTTCCTACAAGAAGGGCATGTATATTGAGGGCCAGGGTATTGAGTCATGTGCATTGATACCCTGAAGAAGTCCTGAGGAAACTCAAACGGTCGTCGAAGGACCTCCTTGAAGTGTGGATGAAGGGGGGTATATCCGGGGTGGCTGCTAAGGAACTGTACGTGTGTGCTGTCGAACCAGTCCAATAGACAGTTTATACAAAATACGTGACCACATTCCGTTAAACTAGAATCGTCTTCAGGGGCCATAGTGCTGGAAGAGTGTGGGCTGATACGCACCGGTAGGGCGACCACATTCTCATTGCGCAGATCTCACATATGAGTTCTTCCTCGATCACATCGGCTTTCTGGGGTAGGTGAGCGGAATACGGTGGTGGAAGTTAGGGATTCGACGTACAGGAATGACTTGAGACTTCTCTGCTTCTAATTCCTTCTTCTGTCTTTCAATTACTCGCTCTAGCTCTTTCTCCCTCTGCACAATAAAAGTTTAGGTCGAGATAACTACATGAAAGTCGTGGGTGGCTCACCTTCTTTAACTTTTCGATCTCGCGGTCTTTCTGAGATAGACGCGCTTTGTAATCGGACTCATGGGTGGATGTTGGATGCCCGCGTTTCGTGAGGGTTCTCTTTGGTGGCGGTTGGAGGTCCTCGTCTTCGTCTGAGGAAATCTCAATGATATCCTGAACTGCCGACGCGAGTGGCTGAGGGTGAGGGGTGGGTAGCCGCTTGTCCTTTCTGTCCGAGGTAGCGACACCCGGGCGTACTACTTGACCGACAATCTTGCCGCGCTGATTTACTGACATGGGAGGTGTGGAATGAGGGGGGTTCGGTGTGAAGGGTGGTTGAGCTTTTCTCTAAACGGCAGGATGTTTCACGGCCTGACGTCTCCGGCGTCTGCCGAAAGTCACGTGAATTCCACGGGCTAATAGTGGCCTTTGTCAGCCAAAGGACGTGCTCGTTGCTGCGCACTCTTCTTCCTGAACGACCATCGCCTATCATCCAAGTAACGTACGTCCTCTGGGTTACGACCAATAGATTCAACAACCGATTTGCGGTACAGCATGCAGATCTTTGTCAAGACCCTCACCGGAAAGACCATCACCCTCGAGGTGGAATCCTCCGATACCATCGATAACGTCAAAGCCAAGATCCAGGACAAGGAAGGGTATCTCCGTTCCCCCAGTTTGCGGGATCTGGGACTTATCACAGCGTACTAGTATCCCCCCTGACCAGCAGCGCCTCATTTTTGCCGGCAAACAGCTGGAGGACGGTCGCACCCTCAACGACTAGTAAGTGCGAGCGCTTTCGCCGCATGACAAAACCCTAATCATGTTTCAAATCCCAATAGCAACATTCAGAAAGAGAGTACCCTCCACCTTGGTGAGTGTTTCCGCCGACGCTATTGTGTCTCCTGAGAATGCTAAGGCCGCCCGAAGTCTTGCGTCTCCGAGGCGGCATGCAGATCTTCGTCAAGACCTTGACGGGCAAGACGATCACCCTCGAAGTCGAGTCTTCCGATACTATCGACAATGTGAAGGCGAAGATTCAGGACAAGGAGGGTATTCCCCCCGACCAGCAGAGATTGATCTTTGCCGGCAAGCAGCTCGAGGATGGACGCACTCTCTCTGACTAGTAAGCCATATCGCAACGTCCACCTTATTGTGATGCCGACGTTCCTCGTAGCAACATTCAGAAGGAGTCCACGCTCCATCTTGTCCTCCGCCTTCGCGGAGGTATGCAGATCTTTGTCAAGACCTTGACTGGCAAGACGATTACCCTCGAGGTCGAATCTTCCGACACGATCGACAACGTCAAGGCAAAAATCCAGGACAAAGAGGGTATTCCTCCTGATCAACAGCGTCTTATCTTTGCGGGAAAGCAGCTCGAGGATGGCAGGACCCTTTCTGATTAGTAAGCGCGATTCCGATCCACTTGGGTCACAGACTGACCGTTGTCCTGTACAGCAATATCCAAAAGGAGTCGACCCTCCACCTTGTGCTCCGTCTTCGGGGTGGAATGCAGATCTTTGTGAAGACTTTAACCGGCAAGACGATTACGTTGGAAGTGGAATCTTCGGACACGATTGACAACGTCAAGGCTAAGATCCAGGATAAGGAGGGGATTCCTCCTGATCAGCAGCGCCTTATCTTTGCCGGGAAACAGCTTGAAGACGGCAGGACCCTTTCTGATTAGTGAGTCCGGACTCGGTCCTCTGTATCTCAATCTGAGAATCGATTTCGCACGCTACGTGATAGCAACATTCAAAAGGAGTCCACGCTTCACCTCGGTGAGTTTATATCCCATTACCCGAGGTCACCGCCCTTGTGTTTACCACGCGCTTCCAGTTCTTCGTCTTCGTGGTGGCCGCTAGGCAGGGTCCGTTGAGTTGATTCTCTGTAAATTCTATCATGCCACGTTGTAGTTTCATGTGTGCCTTTTTGCAATGGAAGTGTTTGTGCGGGGTTGGCCAATTCACCGGCATGACGAGATTTTGAGCCTCGAGAACACTGAGCGATTAATCGATAATCGATTTATCGATTACGTTGAACACGACGGCGACGTTTGAGGAGAGGATCCCCCTTTGGATAAGAAAACGGGGGGGTGCAGGGCCTCAACTCAGTGTTTCGAACCGAACCTGCGTACAGACCTGCGCGGTGATTGATGCACAGTGATGATTAATCGCGCCCCGAAACTGGTCAGCCACAGACAGCGCCCTTATCTTCTCAGCATCTGTGGCGGCGCCGGGGGTACTCAGATAATTTTTCTGCGTTTCTCCCCAAGACGAGCTCAGATTCAGCAACTATCGCGAAGTGTTTCAGACAAAAGTCGGTGTTTTCCCCAACCTTGGTCGCTGTGGAGGCGGGGAGGGGGTGCGGCAGAGCGAACGGTCACCCAGACGGTTGCAGATTGGACCATACGCTACTTTGTGACACCAAACTTTAACCCAGAAGCTGATGTGAGGATCGGAGAGGTCGTGAACACGTGACTTGGGTTCTTCTCTGAGTCCATTTTCCGTTTTTGCAAGAGTTTGTTTGAAACGGATCCGGTCCAGTCTCTGTGAAATGGACATGGGTTTGCATAAATACCGACCCATCTCTCTCCCCTCCTTTCCCCATCGCCTCTCTCTCTTCCCCTTTCCTCTTGCATCTCTCTCTCAAATCGTCTATAATGGCCCCCGTCGCCGTTTCCTCTCACACCAAACCTACCGTCACGTCCTCCTTATCCTCCTCCGAGAATAAGTATGCCACCCGTATGTCATTTGTTCTTCGTTATCTGCTCTGATCGCCCTATCTGATGTCGATTCCCTCAGCGGACTTGAGCACTCTTCCCGACGTGCTCGCATGGGCTGCTAAGACCTACGGAGATAGATCTCTTACCTTTGTCACCTCTCCTACCGCCGTCGAGGCCAACGATGTCGCATGGCTCGAGTCCTCCGTCAAGGCTATGGCCTACGCATTCATGACCGCCTTCGGTTCTTCCAACATTGGCGCTTCTTCCACCGGCAAGAAGCCCATCGTTATCGTCTATTTGTCCTCCCATCAGGATAACATGTTGGCCGTCTGGTCCGCTATTTGCGCTGGCTTCGTCCCTTGTCTCCTTCCCAACCTCACCGCTCAACTTGACCACCGCAAGGCTCACATTGAGCACCTCAACTCCCTCTTGACTTCCGATTCGGTCAAGCCCATCTGGTTGACCCACCAGATCGGATCCGGTCAACTCAACGAGGCCGGTGCCGCTGGTTTGAACATCAAGCTGTTCGATGACATCAAGAAGGCCGCCGAGACTCAAGAGTGCCCCAACGATTTCCAGTTCGCTCCTACCGAGCCCGACTCTGAGGCTATTCTCTTCCTCACTTCCGGATCCACTGGATTCTCCAAGGCTGTCGTTCACACCCACCGCACTATCCTGAACGCCTGCGCGTCCAAGGGCGAGTCTTACAAGTTGACTCCAGAGTCGACCATCATGAACTGTAAGTTATCATGGCATATCGATCGATCAGACCGTCGAGGCTAACTCCACATCAAGGGGTTGCCTTCGATCACGTGGCTGGATCCTTAGAGATGCACTTCACTCCCCTCATCCACGGCTGCAACCAGATCCACGTCGATGCCGCCACCATCCTCTCTGAGCCCATGGTCTTCCTCCGCCTGATCGACGATTATGTAAGCCCT
>Ga0307512_10004394_pt1 | contig 15495 bp, 11 predicted proteins | sample 14_EM_MG_FD_200267 | JGI IMG/M metagenome (GOLD analysis project Ga0307512, IMG submission 200267) | Populus trichocarpa ectomycorrhiza microbial communities from riparian zone in the Pacific Northwest, United States - 14_EM | ecosystem: Host-associated > Plants > Roots > Unclassified | place... | reverse complement strand
GCAGGGCCCGGCAGTCCATAATACAGTCACCTGTATTTTCACAGTCCGTCCAGGTGAAGATTGTGAGACCTGCAGGCCGGTCAGGTCAATGTGAAGCCGGGCCGGACTGGCCGTCTGAGGACACTGACCAGAACTGGTAGTTGCGATGTATACTTTTGATTGGAGAGCAGCTGAAAGATGAGATATTTCCACTGATCATGTTGTCCTCTTTGGAAAATATCGGGATTCTCCTCAATGACATTACAGATGTTATTAGTTTTAATAAGGGTAGTGTATTTGCTAACTGGACAGCAAGGGTAGCGAAGAATTTGGTTGCATGATTAACATCGTTCCGACCTGGGGAAAAAGAAACTTACTCCAAGTTGACCCTCATGGGCACAGGCAGGGTGACAGTGCGAGCAATTGTGTCCTTTCCAGTGCCAGCCATGCCATTTGACCAAAATATGCAGGCACTACTAGGATTGTTGCTCCTTGTCATGGCATAGTTCAGGAGGTCAACTCGAGAGTTAGGCAGGCATTGAGACTCGTGCTCTGGAGATCGGGAATTGAATGCGATACCATCGGCACAACGTAGCTTAGAAAGCTATCATTTCTGCTTATCCTGACTGCCATGAGGGGAAGAGGTTTGCAAATTGTCCTCATATCGTATAGGTTCGAAAGAGTCTTACCCGCCAAATTGAAGCTTCTGCCCCCCATAGAAAGTGGTGTCACTGTTTTCAGTGCTATTAGCACCATCAGCGTAGTAGCGACTGTTGTCTATTCATAGTTTATGTATCCTTCTTTGAATGACTCTGCGTTTATACTGAGGCAAAATCTCTATGCACTGTTACTTGCAAATCTTTGTGACCAGCAGACCTGAAACCCAGTTCGCCATAGTTTCAATGCTATCTCCGAGTAATCTGCACATCAAGATTCTGTTCTCCATGATATTTCATTATCAATCGTCCAGAACGGTATGTTGTTTTTCTTCCATCAGAAGCTGGAGGATATCAAGAATGAGCGCTCTCTGCCGAAAGACTAGCCTGGCAAAGAAATCATTAAGCTTCTCGTCCAGAGTGCGAATAGATCGTTCATCTACGGTGCAATGTCATGTCTATTAGTTTGGGATTCCAAATTCGACCCAAGACAGCGTTTCGACCTTATTTTGCAAGGATGCATCACACGTCACACACCTACCACACTATCAGTTAACCCTTAAGAATACATTTTTCAAGGATGCACCGCGAGTCAACCAATTCAAATGCTTGAAAGTGACAATGCATATGTATGATCATGTGTATATATGTATACTATAATAGTTCATTTAATCTGGCAGGACTAAAATAATAGGCGACAAACTTTTTGATGGAGTAGTCAATTTCTTTTGATCATTTGCATATAGGAGAACGATACAAGGTTCTAAATTCATAAAAATTAGTGCTATAATGTCTCACAGCGCTCGCGAACTTGGCATGAGCCGATTGGTCAACCGTTTGACCATTGGGTTGACCGGTAGGTTGAATTTTCCCACTGCTCAACAGATTGACCTATTGGCAACGAGGTCGACTGTGTGCCCCACAGGTCAATTGGTTGGCCAATGGGAAACTTTGGCGCATGAGTCGGAACACATACGAAAAACGCCGCAGCACGATAACACTAAACTTTTATTTGACCACCGGCTGACCTCTCTTGAGTGCAAGCGTACATCCTTATCTGGTCACATTTTGCGACTGCATTACACCCCTTGATGGTTTTTTCTTTTTAATTTGTTCAGCCCCAAACATCGTACTAGTCTTGAATGCATGCATATTGTGCACTTAGATGTTGTACCACCAATATTTGAACCGAATTTCCTATTGGTTTACAACACAAACTGCACAGCATCACCAAAACTTTCTGGGTATCCACAATTCTTTATGCGGCTCCCTGGAAAATATTCAATGGTACAAATAAGCGGGAGCTTTTGCCTAGAATTCCCAGATCGTATCGACGATTCATCAAACGTCGGCGATACTTTCCACCTGACTGATCCTCTGATGGTTCGCATCTCCTTGGTAGAGACTATGGCTTCCCTTTTCGAGACAATTTGCTTTATGCGTGTTTGTGGTACTCCAGTCGCGTTGCTCTTCTTAGCGGCTCCAATCGTTGCTGGGCTCGCGGCTGTCACTGTACCTGCGGCTGTAGCGCCTATCGCTCCATCATCTTCAGATCAAAAGCAACGGGATGGAGAGGAATTTTCGAACAATTTGGTCTCTGATTTGGCGCCGTATGTATCTAGAATACAGTTAGATAATTCTTTACTGGTTGGTTGCTAACTGGTTGTGACTATAGCCTTCTGGCATTGTTTGGGGAACGATTCGCCCAGCAATTCATGAGCATTTCCACTAGCTGGATGGACAGCGTCGTCTTTGCAATGGCACCTTTGGGAATTATCACAGCAATCGTCGGCGCGATAAGAGTCGGCGGCGCTTCGGGGCTCAAAAGCCTCATAGGTCGTGCAAGGGAAACACGAGCTGCGGCGGAAGTCGAGTTAATGTCCTCTACCTCACACGAAGGTACGCATTTTATCTATAACGCTCTGCGCCCTTTATGTATATAACCACTCAGAACTGACGCTCTCTGTTTATACAGTGTGCGAGATATGGAATGGTGATGCAATTGTTAGAGTTATGGGCACACCGGACATCGAACAATTCATTTATTTCGATGGCCTCCCGGAGCAACTCTACGGAAAAGAATTACCTTCGAATAACGGATGGGCATTATACACTCTCAAAGAAGCGGTAGATGTGAAACTGCTAATTGAACGGGGGCAACGTATGCTACGAGGCGGTAAAACATTCGTAGTTCGGGAGGCTAACGATGTTACAGGAACATTCTATGAACGTTTGCCGAAATGGTTTCCAAAAAGGCTTGTTGCATCGATAGATAACGATGATGTCAATGGGGGTAGTATTGAAGAAAATGGCGAGAGTGCTCCACAGCGAAGTGAAAAAGCTGCCATGAATACCTTGGTCCACAGCATCTTACGACAGAGAAAGCCTCATACAGATGAGGAGCAGGCTCGCAAGGAAAACCCTTGTGCACAGCCAATAGCATCAATCTTGGGCAAATTTAAACGATCATCCGCGATTCTCAGTTCCGACACAGGAGGTAGAAAGGATCACAGTCCGCATAGCGACCAAGACAACTCGGCCCCGAATGTATCGCTAAATTTGGGACTCTCAAAGCATCCATTGGAGCTCTACGCCGCTGGAATCTTTGGTATAATCGTTCAGCTTGCTGTATTGGTAGTGGCTGGGATGGCAACATATTATCCACGGTTAGAATTTCAGAAAGGAGGTCTCACAGTGAGGAACTATGCATATCGTAAGTACCAACAGCTTTTCTACTACACCTTGCTTCAAGGAATCTACTAACAGCAGAGTGCAGCACTTTGTGGAGTAGGGATATTACTCCAAAGTGTCGGAATGTTCATTTGCGCTAGTGTGATTGAGCAAAGTACCATCGAGCATACTTGGGTAAAGTGCGATGAAGCCAAGGCTGCCAGAATGATCTGTTTCTGGGTGCAGCGGCGGAGGGTAATCAATGACCAGGAGTTCGACTCCTTTGCGGTCTTTGCCAAACGGCCTGTGGAATTTGTGATGACATCGCGCCGCAGAAAGGCGCGGGACCTGAAGGTTCAATACCCATCAGCAGTAACTCCCTTTGTAACTGCGTCAGGGGTGGCAGTTAGTATTATGGGGTTTATACTGAACTTTATGGGCCTAAGGGGACTTCACTGGTAAGAAGAAGTGCCCTTCGCTTATGCTTTTTCAAAACCTGAAATACTGAATATGTCGTTAATAGGTCGGCAACAATGGCCCAGCTTGCCGCAACTGGAATTATGACTATTGTCAGAGCGGTTATCCGAAGAGGAATTTCGTCAAGACCCCATGCAATAAAAATGGAGGAAGGTTTCGAGCTGGATTGGCTTGCAGGAGCGGTTCTCAAGGATCCGAAGAATTTCGGTCCACAATACGATAACCCAAAGGCCGATTCCAAGCAAGCACAAACTGGGAACAGTTTCGAAACCGGAGAACTAAAGCGGATGACATCAACACAGGCCCTAAATTCCATTTCTAAGGACCAGTCGAATCGAGACATGCTGAAACCTACCGTACGAATAATTACAGGGGGCAATCCGGCTCCCCCAGACCGACAAGGATCGCGCAAAGCAATGTCGCTCATCAAAACACGGGAACACTTAGGACGGCTAAGCAAGTGGAAAGGCCCGGCATCTGAGCCTGCGGTTGCGGCCGCTAATGCTATAGAAGTGGCGATGAATACTTTTTTTACTGAGGAAGACGCAAATAGTTTGAGAGAACTGACTCGCCTTGAGGATGGCGGTTTTACGTTTTCCTGGATCATGGATGTCGACGTCCAATTAGGAGGTCCGACTGGCGACGGGCATGACGGGCAAGTCAGCCTATCTGTTACAAAGAAGAATGGCTCCAACAAGTGGCACGTGATCGCTGAGGAGATTGAGGCCCTATTGTCACTATGGCTTCAACATATTAGTATTGAAGAGGCAAAAGAAAATGATCGAAGTCACTCGGCTGGCGAAACAGATGATGACTGGCTTCGCCAGAAACAACAGCAGAAAAATATGCGATTTTTGGGACCGGATACTGTGGCTTTACGCAGAGACTTACAGTGGTGGGTACCCAATAGTGCGATAGGACTTCTACAGGTTCAGAATGGAGTAGCAGTTTGTGATCGCGTGCCTCAGGCCAGTATCGAACCGACTCATCAAATTATTGACTACCACAGAATTACGGGCTTTTATGCGCCGAAGAACCTGCCGGACTCCTGCCCAGCCGTTCGGTTCGAATGTACGCCAATATCACCGGATTGCCTTGACACCGCTCCCAAGAACCAAGCACAATTGGTCTATCAGGCTTGCACGAGCGAAATTCAACCTGTGGTATCAGCTACGCATTCAGAACCATTAGCAGATAATACTTCACTTGCGATGGTCACCAGCATCAACAGAGACTTTTTATTTGCTCAACACATCTTTACTGCCTTCATTTCAGCCCTTGCGAGGAAGATCGACCGGATCCAGGGCAAGTCGCAGGCTTTCCAAAGAGCAATGACCAACCGTCCTACAGCGTGGCAACATTTCCGGCTGGAAAACACTGTCGTTTCAACACTAGCTCTCGCAATTGAAAGCACCGGTTTAGGGACCCTAGAAGAGGCGCTTTTGTGCATTATACCCCCATTTAGTATGGGGCACAGGTTACCAGCTGGTGCAGCGGTTGATCTGGTGCTTCGGAGTATGGAGAAAGACGAAAATGTGCTGAATTGGGAGAGGTCTGAGGAGGTATACAACGAACTTTTGAACTTTGGGACTCTGTTTCATTCGCCATCGTGTTTGTTTACAGTGAGAGCTGCAGCAGCGGCAGTGGAATGTTTAAAAAGAATGTCAAACGCGAAAGAACTTTACTCGGAGGACCCAAAGGGCCCAAACGCTCAGCTACTGGACCAAGCGATGAAGAATTTGTCAAAGGGACTGACAGATCTGATCAGCAATAGCGTAAAGAAGGTACTCCGAGAACTTTATAAGCGTCAACGAAGGACGGACGAGTACGAATGGTTTATGCAATTGGGCACAGAGGATCCTGAGTCGCTGGCATCCACAGACAAACACACTCCGGATCCTCTAGACAAAACGCCCTACACTATACAGGAAATGACAAAAGAACTCGGCTTTTCGCCCATGCACAACCACATTGTCAACGGCACGACTTTCTCGGCGGATTTACCCAAGAGGGATGTTTTTGCAAGAGACATTTTGGGCTGGACACCGCTTCATTATGCAGTTATGTACACTGAAAACCACAATTATATGCAGTAAGTTTCCAACACAAGGGCAGACGACTTTTTTTAACTTCGCAGGGAGCTTCTAAAACTCGATGCTGATCCTAACGAATCTGATATATTCGGATTTACACCTTTACATTACGCAGCCAGCAAGAACAATTTTTCGCAATGGGAACAACTTCTCTCAAAAGGACAAGTTAAGATTAGTGCCAAAGCACGAGATCAAACAACTGCGTTACACATTGCAGCCAAAAACGGTCACGCACAATCAGTACAGAAACTACTAGACCGTAAGGCGCAAGTTGACGTCCAAGACAGTATTAAACGTACACCACTACATTGGGCCACATATCGTCAGAACCCAGAAATCATAGAACTCTTAATGAAGAGCGGAACGTCAGGGGCTGCAGTGAACCTACAAGACTTTCAACAAAAGACAGCATTACACGTGGCAGCTGGCTATAAAATCCCGCAATGCACGAAGCTTTTGATTGAGCACAGTCACAGGGAAGCGAGAGATCAAACGGGCAAAACGGCACTTCACATATCTGCAATGAAAGGCCATCATGAGGTTGTCGAGTTACTATTGATCCACACTGCCCACGCAGACGCGACTGATAATAACGGTTCCACTCCACTGCATCTCGCTGTATCCGGTGGTCATTTCAATGTCGTTGAAACACTCCTCAAACGAAAAGTCAGTACGGAAGCACGAGATGCGACAGAGAACACAGTACTACACATTGCAACACTGCATTCCCCCCAGTCCGCCGAGATCGTCGAGTTATTACTCAACCACAATGCCGATTCTATGGCAAGAGACGGCAAGAACCGCATAGCACTCCAGATTGCTGCTAAAAAAGGCATCGACTCTGTCGTTGAGCTGCTCTTGGAGCAAAAAGGAGTAGGTGAGGCCATAGATAATGACGAGTACCAAGCACTCTACGACGCAGCAAAAGCCCACGAACAAACTCAGAAACCGCCAGAACAGGATCAGACGGAAGGTGGAGGTTATTTCAAAATTTGCCAACGGTTATTACAACGTGAAAAAGACAGGGAACTACTTGCAGTAGTAGCAGCAGGCAATACGAGTAATGAGAGCGTGACTAAAGACAACTTTCAAACGGCTATCAATGTTCCTCAGCAGGATTTAACTGCTGAAAAGCGTTTCCGAAAAACAGCACTTCATGTTGCAGCAGAAAATGGACACGATTGTACCGCCAAATTGTTGGTTGCCAGAGACCTGGACATAGAGGCTCGAACCGACCTGTACCGCAGTGCACTCCACCTTGCAGCGATGTATGGCTACAAATCATTAACACAAATCTTACTCGATAAGAGCGCCGATTGCATGGCCAAAGACCTTGATGGCAATACCGCGCTTCACCTGGCAGTAGCAGAGAACCACCATGATGTTGTTCAACTCTTACTGGCGCGAGAAGCTTCCGTAGATGCAACCAACCAAAATGGTCAGACTGCATTGCATATCGCCACATCGCTGGAAGACTCGAAAATGGTTATTGGAATTCTACTAGATCACCAAGCTACGACTGATTTCCAAGACCCGTGCGGAAATACTGCCCTTCATCTGGCGGTAAAATCGAATAACTCTATCGTCACAGAGCTACTTCTCTTACAAAATGCAAATGTTAATGCCATCAATAAGAAAGGCCGAACGCCTCTTTCCCTAGCCGCCAAGAGAGGGCACCTAGAGGTCTCCCAGTTACTACTCAAGTACAATGCAGACGTGAATATCCATGATACACAACACGGAAGCAGTGCATTGCAGCTAGCTACCGCCAAACGTAGGGAAGAGGTCGTCAAGCTCCTCGTTGAGTCCGGTGCACATCCGAACGTTGCCAACAATAGCGGCAAATCACCATTACATGAAGCACTTTCTGATCCCGGTTCCCTTAGCCTAAGAAATATACGAATTAGCTTTTGGTTGTATGGCAGTAGGCGTCGAGAGAGTACTGGAGGCCCCTCTCATGCCATTGCCGAATTGCTTTTGTCTCATGGTGCAGTCGTCGATACCGCGGATAATAAAGGCAATACCGTTTTGCATATGGCTGCAAAACAGGGACAAACAGAAGTTATCGAACTACTTCTAGTATACAAAGCAGCTATCGATGCTAGAAACCTCAGAGGACGACGAGCTCTCCATATGGCCGCCAAACGAGGCTACATAAGGATAGTGAATTTGATAGTTGATCAGAAACCGGATCTGGATGCCAAAGATGTTAATGCAGATACGGCACTGCACTTGGCCATCCGGAGTGGAAGGGATGATGTTGTCCAATTTCTTCTCAACCGTGGCGCATCTACAGATATCAAAAACGTACATGGCAAAAACCCCGACTTTCAGTTAGCACTAACATCTGAGTGGATGGCGGGCCAGGAAAGCGTGGCCTTAGTATTGGTTGAGAGATCAAAAGGGGATTCTATCGGTTTTAAGGATGATTATAATCGTACGGCTTTGCATTGGGCTTGTTTGAAGGCCTACGATAAGTTGGTTGAGACGCTATTAGGGCGTGGTGAAGTAGCAGTGAATTCCCAGGACAACAGTGGAGAAACTGCACTTCACGTTACAGTTCAGCGGGGAGCGGTCAATATTGCTAAAAATCTACTAGAAAAGGGCGCCTCTATCGAAATAGAAGACGTACACGGACGAACCCCGTTTGTTAGGGCTGCCATTGGTAGGCAAGGTGACATTATTAAGTTGATGTGCGAAAAGTGTCCCAGTCAGAAACGTTATTACGATACTGCCCTTCAGATAGCAGTCCTTAGGCTGCAGTTGGATATTGTGTGCCAACTTTTAAAGTTAGGAGCCAATCCTGATGGAAAAGATGAACACGGCTGGTCAGCAAACTTGTGCTGTACACAATCCAAACCAAATCCCGCAATGGCTGAACTCTTAACCCCTGGGTCATCACAGTGTCTGCAATCGCTCCCTCTAACTGATACCCTCGGGCCCACAAGGTTCAGCGCAAAAAAAAAAATGACGAGTATGCAGCTGCACAACGATGGGTTGGAAGTTTCTTTTGAAGGTTTATTTAATTATCTAATTCCATACAGCGAAGCACAGGGTTATGCTAACAAGATAGTGGATGGCAATGTTGACAGCGAAGATGCTCTGATTCAATCAAATCACCCGCTTCCTCCACTTCGCGAAATCTTCGGAGCATCGGATGTTGACGAACTCACGGTATACTTTGAAATTACAGTGGTGGAGGGTGGTTCACCGTCGTAAGGCGTTCACACACTTCACCGTCCGGAGAACTGACTAATTTCTAGAATTGTTGGATTGGGTTTGAATAACGGACCGGTTCCACGCTTCGACAGGTTTCCAGGGTGGGACGCGGAGAGTTGGGGTTATCATGGAGACGATGGCTTCAAATTTGCGAGCTCAGGATCCGGCACTAAGTACGGCGAAACATATGGTATAGGAGATACTTTGGGATGTGGCGTTAATAGTGAACGGCGGATGTTCTTCACCAAGAATGGCCGATCTCTCGGTAACATCTATTTTTATCCATTGATAGCACTGATATTGATTAAGTTCCACAGGGTTCGCATTCGAGGGTGTTTTTGGCCAGTTATTTCCAATAGTCGGATTGACCAAAGGTTGTCGTATCCGCATAAACTTTTCCGAACCATTCGTTTACGACCTCCAAACGAAAGTTGATATAGCAGAAAACAAACAGACGACAGCGTCCGAATCTGGCAATGAAGCGGGTAATGCTGAAAACCCCGAATCTCTGGGGAGGTTACAAGATATCAAAAGTTTATCCGATAGATTTGCCGATGCCAAAAAAACAGGAGAAGAAGGGGAGGAGATGGGAAGTGGCTACGGAGACAGTAATGTCTCTGAAGATTGCGAGATGTATTCGAACGCAGCGCAAGGAGGTGGTTCTGATTTCTGACATTCAATAGGTCTACAGAGTATTGCTGTTGACTGAGTAGTAATGAGAGATAGCTTTGATGAAGCAAGTTGCAATGCAAAGCGGTAATGAACTAACCTAGCTCTGAAGCTCATAGTTTTGGCATTGATAATAATGAGAGAATGATGATGAAAGATACTTATGGACATGATAAGCTCGTGCAACCAGCCCCCGACCTTCGCTTCACTTAGAGAGGGGCTCTATTAGAGATTAAGTCATCGGTGTGCCTCCGATAAGTTAGCCCTACCATAAAAGGGAACATCCAAAATTTTATGTAATCCCACCACATCGTATCTTAGCTCATCAGTAAATATTAGATAGTTCCCTAGGTCTGTGGATATTTACCAACTTGTCCGTTTGTTTTTGGTTGGCTGGACTATAAATAATGGGCTCCGAACATAAGAGTTCACCTCGAGGTGCCTACTTGCAAACTTAAAATGGGAGCTCTTAATGATCACCACCGATTGAATTATGGCTCTAGGCTAGAGAAAATGAGCCCCTATAGCAGTTAATTATAAGATGGACTGGGTACATCCAGCTCTTTTTGGTTTTTGTTGGAAATGGTAGTGGGCGCTGTGAGAAAGTCCAAGAGTGATATCGTTCTCTCTACTCTGGCGGTCTCTCTATATACAGAATGACCAGGCCATATTGGCCGCGCCGCCATCGGCCGGACTCGGGCGCGGGGTTGAGTGGATTTCCGATAGTTTTGGGAGGTTCGGGGTTTCGGCTAATGATGCAAACGGGAGGAGAATCCATGCAAAAACAATCCCGTGTTTGTGCCAAGACGAGATTTCCCCGAGCCAAACACGGCACTCCGGTTGTCACGGAGTTTGTAACACTTGAAATTGGATAGTGACAGCTCAATTATGAGAGTCAAGAGTGAGTAAATTATAGCGGAATCGTTGTGAGTAGAGAGCGGGGATACGGTGTTACTTTAAGAGTTCGGGGGGAAAGTGTTGCATGTATATATAGAGCTCACACGGGCTGACCGCTAGTGGGGCTGACGGCACACTTCTCTCATATATAACTCGCGTCATTCTCTTTCTCTCTTCTCTCTGTATCTAGATCTATTCACACGGTTCTCCCTATATATCAACAGAAAGATTAATGTGAAAGAGGAAGTAATATGGAAAGCATTTCCATAGGTACTTAAGTAGCGCAGGGTAATATGGTGACTTGCGTCTGGTGTAAGGTAGGTGTCACATGTCGGCTAAAATGCAAACTTACATCCACTTTCGTTTGATTACATATCCATTTCCATTAATTATCGGGATGGCACCTCTGGAGAAAGGGATGTAGACCCCTCCCTATTCTCGAAGGAATTGCCGATATTTCGGAGCATAGGTAGAAGGATGAGACTAAATCGCAGAAGGAGGTGACCATGCCGAAGTATTCATTTATATTTAACCCCACATTTCTACCCCACCTTCCGGATGCATCACCAATGATTCCACCAGTCCAGCAATGGATCAGTCCAGACCGGAACCGTCCAGTCCAGTCCAGGTCCAGTCCAAGAAATATTTTGGACTGGGATCGGACCGATCCCAGATGCTGACAGACTGGACTGGGCTTGGTCCGGACCGATCCGTCATGGTGTCCAGGGTTAGGGTATACTTTCCCGGTTATTAGTCTTTTAATGGGGAAAATATATCTCAATGGAGCCGAATATACAGACAGAAGTGGTATAATTTCGATCAGAGTGGGTATACGTGGGTGAGTGGCGATGAAAAGTGAGGACGAGTCATATTTTCGGTAGAATTTGGTAAAAAGTAATGACAAAATTATATGCATAAAAGGATCGGTCCAGACCAAGCCCGTCCAGTCCAAGACTTCCAGTCTGGGGCCCAGTCCAGTCCGACCTTCCAGTGGGACCGGACTGGACTGAGCCCTACCACAGACCGGGTCCGTCCGGACTGGTGGAATCATTGTGCATCACGGGCCGCTCGGCTAAACGTACATACATACTAACGGAAGTTTTTGGGTGGAGCTATGTAATGGTTCTCTCACCATATCAATGCTGAAATCGTGTGTAAGGAAGATAACTAAGAATACGATTCCGACTATACTTCCCCGATGATGATGCAGGCGTCAGAACTGATGCATGATAGAGTAGTCGACTGTTATATGTGTTCATATCACTGGAACCTCCTTTAATTGCCACAGCGGCTGCCCTCAATGCTCCCTAGATTCACCTCCCTCTCCTTGACGTCTTGTTGACCCAGCCTGTTTTACCAGACAACTATCTGGACTATCACTGCCAATTTTCCTCCAAGCTTTGTTACTGCGATGTTGATGAGCTGCCTCCGCGGCATCTATTTAATATTCAAAGATGACACGCTGGCAGGGGTCGCAAAAGTCTGTCCTGTCTGGGCAAGACTCTGCCCTGCCCGGAGATGTGATTTGCCGTCCTGAGGGTTTTAGACTGCGGGACTGTAGGTACCGGTGGTCTTCTGGGTGTGTTCAAAGTAGAGAGATAGAGAAGCTTGATTGTGTACTATCTAAGAGGGCCATAAGGTTGCATATATATGGTTATATAAGTGCGGATGTGTATGTACGCATCTATGTATAGATACGGCTGATTACCATCAACCCAGCAGCAATCTCTAGCCATACGAAGGCTGAATCCATATATGCAACAGGGTAATGGTATATGATGCGAGTGATGCTATCATGACCGAGTGATATCTAATATGTCTCCTAACCACGTCTATGGGATATTCCACGTTATTACATACCCAGTTGATCATCCACAAATTGGAGAGCCCATATAACGTGTCTCAATCGAAATCAATGCAAAACTACAGGTGAACTTGTAACCCCAGTGCTAGGCGTCACCCCCGTCGCCCTGTTCGCGCCCTAGTCTTCCAATATCTCGCTCGAGACCTGAAGACGACGCGGGGACCTGAAAGGCGCGCGGGCGGACCGACTATTGCAACCCTTGCATCCCGATGGTGCGGCATATCCGCGGCCGTTTGCACCCCCATTCTACTACCTGGAGACACGCTGCAATTGTTCGGTGTTTGGTATTAGCAGATACTCTGTGTACTGTATGCGAAACCTGCGTAGTATTCCTCGTTGGGATACACCCATGATGTAGCTGGGCTCGGTTCGACCCATAGCTTCGCCATTACGACAAACTTCAACGAAGTGAACGTGCAAAATCAGAGCCGCATGCACGCATCTCACTAGTCTGTCTAGTCCGGGCAAGCACCTGCCCGAGACGAGACTGTAAATTTCGGGGCACAGAATTCTGGACAGTTTGAGACCATGGCAAATTTCCTTGGACTAGACCCTACAGGGCCTATAGTCTCAGTGAAATACTGATTAAACTGTGAGAAGCAGTGGATATTATGTTATTTATACGATTTTTCGTATGCAGGTTTATCCCCAGCATTACAAAGCATCCACAGCCACTTGTTTTAATGGCTACTACTGATAGTTCCCGCGCTTGATTGGGGATATTCAAGGCTCACCACCGGCACCAGCGCCAATTTTAAAGCTGACCACCGGCGTCACCACCGAAGCACACTGCCATTAGCCGCCGGCCCCTATAGGCACCGATATGGGAGCTTAGGGCTGAAGAATTTAGCCCCCGACGGACTAGTTCGCAAATATGATCTCTCAGACGGACCGCGATGTCGGGCCCCGAATCACAGTAGTTGCCCCGGACAGTTAAGATGCCTAGCCGCATGTATCACTTCTACTACAGCTGTAGCACAACAAGGAAAGTGGAGGATATAGGACATAGAACCGACCCCGCCCTGTTTCAAGGACAACAACGCTATAGAACACGTTTCTATCCAATAGTGCTCTTTATTGCAATGTATTGTACAGTGTCAAACCATGGCCAGATTTATCGCCACAGCCCTCATTAGGAATCTGCTTTGACACATGCTTCTGTGTAAGGTGGAACAGCACGATCCTTCCTCTGTTAGCGGTGGGTGGTAAACGATATTCAGTATTCCCCCACAAAATTCTGAAAATGTATTCTGCAAATATTGGCTGCGCTCCACATCAACATGTCTAGGTCTATGGCAACGTATATCACATCAGTCTGTCTGTTGCAAGAGTCTTTACAAGGCTCCTGCCTGGAGGCAGCTAGTAAATATTGTGGCACACACCCTACTTGCAGTAGTCTTAGAATAACAGGCTACACGATATGGCTCCACCTTCGCCCTGAAACATGCAGTTGAATATGGTACCGATTCCAATCACATACAGCATTGTTGACTACAACTAGAATTTGCCGCTGATAGTCTAGGTCCTAATATAGTCTATTTCCAAATTTCGTATCCTTTCGCCCTAGGAATGTCTATAAAATCCTATATCTTGCTCACAACCTCGCTCACAACAACCTTGCACGAGCCATCATTCAGATCTGCCTTGTCTACAAAGCATCTCTTCGGCACTCTATACACTCCCGATACAACTAGTGCTACTTTTTTTACCTTTTTGCTACCTCCGATAGTCGTTATATTTAACATGAATCCTATAGTGAACCTCACTAGCGAAGGTGCTGTGTATGGTAACAGACAGGGCGCTACCTCTGGAGGCGACCCAAACTCTGTAACAGCTATAACAACCCATACAAAGTAACAACGGAAACAATAACGGAAGTAACAATTTTTAATAAAACAATGGATACGACAGCGGAAACAACGGATACGACAGTGGAAACAACAGCGCTAACGGGAACAACAACTAGCCATCCCCGCAGTCCATCCCGGCTGTCTAAAGCTATTCTCAGGACATGACGATAATTTTCGGGACTGAAGATTTCACCTTATGCATACAGCCCAGGCGCCTTATTAGGGGTGTGGGCACGCCCAGCTCCCACACCTAACAAGCCGTTAGCGGGGCGCCTTGCACCCCACTAAGAAATCCCGGTATTTTTTCAAAATTGCAAGTTACTCAACAACAACACAACAGAGAGAAGATCGGAGACCACAGTATGATAGGTAACTGCAAGGCCTACATATACATCCAGAAATCAAGTCAAATGGACCAATTTTGAGCAAGTTGAAAATGTGAGTGAGAGTCCATGAAGCTAGCGGATTTTTTGTCTTTCTTTTGACTCCCCTGTTTTATCACCAATTGTAAATCAAATTTGCTAGTGATGATATCAGAGCATATATGGCTTGTTGGCTATCAATTGGTACTGGTCTTGGCATATTTGGATGGGTGGTTGTTGCAATAGATACAATTTTAAGTTACAATACTGGGAGACACTCAACAGTAGCATAACTCATGGAATTTTCGCCCAAGTGACATTTTACACTATTTAGAAATTGCCAAGCTGACCCTGAATAGTCTTCTGCTATGCATAAGAGACACTGGCAGCAAGGGCACTGAATTCCAACATGCATTGGTGGAGAAATCAAGTGGGGTAGGTAGTCCTCCTTCTTTTCCACCTGCTCACCTACCAACCACCCCCATAAGTCTACCAATTCTTGGTCAAATTCCATGCCCTGTTGCATAAAGTAGCTTTACTGTATGTAGATAAATTCCGCATTATTCTTGGGCAGATACTAGAACTGTCTGTGAACTGGTTCAGGTCACTACATTTGAGTCATGAGCTGTCACTCATCACAGATGTACTTTACAGTCACGTAGAAAAGATTTACCTGATGGTATACAACATGTATCTAAGTGTCAGGTAGAAAAGATTTACCTGATGGTATACAACATGTATCTAAGCATCAGGTAGAAA
>Ga0307512_10004393_pt1 | contig 15496 bp, 15 predicted proteins | sample 14_EM_MG_FD_200267 | JGI IMG/M metagenome (GOLD analysis project Ga0307512, IMG submission 200267) | Populus trichocarpa ectomycorrhiza microbial communities from riparian zone in the Pacific Northwest, United States - 14_EM | ecosystem: Host-associated > Plants > Roots > Unclassified | place... | reverse complement strand
GTGCACAGGCCTTGCACCCGACGGACCACACAGCTAATTTCCGGTGCTCCGGCCCGTTAGGGTTGGCTCGTGATCGTGTCTGTCGGCATCGACGTCGTCCTCGTCGAGCGCTTCGCCCGAGCCTTGGAACGAACGCCGCTGCTCGCGGACCGGCTCTTCACCGACTCCGAGCGGCTGACGCCGTCGGGCAATCCGCGTTCGGGCGAGTCGCTCGCCGCCCGGTTCGCGGCCAAGGAAGCCGTTGCGAAGGCTCTCGGCGCGCCCGCGGGCCTGCGCTGGCACGACTGCGAGATCGTGTCCGACCCGGACGGGCGGCCCTGGTTGACGGTTTCCGGCACGGTCGCCGCGGTCGCGGCGGAGCGCGGCGTGAACCGCTGGCACCTGTCGCTGTCGCACGACGGCGGCATCGCGTCCGCGATGGTGGTCGCGGAAGCCTGAGCCGGGCCGAGCTGGGTATATCCAAAACTGTCGGACCCTGGGCGTAGAACGATCGCGACGACGGCACGGGAGGCGAAGGATGCGGCAGGCATGGCGGGTCGCTGAGGTGCGAGCGGCCGAGAAGGCGCTGATGGCGGAGTTGCCGGAGGGCACGCTGATGCAGCGCGCCGCGGCCGGCCTGGCCCGGCGCTGCGTCTGGCTGCTGAAAGACGGCCCGGGGGTGTATGGGGCTCAGGTGCTGCTACTCGTCGGCAGCGGCGACAACGGCGGCGACACTCTCTTCGCCGGCGCGGCCCTGGCAGCTCGGGGCGCGCGGGTGCGGGCGCTGCTGTTGCGGCCCGACCGGGTGCACCTGGCCGGGCTGGCCGCGCTGCGCCGAGCCGGCGGCAGCCTGATCGGTGCGCTGCCGGAGCGGGCTGACCTGGTGCTGGACGGCATCGTCGGCATCGGCGCCAGCGGTGGGCTGCGAGCCGAGGCGGCCGCGATCGTGGCGCGGCTCGATGGGCTGACGGCGCGTGCCGGTGGACGGCCGCCGGTGGTGGCTGTGGACGTGCCGAGCGGCGTCGCCGTCGACACCGGTGATGTGCCGGGCGCCGCGGTAACGGCCGACGTCACAGTCACGTTCGGCTGTCTCAAGCCGGCGCATGTGGTCGGTCCTGCGGCCGTGCGCGCGGGCCAGATCGAACTGATCGACATCGGTCTCGGCCCGGCGCTACGCGGCGACCCGGCGATTCTGATCCCCGATGCCGCCGACATCGCGTCATGGTGGCCGCGACCGGAGGCAACCTCGGACAAATACTCGCGCGGAGTGGTCGGCATCGCCACCGGCTCGGCCAAGTATCCGGGGGCGGCCATGCTGTCGGTCTCCGGTGCGCTGGCCGGCCCAACCGGCATGATCCGCTACGCGGGCAGCGCCGCCGAGGAGGTCGTGCGCGCCCACCCGTCGGTCGTGGCCGCTCCCCGGGTCGCCGACGCGGATCGGGTCCAGGCCTGGGTCTGCGGCTCCGGCCTCGGCACCGACGAGGCGGCGCGCACGGAGTTGCGCAGCGTCCTGGCAACCTCGCTGCCCGTGCTCTTGGACGCGGACGCGTTGACCCTGCTTGTGGACGGCAGACATGCGACCGACCTGCGTCGTGACGCGCCGCTGGTGGTCACGCCGCACGATGGTGAGTTCACCCGGCTGGCCGGCGAAAGCCCGGGCGCCGACCGGGTGAGCGCCGCGTGCCGGCTCGCGGCCTGGATAAACGCCGTGGTCCTGCTCAAGGGCGACCGGACGATCGTGGCCACGCCGGCGGGCGAGGTCTGGGCCAACCCGACCGGCAGCTCCGCGCTCGCGACGGCCGGCAGCGGCGATGTGCTGGCCGGCCTCCTCGGCTCCCTGCTGGCCAGCGGACTGCCGCCGGAGCGGGCGGCGGTCGCCGCGGCGTACGTGCATGGGCTGGCCGGGCGGCGGGCAGAGGCGGAGGGGCCGGTGACTTCACCGGACGTGGCCGGTGCCTTGCGGCCCGTGCTCGCCGGGTTGCTCGGATGAAGTTCTCCGGTGCTGGTCAGTAGGCTGAAGAGCATGTGGCAGGCCGAAGTCCGGATCGATCTGGACGCGATCCGGGACAACGTGGCGACGCTGCGCGCCTTGACCACGGCCGAGGTCATGGCCGTCGTCAAGGGCGACGGCTATGGGCACGGCATGCTTCCGGTCGCTCGGGCTGCGCTGGCTGGCGGCGCGACCTGGCTGGGCGTGTGCACCCTCGACGAGGCCCTCGAGCTGCGCCGCGGTGGCATCACGGCGCCGGTGCTGGCCTGGTTGCTCGCGCCCGGCATGCCGCTGCACGAGGGCGTCGAGGCCGACATCGACCTGAACGCGGCGAGCCTCGGCCAGCTCGACGAGCTGATCGCCGCCGCACGCCGCACGCAGCGCACGGCCCGCGCGCACCTCAAGCTGGACACGGGCCTCGCCCGTGGCGGCACGACCCTCGACGAGTGGCCCACGCTGCTCGAGGCCGTGGCGAAGGCGCAGGCCGACCGAGAGGTCGAGGTGGTGGGCATCTGGAGCCACTTCGCGTATGCGGACGAGCCCGGCCACGAGACCATCGACCGCCAGCTCGCGATGTTCGCCGAAGGGCTGGCGGTCGCCGAGCGGTTCGGGATCGAGCCACGCTACCGGCACATCGCCAACTCGGCGGCCACTCTAAGCCGGCCCGATGCCCACTACGACCTGGTCCGGCCGGGCATCGCCGTCTATGGCCTGTCGCCTCTGCCCGGCGATCATCCGACTGGGCTGCGGCCGGCGATGACCGCCCGCGCCCGGGTCTCGCTGACCAAGCGGGTGGGCGCCGGCAAAGGCGTCTCCTACGGGCATACCTACGTCACCAAGCGCGAGACGACGCTTGCGCAGGTGCCGCTCGGCTACGCCGATGGGGTGCCCCGGCACGCCTCGAACGTTGGGCCAGTCTCGCTGGGTGGCAAGACGCGCACGATCGCGGGCCGGGTCTGTATGGACCAAATCGTTCTGGATTGCGGCGACGACCCGATCGTGCCGGGCGATGTTGCAACCCTGTTCGGTCCGGGCGACGACGGCGCCCCGACGGCCACCGACTGGGCGGACGCGATCGGCACGATCAACTACGAGATCGTGACCCGCTTCGGCAGCCAGCGCGTCCCACGTGTCTACGACGGTACCGCCGGCGTGCCAGCCGATGGATCGGGCGGCGGGCGAGATGGATCGGGCGGCGGGCGAGCTAGCGGGTCGGCCGGCGGCCTCTGCGACAAGCCCGCTGGCGGGTCAGCCGGCGGCGTGAGTGACAAGCCCGCTGGCGGGTCAGCCGGCGGCGTGAGTGACAGGCCCGCTGCCGGGTCGGCCGACAGCGCAGATGACGGGGTCGGCGGTAGTTCAGACGGCGGGCGGCGATGAGCCCCGCGAAGCCGCCCGCTGCCCGGCGGCGGGCCAAGCAGGTCGGCATCCTCGGCGCCGCGGTGGGTGTGGCAGCCGCGGGCCTGGCCACGGCGTTCGCCGTCGAACGGGCACTGGTCCGCCGGTCGGTGAACGCGCCCGGCGACCTCCACGCCGACGAACCGTTTGGCGATCAGCCGTTCGACGCCGAGCTGACGGTCACTGCGGCGGACGGCACAACGCTGCACGTGGAGATCGTCGAGCCCAGGGCCGCGACGGCAAAGCCGACGATCGTCTTCGTGCACGGGTTCGCGCTGGACATGGGCACCTTCTACTTCCAGCGCAAGGTGCTTTCCGAGCAGGGCGACCATCGGCTCGTCTTCTACGACCAGCCCGGCCACGGCAAGTCGAGCCGGCTGAAATCCGGCGACTACGACATCGCGGCGCTTGGCAAGTCTCTCGCCACGGTGCTCGACGCGACGGTGCCCGATGGCCACATCATCCTGGTCGGGCACTCGATGGGCGGCATGACGATCATGGCGTTCGCCGAGCAGTATCCGGAGTGGTTCGGCGACCGGGTAATGGGCGTCGTGTTGATGTCGACATCCGCCGGATTGATCGACAAGACGAAACTCGGTATCCCGTCGCTAGTGGCTCGCGCGAGCGCCCCGTTCTTCCCGCTCTGGGGCGGCGCGGCCCGGCTCGGCGGCGGCGCGATCGACAAGGCCCGGGTCGCGTCGTCCGATCTGGCCTGGCTACTCACCCGCCGGTACGGGTTCGGCGAGGTGAAGCCCAGTCCGTCGTTGGTCACCTTCGTGGAGAGCATGAACTCGAAGACCTCGGTCGAGACGCTGACCAAATACCTGCATACGCTGTACACGCACAATCGCTTCCCGGCGCTGTCCACGCTGAGTGGCGTCCCGGTCCTGGTGATCGTCGGCACCAGGGATTACCTGACTCCGGTGACCCATTCGGAGGAGATTCTGCGCCACCTCCCGGAGGCCGAGCTGGTGAAGATTGACAACAGCGGGCACGTGGTCATGCTCGAAAAGGCCGACGAAGTGAACGCGGCGCTGATCCCGTTCCTGGAGAAGATCTCGTGATCACGACCGGCATCCGACTGGCCGCGCCATCCGACACCCAAGCCTTCGGGCGACGGCTGGCCGCCGTGCTGCGCCGGGGCGACCTGCTGCTGCTCGCCGGCCCGCTCGGCGCCGGTAAGACCGCGCTGGCCCAGGGCATCGGAGCGGGCCTGGGCGTCCAGGGCGCGATCACCTCGCCGACGTTCGTCATCGCGCGAGTACACAATGGACCGTTGCCGCTGGTGCACGCGGACGCGTACCGGTTGGGCGACGCCGTCGACCCGCGAGCCGAGATCGACGACCTGGACTTGGACGCGTCGGCCGCGGACGCCGTCACCGTCGTTGAGTGGGGCGAAGGCTTGGTCGAGCGGCTCAACGACGAGTATCTCCTGGTCCGCATCGACCGCCTCGACGACGACACCCGTGTGATCGACCTCGTGCCACACGGGGGCGACTGGGCCGACCGGCTGGAGAAGCTGTGAACCTTCCCGAACTACTCCCACCCGCGTGGCGGGCCGAACTGACGCCGTTGCTCGATCCGGCGGCCACGGCCGAGCTCGGCGCGTTCGTCACGGAGCAATACCGTGACCACACCGTCTACCCGCCGATCGAGGATCTGTTCGCCGCTTATCGGCTTTGCCCGCCCGAGCACACCCGGGTGCTGATCCTGGGCCAGGACCCCTATCACGGGCCGGGGCAGGCGCACGGGCTGAGCTTCAGCGTCCGCGACGGCGTGCGCATCCCGCCCTCGCTGCGCAACGTGTTCAAGGAACTCGCCGAGGATGTCGGGATCGCACCGCCAGCGGCCGGGGATCTGACCGGTTGGGCGCGGCAGGGTGTGCTGTTGCTCAACGCGGTTCTCACCGTTCGGGCTGGCGCCGCGGCGTCGCACGGTGGCAAGGGCTGGGAGGCGTTTACCGACGCGACGATCCGGGCGCTCGACGCGCGTTCAGAACGGGTCGTGTTCCTGCTCTGGGGCGGGTACGCGCGCAAGAAAGCCGCCCTGATCACCAATCCTGCGCACGTGATTCTCGAGGCCGGCCACCCGAGTCCGTTGAACCCCAAGGGTTTCCGGGGAGCCCGCCCGTTCAGCGCCGCCAACAAGGCACTGGCCGATGCCGGTCGGCCACTGATCGACTGGGATCCGCGCTCGGCTGCGGCCCAGGCGGCCGGTTAGGGTTCAGGACGTGCTCGTACTCGCTCTGGACACGTCGACGCCGGCGGTCACGGCCGCCCTGGCCGAGGTGACCGACGGTGGCCTGAAGGGTGTGGCGCAACGGCGTACCGTCGATCATCGCGCCCACGGTGAGCTGCTCGCACCGCAAGTTTCCGCGCTGCTGGCCGACGCCGGCTGCACGGTGCGCGACTTGACCGCGATCGTCGCCGGGCTCGGGCCCGGCCCGTTCACCGGGTTGCGGGTCGGGTTGGTCACCGCCGCCAGCATGGGGCAGGCGTTGGGCATCCCGACCTACGGTGGGTGCTCGCTGGACGCGCTCGGCCGCGCCGCGGGACCGGGTCGGGTGCTGGTCGCCACGGATGCTCGGCGCCGCGAGGTCTACTTCGCGACGTATCTGGACGGGGTCCGCACCAGCGAGCCCGACGTCGCCAAGCCGGCGGATGTGGCGGTGACCGCCGATCGGGCCGTGGGCGAGGGCGCGGTGAAATACAGCGAGGTGTTCGGCCTGCCCATTGACGACCAACTGCTCTACCCGCCCGGCGAGGCGCTGGTGGCGCTGGCCGCCGAGCGGATCCGCACCCGGGCGCCGAGCGAACGGCTGATCCCGCTCTACCTGCGCCGGCCCGACGCGGTCGAGTCGGCGAGCCGCAAGCCCGTGCTGCAGTGATGCGGCTGGAACGCTTCCGGTGGTGGCACATCGACGAGGTGCTGCCAATCGAGGAGGAGCTGTTCGGCGTCGAGAAGTGGTCGGCGGCGATGTTCTGGAACGAGCTCGCCCAGCGGCATTTCTACCTGGTGGCGCTCGACGGCGAGCGGGTCACCGGCTACGCCGGCCTGTCGGTCGTCGACGCCGATGAGGCCTGGGTGCAAAACATTGCGGTCCGCCGCGACGCGCAACGACATGGCATCGGCCGCAAGCTGCTCGAGGCACTGCTCGCCGAGGCGGACGGCCGGGCCGGAAAGGTCCTGCTCGAGGTGGCTGTGGACAACGCGCCCGCCCAACGCCTCTATGCGACGTACGATTTCGAGCCGGTCGGCATTCGCCGCGGCTACTACCAACCGAGCAACACCGACGCCCTGGTGATGATGAGAAGTGCCTGACGAGCCCCTGGTCCTCGGGATCGAGACTTCCTGCGATGAGACCGGCGTGGGCATCGTGCGCGGCCATACCCTGCTCGCCGACGCGCTGGCCTCGAGTGTGGAGCAGCACGCCCGGTTCGGCGGTGTCGTTCCCGAGGTCGCCAGCCGCGCCCACCTCGAGGCGATACTGCCCACAATGGCGCGTGCGCTCGCCGACGCGCAGGTCACGTTGGCCGACATCGACGCGATCGCCGTGACGGCCGGCCCTGGGCTCGCGGGCGCGCTGCTGGTCGGGGTCGCCGCGGCAAAGGGGTACGCGCTCGCGGCCGACAAGCCGATCTATGGTGTGAATCACCTCGCCGCCCACGTCGCCGTCGATACCCTCGAGCACGGCCCGCTGCCCGAGCCGGCCGTCGCCCTGCTTGTCTCTGGTGGACACTCGTCGCTGCTGCTGGTCGACGACATCACCGCGGGAGTCACCCCGCTGGGCGCGACCATCGACGACGCGGCGGGGGAGGCATTCGATAAAGTGGCGCGGTTGCTGGGGATGGGCTTCCCGGGCGGTCCCGTGATCGACCGGACGGCCCGCGACGGCGACCGTATGTCCATTGTGTTCCCACGCGGCCTCACCGCGCCGAAGGATCAGGCCGCGCACCGTTTCGACTTCTCCTTCTCGGGTCTCAAGACGGCGGTCGCGCGCTGGGTCGAGGCCCGTGAGCGTGCGGGTGAGCCCGTGCCGGTGGCTGATGTCGCGGCAAGCTTTCAGGATGCGGTCTGCGACGTGCTGACCGCCAAGGCGCTCGACGCCTGCCGGCAGCACGGGGTCGAAACTTTGATCATCGGGGGCGGCGTCGCTGCCAACTCACGGTTGCGGGCCCTGGCCGAGGAGCGTGCGGGCAAGATCGGTGTTCGCGTACGCGTTCCGCGGCCTGGGTTGTGCACCGACAACGGCGCGATGGTCGCGGCACTCGGCTCGCATCTCGTCGCGGCCGGCGTGGCCCCGAGTCGTCTCGATCTGCCTGCGGATTCGGCACTTCCATTGACCACGGTCGTTGTGACGGAGTAGGAAGCCAGGATGATCGCACGGATGTGGGAGGTGCGGGCCCTCGGCAGCGGTTTCGACGAGCTGCTGGTCTGGGTCTGCGACGAGGCGTTGCCGCAAATCGAGGTGTTGCCATCGCACGTCTCAAGTGACGTCTACTCGTCCACAGACAACCGGATCGTGGTCATTTCCAGGTGGCGTAACTCACCCCAATCCCTGCCGGAGCCACCGAATCGGCTGGTCGCACGGGCACCGCACGTCTGGGACTTCACGCCCGTCGACCGCTGAGCGTCGGCTGAGCCGCGGCCGGCGGGAAAACGCGTCGCGGATTGTCAATCCCGGTCCGTAACGTCGGGCACCTGATGCCAAGCCTGCCCGTTGCCGACCCCGGCAATCCCGATCATCGGTCCGCCACCCACTATCTCGGGTGGCTCGTCCGGAGTTCCTGGCTGACCATCACCGCCGCGATCCTCTTCGCCATCCTGTGGATGCTGTGCCAGGCCGTCGTCCCGGCGGTGGTCGGCAAGGCCATCGACGCGGGTGTCACAGCGCGAGATCCGCGTGCGCTGTTGATCTGGAGCGCCGTGCTGTTCGGCGTCGGTCTACTGCAAGCGTTCGCCGGGATTAGCCGGCACCGATTCGCCCTCACCAATTATCTGTCCGCGGCCTACCGGACGATTCAGGTCGCCGTGCGGCAGGCCAACCGGCTCGGTTCCACGCTGCCGCGGCGCCTCGACGCGGGCGAGGTGGTGGCAATCGGCACATCCGATATCAGCCACATCGGCGGTGCCGTCGACATCACCGCCCGTGGCACCGGTGCGGCCGTCGCGGTCGTCGTCGTGACGGTGATCCTTTTGGCCACCTCCGTGCCGCTAGGGCTGGTCGTGGTGCTCGGCGTGCCGATCCTGATGGCCGTCGTCAGCCTTCTGATCCGCCCGCTGCACCGGCGCCAGGCGGCATATCGGGAACGGCAGGGCAAGCTCACCGGCCGCGCCGTCGATCTGGTCACCGGCCTGCGGGTCCTGCGAGGCGTCGGCGGTGAGGCGATCATGTCGGCCCGCTACCGGACCGATTCCCAAGCAGTGCGTGCCGCCGGTGTCGCAACGGCGCGCGTCGAGGCGTTGCTGGACGCGGCGCAGGTGCTGCTGCCCGGTGCCTTCCTGGTGCTTGTCACGTGGCTGGGCGCGCGGTTCGCCCTGCGTGGCGAGATCACGGTAGGCCAGTTGGTCTCCTTCTATGGGTATGCGGCCTTTCTGGTCTCGCCACTACGACAGCTCACCGAGGCGATCGACAAGATGACCCGCGGGAACGTGGCGAGCCGACGGGTCGTGGCGATGCTGCGGGTGGGCACCGACCTGCCCGACCCGTCCGAGCCCGTCGATGCCGGCGCCGGCGAGCTGGTCGATCCGGCGTCCGGAGTGGTCATTCGCCCGGGGGCGGTGACCGCGATCGCCGCCGCCGAGCCGGCCGATGCCGTCGCGATCGCCGACCGGCTGGGCCGATATGCCGAGGGCGCGACGCTCGCGGGCGTTGCGCTGAAAGATTTTCGGCTGGCGACGGTGCGCCAGCGGATCCTCGTGGCAGACAACGACGCACGTCTCTTCAGCGGGCCGCTGCAAGCAGACCTCGACCCTTCCGACCGTGGGCGCGTGCCGGAGGCGCTCACCGCGGCCGCCGCGGACGACATCATCGACGCGCTACCCGACGGCCTACACACCGAGGTGGTCGACCGCGGCCGGACGTTCTCCGGGGGCCAGCAGCAGCGCCTGCGGCTGGCCCGGGCGCTCGTCGCCGACCCGGAGATCTTGGTGCTGGTCGAGCCGACCAGCGCGGTCGACGCGCACACCGAGGCGCGGATCGCCGACCGGCTCGGCGCGGCGCGAGCCGGCCGCACCACGGTGATCTGTTCGACCAGCCCGCTGGTGCTCGACCGAGCCGACCGGGTGCTCTACATCGAGCAGGGCCGAGTCGCCGCCGACGGCACCCACCGCGACCTGCTCGACACCCAGCCACGGTACGCCCGGACGGTCCTGCGGGAGGACTCATGAGCGAGCGAGGCGGAGCACCGGGCGTGAGCGAGCGCACCGCACGGCACCTGGCTGCGCCGGGGCACGGCCTCGCCGGCGAGGGCCACGATGACAGGCCAAAGGCGGGCACTGCATGAACAATTTGCTTCCGGTGGCCGACATGTCGCAGGTTCGGCAATACGCGAGTGGGTTGTTTCGGCGCCATCCGCGCGCGCTCGGGACGGCCGTCGCGCTGCACCTGCTCGCCGCGGTAGCCGGTCTGGTCGGGCCCCGGTTGCTCGGTGACCTGGTCGAGGCGATCCAGCAGCGCAGCGGCGTCGGCACCGTCGACCGCCTCGCGGCCACCATCGCGGGCTTCGTGGTGCTACAGGCGGTGCTGGTCCGATTCGCGGTGCTGGCGTCGGCGCGGCTCGGCGAGCGAGTCCTAGCCGGACTACGCGAGGACTTCGTCGATCGGGTCCTGGCGATTCCGCTGTCCACAGTGGAGCGCGCTGGCGCGGGCGACCTGCTGACCCGCACCACCCGGGATGTCGACGCGCTGTCCAACTGTGTGCGCCGTGCCGTGCCCGAGACGACAATCGCCGCGCTGACGCTCGGACTGGTTGTGGGCGCGCTGGTGTTGGTCAGCCCGCTGTTCGCGCTGCCGATCCTGACAGCCGTCCCGATCCTGGTCGCCGGCACCCGGTGGTATCTGCGCCGCGCCCCGGCCGGCTACCTGCGCGAGAACGACTCGTACTCGCAGGTCACCGAGGGACTGGCGGAGACGGTCGAGGGCGCGCGCACGGTCGAGGCGCTGGGCCGGCAAGGACAGCGAGCCGCCCGCAGCGACGCGGATCTGCACGCCTCCTGGCTGGCGGAGCGGTACACGCTGTTCCTGCGGACCGTCTTCTGGCCGGTCGTCGAGGTCGGCTACGTGTTGCCGGTCGTCGCCACGTTGCTCGCCGGCGGCTGGCTCTACCTGCGCGGTCAGGTCACGCTCGGACAGGTGACCGCCGCGGTGCTCTACGCGCAGATGCTGATCGACCCGCTCGACCGGCTGCTGGGCTGGCTAGATCAGGTGCAGGTCGGCGCCGCATCACTGGCCCGCCTGCTGGGCATTTCGTATGTCGCCTCACCCGAGGCCCGCCCCTTCGCCGAGCCCGACGACGCCCGTCTCGGGCACACGGCCGAGTCCGACGGTGCCGGTGCAGGGTCCACGGTTGGGCCCGGTGGCGTTGGTGTCGGGTCCACGGGTGAGCCTGGCGGTGTTGGTGTCGGGTCCGTGGTTGGGCCCGGTGGTGTTGGTGTCGGGTCCATGGTTGAGGCTGGCAGTGTTGGTGTTGGGCGTCTGGTTGGGCCCGGTGGTGTCCGTGTCGGGTCCACGGTCGAGTCTGATGGTGTCGGTGTTGGGCGCCCGGTCGGGGCTGGCGGTGCCCGGGTTAGCCGCCCGGTCGAGCCGGACGGCGCCCGGATCGACGTCACCGACGTGCGATTCTCCTACGTCGCCGGACGTGAGGTGCTGCACGGCGTCTCGTTGTCGCTGGCGCCGGGGGAGCGGTTGGCGATCGTCGGCCCATCCGGCGCCGGCAAGTCCACGCTGGGCCGGTTGCTGGCCGGCGTGCATCAGCCCGACAGCGGCACGATCACCGTCGGCGGTGTCTCGCTGGCCGATTTGCCGCTGGATCGGCTGCGTACCGAGGTCGCCCTGGTGACTCAGGAGCACCACGTCTTCATTGGCACACTGCGCGACAACGTGGCGATGGTCCGCCCGGGCTCATCGGTCGACGACGTCCGGACGGCGCTTGCCGCCGTGCACGCCCTCGACTGGGCACTGGCGCTGCCAGGCGGCCTGGATACGGTCGTCGGGGCGGGTGGGCATTCGCTCTCGGCGGCCCAGGCTCAGCAGGTGGCACTGGCCCGGCTCGTGCTGGCCGGCCCGCACACCCTGGTCCTGGACGAGGCGACGTCACTGCTCGATCCGCGCGCGGCCCGCGACCTGGAGCGGTCCCTCGCGGCGGTGCTACACGGCCGCACCGTGGTCGCCATCGCCCACCGCCTCTTCTCGGCCCACGACGCCGACCGAGTCGCGGTGGTCGAGAACGGCCGCATCACAGAGCTCGGCTCGCACGCGGAACTGGTCGCGGCGGACGGGTCATACGCGGCGCTGTGGCGCTCCTGGCACGGCGACGCGGCGCTAGTCCCGCACGGCGAAGGGCGCTAGTTCCGCAAAGGCGGGGGCGTTGGTGCTGCCAGGCGACGGCGTTGGTTCCGCGTGGCGGCGCGGTCCTGGTCCCGCTAGGCCGGGGCGCTGGTTCCGCTAGGCGACGGCGCTGGTTCCGCTAAGCGGGGGCGTTAGTGCTGGCCGAGGAACAATTTGGTCGGTCCAGCGCTGAGAGCTGACGCCCAGAGCCGGATCCGGCCGCCCGATGGACCAAAAAATGGGGTCGGCGGCTCTTGGTTCAGCAGGGCGACGCGGTCCTGGTCCCGTGAGGGGAGGGCGTTGGTTCAGCAGGGCGACGCGGTCCTGGTCCCGTGAGGGGAGGGCGTTTGTTCAGCAGGGCGACGCGGTCCTGGTCCCGTGAGGGGAGGGCGTTGGTTCAGCAGGGCGACGCGGTCCTGGTCCCGCGAGGCGAGGGGCGTTTGTTCAGCAGGGCGACGCGGTCCTAGTTCCGCATGGCGAGGGCTATGCCTAGCAGCACCAGGGTCACGAGTGCGATGGCGAACACCCAGAGCAGCTCGCGCCGCTGGCCCTCGTCTGGCTGCTCGGTCGTAGCGTCCGCGGGCAAGTCCTCGACCACCGCGGCGAGCTCGGCCAGCGTGCGTGCCCCGGTCACCGCCCCAACCCGTTCGGCGAACTCGTCCAGCGTCAGCCGCCCGGCCCCCGTGTGCCGCTCCAGGGCGGCCACCACTCGCTGCCGATCTTCATCGGATGCCCGGATCTCCACGGCGGCACTGTATCGCTCGCTCGCCCGCCTGGCTGGCGTGGTTCAGACCAGCGGGTCGTCTAGCAGCGGTTCGAAGGCCAGTTCGGCCGCGCCGATCAGCGCCGCGTCCGTGCCCAGTTCCGGCGTTCTCAGCCGGATGTGTTCGCGGCAGGCCGGCAGGGCTATCGCGTTCAGCCGGCTGCGGATCTGGGCCGCCGCCACCAGGTACACGTCGCGCAGCGTGCCGCCGAAGATGACCGCCTCGGGGTTGAAGATGTTCATCAGGTTGCCGACCCCGAAGCCGATCCAGTCGCCGACCTGGCGCACCGCCTGCCGCGCCGTTCGGTCGCCTCGCATCGCCGCCTCGACCACGCCCAGGACGGCGTCGCGGCCGCTTTCGTTTCCCCGCCCGGCGAGGCTGAGCAGCGCGTACTCGCCGATCTCGGTCTCCCAGCAGCCGCGGGATCCGCAGCTGCACGGGCGGCCCTGCGGGTTGACCACCATGTGGCCGACCTCGCCGCCGTAGCCGCCGTGGCCGGTGATCCGGCGGCCGCCCGCGATGATGCCGCCGCCCACGCCCACGTCGCCGTAGAGGTAGATGACGTTTTCGCAGCCCACGGCCGCGCCGCGGCTGTGCTCGACCAGGGCCGACACGTCCGCGTGGTTGCCCACCGTGACCCGGCCCGCGTCGCCCAGTTCGGCGCTGAGGGCGGCGCCGACCGGTTCTTCGACCCAGCCGATTGTCGGGGCCAGGCGGACCACGCCGTCGGCCCTTCGAACCATGCCGGCGACCGCCAGTCCCGTGCCGACGTAGCGGGCGGCATCGGGTACGCCCTTGCGCATGTCGCGGATGAAGTCGGCCAGCGGCTGCACGGCGTCGAGGACCTGCATGCCGCGGGGGCGGTCCATTTCGCGACGGTCCAGGATCCGCCCGCCTAGGCCGATGCGGGCCGCCCGGAGGCGGTCGACCTCGATGCTGAGCGCGTACGCGTACACCGTGGCCGACTCGGGCCGGACGACCAGCGACGGTCGCCCGGCCCGGCCGGTTTCGCGTGGTGTTTGCTCGCTGACCAGGCCGGCCGCGGTCAGCTCCGCGGTGAGTGCGCCGATGGTGCTGCGGTTCAGGCCGAGCTGGCTGGTGAGTTCTGCCCGGGAGGTGGCTCCATGCACGTGCACGTACCGCAGCAGGGTCCCGAGGTTGTGCCGGCGTACCTCCTCCTGGCTGGGGCCGGCCCGCATCAGCGTGCCGTCCCCGTGCCCAGGATTTTGTCTTTCATCGGGTTCCGGTAGCTGCCGCTCTGCGTCGGGACAACGCGTCGACGCTGGCCGCGACGAGCAGGATCAGGCCGGTCACGATGAACTTGGTGCCGGGGCTGTAGCCCATCAGGCCCATGCCGTTGTCGATGACGGCGATGACCGCGCCACCGATGACGGCGTCGATCGGCCGGCCCTTGCCGCCGAAGAGGCTGGTGCCGCCGATGACGGCCGCGCCGACCGCGTACAGCAGAACGTTGGAGCCGCCGGAGTTCGGGTCGACGGAGTTCTGCCGGCTGGCGGCGATGATGCCGCCGACGGCGGCCATGAACGAGCCGATCACGAAGACCGAGATGCGGATCCGGTCGACCGGGATACCGGCGCGGCGGGCCGCCTCGGTGTTGCCGCCGACCGCGTACACGTGCCGGCCGTAGGTGGTTTTGCCGAGCACGAACGTCCAGATGACCAGGAAGACCGCGATGACCGGCGCGACGATCGGGACGCCCTTGACCGAGATGATCGCCGGGTTGATGCTGCGCTCGCCGGTGAGCAGGGCGACCGCGACCAGGATGAGGACCGCCAGCCCGGCGATCTTGCTCAGCACGATGCCGACCGGCTGGGTGACCAGGCCGCGTGCCGCCCGGCCGCGCAACTGGACGAACTGGACCACTGCGTAGGCGGCCACGGAGGCGATGCCCAGTGCCCAGCTCATCCAGACGGACATGTTCTCGTTGGCGAGCGACAGCACGAAGGTGTCCCGGACGGCCACGATCTTGCCGCCGCTGAGCAGCAGCAACAGGATGCCCTGGAAGGCCAGGAACGCGGCCAGCGTGACGACGAAGGACGGGATACCGACCTTCGACACCAGGAAGCCGAGCAGGAAGCCGATGACCATTCCGGCGATCAGCGCGGCGGGGATCGCGGTGTACCAATCCCAGCCGTGGTCGATCATCAGGATCGCCATGGTCGCGCCGCACACGCCGCTCGTGAAGCCGGCGGACAGGTCGATCTCGCCGAGCAGCAGGACGAAGACCAGGCCCATCGCGATGAAGATGACCGCGGCGCCCTGCGAGAACAGGTTGGCGAAGTTGATGGCGCTGATGAACGTGTCCCGGGCGATGCCGAAGATCAGGCAGAGCACCACCAGGCCCAGGATGGCCGGCAGGCTGCCGATGTCGCCGCCGCGAACCCGGCCCAGATAGTCGCTCAGGTAACTGCCGAAGGTCGGCTTGACGACCTTCACGCCGCCACCGGAGCCGGTCGTCGTCGTAGTTGTGCTCATTGGTCGTCTCCCGGCGTGATGTCGACGAAGTCGGTGGGCTTCTCGGGCGGCAGCCCGAGGTTGCCGCTGCGTCCGGCCGTGATGAGCTCGACGACCTGGGAGTGGGTGACGTCGGTGGTCTTCACCTGGGCGGCGGTGCGGCCGAGGTAGAGCGCCACGATCCGGTCCGAGACCGCGAAGACGTCATTCATGTTGTGTGAGATCAGCACGACGCCGAGCCCGTTGTCGGCGAGCCGGCGGACCAACTCGAGGACCTGGGCGGTCTGCGCCACGCCGAGGGCCGCGGTCGGCTCGTCGAGGATGACGACCCGGCTGTTCCACAGC
>Ga0307512_10004392_pt1 | contig 15498 bp, 20 predicted proteins | sample 14_EM_MG_FD_200267 | JGI IMG/M metagenome (GOLD analysis project Ga0307512, IMG submission 200267) | Populus trichocarpa ectomycorrhiza microbial communities from riparian zone in the Pacific Northwest, United States - 14_EM | ecosystem: Host-associated > Plants > Roots > Unclassified | place... | reverse complement strand
CATGAGGTAGCATTCGTTGGACGAGTTTCATAGAAGTCTCTGTCCCTGTTCAGGTTACATTGCCCAACGTCGAGAAGAACAGCGATGTCAAGTGGGGCGGCTTCACGTTGATTCTTGATTTGATCACCATTAATATTGTTGTAGACAAAAAAGCATCAGCAGCCATGGTCAGTGGTCTCGTGACCTGGGGCAGTCACGAGTTGGACCGCGGAGCGGGACACAGACACGAGACACGACTCGAACGCACTCCCCGACGTTCGCCCATCAATCTCAACAAGAAGAGAAAGTCGATAACAACGGGGTGTCGCACCGTATCCATGCCAGATCCTTTCGTCGCCGTCACAGTAGCGGAGGCCTTCATGCAGTTCTCCCAGGCGACCGTCTCTGCGGTAGGTAGGGGCCCGCACCCGGCAATCCCTCACCTCCTCCTCTCGTTCCGTCGTTCACTCATTTCAGCTCCGCGCTTACGAACAAGGGACGCGTGCAAGGTTAATTGAGGCCGAGGACGAACTGCGCGCCCTGCGGCACGAACGCGACGATGCGCTCCGAGACCTTAACGCCTGCAAGGACCAAACTCGCACGTGGGTTGGCGAGGCCGACAGGTGGAAGGCAGAGGCGCGTCCATGTTCACGTCTCGCTTGGCTCATTGCGCTCACATTCTCACCCTTCATCTTTTCGCGCAACTCACGGTCGATGTTTACTACTACTACTGTAGGCGGATAGAGCGTTACTTGTGGTGAATCACCCCTCATCTCATCGTTCCCTTTTCCCGGAATACCACGGACTGACGACGAACCCCTCTCCGCCCTGCACTCGACGCAGAATCAGCACCAAGCCGAACTGGTCGCGCAGCTCCGTCAGGAAGCCCAACAGTGGAAAGACCAGTGTTTGCGCCTCGACGAGACCCTACGCGGTGAAATCAAGTCGTGGAAAGACCAGTTCCTGCGCATCGATGCCGAACACACGCGCCTCCTAAACCAGCAGTTGTCGTCGGCGACATCTTCACAGGTACGCCCCCAGCTACCATTGTCGTCGTCGTCATCCAACACCTACCCTTCCCACCCCTGGATGCCCCCTGGTATGAACCCACAAACACAGGCCACGCTCATCGCGCACACACCAAAGCACGTCCCATTCCCAGCAGCCCCAGCAGCCGGTTCCTCAGCGACGTCCTCCGCAACAAAGCGCGGCGTGTCCGCCTCTTCCTCCAACAAGGACAAGGTCCCCGCGCCGCCCTCCTCGCCCACGAAAGCGCCCACATTCCCGCGCGTAGTCCGCCGCGTGCAGGCGGTGATCGAAGTGCCCGTCAAGGAAGAAGAGGAAGAGGAAGGATGTATCGAAGAAGAAGAAGATGGTGATGATGATGACCGCCCGTTTGATCCAGACAATGGCGTTGCGCGACCGCGATCGCAACCGGACCCCGCAATCCTATACCCCACATCGACGCCCACGCGTACTGGCACCGGCGGCGTCGAGGGCGGCGGCCGTGGTGGCGCGAGGCGGCGACGCAAGTCCAGCGCCATCTCGCATCAAGGAAGAAGCCTGGTCATGCCCCCTTCGGACGATGGAAATTATGGTTATGTCGACGACGGGGAAGAACCGCAGTCGGATGCGTCCGACGGCGGCGAATACGTGGACGAAGAGGAGGTCGGGAATGCGATAGCCAACGGTGGCGGGGGTGGGGGTGGAAGTGGCACGCCTGCCACGGCGGGCCTCAGGACGGTCCCATGGGGCAGAAAACACATTCGTCACGAACCGGATGAGGAGGACGACGAGTTGATGATGTACGCCAAGGTGCCGTTTCTTTTTTTTTCTCGCTCTCTCTCCGTCCCTTTACCGCCATCGTTTTTCTTGGCTTTTCGTTGACGCTGTCAGCTTTGTAGGATAACCCCCACAAAGTCCGTCCTCGACATGAGAACCTTCCTCAACGGCCCCCGTACCGCAAGAGCGTCGCCGACGCCACGGCCCAGCACCTATCAGCGACTAACGCCTCGGCGCAGAAACGAAGAACGACGGAGACGGGTTCTGCAGGTGTGGCGCGTGCAAAGCGGCGAAGATGACCTTCCGCATCTCATCTCGACTCATGTTGTAATTAATACCCACCTCTCTCGAACTTGCTTTCTGTACATCAATCAAGCTTTTTTTTTTGATATGGTCCGCGTTCGCCACATGAAAATGATAGAACCACAGCGAGAGTAAACTATACATGGTACACCCCCAGAGTTCATGGGAACTCGAATTACCTAGGATGAAAATTTATAGGGTGTCGCCGCAGGAGCTCACATTAGCTTCCCATTAGAATGTCCGTTCATTCCTGCGCCCTTCTTGAGGCTGCGTTGCGTGGCGAAGAGCGCGCTATCAAGAATGGAAGCTACGGTGAGCACCCCACCTACGATGGCACATGTCCTGTTGGCGTTGTCAGGACAGACTAGATCAAAATATATATATACGTAAAAGGAGGCGTACGATGTCAAAAAGTGCGCGAAAGACTGGCGCGTCTCGCGATGGGCAACGAGGATGGGCGAGATTTCATAACTGAAGAACGCGCCTGCGACGGATTAGTTGCGAGATTTTAGTCATTCGTCGTTCTCGTAACATGACAACCCGAACACGGAACGGCACTCACCCGGCAAACCATTGATGCCATGTGCGATTTGCAGACCTTCGTTGGTGTTGCCCGCCACGCCCGTTTGGAGGTCACGCTCAAAGTGCGTGACGCTATATTGGTGAGAATTGACGAGTTGACTGTCCAGGGTGCGGAATTGGGTCGACACAACCTTGACGAAGTATTGGAACATGTATTGCGCTTGCGACGTCTAATCACCCGTACGTTTTTTCAGCCTTTGTTGTAGTAGTACCCCTCAAGAACGAACAGAAAATCGACGTACCCTCGCCACGTGCCCATCGAGCGGATTCTGGTATATACCCAGGCGCTCCCGCATCTCTTTGCTGACTTGTGCCTTGGACTCGTCCGCCTCGTCGTCTGCGGTGAAGTACATGTGGTGGATCGTATGCGAAAAGTCGTGGCGGTTGCCGTCGTTCTTCAAGTACGGCACGAGCTCGTGAATCCTCGACTGCGCCGATTGGAAGGAGCGTCCGGGCGAGAGTTGGATGTTCCCGATGACCTTGTTCACCCGCAAGAGACCGGCAATGTTGCAACCTTCCTCCGCCTGCTCCTGGATGTGTTCGGACCAGTGTTCTTGAACGCACTGCGTAGCCAGCCCCCATCTCAGATCCTGCACGCTACGAGGGGGCGAGATATGAGGGAGAGAGATTTTCGCACCTGCTGGATGCCCGAAGGATTGCCAAAACTCCACCCCTTCCGCGTGTACGACTCGCGGACGTCGTCGCACGAATTGCAGCATCCGTTCTCGGGGGGTTCTCCGCCGTAGCACGAGCCGCAATAGTCGGGCGTGTGCTTCTCGCTCATCTTCTCAATGTCGTTGTGAAGCTCGCCGATCTGCGCGCCCGGGACAGCCGTTCCCGCAGCTGAGAGACGAGTCTTGGTGACATCGTGTGAGATGTCGCGCTGTAGCTCGCCGGAGATGTCCATCAAGTCGAGGGACAATACTGGGCAGATCGCGCGTCAGTCCTGGCGGGTGGGCGGGTAGGCGGGAACGAGGAGAGAGAAAACTCACGGTAGCATGGTACTCTTGGGAACGTCATATTGAGGTGCACGGTCAATTTTTCTCCCCTGCTCCGATCGACAACTACCGAGGTGTCGATGCCAATTCGTCTATAGTCCATAAACTCCATGATTGTAAACGACAATATGATTGCGGCAGAGACCAGCGTCACTATGGTCCGTCCCAAGGTCAACGTGTCAGTCGTGGCACTACCGCCACTCGGGAATGTACGCACAGAACGCCCCCGTGCGTGTTCTGACTTTAACGTCCTCCATGGTCTGCGTAGGTCATGAACATTGGAGACGGCGCCAGTCAGTTTGGGTGGCTGGCATGACAGACCTTTCCAAAGGCATCCATGGCCTTAAGACCACCAAAAAAAGACTTGGCTGGCATGTTTTGACTACAAGGAGAATATGGCAACGAACGAAGAATAAAGAAGAGAGGAGGGTTCAAGGAGAATAATTAAAGAACGTGGTGACCAGAGTGGAGCGGTTGAAGCGTACGTGGCCAAATGGGGCAGTTGTACACGCGCGTCACTGCAACCCGATCCTGTCTACGCCTTGCTTCACCTTGCCCAGTAAACTACGCACTCCGTCGCGTATCCCATCCGCCTGCAACCCGCTCGACTCGCCGCTCGTTCTATATACACCCGTCCCAGCTGGGCCACCCAGACTCAAACTCACCCCGCCAAGATTAACGTTCAATGCTGGCGCATTCGAAGCAGATTCTGGCGGTGGCTCATAAACCGCGGCAGGGAAGTCGGCTGCCGCGGATTCAATCATCTCGAGGAAGCTACGAGAAAATAGTATCCATGTCGTAATTCTCATCGAATGATGGGCGAGGAGCGTACCTCGTGGAATTATGCACACAAGTCCCACCGAGTAAAAGACGCGCGCCTCCAGTACCGCCAGATGTTGGGTCTTGATTTAGCAGAGCGACCGTCCTGGCTTCTTCATAAGTGGTACCTCCAATGATGAAAATGATGACGTCTTGAGGTCTGGATTCGACACGAATATCAATAACGACGCTTTTGTTAAGTTTACGAAACGTGCCGTTGCAAGCCCGGATTTGGCCCCGCAGATTCCAGGAATGCATGACTGCTCTCTTTAAGTTTTCCATTGAGAAGATTCTCCAGCGTTTCCGATAAGTGTGGTGTGTGTTGCATATACACATTTTCCACCCCCTAGGCATGGAGACGTGAGATACATGTTGGATGATCACAGTAATATCGCTAACCTTCAACCCCTTCAACGCTGATCGTCCCAAGGCAAGTAGCGATTCGGTAGAATAGAGGTCATCTTGACGATGGTCGGCGCCTGCGATGTTGAGAATGGCGTACACGAGCTTTGAGACGGGTCAATATCAGATCTCGAAAAAAAAGAAGTTTAACTATTCACCCTAGCATCCTCAGGCCGAACACTGTTTTGCAACGCGAGAGTGATGAGTGAAGCAATGTTACTTGCTTGTGTCTTTTGGTACCTCAATGCAAACAAGATTAGCAGTCTCAGCTTGTTCCGCGGAGAGACGCCTTCGTTGGAGATGAAAGCTTGAACGCTCTTTGAAGAACCCTCAAAAAACACGACGACGATATGGGACGACAGGTGGCCCGTACCTTCAAATCCGCCCCAGCTCTTGTCGCAAGACCCTGCTCCACTTCACCCAGCTCTAAAAGCTTGTCCTTATCCACAAGCCGACTAAGCTCCCCTACGAGCGCGACGTGCTTGCTCACGTTCCCACCGAGCTTCCGAAACTCTGGATACTCCTCCACGAACCGTTTCATATCCGATATTGAATTGATTGAAGATGGCTGCTGCGCAAGGGAGCGTGCCTGGTACGACTGAACATATGATTTCAGCGCAGTCCCGAGGTCACCAAAGGTTGCCAGGTGGTGTGCCTGGAAGAACGGATCCGTTGATGTGGTCAATGTGATTTCCTGTGTGGTTCCGGGTGAGACCTGACATTCGACCTGCCAGATCGTGTAATAACGTACTGAAAGCTCTGGACGAATGTCTGGAACTTGGCTCATATCTACACGTCCATTTCGAATCCCCAATAGTTCGTGGACCATTGCTTGATACGTCCACTGAGAGAGCATGGGCGTTACCGGGTCATTTCGCCTGTCAAGGATGAGCAGGAGCGGAGGAACTTGGGTTAACCGGAACTCGAAGAGTTGGGACTCGGCTTGGATACGATTCTAGAACAACTCGAATCCAACACTTTTGCTGCAGAACACAGAGAGCGTACCCGTAACTCGACTGCGAGCTTTCTGGCCATGCCACTCATCTTCTCGTAGCGGATAATTGGCTTCTTCTTCAGACTAAGCATCACGGCAATCAGTCCCTGTACATGCCGATCCAGTGCGTTGGTGTCCCAAGTGTTTGGAGATGAACCATATAAAGGAGAGGTTGGCGAAGGTGTGTAGTTGAGGGAGAAGAGAGAAGGGAGGAGAGGTGCATAATCAGCAAAGTATTCCTGATGATAGCCAGTTCAGAACCTTCGGGACGGGAACGCCAGAAAATAATTACGAGATTACCTGCACTTCTCTCACTGCCTCGTATTCGTCCGCATCGGCTAGTCTCTCGATCGCGGTCTTGGTCAAGATGTTGCTAAAGTCTAAGGAGCAGCGATAAACAATGAGGGTCACAGACGTGCCAGAAAGGGATGGCATTCACCCACTGACACAGGTAATACTCTCCGTATTTTGGCTCCTTCAGCTCCGCTTCCAGGGCTCCGAGACTGTCGTCGCTATTCTGCAGGAAGCATATGCATTTCATATGGACCATGCGTTCGCGCTTGTTGTTGTCGATGCGATCGGTGAGGTACACCTGATGTGAGAGAAGGACGGACTGCGTCGAGGCTAGGGATACTATGGGTGTCTGGAAGACGGACGGGTTCGATCAAAGCAGCATCATAGAGCATTGCGACGCACGTACGGTGTGTGAATCGAGGAGCAACACCTTCATCGCTGAAGGTACGGATACCATTTTTGTGATGTAAGTCTCGACTGCCTTGGCCACATCCATGTCTACCTGCGCTGACAGTTCACAGTGCTCTGGTTCTTTAGGCGCAGCCGTCGCGAGCGCGTCACGATCGTCATGGTATTACGTCAGCAGCTACTCGAACCGAACCCGAACCTCAGGTCCGTGAACATGATAACTCAGGGCTTTGCCAATGCCTTGCCTCATGCAGGTATTTGGGTGTGCGCGTCCAGAGCAAGGAAAGATGTCTGAAACACCGTGTCTTTATTTTCTGAAGTGTCAAGACGCCATTGTCACCGCGTCCCCAGCCGAGTGAAACGGGTCTGACCTGGGTTCGGTTTTCCTTTTCCAGACGGTGTTCTTGTATTATCTCTTGTCCTCCCTCAGGGTTGTTTGTTTGTCAGAGGGTTAGGTGACAAGTCGGAGGACGCTACGTCGTGCCATGTTGTATGTTCCGATGGCCCGGTTTTCAGTTCTGGTTCTGTCATACCCAACTGCGGAAAGTTGAAAACATTTCCGCCTTCACAGTCATCTTGAGTCGCACGTCCTCAGCCACCGATCGTTCGCCCTGCGCCCTCTCCAGCACCTGATCTAGTACAAGTAAGTGGCCCCTTCATGTGCTCTTTCCGAGGCACACATGCTACTGGATCCCAAACTGTTCTCCCGTGCGCCACTACAGCACCAGCACCAGATGATCCTTACCGCACGCTGTCGTGGCGTTCCTGTTTCGGGGCCTAAACGGACTTTTCCGGCGGGGTGCCGTAAGGACAGGAGTCGTGTATACCTTGCCTCATTGGTCGATTGCCTCGTAAGGATGGCGGATCTCCTCCTCTCAAATCTCTCGGACAGGGGCTCGTCCTGCACCGACACGACAAGACAACAACACAAGGATGTCGTGAATTGAAGGTTCGTTGCGATAACAAGGACGGAACCACGCTGGGTTTGGGGAACAACCAACTGTATATACCACCTGACCCGTGCCAACAACAGCCTCGGTACATGTGATCCAACAGTGGCGTTCTTTTCCCGAGCCTTTTGGGTGCAAGTCTCATGTCTCAAACCGCGGAGCACCTTGCCCTTTCGCGTCCAGCCTTTCTCCGGTTGTCTCCGGCGAGTCCTGAGTGGTGCGTCTGTCACCCACCAAACGTCTTTCCTCTTACGGTCTTATGATGACTCGTCGCCTCGTCGTGGAGGTGATGTCTCCTGCGGTGGACATGCTCCACCATGCATACGGTGTGAAAAGCCCTTCGAGTGATGATCTGTATTGGTCTGATTCAGCTTGGGCTGACTGAGCACGTTCATTCATCTGTCCCACCAAACAGGCTCAAGATCGGTGTTTAGTGTTCCATCAACGAGTTGCTGTTGGTGCGTCAACAATCTCGACCTGCTACATCACCGCCCATACCTCACCCGTCTTATTCGCCTGCCATTCCTGGATTTCGAGCGTCACAAGGTTGGCCATCGTCGCGTATCGCTTCGGCGCGCCGCGAAGACCGAACAGTTCGGAACAGCCTCTCGGACGGTGACACGTCCCCGGGTGTCCGAAGAAAAAATAATTACGTGTCGAGGCTGGTTTTTGCCTCTCAAGCTTTAAGATTAATTCGTTAAGGTTGATTCCTTGCTATCTCGGATTTCGCGTCTTCGGCGACATCGCGAACCCTCTTTCTCCTTCCTGCCTGCGGCAAACACCACCCCCTCGGGACCTTTCAAGGATGCCGTGAGGGGCTGACACGCGAAATGCGTACTGCAACTCGTTTCTCATGCATGACAGACCGAGAACCCGTTTCTCTGAACGATCCGCTTCCCTTGGAGTCGCGTTTACGTCCAAAGATAGCGTTCCCTTGGCCTTGAACGCAAGACTCGCGGCTGCACATCGTCGCTTCGCTTCGATACGGTCTCGACCTTTGGCGCAGAGTACAGCACGAAAATTCTGGGTCCCGGGCCCTCGCTTAGCCACCGAACACCCCCTCCTTCTGCTTCTCGTCGACGTTTTTTTTTTTTTTCATCAAGATGTTAGCCTACAAGCAACTTGGTCTCACGATTTACCAAAACGGCCTTATTTCATATCCGCGAGCTTCCTGCATTGCGCGCGACCATATTTGCGGCTGACGTGCATTACTGCAATGCCGCTTTTCTGTATGACCGTTACCACCTGTTCCGTACACGCGCGCATAGATAAATATAAACTTTGCGAATGTTGTTGCCACTTTCCCAAGGCAACGTTGAAGCATTGTGTATGGCGCCCGGATGTCCTTGCCCAACGCAAATTCGGAAGGCTCCTGGTGTATGTCACCATCATTATTACGCCCGCCAGCGCTCGTGAACGCCTCACGAAATGATTGGCTTTATTCTTTTGAAATATAACACGCAAGTACCTGGCCGGCCGCGCAGGTGGGTGGAATCACAGGAGTAAACACACTATGACCATGTTAAGGAACCGGTACCCGGCAACTGCCCCATCAAAGCCCCTCATTCTCCGGGGCCACTCTCATGTTTTGTCGAATGTATGGACAGGAATCACTTTCCTTGGCACTTTGGCTACAGAGGCGTTACGCCCATTATCATGTGCTTCGTATTCGGGGTTTTTGACATTCAGCGCGCCAGCAACCAGACATAACTAACTCCACCCGTTTTTACCCCTTGTCCGAGGTTGGTAGTATTACAGGTGCAAGTGCACAGGTTTTGTTTCTCTTTGGGTAAAAGAGCACTGACTCGAGAGCTGTGTTTGAGTTCCGTCCCTTCCGTCCCGCGCGGATACGCGCGTCGTCCCGGGCGTCTCTGAGCCTAACAGCCCCTCTTCCTATTATTACACGTATCCGGGGTTGTGGGGATGCGGGGGAACAAGGTGGGACGTGTGTCGTAGAGTTCAAACCTCAACTCCAGCTCCAACCCTCAACTAACCAAAACAACAATTTTGGCACTGGCACGTGTAGTACATCGTGTCATGTCATCCTCACGGCACCCATGCGCAGCAGCCGCTCATGTCCCCCCGGTCTCCTAAGCTGCTACTCCCCGCAAAGGGGAGGCATGAAGCCCTGGGAGCGCGCGGGCGCGGCGCACCGGATGGATCCCAAGCCGACCCACCACCGAATATGGGATATGCGTGGCAATCGAATGGGTGTGTGTGTTACCCTTGCCTCGAGGAATTAATGCATGCCATTTGGCAAAGCTGTTGCACGTGTTGCGGCTGGTCGCGTGTGCTCGATTAATTGAGACCGCGTGTCGTACACACCCACCCACCCCACCCCGCAAAAGTTTGAAATAGCTCCATACTTTGAAGGATGAGAAGGCCCAGAGCTAGCAAGAGGGCCAGACCGTGCCCCTTCTGCACCCTCTCAGCCCATCTCCGGCCTTCTAGCCCTCTTGACTGCGCGCACAGGAATGTTAACGGTATTGGCACACCCGGACGCATCATAATTACTTTAGCACACCGCATATTTGAATCCGGGTAATCCTCCTATATTGCTTGCTGACTGGAGCTGGAGTCACTTTTTTTTTCATTTGACGCCGCAAGGAGTAGGATATTATGGTCATGAGACCGTTTACGTTGCCAACCAACCAACCAATGAGCGTGGGTAATAAATACAGGCGTCCGCAAGTGTTTGTTTGATGTGGGGATGATGAGTCCAATATGCCACACGTCTGCGTCTGACGATTGGCTAATGTGGCTGAGTCCGGCACTCCCACACTAACTCCCGCCTCACCTCACCTCGACCTCGCATGTGAATTGTGGGTGTGCGGCTACGCGTGGCGTGTGATAAATTACCTCTAGCCCAGCGCATCATTCAACTGGTTGCTGTATCGCTACCGTATAAAGTTTCATCTTTGGTCGCCCATTATTACCCCACGCTATACCCCACATGCATCGCAACCGTTTTTTGTTGTTCGCACTGTCAAGAGAGACAAGGCGTCTCCTCCTGAAGCAAATGGTTTATTTCAGCCACAAGTCCATCGTCCTTGTTCTCGCTCTGGTCAAAATTCATTTTTCGCGTGCATGCTTGTGGTGGTGCACATGTACCCGCACACCTCCGTTTGAATTATGTGTCTTCGGTTCAGACCAGACCCAATCAGATCTCGCTTTCCCCTTAATGCCTTCAACCGCAGTACGGGTTTTCTTCTCAAAAGTCTATGAAGCTCTCGAACCAACCCGCCCCCCGCATATCGCGGCGTCTTCCCAAAGGGCCCCTCAAGCGGCCGCTTAACCTATGCTAAAAATTGATTAAGCACACGGCCCTGTCGGCCATAAGCATCCTACCACGTAAGGCAAGCACACGGCCAATTGCGGCCCTCACTAAAACCCCAATCCCGCCGCCTCCGCACCGAACGAACGAAAACGAAACAAAATACTTGATTGGTGCTCTCCCTAACTTAAAAAGCTTTGCGTTTTGCCATAGTGATCCCTCCCGGAAGAAGTCAGTCGGTAGGTTTTTTTTTTTTGGCTTTTTTTTTTTTGCTCCCGTCGCCTTGCCATTCACCTGCCGAGTTGGTCTCGAGGCTTGAGGTGTGTCCCCAGCCAGCAGGTGCGACGTAACGGAATCAAAAAAATTAACCGTGTTTCGTTAGGTAAGCTCACGCACCCCCTGGATTAATGTGCCGTCGGGGTTACCCTTGCCCTCACGCCGTGGGCACAAGGTACGGTGGGGCATAACCGTGCCTCACGTCCCGGAGACAACACAGAACCGTGAGTGCACGCAGGCGAGATATGCCCCAGCGTGCAGGGCATGCATGACATCTATCTATCTATCCTATCCTGGTCCATGGGGAATGGTGGGGTAGGACGCGAATAAGAGCCATCGAAGGTTGGTTGGTTGACAGTTTGGAACCAACATAAATCCGGCCGGGTCCGAGTTTGGGGGGTCTGTGCGCTGATCGTCCCCGCGAGAAGCAACCGAAAGGGACAAAAAGGGAATGGGGAATCGGGGATACGTCGAGGATTGCGTCCGCGATTGGCTATCTTATCAAAGTCGTAAACTTTTTGGAGAAACGTGTCTTTGGATGGCGAAACTACCCGACGATCTGCAACCGACTTCAAGATATGGGCATTTTTTCTACGAAGGGGTTCTCGTGGATAATCACACGACAGCAGCTAATCGTTATCTCCTCCACTTGAAGAGTACTGTGAGGGTCCATACTCGCTTCTCAGACTTGCTTGCTACATACACGTGTGATACCCAGACGCTGAGGCGATGTGGAGGCACCAATCGTAATACGACACATGGTAAAGAACGACCACGTTTGTTTCCGACCCTTCAGGGTAAATGGGTAATCAGCCGCATTCATGCCTGCGAGTTGATAGCAACCTCGGCGCGGCCTGAGCATGGGATCTCAGTGGGCAGAAACTTGTTGCGGCAAACCAGGGTAGGGTTTAGTTTCAAGACATGGCGATCAGCAACCACGTCGCGCCAATCAGAGCGGTTTGGACCGATCAAACTTACATGTTCGACCGGTATAATGCCTTGCCTCCGATGGAAATCGGATGACCATTTCCTCAACGCCACGGGAGTACTAGTACTAGTACACATGAGGCAGCAGGTCAATATTCGATCTCCCGGGCTCGCAAAAGAAACAGGAGCGTGGTGGATGACCTCAACTTTCTATCTTTTCGTTCTCGTTCACAGAAGCATACAAAGGAGGAAAGACTTGCTCCATATCGGGAGGGAAGCTGACGTGGTTGTAGGGTATTGCCGAGCTCTTCTGACGTACTTGGACAGCTGTCGATGTCGATTTCTGCAAGTGTCGTTCGCAACGTCACGACGTCAGAAAAAGCGCATCGGAACGTAGAGATGGGAACGAACGTGATTCGTGATTGGGGCTCACTCACTGACAGGTGTAACGTACAGCCAGGGCTCGGACTTGAAGTCAAGTCAGACAGATGACGAGGTGGGAATGTCTTGCCTCGCCGTGCCTCAGTTCCTCATGGATGCCTTGCTGGTCCCGCTAACGTATCGTTTTCGCAACCGGATGAATGTATGCTTGCCGTGTGGCGTCAATGATGCTACAGAATCGTGGGAAGCCGCAGCTGCTGAAACGGACTGTCACCCAGATGTGGTTTATGGCGTCACGTTTGGGCACTACTACACCTATGCATTGATTGCAATTGGTCATCAACATGGATCAACAGTTCCGCGTGGGATACGTATACCATATACCATGTAGCCTAGGATCAGAGAGAGGCCCGTTCGTGGTGCCACTATTTTCACACCACCTGAGGCCTGATGATCAAACCGCACTAGTTTTAGTCCGATGCAATGTGAACGTCAAACCCCGTATGATAACCCATCATCAAGTTGTGGTCGTCTTGATGTGTGGAGTTCGGCATTAAACAGAGAAGAGCGGGTAAATTATACCACAGGAAAGCTGCGAAAAATCATCATTTCAACGCGTTTATAGAACCACAAAAGGCTTCCCGGTTAGAACTGCAGCCCGCTTCAGTACCCGAATACTTGCGGAGCAGTGTGGGACATTTTCAAGCAATGTGGGGTAAACTGAATATTACTTACGGGCGTTTGGGGTCGGAGGTGTTTTGGCATCGAACGTTCGTTCCAACGTGCGCTCGGACGGGATACTATGCCCATTGCCGTCGATAAAATTTCGAAGGCTCCCGAGTAGAGTCCCGCTGCCCGCTGGGCTGTTACGTCTGCAGCACGTTCGTTCCTATACGAAAAATCGAGTCATACATAGAATTCCGTGGGTATCCTCGCCAGAAAAAAGGATATATATGCGAATCACGCGGGCCAAGATAACGGGGTATTTCAAGAGCGTACCAGGGTTTGGTGGCATTCGCACAGTCCCGTGGGTGCCATAGGTACAGGAAACGCGCCAAATGATACTGTATCGGATGCAAGCCCGATGTCGGAAGGGCGGTCCATAAATAGCGACAGGAACTTGCAGGGTCATCTGACTAATCAGTTGTAGGCGCGAGGATTGGGCTTCGCGAAGCTCGGAAGTGGCGTGGCAGATATGTATGCATGCGGGGTAATTGTCAACGGGCGATTCAGAGGGGCGAGCGGCAATTTGCGCGCAGAAGGGGAAGCTCATGAGACGTGTTGCGGGGGATGCCGATGACAAGGGTCGGCCGGACACGAATTACGGTAGACCGGATATGGGGCCGACTCGTCCTTGCGTTGTGGTAACACCGGGATCATCGCGGAAAATTGACACACACCCAATCGTTGATTGAGTGGATGCGTACTTGTCACACCAGAGGAGTGCGACCAAAGGGCGACCATGGTGCTGTACTGTTGCCGTTGGGAGAAAACGCAAACGAAATAAATTACGGACATAAGCGTGAGACGACAGTGAGTAAGTAGAGCGGGTGGTTCCGATGCCATACCCAAGTGGTCAACACGGACCCAAGACGTGGAGCTCCGCGGACCGAGGGTGGACTTAGCCAAAACCCATTAAAGTCTTGTCAGGGAGGAGCGCGTATACTGATGGGCCTGTGACATTTCAAAACGCTCGTTGTGATGTGTTTCGATGGGAGTGATGGCAGCAAGGTCAGAGGTGACTAACGACATAGGCAATAATTGACTGACTGTAAGTCGCCGATGGTCGGATGTATTTCATTACTAGAGTACGTGGGTATAGCAAAATACGACGATTACCGTGACCTACGCAAGACTTCAAGACTAGGCTTCCGATCAAGAAAAGGGAAGGATGTCGGATGGATGTCGCTCACAGTTGCCTGCAACCGGTATAATGTGAAGCAGAAATGCGATACGCGGACGCTGTACATTTCGCCAAGGGAGCCGAAATTTTTTGCAAAGTGGGCAAATCAGGTGATCTTGGGCAGTGATGAGTTGGAAGGTCCTAATACGTCGGCTGAATAGGTGGTGATGAATGCATTGAAGCGGAGAGTTGCCTGATTGGAGAAGAAACGGCTATCGATGTGAGGGCGGCCAGACGGAAAAGGAATGAGGTGCGAGGGCGGGAGAGGACGAATTTAACATGTGCATCGGAATAAGAGTTCATCGGGGAGACCAGGTTTAAACCTGTCCGACGTATCCGTATAACGGACGGAAAAACGCGTGACAGGTGAGCGGCGGTGGTGGTTGGCGGTGTGTTGAGCACATGATGGGCGACAGTTTGAGTGCGGAGAGCACGGAGCGGGAGGGGGCGAAAGTGAGGTGAGGTGAAAGAAACGAGGTGAGTTCAAGGTTGAGGCGAGGAGACAAAGCAAGATCCTTGTGGAAGATGGGCGGGGATCTTGGGATCTGAGATGGGATTGGATGATGTGATTGGTGACGTTTGGCCGTCGCGTGCGAGGTGTGGTTGGTCGAGACATCCGAAAGGGATGTGAAAAATCAGATGACAAGGGGAAGTTGTGACCGAGACAAGAGAAAAGAAAAGGAGGGATAGAGCATTGTTTTGGGGAGGGGAGAGGATCACGATCCACGATTGTATATGTGGATGCCGAGATACCGCGGAGAGGGGATGGGGGAGGGCGAGGGCGAGTTGAGGGAATGGGAAGGGGAAGGGAAAAATGTCGGGGTAGTTAGTGTCTGTCTGGCAGGCACCGCTTGACCGGGTCCATGGCGAGGCGAAACGAGCACGTCCACTTGTCATCATTATAAATACTTCCTTTCACTTCCATTTCCCTTTTTTTCGCCCCCAATTCGATTCGACTACTCCTCCCGCCGCGACCATCGACACTCTCCCGTCTTTCTTCACTGGAGGACAAAGGTCAGCCCCCGATTCCATCTCCTCGACGCCTCCACCCTTATTAATCCGCCCTTTTCAGCCCTCTCCTCTTCCCTCCCCTACCCACCATTCTCCCATTACCCCGCACACATTATCAACATGAATCACCTCGACACCTCTTGGTGTCCCGTCTGTTCAAGACAGATCCTCCCTAAGCGATACCTCGTCCCTGTTGCCCAGCAACTTTCAGACCC
>Ga0307512_10004391_pt1 | contig 15499 bp, 12 predicted proteins | sample 14_EM_MG_FD_200267 | JGI IMG/M metagenome (GOLD analysis project Ga0307512, IMG submission 200267) | Populus trichocarpa ectomycorrhiza microbial communities from riparian zone in the Pacific Northwest, United States - 14_EM | ecosystem: Host-associated > Plants > Roots > Unclassified | place... | reverse complement strand
TCGGCGAGCATCTGAAGACGGCCAAGGCACCACCGTCGTTCCCGACCTGGGAACAGGTCGCCGCCGTCCTGGACACCGAAGTGGAAAAGGTCGCCAACGGCCGGCAAACCCCGGACGCCGCGCTCAAGACCGTCAACTCCCAGGCCCAGTCGATCGGCACCGGGGCCTGACATGGCCACCATCGCCGTGCGAACACCGGCGAAACCGGCGACACCCACCGCGGCCCGGCCCCGCCGCCGGAAATGGACCGGCTGGGCGTTCGCGGCCCCGTTCGTCGCCCTGTTCCTGATCTTCTCCGCGCTGCCGGTGCTCGCCTCACTGATCATGAGCGTGACCGACCTGCGCTCCACCGACCTGCGCCACCCGCTCGCGGTCAACCTCGTCGGCCTGGACAACTACACCCGGCTGTTCTCCGACGAACTATTCCTGCGATCCGCCCTCAACACACTCGCGTTCGTGGTGATCGGCGTCCCCCTGACCACCGTGATCGCCCTGGCCGCCGCCAACGCCCTCAACTCCGGCCTGATCCGGTTCCGCGCCCTGTTCCGCATCGGCTTCTACCTACCCGTCGTCACCAGCATCGTGGCCATCGCCGTGGTCTGGCGATTCCTGCTCGACCCGGAAGCCGGCCTCGTCGACAACCTGCTCGCCCTCATCGGCGTCGACGGCCCGAACTGGCTGGCCGACACCACCACCGCGATGCCCTCGCTGATCGTGATGACCGCCTGGCGCAACTTCGGCACCATGATGGTCATCTTCCTGGCCGCCCTGCAGAGCATCCCCGCCGACCTCTACGAAGCCGCCACCCTGGACGGCGCCGGCCGCTGGCAGCAATTCCGCGGCATCACCCTGCCCCAGCTGCGCCCCACCCTGCTCTTCGGCGCCGTCTACACCGGCATCGGCTACCTGCAGGTCTTCGAGGAACCGTTCGTGATGACCCAGGGCGGACCACTGTCCTCCACGCTGACGGTCAGCTACCACATCTACAACCAATTCGGCTTCGGCAACTACGGCTACGCCTCCGCGGCCAGCTACGTGCTGTTCGTCGCGATCGTGGCGCTGTCGGTCCTGCAATTCCGGCTCCTGCGCGAAAGGGACTGAGCATGGTCACCGCCCGTCTGCCGGCCCGGCGCCGCGACCGGACCGCCACCATCATCCTGTACGCGATCCTGACCCTCGGCCTGCTCGTGGTCGTCGGCCCGTTCCTCTGGATGGCCCTGAGCTCCGTCAAACCCGAAGCCGAAATCCGCGCCGTACCACCCACCTGGTGGCCGCACACCTGGACCCTCGGCCACTACAGCGACCTGTTCTCCCGGCTCGACTTCCCCCGCTACTTCACCAACTCGCTCATCGTCGCCGCCCTGGTCACCGCCGGCAACCTGCTGTTCTGCTCGCTGCTGGGCTACGCCCTGGCCAAACTCGACTTCCCCGGCCGCACAACCCTCTTCCGCACCGTCCTGGCCATGCTCATGGTCCCCGGCATGGTCCTGTTCGTGCCCCAATTCGTGCTCATCAGCAACCTCGGCCTGGCCAACACGTACGCCGGCCTGGTCCTGCCCTTCCTCGCCGGGCCCTTCGGCGTGTTCCTGATGCGGCAATTCCTGCTCGCCATCCCCGACGACCTCCTCGAAGCCGCCCGCGTCGACGGCGCCGGCGAATGGCGCATCTTCTGGCGCATCGTCCTGCCCCTGGCCCGCCCCGCCCTGGCCACCCTCGGCATCCTCACCTTCCTCACCTCCTGGAACAACTTCCTCTGGCCCCTGGTCGTGGCCACCACCGCCGACAAATACACCCTGCCCGTCGCGCTCGCCCTGTTCAGCATCGGCCAAAACCGCACCGACTACGGGCTGCTGCTCGCCGGCGCCGTCATCGTCGTACTCCCCGTCCTCATCGTGTTCCTGATGCTGCAACGGCACTTCATGCGCGGCATCGCCACCACCGGCCTCAAATAGGGAGAAACTCGTGCGCCGCCAACTCGTACCGATAATCGCCCTGATCCTGGTCCTGACCAGCGGCACCGCCGCAACCGCCGCAGCCTCACCGCTAGCCGCCTACGCCCGCGACACCTGGAAATCCATGGTCGCCATGACCGACCCCGCGACCGGCCTCGTCGCCGACAACATCCCCGGCGACCTGCACAACCGCGCCGCCTACACCTCACCCACCAACATCGGCGGCTACCTGTGGTCCACCGTCGTCGCCCGCGACCTCGGCATCATCTCCGACACCGAGGCCCGCCACCGCGCCGGCCAAACCCTCGACACCCTCGCCACCCTGCGCCACCACAACACCTCCGGCATGTACTACAACTGGTACAACCCGCACGACGGCGCCGTGCTCACCCAACTACCCGACGGCAGCGCCGTCACCCCCTTCCTGTCCAGCGTCGACAACGGCTGGCTCGCCGCCGCCCTACGCGTCGTCGAAGGAGCCATCCCGCAACTGCGCGCCAAAGCCGACCGCATCCTCACCGCCATGAACTTCGGCTTCTTCTACAACCCCGACGCCACCACCGCCGCCGGCAACAAAGGCCTGATCGCCGGCGGCTTCTGGGACACCCCACCACCCACCGACTGCTCCCTGCCCCGAGCCGGCGTCTGGTTCACCTGCAACCACTACGACATCACCGTCACCGAACCCCGCATCGCCACCTACCTGGGCATCGGCGCCGGCCAAATCCCCGCCACCGCCTACTACGCCACCATGCGCACCCTGCCCGACAGCTGCGCCTACAGCTGGCAAGAAATGCAACCCCAAGGCCCCACCACCACGATCAACGACACCATCGTGTACGAGGGCTCCTACCGCTACCGAGGCATCACCTTCGTCCCCAGCTGGGGCGGAGACATGTTCGAAGCGCTCATGCCCGACCTGTTCGTGCCCGAAGCACAATGGGGACCCACCAGTTGGGGACGCAACCACCCGGCCACCGTCGCCGCCCAAATCGAACACGGCCTCAACGACGCCCACTACGGCTACTGGGGCTTCTCCCCCGCCTCCAACCCCTTCGGCGGATACGCCGTCTGGGGCGTCGACGCCATGGGCATGGACACCAACGGCTACCCCTCCGACGTCCAAGGCGGCACCTACGACGCCGGCTTCGGCACCTGCCGGCCCGCCGGACCACCCGCCAGCTACGGCGACGGCGTCATCACCCCCCACGCGGCGTTCCTCGCCCTGCCCTACGCCACCGGCCCCGCCCTAGCCAACCTCGCCAAACTCAAAACCCACTTCGACGCGTACGGCCCCGGCGGCTTCTACGACGCCATCGCCGTCACCACCGGCACCGTCGCCCGCCGCTACCTCGCCCTCGACCAAGCCATGATCATGGGCGCCATCGGCAACGAACTCGCCGACAACGACCTCAAACGAGCCTTCGTCACCCCACCATTCGAAAACGCCATCCGCCCCCTGCTCGCCCAGGAAACCTTCAACGTGCCGGCCGGGCAACCACTGCCACAACTCGGCCAGAAAGGCCACCGCCCATGACGGCCTCCGCCCAGGCCAACTGGGCCGCCCTGATGGGCGCCGGCGGAGCCCAAGACCGCGAAGCCGGCCAAACCGAACACGCCGACCTACCCGCACCCACCGGCCTCAAAGCCACCGGCGGACGCGGCCACATCACCCTGCACTGGGACCCCGTCCCCGGCGCCATCGGCTACGCCATCCACCGCGCCACCACACCCGACGGCCCCTACACCATCGTCGACCACCACGGCGGAGACGTCCTCGCCGTCCCCCACGGCCCCTACGCCGACACCACCATCAACCCCACCACCACCTACTGGTACGCCGTCGCCCCGCTAGCCACCGTCACCGCGATCGGCCCCCTCAGCACCCCCACCCAAGCCACCACCGCACCCGGCGGCACCGTCACCATCACCATCGACACCACCGGCGACACCGGACCCCTACCCCGCATCTGGCAAGCCATGATCGGCTGCGAACACCTCAGCCACCTCTTCGAAACCGCCACCACCGGCGGCCACCCCATCGGCACCGACCTACACCAAGCCCTGCGCCGCGTCCACGACGAACTCGGCGTGCGCACCGTACGCGCCCACGGCATCCTCAACGACGACCTCGGCACCTACCGCACCACCGACGGCACCACCCACTACGACTTCACCGGCATCGACCGCGTCTACGACACCATCACCACCCTCGGCCTACGACCCGTCGTCGAACTCGGCTTCATGCCCCACGACCTCGCCACCGACCCCACCCGCACCGTCTTCACCTACCGCGGCATCATCTCCCCACCCCGCGACTGGGACCGCTGGGCCGACCTCATCCGCACCCTCACCCGGCACCTGCTCGACCGCTACGGCCGCGACCAAGTCGTCAACGGCTGGAGCTTCGAAGTCTGGAACGAAGCCAACCTCTCCGTCTTCTGGTCCGGCACCCCAGCCGAATACTGGCGGCTCTACAAAACCACCGCCCACGCCATCAAAGACGTCGACCCCGCCCTGCGCGTCGGCGGCCCCGCCACCGCCGCCGCCGGCTGGATCGACCAGCAAACCACCGTCAACGCCCCCGTCGACTTCCTCTCCACCCACATCTACGGCACACCCCCACTCGACCTGCGCCCCCTCGCCGCCGGCCGACCCCTGCACTGGACCGAATGGGGCGTCACCGCCACCCACGGCCACCCCATCAACGACACCGTCTTCGCCGCCACCTTCCTGCTACGCGGCCTGCACTCCGCGGCCGGCCGCATCGACGCCCTCGCACCCTGGGTCGCCTCCGACCACTTCGAAGAACTCGGCCGCCCCCAACGCCTCCTGCACGGCGGCTTCGGCCTGCTCACCGTCGGCAACCTGGCCAAACCCAAATACTGGGCGCTGAAACTGGCCCAACGCCTCGGCGACACCACCCTGCCCGCCACCCTCACCGGCGACGGCGCACAAAGCCTCGTCGAAGCCTGGGCGACCCGAACAACCACCGGCACCATCGCCACCCTGCTCTGGAACGGCACCCTCGACCAATCGAAAACCCACGGCAGCGCCGAACTCAACCGCACCATCACCGTCACCTACACCGGCCTCACCCCCGGCCCACACACCCTGCGCACCTGGCGAATCGACGCCGACCACGGCAACATCGCCGCCACCTGGGCCACCCTCGGCGGCGACACCGACTGGCCCGACAAACAGCAATGGCAAACCCTCAAGGCAGCCGACCACCTCGACGAGGCACAACCACCCCAAACCCTCACCGCCAACCCCGACGGCACCGCCACAACCACCCTCCCCCTACCCATGCCCGGCATAGCCCACCTGGAACTCACCCGACACCCGGACTGAAAACACCAGGCTCTCGGCGGAAAAGTCCAGGATTCCTCGCAGGCTTGGCGGGCCCCCGAGAATCAAGCCCGGCAACCACAAGCACGGCAAGAGGGCGAAGGGATACGGCACAGAATGAGCACCGCTGCTGAGGAGTACCCAGCGCTGCCGGCCGAGGTCTTGGACGACGTGGCCAGCGTGGTCGGGGCAGAGGTCACTCTTCTCAGTCGCCTACCCGGAGGCTTCGATGTGGGTGCCATGCGCATCCAGTTGGCTGGAAGGGCAGATGCAGTGCTCAAAGCATGGCCCCGGGCACGCCCCGACCAGTTGGACGAGTCGTTGCGAGCCCAGAGAGTGGTCGAGCACATGCGTAAGCGCGGCTACCCCACCCCGGCCTGGCTCGGAGTGGGGGACACAGCCACTCATGTATGGCATCTGATGGACTTCGTTGACGCGGCTCCCGCGCCAGAGCTGACCCCGTCCCTTGTTGAGCAGCTGATGGAGATCATCGAACTCCAGGCTGGCCAAGCCTCCGAGCCCTACGACCACTGGTCGTACGCCTGGCGGCTCGCCACCGGTCAGGAATCCGGTCAAGACTTAGCTCCGAGTTTGTCGAGGGCTGTCGCCGGGCTCTCGGGGTATTCCTCCGTGGTGTCGGCCTTGGTCGAGCGCCTGCGGCTCGTGTGTGGCGACGTCCCACCGCCACGAGAGGCACCTGACATGGTCCATGCCGATCTCAAGCCCGACAATGTCCTGGTCCGTGACGGAGCGGTGGTGGCGGTCGTGGATATCGGGAACGCAGGTAGCGGCACGCGGGCGACTGATCTCACCACCCTCCAGTGGCACACCTTCAAGGATCCGCTGGACGGTGTCCGAAGGCGGCTGTGGACGAGAATCCTCGACCTGGTCGACTGGGAGGGGGCGGCGGTGCTCGCAGCGACACAGATCCTCCTGCAGCTCGAGTTCCCCATCCGTCACGGGCGCCACGATGTCGTTGCAGGGGTGGTCAAGCGCGGCCATCGCGCCCTCGACGAGCTGAACGCGCTTCGCTAGCTGTCGCCGGTTGAGATGGGGTGCGAAATGGGGACCTCCGACTGCTACATGTAGCAGGTCGCTGCGACACACCTCCGACGACTCGGACTTGTGCCTCCATTTCAGCCTCGGCCAACGGGCGGGTCATGCTATTTAACTGTCACGAGTTCGCCCGCCAGTCACGTCCCGCCCATCACTTTCCGTAATGCTTGGGGCCAAGCCGGACGGCCGGGCGCGTCGGGTTGAATGTGGCTGTGACCGCTCATGATGTTGCTGGAAGACTGCCGGATATCGCGACTCTGCGAGAGCGCTGTCGCGCGTTGGCGGTGCTGGAGGCGATCCTGAGCCCGGAAGAGGAGTCGCGGTACTACTCGTTCACATCGTCCTGGTCGGATGACGAGGAGATGGCGTCGATGGACAACGGCTCCGGGGACGCCTGGTCGATCGTGTTCTCGCCCGCAGGCGCCTTTCTTCGGGGATTCGATCATGAGTCTTCGATGAGCCCGGCCGTGAACGCCGAGGAGTTGTGGCCGGGACTGGTCGACACGGTGCCGGAGGTGTTCTCTGCCGCGGTGAACGAACCGGCATTCAGTTACGAAGGCACGCTGGAAGCGACGGTCTGTCTGTGGCGGCAAACCGACGACGACCGGTGGCACGCCGGCGACATCGACTTTCCCGACCGTCCCGATCCCGACGGTGCCGAACGGCTACTTGCCGTGCTGCTCGATCCGACCGGCCTGGCATACCACTGCTTCGCCGAGGACTACTACGACAAGGCCGTAGATCTTGATGCCGTCCGCGAGGTCTTCGGGCTGTCGCCGCTGACATTGAGCTTGGTGCGGCGCCTGAACGCTGACCGATCGACAGCCGCCCTCACCGCCGACCTGTCCTATATCGGCTATCCCTCGCAGTTGGCATAACGCTCGACCCTCGCGCGAGTAGCTAACTCTCCGGTGCGGCGCACCCACCAGCCGTCGACTTCCTCCAGCTAGGCGGCGCGGCACACACGAGGTCGATGTGGCGGTGGACGCCGACCTTGGCGTCGGTCACGTCCATCTCGATCCCGCCAGGGTGATCGCCCATCCGGGACAGTCTGCCCGGCGGAAGGTCTACCGCCTTCAGTGCTGAATGAGACCGCCGACCGGAACGGATCCGACGTGGCCAGTCGCCGGACGCCGCTCAGCCAAGGCAAGACCGACATCGACCAGGGACGACCGGCGCAGACCCGAAACCTCGGGTATCGAGGTCCAAACCGACTCGGCAGTCACCCCGTTCGGTTCCGGCCGGAGCGCACCACCAGTAATGCGAACCTGGTAGAAGACGCCGACGTTCTGATGCTCGATCCCTAACCGCGCCTCGGCAACAGGAATCACCCTCGAGTCCACACCCAGCAGCCGCTCGACCACCGCGTCGTAGCCGGTCTCCTCAGCGACCTCCCGGGTCACCGCATCGAACGGATCCTCCGCGTGCTCAACTTTGCCACCCGGCAGAGTCCAGCTCATCTCCCCCGACGGCGAAACACAATGCGCCAGCAGCACCCGCCCATCGTCGATGCACACGGCGTAGGCGGCCAACCGAAAACTCATCGTTCAGCCCCCATGCTGGCCAGTGGGAACTCGGCGAGCGTCCGCCACGATCCCGGCGCGTTCGTTCCGGCCATCAAGCGCACCGACTCGACCCCGAAACGAATTGGCAACTGCCGCTCGACGTCGGCGCCGGCGGCGGCCAGCACCTCCCGGGCCGCGTCGTGGCCGATCGTCAAGTGCGGCACCACATCGGCGAAAACGCCGCCGTACGGCGGGCAGTCGGGAAACCGGCGCCACAACGCGGCCGTGAGCGCCCGGAACCGTTCGCCGGGCGACGGCTCCGCATAGACCACCGCCTCGTCGAACCAGGCCACCCGCACCAGTTCGGCGTCGAAGCGGGGCACGCTCGACACCGTTTCCCGGACCGCCGCCAGCACCGCCTCGTCGATCAGATCCGCCAGCACGAACGGGTACAGCACCGTGATGTGCGCGGGCACGCCCTTGGCCGCCGCGTTGTCGAGGGCTGCACGATGCTCCCCCACCGCCGCCTCGGCCGCCGGAACGATCACGAGCAGCGCGGATAACTCCGGACCGGTCTCCATCGCGCCAGTCTCGAACGTCACCCCGCCGGACAGCCACTGGATTACCAGCCGTACCCCAAATCAAAAGGTGGATGTCGTTGCTTCCTTATTTGTTTTTGATCTCGGGTTTAGGGGCCAGGTGCTGGCGTGGGCGGGCGCACACCCTGTAGAGCGTCCTAGGATGATGATTGCTCCTAAGGACCCTTCGGGCGAGGTCGGGTGGCTCTGGGCGAGCACCTCACCTGTTGAAAGCGTCGATGTTGGCTACCGACACGTCGAGGAGATGGCCATGACGACGACAAGCGAGGCAACCGGCGGCAAGAACGATCACCGGGCTCACGCGCAGCTCACCGAGCCGGAGTTTCGGGCTCGGATGCAGGCGATCCTCAACCGGCACCCCGCCGTCGGGCTGGCGGTAGGGGTCGTCCGGGACGGATCCTTCGAGTTCTTCCATTCGCACGGCTTCGCGGACGTCGCGTCGAAAACGCCGGTCGACGCGGACACGGTGTTTCGGATCGCCTCGCTCACCAAACTGTTCACGGCCGTCGCCGTGACCCAGCTGTACGAGCAAGGCCTGGTCGATCTTGACGCGCCGGCCGGCGATTACCTGCGCGACGTCAAGCTGATCCCGGCACGGGCCGGCTTGCGGCCCCCGACCGTACGCCATCTTCTGACCCACACCGCGGGGATCGCCGAGGTGCAGCATCCCTGGGACATGGTGCATGCCGAAGCCGGCCCGTTCGAGGGCCGGCCGCCGATCCTCAGCGTGCCCGCCGGCAAGCCTCTGCCGTCACTCGCCGAGTATTACCGCCGCGGCCTGCGGGTGGTCGCCGCACCGGGCACCAGGTTCGCGTACTGCAACCACGGGTTCGCCCTGCTGGGGCAGATCGTCGAGGAGGTGAGCGGGATGGCCCTACCGCGCTACTTCCGGGAACGGATCTTCGAGCCGCTCGGCATGGCCGACACCGACCTTGCCCGCTCCGAGCGGGTCGCGGCGCGGCTGGCGACCGGCTACACGCTTGGCCGTCACGGCGTGCGGGCGGTCCCCGATCGGGATTGGATCGGCGCCGGATGCGTCGGGATCTACTCCACCGCCCGCGACGTCGCCCGGTTCGCGGCGGCGTTGCTGGGCGGCGGGGCCAACCGGTGCGGCTCGATTCTGCGGCCGGCGACGCTAGCAATGATGTTCGAGCCCCACTTCCAGCCGGACCCGCGGCTTCCGGGCTGGGGGCTCGGCTTCGAACGCGGCGAGGCCGGCGCACACCGGGTGGTCGGCCACGACGGAATCCTGCCCGGCTTCAACTCCACGCTGGTGGTGGCTCCCGACGACGGCCTGGCGATCATCGCCCTCACGAACGGGTCGCCCGGGGCGGTCGGGTGGCTGCCGGCCGAGTCCAAGCGGCTGCTGCGCCACCTGCTCGAGGCACCCGACGACGGCATCCGCACCGACATCCCGCAGCGACCCGAGGTCTGGGGCGAGTTGTGCGGCCGCTACCGGCTCCCGGCGCGGATCTCCGACCTGCGGGAGCGCCTGTTGGTCCCCCGCGGTGTCGACGTGTTCGTGCGCGGCGGGCGCCTGATGATCCGGCCGTCGGCCCCGGTGTCCGCGCTCTACCGCGGCCTCCCGCTGCACCCCGACGACGCGAACGATCCGTACGCCTTCCGGGTTGACCTTTCGAGCTTCGGGCAGGGGACGCTGCGCCTCGTGTTCGGCCGGGACGTCGACGGCGACACGGCGGCCATCCACACCGATTTCGGTGGGCAGCCGGTGTCGCTGATCATGCGACCCGGCAAGGCCCGCCCGTAGTTTCCACGACCGGCACCGCTGACGCTCAGCGATGCCGGTCGTGCTGATCCTTAGGCTGCGGGAACCGGGCGTACGGCGAGCGACTGGCTCAGCGGGCGCTTGCCACCGGTGCTGAACGGCGATCCGGGGGCCTGCTTCAGCGTGCCGCCGAATCCGATCGCGAACGCGACCACCTGGCTCGTGTCCTGAATGTTGGCGAAGATGTCCCGGCCGTCCGCCGTGATCGCGACCGTCGAGGTGCCAAGAGTCGGGGCCGGCGAGTCGGCGGTCGGGGTGAGCGAACCGTCCGCTTGGATCGTGAAGCCGACCAGCCCGCCGACGGGCGTGGCGTCCTCGAAGTTGGCGCAGACATACAGGTGCTGCCCGTCGGGGGTGACCTTGAGGCCGACCGGGTCCCGCACGGTGACCGGCAGCCCGGGCACGGGTTTCAGCGAGCCGTCCGGACCGATCCGGAATCCCACCACGTTCTGCGCGACGTTCGACGTCACGTACAACAGGGTGCCGTCCGGGCTGATCGTGATGCCGTAGTCGGCCGGCCCGGCCTTCGCCACGTCCTGCGGGGTTCCGAGCGAGCCGTCCGGCAGCACCGCGTATCGCGTGATGACCCGCGACGGGCTGTCCTCGGTCTCATCCGCGTTCGCGTACGACAGGTACAGGAAGCGCCCGTCCGGGGACAGCACCGTCTGCTTTGGAGAGTCCGAGGTGGTGGGGAACACGGCGAACCGGCTGGGCGTCCCGTCGACACCGATCCGGTACGCCGAAATGGTCGCGTCGGCGGTGTCGGTGACGTACAGGGTGCGGCCGTTGGGCGCGACCGTTGCCCCCCACGGTTCCTTGCCGGTCTTCAGGAGCAGTGGATGCGGCTGGAGCGCGCCCTGTACCCCTACTCGGAACACGGCCAGGGTGCTCGAGTCGCTGTTCACGACGTACGCCGTGGTGCCGTTTGGGGTTAGGGCTATGCCCCGCGGGGTGCAGCCGGGGCCTTTGACCGCAGGGGTGCAGCCACCGGTGGAAACGGGCGTGCCCAGCGGCGACAGGGTGCCGCCCGGGCCGATCGCCAGGGACGAGACGTCACCGGAACCGGCGTTGGTGACGTAGAGGACGCCGCCGGAGGGTGGTAACACCGGGTCCGCGGCGGCTTGGGCGGACGCTGGGACGCAAAGCAGCGCGGCGGCCAGGACGACGGTGCCGGCTCTGCTGAATACGGATGACACGAAAGATCTCCTTATCACTCCTCGAGCTTGATGTGACGACACCCTGATGGGCGTTCCACTCCGTTCCCCGCTCCGTCGCCGCCGCTCGGAAACCGGTCGGGTATGCTCGCTGGGCAGCTTGCAGTTGACCGTGATGCGACCCAAGGAGGTGAGACCCATGAACGTGTATCGATATGGGTGCTCCCCCTTCCCGTCACGGTCGGGCGATTGACGTAGTTGTCGCCGGGAGCGCCCCGCCACCAAGGCCCTCCCGAAAGGCAACACGCATGCATTCTCAGCAGTTCACCGCCGAGCCGCCGGCAAACGATCCGGTCCAGCACGGCACCACCGTGGGCGACCCCTTGTCGGCCCTCGGCGCCGATCGCGTGCCCCGCACCTTCGACGTGATCATTGCCGGGTGCGGGCCGACCGGCGCGATGCTCGCCGCCGAACTGCGGCTGCACGGCGTACGGGTCCTCGTTCTGGAGAAGGAAACCGAGCCCGCGTCGTTCGTTCGCATAGTCGGTCTGCATATTCGCAGCATCGAGCTGATGGCCATGCGCGGATTGCTGGAGCGCATTCTCCAACACGGAAGGCAGCGCCCGGCCGCCGGCTTCTTCGCCGCCATCAGCAAACCCGTGCCCGAGGGCCTGGATTCCGCGTACGCCTATTTGCTGGGCGTCCCGCAGCCGGTCATCAACCGCCTACTCGAAGAACATGCGATCGAGTTGGGTGCGCAGGTCCGGCGCGGTTGCGCGGTGGCCGGTTTCGAGCAGGACGACGACGGCGTGACCGTCGAACTGGCCGACGGGGAACGGCTGCGTTCCCGCTATCTCGTCGGCTGCGACGGCGGGCACAGTACCGTGCGCAAACTGCTCGGCGTCGGATTCCCCGGCGAGCCCTCGCGGAACGACACGCTGATGGGCCAGATGGAAGTCGGCGTACCCGAGGAGGAGATCGCATCCAAGCTAGCCGAAATCGGCGACACCAATCGGCGATTCAGTCTCCGGCCCGCGGGCATGGGCGTCTATCACGTCATCCTTCCCGTCGCCGGAGTCAGCGATCGCCCGGAGCCGCCCACCCTTGAGGATTTCCAACAGCAGTTGCGCAGCATCGCCGGAACCGATTTCGGCGTGCACTCCCCGCGCGGGCTGTCCCGCTTCGGAGACGCCACCCGGCTAGCCGAACGATATCGGGTCGCTCGGGTGCTGCTGGCCGGCGACGCGGCACACATCCATCCACCGACCGGCGGGCAGGGCCTCAACCTGGGCGTTCAGGACGCAGTCAACCTCGGCTGGAAACTGGCCGCGCAAATCCGCGGCTGGGCGCCGGAAACACTGCTCGACACGTACCACGGCGAACGTCACCCGGTCGCGGAGGACGTGCTGGACAACACCCGCGCCCAGATGGAACTGTCGTCCCCCGGAGCGGGCCCGCAAGCCGTCCGCCGGCTGCTCACCGAACTGATGGACTTCAACGAGGTGAACCGCTATCTGATCGAGAAGATCACCGCGATCAGCATCCGCTACGACTTCGGCGCCGGCCCCGACCTGCTCGGCCGCCGCCTGCCCGACATCGAGGTGAAGCAGGGCCGCCTCTATGTCCTGCTGCATCGCGGCCGTGGCCTGCTCCTGGACCGCACCGAACGCCTGACCACCGGCGGCTGGTCCGACCGGGTCGACTACGTCGCGGATCCCACCGCGGAGCTGGACGGTCCGGCCGTCCTGCTGCGCCCCGACGGCCACGTCGCCTGGATCGGCGACAACCAGCAGGTCCTGAACGACCATCTCACCCGCTGGTTCGGCATACCCGCCAACTAGTCATCCCGGGTCCCGCTGCTGACCGCTATGCCGCGCGACTGCGGATCAGCGTTTCGACGCCGTCCAGGATCCGGGCCAGGCCGAACGCGAAGTCCCCGTCCGCGTCACCGGGCGTGTCCATCGCCCCGGCGTCGATGGCACGCCGCAGCAGCGGGAACCGGTCGGCCCGCACCAGGTGCCGCATCAGGCCGGTGAACTCGGCGATCACCACGTCGACCGTGCGCCCGTCGGAGCGGGCCGCCTCGGTCATCTGACCGCGCAACAGCGCCTCCTGCCGGATGTAACCGTTGACCAGCAGCAACAGCGACAGCTTCTCGGCCTCGGGCAGGAGCGTGCCGTCCAGCGCGGCCAGGCCGGTCTCCAACCAGGCCAGCTGACGCGGGGTGGCCGGTGGCGCGGCGACCGGCACCTGCACGAACCACGGCTCGGCGCCGAACATGGCGAACATCGCGTACGCCCAGCGCTCGACGGCGGCCCGCCAGGTCTCGCCGTCGGCGCGCGGCGCCGGCGGTTCGCCGACCGCGGCCTCCATCATCAGCACCGCGAGCTCGTCCTTGCTGGCGACGTAGCGGTAAAGCGACATCGCCGAGGTGCTCAGCTCGCCGGCGACCCGGCTCATCGAGACGGCCGGAAATCCCTCTGCGCGGGCCACCGCGATCGCGGCCGCCACGATGCGGTCGACACTCAGCGTCGGCTTGGGGCCCTTGGTGGGTCGCTCGCGCATCCCCCAGGCGGCTTGCAGGGCCGGGGGCACGGGGCTGGTGTCGGTCATCGACGCGGCTTCTCTCTTCGGCATTGACCTCCATCCTATTACCGCGTATACCTTAAACAGTAACGCGTATGACGTACGCAGTAGAGCGATCGCAGGGAGACCCTCATGCAAAAGACCCAGCCAGCCGGCCGTCGCGAGTGGACCGGGCTGGTCGTGCTGATCCTGCCGTTACTGCTGGTCTCGATGGACGTCTCGGTTCTGTACTTCACCGTTCCGTTCATCAGCCGGGACCTGGCGCCGAGCAGCACCCAACAGCTCTGGATCTTCGACATCTACGGGTTCGTGCTGGCCGGATTCCTGATCACGATGGGCGCGCTCGGTGATCGGGTGGGCCGGCGCCGGCTGCTGATGATCGGCGCCGTCGGGTTCAGCGCCGCGTCGGCGCTGGCCGCGTACTCCGGCAGCGCCGAAACGCTGATCGCCGCCCGGGCCATCCTCGGCGTCGCCGGCGCCACGCTGATGCCCTCGACGCTCGCGCTGGTCCGCAACATGTTCCACGACGAGAAGCAGCGCGGCACCGCGATCGCGGTCTGGACCGCGGCGATGACCTCGGGCATCGTGCTCGGGCCGATCATCAGCGGCCTGCTGGTGGAGCATTTCTGGTGGGGCTCGGTGTTCCTGATCAACATCCCGGCGATGATCCTGCTGCTGGCCCTGGCGCCGGTCCTGCTGCCGGAGCACCGCAACCCGGTCCGGGCCCGGTTCGACTTCGCCAGCGCCGTGCTGTCGATCGCCGCCGTCCTGCCGATCATCTGGGGCATCAAGGAGATCGCCGCGCACGGCGCCGACCCGGTCCGGGTCGCCGCGATCGTGGCCGGCCTTGGCATCGTGGCGGCGTTCGTCCGGCGTCAGCGGCGCCGCGCGGACCCGATGCTCGACCTGACAATCCTGCGCCGCCCGGCGTTCGCCGGCTCGGTCGTGGTCAGCCTGCTCGCCACGTTCGCGATGGCCGGCTTCGCGGTCTTCACCACCCAGTACCTGCAGTTGGTGCTCGGGATGAGCCCGCTCAAGGGTGCGCTGTGGAGCCTGGTGCCATCGCTCGCGGTGGGAGCGGCCGCGCCGCTCGCGTCCGTGCTGGCCCGCCGCGGCGTGGACCGGGCGAAGATCATCGCGGCCGGGTTCGTGGTCGCGGTCGCCGGGTTCGTGCTGCTCGGCACCGTACCGGCCGAGTCGGGGCTGTGGGTCCTGCTGGTCGGCGCGGGGATCTACGCGGCCGGCCTGGTTGTCGTGATGTCCACCGCTACCGAACTGGTGATCGGCACCGTACCGCCGGAACGGGCCGGAGCGTCGTCGGCGCTGATGGAGACCGCCTCGGAGTTCGGCGGCGCGCTCGGCATCGCGATCCTCGGCAGCATCGGCACGGCCGTCTACCGGGCCCGGCTCGACAACCACCTGCCCGTTACGGCCCGGGAAACCCTCAGCGGCGCCGTCACCACCGCCGCACACCTGCCGCAACCGGCGGCCGGACAGGTGCTCGAGGCCG
>Ga0307512_10004390_pt1 | contig 15503 bp, 9 predicted proteins | sample 14_EM_MG_FD_200267 | JGI IMG/M metagenome (GOLD analysis project Ga0307512, IMG submission 200267) | Populus trichocarpa ectomycorrhiza microbial communities from riparian zone in the Pacific Northwest, United States - 14_EM | ecosystem: Host-associated > Plants > Roots > Unclassified | place... | reverse complement strand
ATAATAACAACAATAATATAGAAAACCCTACAAAATAATTAATTTAAGATACTAGATGTGAAAAGGCTCATAAATTAGAATATGAGTAGTTGGTTAGCCTTACTTTTTATTTAATGGCTTATTAATTTGAGAAGCATAAATTGTCGGTTTGCCTCCACGTGATCCTTGACTTTTTGTTTGATGGTTTATTTTTATATGAAAAATAAAATCATATTATAATAATATCTCAATCACCCTTTTATTTATAAACACACCAGAAATGAAAAGCACAAGGGATTTCATTCTACCTCTCCATACAAAATACTATTTACTGTAATGATGTTTTGTTTTTCTTCTTTATTTTTTTTTAATTTCACTTTAATCCTTTAATATTAGTTTTATTAAGGATTGAATTTTTTTTTTCAATTTATTTTTTATGAGATTATCTTGATTTTATAACATATATCGCGAGTTTGACGATTTGACTCGAGTTTTTTTTTTTCTAATTGATTTTTTTTTTCATTTTCATCCTTAAATATTGAGTTTATTGATAATTAAGTTTCGTGATTTGTTTTGAATTGCTTTCTATGAGGTTATTTTCGTCTCATGACTCGGGTCACGGGTTTGACGAGTTAACCTGGGTTGACTCAAGTCCTTTTTTTAATCGAATATTTTTTCAATTTCATCTTTCAACATTGGGTTAATTAGGAATTAGGCTTCATAATATGTTTTAATTTGCTTTCTATTGAATTATCCCGGTCTCATGACCCGGGTCGCGGGTTTGGCAGGTTAACTCGTGTTGACTCGAGTAATTTTTTTGTCTCATCCTTAAATATTGGGTTTATTGGAAACCAGATTTGATATTTTGTTTTGATTTTCTTTCTATGGGTTATCATTGTCTCATGATCTTGCAAATGGATTGGTAGGTTAACCCAAGTTGACCCAAATCGATTCAATATATTGTCATCTCAATATTTATAAAAAAATATCATCTTGAATATTTGTTTTGAGTCAAACTAAGTTTTTATCGGTCATCCGAGTTGTTTTTAAACCCTCCAAGTTAATCAGATCACATTAGGTCAATTCTCATAAGGTTTAAAAAAATCTACTAGAAAAAACATTAGCAACGCCTAAATATTTTTTTATGTTAAAAAAAATTGATCTGATCCACAGTGTAGCGCAACCTAATAATTAAAAAAAAAAACCTAAATATCATGTCCTATGTTTCAAGCACACGAATGCTTTTTAACATATAAAAATAAATTAAGATCTCTAAAACCAATTTTATTCGATTAGGTCAAATCATATTAATTTAATATAGAAAAATCACCAAAACTTCACACAATTCATGCAAGGAATAACAAAATATTTAAGCAATATATAGATCCATGCAACACAAAATAAAGTTGAAATTTGAATTGAAAGTTTAAGAATAAAATATTTAATTACCTCAATTATAAGATCAGGGACTTAAACACTAGAAAAACATGGACTAAATTGAACAAGATTGAAGATATTAAAAGCAAAAGGAGTAAATGTTTGTAAAGGAGTAAGCAATACTTTTGATGATGTTGGAATGGGGTTGGTTTGGTGGCATTAGAATCGTCCAAGATGGATGATGATTATGGGCTGATGAGTCTTTAAGAAGGCCATGTGCAATTGAATTGGGGTGACAGCAATGAGAAAGAGAGAGAGAATTGTTCTTTAAAGGTTTAAGTTGGTTCGTCCTCATATGTTTCAACCATAGTTATTAAACTTGGGTTGGACTGACGGGTTGATTCAGGACCTGATGGCTAGACCGGTTTAGGTAAGGTAAAAGACCGGAATAAGCAAAAACCCGACAAAACCTAGTTGACCCATGACCTGGCAAAACCCAGTTGAGACCCGTTTTTTTTTCAAATGTGTTTTTTCTCCTAGCTAGAGGCCCCTCTTTTTTATATTTTTTAGTTGGTTATTAACCCTTTTCAAAGTTCACTATATAAATATTAGAATAATATTTTATTTTTTCAATGTGAGATTTGAAGCCTTTTAGTATATATACTTTATGTTCACAAGAAAAAAGTTATGTTTTTTAATGTGGGATAAAAAACCTTTTGAAATAATCTTTTAAACTTCATTATTTATAACATGTTTAGTCTATATTCACATGAATTATTACTTAATTTTTTTATATGAAATATTAAAATTTTAAATATTTTTTTTTAATTTTTCTGGATTGACCCGGGTCAACCCATATAACCCCGAACTCGACTTCTCAGTCGGGTCAACTCTCAAGTTGGATCTGATAACTATGGTTTTAACTGTGTAAGAGGATCTTTAATGGCAAAAACCATTTAGAAAAGCTAAATTGTTGATATAACTTTTTAAATAGTGTACATATGGTTTTTTTTATGTGCACTCCAATGAAAAAATATATTTTAATAACTCATTTGTATTTTAATATATTTAATATTAGTACTTTTAGCTTTTTAAGAAAAGTTTATGTGATGAAATAATGTTTTGGTTATTTTGATAAATACGCAGGAATGACTTTTTTTTACATAAAAGTCATTTTGGCTCTTTCATTGAAGCTGCAAAATCAAGAAAAAAAACTAAAAAATTAATTATTTTTTTGCTCTCCCATTGAAAATGCTCTAAGAAGGTAGTGTGTGTAAAGCCCTAAATTAGTCATTCTAGAGTTTTTTTTTTAGTTTTTTTTTAATTGAAAAAAGCCTGAAGCATAGACAAGCCTACGACATTCTCTCTCTCTCTCTCTCTCTCTTTTATGATATTGTTCAAATCAATTGAGTAAAAACCTCGATTTGTAAGGGTTTGAAGGGTTATTAAGTAATTTGGCATCACCACATGGCTTTTTCTAATTGGTTTATTTTTTAAAAAAAAAATTTTAACCATAGATGTTCAGGTCAGCTTACGCGCACCTCAACTAATCCCCTGAGACCCTGAAGTTAACGACCATGTAAGCCTCCGGTGGCCTTGCTGTTTGTGGCATTTGAACTGGTGATCTCTGAGGAGTAAATCCAAAGTCTGATCAGTTAAGCTACCCCCTCAGAATTATTGGTGTATTTTTATATTATGGGATTTGGTGTTAATGACTTGAGATTTTTTTTTCTTGCACTAATGTGGCTTTCGAGCCGCTGTACTATTCACCATTAACTATATGAAGGCAAACTAAAAGATAGGCATTTTATTGTAGCCATTTCATTGCTCACCGAGAAAGAAGATAATTATCAGTAGATATCAAAATGTTTTTGTCCCTATAAGTTTTTTATTTTTATATCTTTGGTCTCTCTATAGTTTTTGGTGTTAACATTTCAATGCTAAAAATTTATTTACTCACATTTTACTTTTAAGATGAGAAAATAGCAACAAAAACAAAAGGAGTTATTGTAGATTGCATTGTTCCTCTACAATGCTATTTTCATTATTCAGTAGGTATGGAAATGTTTTGATCCCTATAAGTTTTTATTCTTACATCTTTGGTCCCTATAGTTTTTTGTGCTAACATTTCAATGCTAAAATTGTATTTACTCACATTTTACTTCATAAAAGTTGAGAGGAGAAGGTGGCCTAAAAAAAAGGAGAGAGAAGGATTTTATTTGGCTACATTCCAAATATAAAAAAAAGTTAGCATTGGTGTCAATGAGCTCATCTTGAAAACACAAGTTCAATAGAAATGATTTAGACATTTAATTATGTTAAAAGGTAGATCAAAGCTCACAAAATTTGTTATTCAATTTGATTTTGAAATTTTAGACTAATTAAAGGGTGTCTTGGAGTTATAAATAAGGTTATTGAGATAATTAAGATATTATTTTGGTGTTTTTATATGAAAATATGTTAAAATTTAAGTTTTAAAGTTCTAATAACTCGAACATTTATTTTCGATGGTCAGAATTAGTTGTAGTGGGTGACATGCCGTCTACCCAGATAGATGACATTGACTTTTTTATAAGCTAGATGGTGGGCTTGACTTGTTAGGCCTAGAAACATCTTATTTTTTTGAAGGCTAGCCATCTCAGCTTGGCTTTGCAAATCTAGGCACGTCTAGGCTTGGATTCTTTTGGTTTTTTATTTTTTATTTAATTATTTATATTTAGAATAATTTTTCTTTAAATAAAATTATTAAAATGATATTTAAGAAATCATCCTATCATTCCAAAAATTTTAAATTAGAGTAGAGATTTTTATAGTAATATTAGTAATTACTTTATGAATGATTATATATGAACCTAATATGTAATGTTTTTTTTTTAAATTACCCCTAAATATCTGATAATAATAAAATATATATTTGATTTTTTTATTATAAAGTTTTTATATAGTTTCTTAAATTAATTATCTTTTCACACAACCATCTATAAATTATCAATACATGATTGTTTTTGAATTGAAACTTGTTTTTTTTATCATAATAAGTTTTTGTTTGAAAAATCATGCTTCTAGTAAAGAGAAACATGTTTTTTTTATAAAAACAAAAAAGAAATACACAAATAAGGATGGAGTATTTAATTAAAAAATATTTGTTTTCTCCCTAATTTAATTCATCGGATTCTTATGAATATTTATTTTAATTGTCTTTAAGTATTTAATTAAAAAATATTTGTTTTCTCCCTAATTTAATTCATCGGATTCTTATGAATATTTATTTTAATTTTTTTTAAGTTTTTATTTAAAAAAAAACATAATATTGATGAAAAGATATGTTTTTTTCAAAAACAATGAATAAGAAAAACGAATCTTGACAAAAGAAATATTATTTTTGCAGAATTAAATTGTTAGAATTCTTTTAAATATTTACTTTAATCTCTATTAAATTAAATAAAAATAGATTTTAAAAATAGCACAGTGGAATCACATGGGCATAATGGAGATAGCTTTATTTTAATTTACTTTCATAACTAATAAAATGAAATGACACCCTTGTGATTTTGCCATATTGTTTTCTTATCTCTCTACAAGTTTTCCTTTAACAATTGATTTGGATCTCATTATATATATCTTTTGCTATTCTAAAAAACAAAACAAAAAATTACATTTCTTTGACTAAGTATATTTTTTTCTTTTATATTTATTTTTTTTTATTATAAAATACATCCAAAAGCTAGTAAAATATTAAAAAGGCTATCAATCAAATATATATCAAAATGCTAGGGACATATTTTGAAAATGTTAAGCCATGAAGATATAATTAATTCTTTTTATGTTTTTATATCGTGTTGATATTAAAAATAAATTTTAAAAAATAAAAAATATATATTATTTTAATTTATTTTCAAGTGAAAAACATTTTAAAAAATAATAACTACCACGATGTTAAACTTTAAATTAAATTAGATAAGTAAACCATCTAGCAGGTAGTCCAATGGTAAGAACTTGGGATCAAGGAGTTTGCTCTTTTTGTGGTCTCAGGTTCGATCTCTGTGATTGTTAATATGATGACCACTGGAAACTTACATAGTCGTTAACGGTAAACACTCATGTTAATAAAAAAATTAGATTAGATAAGTAATTTACAGAAATTATTAGTATACCTTACCAATAAATATTGTGTAAATCACTTATTATAATAATCGATATCATTTTACAGAATAATTCAATTAATATTTATCAGAATTAAAAATAAACACATCAAATATCTTCATGAAAAAGAATTAATATGACATGACAAAAACAGAACTTAACTATATTAATCAATTTTATATTCTTTGTTTATATATACATAAAACTTGGTACCAAGCAAGAATCGTTGCATTAACTACAAGGGCAAGCACATAAGATAACGGCAGCTTTAACGCCTGACTTGACTGTCTCGTTAGTCTATCCGTCCACCAGAATTCAAAAACTAAAATACTAAAATATTAGAGCGGGCATTTGAATTTGAATTTACATAACGGCCAAAAATCACTTTGTAGCTTGTCCTCCTCCTCCTCCTCCTTAATTACTTCTTTTACTCTTACCTTACAGCTTCACCCTCTCCCAAAATGGCTTCTCTAGCTCCGGGAATCCTCTTAAAACTCCTCCAATCAATGAACTCCGCTGCCCGCGTCACCGGCGACCACCGATCCCCTCTTCTCCAAGTAATCGGCATCGTCCCTGCTCTCGCCGGCTCCGATCTCTGGCCTAACCAAGGCTTTTACGTCCAACTTTCCGACTCTCTCAACTCCACCTACGTCTCCCTCTCCGAACGCGATACCGACCTTATCCTCACGAATCGCCTTCAGCTAGGCCAATTTGTTTATATAGATCGCTTCGATTTCGATTCTCCTGTCCCTAGGGTTTCTGGAATCCGCCCTATCGCTGGCCGCCACTCCTTTGTCGGTACTCCAGAACCTCTCATTGCCCGAATCTCAGCTTCCAAGAAAGAGTTTGTGATTCAACCTGTCGCCGACTCCGAATACTCTGTGGATCCAATTGCCGTCTACTTATCCAACAACAAAAAATTCGACGAATTTCCAAGAAATGATCATAATAAGAAAGGCGAAGTGACGGCTAAAGTTACCAGACAAGCGCTTGCACCTCGAGATAATGTGATGGTGGATGAAACTGCTACTGCTAAGAGATTTTCATCTCCGGCTACTGCTAAGAGATTTTCATCTCCGGCTACTGCTAAGAGATTTTCATCTCCAGCTACTGCTAAGAGATCTGTTTCGGTTGGGAAGAAAAATGCCGCTTTGGTGGAGAGGGATCCTTCTCCTGCGGCCAAAGGGAAGAGATCAGCATCTCCAGTGCCGTCCAAATGTATGGTTCCGAGCTTGCTGGCTGCCAAGGAGGAAAACAGGAAAGTTGCAAGGGAGCCAGCAATTATTGTTCCATCCAGGTACAGGCAGCCATCTCCGAGTGGGAGGAAGCAGCCTTCTCCCAATGCTCGAAGGGCTTCGATTTCTCCAGGGAAGAGGCTTTCTGGAGTGAAGCTTTCACCTGCTGTCTCGGACTCTGTTGGAAAGAAGAAGATTGCAAATATTGTCGCTGGGATTTCAAAAGTTTCAGAGGCGCTTGTTGGGTCTGCAAAGAGTAGTAGGAAGAATTGGGATGAGATACCAGCTGCGGTGGGTTCAGGGGAGATGAAAGAGAAGGGTGAAGCCAAGAAGAAACCGGATCTGCAAGCGATTTTGCGGACTCAGGTAATTTCCTATCTTACTTTTTCAACGCTTCGTAAGAAGCCTATGTTGAAGAGACTTCTTTTCAATGATGCCTATTACCCATTTCAGTTGTCATACTCTGTGAGTTTGATTACATGCCTTTGCAGTCTTGCTAGTATTACTGAGCTTTTACTTCCAAAATTGGTTGTTTTTAGTTCATTCAGAGAGGCAATGCTGAGGCTTTTCTCAGTCCAGAATCTGACTTCACAAGATGATATTTTCTTGAAATTGCAACCAGCATTCCTGAAAAAACGGTGGCTTTGGTAGCAGAATGTCCCCCAATACAACTATTTCATTTAATTTTAGGATTCAAACGTGGGGAAGCATTATTTTGATGCTCTATGAATGGTAGCTGCTCAGGCCTAGTTCAGTGGCTATTCTCCCAGTTCAATCAATAATATACTTCTGAATTCGTATTTGCTATATGGAATATATTTTCCCATATACTCTTGGTCCGTCAACTCCCTTTAACTACTTACACCTTATGCTTTTGCACTGCCTTCTGTTCTATGTTTTCGATGTGAAGATAGATTGATTTATTTCATTTTAGGTTTAGGTCTGACCTTGCGTTGGTTGTTTCCCAGGCTGCCCTGTCTAGACGTCTAAGTGACGCAAACAGCCGACAATCAAATCAAGATGAGACTTCGAGTTATGAGAAAACAAAACCCAGTTCACCGGAAGGGTGTCTAGATAATAAGAATCCAACCTGTGCAGCTCTTGGATTCGTTGTACATGAGAAGAAATGGACTGATGGTAGTGTTCCATTAGATGCGGTCTCTTCAGAACTTGCAAAGTTTGGAAAGGTAAGAATAGCATTTAGGATGGATTATTTGTTTCATCCATTAATGAAGCAGAAATTTCGTTTGCCATGGCAATAGCAGCAATGTATTTATCAGATTATTGGCAATTAGGCAACCTTGTGACAGTGATTGGGTAATGGAAGCAAAAGTGCAAAAACAAACACACTCTAAATATTGACCAAGTCATCTCTGAATTAGCCACTTACATTACATGAACAAAAAAAAAAATAGTTTTTTCACATGATGACTAAATGCAGGAGGCTATGCAAAGGAGGGCTCTTGCTTCAACTGCTGCAGCTGAAGCATTGGAGGAAGCAATTGCTACGGAGTCTGTTGTTAGGAGTCTCAGGTAATGCTACTAGTGTGCATTTCTTTCTTGCACGTGCTCGCGCATGCACAGCTACAAACACAAACACAAACTTGTATAGATACATGGAAACTCATTTTTTTTTTCCAGGTTCCCGAGAACATTATAAGGTCACCTTAATGTTGCGTGCCACCATTAAGTTTTCATTCTATTTTTAACACAGATGCTGCATCTAATCATAACTCAACCCTATCTGTGAATCGCAGCATATTTTCAGAACTTGCTTCTTCATCCAAGGCTGGGAACCCTTTACCCACAATTGATCAATTTATCTCAATTTATGATGATGTTGTAAGATATAGTTCAATTGCTGAATCAGTCGCTGCTAGTCACTGCTCTGATCATGATACTACAGCAACTGAGAAATCAAAATCTGCTTCTTTATGGGTAGAAGCTGCCTTAGCTACTGATCTTGAGATTGTTTCTCTTCTGAGCAATCAGAAGAATGAACCTCCAACAGCTCTCCGAAGAAGTTTGTCCAAGAGACCACCTCAAAAGGCCAGCTCGTTACCAACATTTGATCCTATTGTTGGGGTTTGGACAAGGGGCCATGGAATGAAGGAAACGGTAGAACTCTCTATGAAGTTGCAGGTTGAGATGCAAATGTGGTTTGTAAAGTTCATCGAGGAGTCCCTGGATGCTGGTTTTCGGGTGTTAGGGGAGTGTGCTAATAATGGAAGTAAATCATTGCCCCTTAACTCTAGCTCAATTGCAGCTGTCCTGTCCCAGTTGAAGAGAGTCAATGAATGGCTGGACCGCGTTGCATTGAAAGGGGATGAGCTTCTGACCGGAAAGATTGAGAAGCTGAAGAAAAAAATTTATGGATTTGTCATTCAGCATGTCGGAACTACATTTGATAACTCCTCCACCCCTGTCTAGTATCTCTTCTTTGTTTAAGTTCCGCTTAAACATAAACCCCATGCTACCTTCTCTTTCCTTTACCCACCTCATCGGTTCTTAACCATAATATATCTTCTTATAACAATTTGCATTGCATCATTTTCATGGATATTGACTTGGAAAAGTATTATTGCAATTTATTTTTTAATTTAACGTCTTTAAATTTACTTATATTTTTAAATCTCCTTTATGTTTTCTCCCTCTTTGCAGCGTTTCCTTTTGGATTTTTGCTATACATATGCGAATTCCCTCCCTGCCCTGCATGTAATTAGCTATCCTTGTTAAAACCATGGTTTTCGATCACTCAATTTTAGTTGTAGATAAAGGACTGGTTCCATGTCTCTTGTTTTATATGATACTGAACTTTCCAGAATGAGCCGCAATTTCACTTAATTTATTATTTGCTTGGTCCTAACGGCACAACAAACATGAGGCCACTGTTTTTTTTTTTTTTGGATAAAATGTTTAGTTTCAAGAGTATTTTTTATTTAAAAATATAAAAATATATATATTTTTTTTTGATATTATTATATTAAAATTATTAAAAAACACTAATTTTTTTTTTATTAATTTTATACTTTTAAAATTAAACATATCGAACACAATTTTTATAAACAAACAGTATCGTACTCACTAATGAAAAATCAATTAATAACTCTTCATTTTTTTATGGGCATGAATGCACAATAAATTTGACAATAATAATTATAAAATTATTAAAATGTGTAAAATTTTATAGGGTTTGATGAAGAATGTTCCGAGAACAATTGTTCAAAAAGATTATCTTTCGTTGGTTTGTGGTGATTAAATATTGTAATAATTATAAATTTTGATTTTTTGAATTTCAAACTTTTCAATCTTATCACAATACAAATCCAACAAATGGTATTCATTGCTAGTCGAAGGAGGAATGCTTTCTTATTTAATTTATTAATGTGTTATTTGGAACTCCGTTTCATGTAAATTAAAAAAAAATTGCTTAAAATTAATTCTGCTATGTTTTTTGAATTATTTTGATAAAGTGATGTCAAAAATAGTTTTTTAAAAATTAAAAAAATATATTATTTTTATATATTTTCAAGTAAAAAAACACTTTAAAAAATAATTACTATTACATTCACAAAAACCTTCAAATCTTGACATGAATACTTAATAGAATTTATTAATTTTTTTAATGCATTAAACTCATGTGAAAAACACATCCTTAAAATCTCTTTGATGGAGACTTAGTGCTTGTTTGTTTACGCAGCTGCGGTTGCTTTTAAAGTAAACCGCAGCTTGTAAACATTTGGTTAAGGGAAAAAAGCTACTTATTGTTCATGGGTCCCACAATAAATTGCGTGTGAAACGCAGGGCGAAGGAAAGCAGCTAATTGCTGCTTTCTTGCACGGATGAGAAGTTCAACCATGCTACATTGTTCAGTGAACAGTGGAGCATGCCTCAACTGTTCACTGAATAGTGTAGCATGCCTCTACTGTTTATTAAATAGTGGAGCAGTGAACAGTGGAGGCATGCTCCACTGTTCTGGCCGGACCGGGTCTGGTCCAACGCGCAAAATGCATTGAACAGGGTCCGACCCAGTAAAATAATAAAAAAATATTTTTTATTTTTTTAATTGTGTTTTATTCGAAAAACGAGTGTTTAACATTATTCAATGACACTACATAAATTAGACGAAGATCGCTTGATGACGTAGTATTTGCAGAATTTGATCGCAATCCTAATTTTGTTCCTGATTATATTTTACCTGATGTTGTTGTGCTTTTAAGAAACCAAGAAAATTGTCGGATGTATTTCAGACATGATGGAATTGTAGATAGTTTAATGGAATAATAAAAAAAATATTTTATATAAAGTATTATTTATTTCATGATGTAATAACAATAGTTAAATCTACAATATTTAAATTAAAAACCATCAATATTAATATATTTTTTTAAATTATTTTATAACCTCAATTTGAAAAGTATTCTTAACCAAACATATAAACTACTTTTTATTCAACCTCAATTTCAACCACGGTTTTAACCAAACATACATAAATACCAAATCAACCTCAACCAAAAGTACTTTTTATAAAACAACTTTTTTCAAACCACTACCACAAAAGCTACCACAATACCACACATAAACTGGTATAGGGATACCTCTATTATAAATAATTATGAATATATTTAACTATCAATAACTAACGAGCAAGTAGGATTTTTTGAACAAAAATGGTTTTGGTTTGAGTGTGGTAGTGATGTTAAAAAACACTTTTAAACTTGAAAACTAAACCTCACAATATGAACCACACTAGTAAGCTAATCAAATCTTTAGTAAGAACCAAATCTATAAATTTTAGGCTATACATTCAGGTTGAGGTTAATAATTTATTAACCCAAGTTAACCGAACGAAACTTGATGAACAAACATAAACATACATACATAATTTTTTTTTCTTATTCCATTATATTTCACAATTTTCAATACTTAATAATAATATTAGAAACAAATAATGATTTTATATGTATTATCATTTTCGTTAATATAATATATTAGAATAGAAAACAATCATAAGTATATATAACTATATACAATATTTTGTTATTCCAACTTATAACTATACATAAAGGTGTTAATGTAAAAATATCGTTGTTATCCAGAATTCTTGGACCAAGTTCTTCCCTTGATCAAGTCTCGAACAAATCATTTAAATTTGAAGTTATGCATTCATGAAATTTATTTTTTAACATTTTTTTACTAGGACACAAACCTGAAGTGAAATGATAATTTAAGGAATAAATTCATTTTCGTGATATGTTCCATTAAGACTAAACCTTCATGGAAAATTTTGGATATGATTTGGATTTTATACCTTTACCTTTCTTTTTTATTTAATTTAACACTATTATATGCTCTCATCTTTCTTTTTTTATCTCATTCCATTTTAGACCACAAATATATTTAATTTAATTTGTTATTTAATTCTAAAACTGATTTTATCTTTATTGGGTTCACTTTTATCTATATTTTTTTTCAATCTCGTACCAAACATTTTTAACACTTCATCCCTTTACCTTTTCTTTACATCCTTAACACTCCATTCTTAAATTTTACCCCTTTATCATTTTTCCTCCAAAAATATCATCCATATCAAACACAACCTATGTATCATATAATTATAAGTTTCTCATTACATATAAATACTCACCACTCTTTTCACAAATTCTAAAAGTCTAATGCATAAATGATGATTTTGATAATGATAAGGGAAATATGAAACTTAAACTAATAGAACAAGTATGAAAATATTACTATCATCTTTATTTACAAGTATAACCGTGGTTTGATCACTAATTTGAGCCATTCACTGTGAAATGATTTATTGATTAAATGGAGGGAATGGCTAATTGTAGCTTTTTAGATTGTGGAAGATGTTTCAATACTTGATGTTAAATTTTAGTTTAAGTAGATGTTTATATATATATATATATATATATATATAAGATTGAGACTTTTTTATTTTCTTGTTGGAACAACTTTTCTTTTTAAGAATCATATTAAGACAATTTATTTAGGTATTATATTGTGGATGAATATCTTAAAATGTTTTTAAAATATTTTTATATTGTCAAATTTATTTGGTTATTGTTAATGATATGAGTTATATGTTAATAATGTTTTTGTCCATATATGGTTGTTGTTAATGCATGTGGCACACAAACATTTTTTATATAGCATATTGACATAAATTTATTGAATCATTTAAGCATTATAGCGAGGCATTTAAAGAATTCATGGCATACATAATGATTTATCATGTATTCATCAAAACTACATCAAATCAATGTTTTATTATTGATGTATAACATATTGCTTAATTAATAATATCAATACTCAATGTTTATGTTATTATCAAAACATCATGAAAAACTTCAATAAATCATCATCGTAGTCATAAAGCTAACAATCTCCTTTTTTTATGAGGACAAAAACATTGATGCAATAAGCATATAATAAAACATAATAAAAGCATGTTCAATATATGCATCTCAAACTTCATATAATAAAGCATGTTAAGTATATTAATGTATGCATCTCAAACCTTTCCTCTTTTTTTTTTTTGTCATCAGGCAAAAGGTACATAAACTTTTTCCCCTTTATATAAGACATGTTTTATAAAAACAATTTTCTCTCTTTTGTTTGAAAGTTTCTCTCCCCTTTTCTATTTAGAAAAAAATACCCCTATAATTTGTCTTAAAATATATTTCTATTACTTAAAATTCTAATGCCAATTAGAAATGAAGTTCTGAAAAGCATATGCTAAAAGACAATTAAAAAACATCTGATGCCAAATGAAATTTATATTTTAATCATAATTTTTTTTAAAATATCACTCCCTTTAGTAAAAGAACTCCCCCTAAATAAAGCAATTTGCACATATTTTTTTTTCTAAATAGAAAGGGGGAGAATCTTTCAAATAATTTGTGTTATATGCTCCTCTTAAAAAAATGATTCATCCAAATTAGCATAGGTAGATCATCACTATCAAATACATCATTCATAAAACAAAAAAGTCATTCAAAACATTAAATTCATCATTCATCACACAAAAATGTATGAAACATCAAATTCATCATCAATACAATTATAAAAACAAAATACAAAAGATGTTCATAAAAATAGAAATACAAATATTCATGAACAATATGAATTAAAGAGTTAATTGTTGTTGTCGCCTTCATTCATAACGTCATCGATATCATCTGCATCAAGTCCTTCGATATCAACACTTAAGTGGTCGAGTTGCATCCAATGATACATGGTATCAACTCTTATATGGATACCCACAACTCTTCTATCTACCATTCTTACATCTTAATGCAACTCCGTGATATCTCCATGAAAGTCATTTATTTGTTTAAGAGTCTCACTTTACATATCATGAATGGATTGCAAGGTGATCAATGGAACACTCGATGAACCTTCTTCAAAGGTTGATTGAAGTTGATGTAAAGGCATAGGTTGTTGGTCTCTTATCGAGGATCGTTGTCTTGGACCTAGTTCTAATTTTCTAGCACTATGTTCCTTAGAAGGATCATAAATCCAAGTTTCATCAACACAAATCATTCTTAATTCCTTTAATTTTGCAGCATTATAGTTATGATCTCTTCCAATGTTATGATCGTCCTTATAGTCTAACACATTCACATCAAATATAATAAGGATTTTAGTTAAAATAACTTTATACACTAAGGCTCTTATTTGCCTTTCTTTAATTACATTACTCATGTGTTTAAAAAATAAATAGGCTAAATCAAATGGCTTTCCATCCACTATACAAGCCATTATCCACAAATTCATAAATTTCAACTATTATTTATGTCCTCCTTTAAACAATGGAATCTAACTAACTATTGAATGCAAAATATACATTTCATAAGACAAAAGCATTGCAATAGTTCTTTCTCCATCATATAAGATTCTACCAAATATCAAAGGGAGTTGGGGTATTTGGTGCCTCAATAAATTGATGGGATGCATATGTTCTGGTAAAATCTCTCATAGGTATCTCAAAGACTTGAGCTAGAATATTTGAATTCAACTCTATTTTAACATCATAAACATAATTACTTATGTAAATATCATCTCTCTTCTCTTTAACACTTAGATTTGCATAGAACATCCTAATAGAATTCTCATAAAAGATATCATCTATGCTAACCACTTCCTTCTAACCGATGTTCTCAAAATAATTAACTATATTCATTCTTCCAAATCATCTCAATCCATATACCTTGGTGAAACAATATGCCTAGTTTTAAAGTCGTCATTATATCTCTTCTCAGCGTCTTCGAAGACAAAGAGATTGTTGTCAAATCTTTGAAAACTTCTCCTTCATGGAGTCTTCACTCTAGGCATTGTTCTTTCAAATGGAATTTTAAGAAATACAAGTTTGGGTTTTTGATTTTGTGGGTGCTTGAACACAAATTTAGTTGATTCTAAGGTGTTTTGAGTTAGGATTTAGTGTTTAATAGAAGTATGGAACCCTTAGTGATGATTTTGAGGGTTTAGGGTTTATATAAATAGAGATTGGGGTTGTAGAAATTGAGAGGAGTTGAGTTTTAGAAAAGAGAAATGTAGGTGCAGTTTATATACTATACAAAATGGTTTGGCCATTTTGAGAATCGTGATTTTTTGTGTTTTCACTTGTTTCTTCCATGATTCAAACTTAGTTGATACTAACCATATTTTCCCATATAAGTGGTCATCTAAACCTAAAAAATCCACATCAAATGACTCGAATTTTGACAATTGATTGATTTTTATATT
>Ga0307512_10004389_pt1 | contig 15504 bp, 14 predicted proteins | sample 14_EM_MG_FD_200267 | JGI IMG/M metagenome (GOLD analysis project Ga0307512, IMG submission 200267) | Populus trichocarpa ectomycorrhiza microbial communities from riparian zone in the Pacific Northwest, United States - 14_EM | ecosystem: Host-associated > Plants > Roots > Unclassified | place... | reverse complement strand
TCATCGCGGAACCCGGCTTGGAGGCGGTCACGCCCGGCAGCGGCGAGATCATCATCGCGCCGGTCTCGGTCTGCCACCAGGTGTCCACAATGGGGCAGTTGTCGTGGCCGATGTGCTCCCGATACCACATCCAGGCCTCGGGGTTGATCGGCTCACCGACGCTGCCCAGGATGCGCAGCGAGGACAGGTCGGCCTTGGCCGGGATGTCGTCGCCCCACTTCATCATGGTGCGGATCAGCGTGGGCGCGGTGTAGAGGATGCTGACCCGGTACTTGTCGATGATGTCCCAGAACCGGCCGCGGTGCGGGGTGTCCGGGGTGCCCTCGTACATCACCTGGGTGGCGCCGTTGGAGAGCGGGCCGTACACGATGTACGAGTGGCCGGTGACCCAGCCGATGTCGGCCGTGCACCAGTACACGTCGGACTCCGGCTTGATGTCGAAGACCGCGTTGAACGTGTACGACGCCTGGGTCAGGTAGCCGCCGGTGGTGTGCAGGATGCCCTTGGGCTTACCGGTCGTACCGGAAGTGTAGAGGATGAACAGCGGGTGCTCCGAGTCGAACGGCTGCGCCGTGTGCTCCGGGCTCGCCTGCTCGACCGTCTCGTGCCACCACCGATCCTTCTCGCCCCACGCCACGTCCTCGCCGGTACGCCGGACCACCAGCACGTGCTCGATGCTCGGGCACTGCGCCACGGCCTCGTCCACGGTCGGCTTCAGCGCGGACGGCTTGCCGCGCCGGTAACCGCCGTCGGCCGTGATCACCAGCTTGGCGTCGGAGTCTTGAATCCGGGTGGACAGCGCCTCCACCGAGAAGCCGCCGAAGACCACGTTGTGGGTGGCGCCGATCCGCGCGCAGGCCAGCATCGCCACCGCGGCCTCGGGAATCATCGGCAGGTAGATCGCGACCCGGTCGCCGGCGGTCACCCCGAGCTCGGTCAGCGTGTTCGCCGCCTGGCTGACGGACTTGAGCAGGTCCGCGTACGTGATCGTGCGGGTGTCGCCGGGCTCGCCCTCCCAGTGGATCGCGACCTTGTCACCCTTGCCGGCCTCGACGTGCCGGTCCACGCAGTTGTAGGCGATGTTCAACTCGCCGCCGACGAACCACTTCGCGAACGGCGGGTTCGACCAGTCGAGCACCTGGTCCCACTCCTTGGCCCAGCTCAACCGTCGGGCCTGCTGTTCCCAGAAGCCGAGCCGGTCGGTCGCGGCCTGCTCGTAGGCCTCCGCCTTTACGTTGGCTGCGGCGGCCAACGCCTCGGGCGGCGGGAACTGCCGCGTCTCAGAAGATAGGTTCTCCAACGTCTCACTCATGAGGGCGGCTCCTCTGCCATGCGGGTTTCTCTCGTGTGAACCATAGTTGCGCGAGGATTGCCCGGCGAGGGTCATCCGGGCGTGGCGTGTGCAGTTCCTGCGCGGTGTTGCGCGGATCCTGCCACTTCTGAGCCACTTCGCGCATCCCGTACGGTGGAGTCGTGGATCCTCTCGCCCCGTTGCTCGATCTTGCCGATGTCGCACCCGCGCTGGCCGCCGCGCGTGACCGCGTCGACGCAGCGCTCCGGCATCGGGCGTTGCGCCGCCAGGGCGGCCAGGTCGCCGCCGAGGTCAGCTTGCGGTCCGCGGTGGCCAGCGCCGCATTAGAGGGTCATCCGTACGAGGTGGAAGTCGTCCGCGCCGGGACGGTCACAGATCCCGTGTTGCAGGGCGCGCTGCGGGTGGCCGAGGGCCTGGGTGGTCTCGTGGAGCTCTGGCCGCGCGCGCCCCGGCAGGTGCTGGCCCGGCTGCACATGCTGGCCGCCCGCGGAGCCGTCGCCGACTCGGAGCTCGGGGCGTTGGCCGACACGCCGGGGCTGGCCGCGCGGCTGGACGGCCTGTCCGCGCTGGTCGCCGGGAACGACCGGACCCCACCGCTGCTACTCGCGGCCGTCGTGCACGCCGAGTTGCTCACGTTGCGCCCGTTCGCGGGCCCGACCGGCGTGGTGGCCCGGGCCGCGGCGCGGATCACCCTGATCGGGCGGGGGTTCGACGCCCGCGGCCTGGTCGCGGTCGAGGAGGGGCATCAAGAACGCGAGCCCGAGTACGTGGGCGCCGCCGGCGCGTATGCCACCGGCACGCCCGACGGGGTGCGGTCCTGGCTGCGGCATTACGCGGCGGCGGTGGAGATCGGGGCGGATCGGATCGCCCAGATCGGCGACGCCGTGCTAGCCCCTTCGGCCGGGTAGCGCATCGTCCGGTCGGCACGATTCTGGCCCAATGCCGGAAATGAGTTATTCGTCCCGTGCTGGGTCCGGCATAATTTTCGCGTGAACGACGCCGACTGGGTCCGCCCGTACAAGCCGGGAATCGGCCGCTGGCTGGTCATCGGCTGGGAGGCGGCGGCCCTCGGGCTGCTGGGCTGGACCACGATCGAGCAGTTCCACCTGGCCGGCCCCGGCGTCCGGGTGTTGGCCTGCGCGCTCGCGGCCACCTGGGTGGTCGGGGCGTGGCGGATTCTGCAGATGGGCGCCTACGTCGGCGCGGACGGGCTGCATATCCGCGGCTTGGTTCGGTCACGGAGCCTGCGCTGGCGGGAGATCGCCCACGTGCGGCTGCACCAGGCCACCCACAAGCTTGGCCCGTGGCGGGTTCAGAGCGGGATGACCGTGCTGCTCGAACGCGCGGACGGCTCGACCGTGAACACCGAACTTTGGGCGCAGGGCGTCGACTTCCACTCCCGGCCGACGGTCTTCCGTGCGGTCTACCACGAGCTGCGAAGCCGGCACCTGGCCGCGATCGCCGGGTATTAGACGGGCGTCGGGCCGTCGGGCCAGCATGTCGGCCCGTTGGGCTGGCATGCCGGCTTGTTCCGGGGTGAGTAGTCGTGGTGGGCGAGTGCACGATTGTGGCCCGTTGGGCAGGCATGCCGGCTTGTTCCGGGGTGAGTAGTCGCAGATGGCTGAGCACACGATTATGGCCGGCGTCGCACAACATGCGACGCCGGCCCGTGGCGCGTCCTACCGGGTTATCAGGCGTGCACCTGGGTCGTTGTCGACAGTCCTGCGGCCGGTGTGGTGCTTGGCCGAGGTGCCGCCGCAACGTGCCTGCCGTGGCTGATCGCGCGTGGGTTCCCGGTGGCCGTGCACGGGATCCGATCACTCGGTTCCCGTTCGTTCTTTCTACCCTCGTCGGGACTTGATCGCTATAGGTGGCGGGCAAATTCGTACGTACCGGAATCAGTCAGACGTTTTGCGTCCTGGTCCGCTAGACCGGAACTGTGCTGGGCTGCGGCTCGGCCAGCGCGGCGCGGGTGCGCCGGTGCCGGCCGTAGATCGCGATCCCGATCGCCACCCCGACACCCGCGGCGAGCGCGGCCGCGGCGACCGGCACCGCCGGGCGTTCCCGCAACCGGCGGCCCAGCGGTACGGGGCTGCGGAACTCCAGGATCGGCCACGACTTCTCCGCCGCCACCCGGCGCAGCGTCCGGTCCGGATTTACCGCGCTCGGATGCCCGACCGTCTCCAACAGCGGCAGGTCGCTGCTGGAATCCGAATACGCGTAGCACTCGGCGAGGTTGTAGCCGCGTTCGGCGGCGAGCGCCCGTACCCCCTCGGCTTTGCTCGCGCCGGCCGCATAGAACTCGATCTCACCGCTGTAGCGGCCGTCGATGATGCCCATCCGGGTGGCGATCACGTCGGTGACCCCGAGCAGTTTGCCGATCGGCCGGACCATTTCATCGCCGGACGCGGAGACCAGCACGACATCGCGGCCCGCCGCCTGGTGCTCGCCGATCAGCGTGGCCGCTTCCGCGTACACATATGGGTTGATCAGCTCTTCGAGCGCCTCGGCCACGATCTGCGTGACCTGCTCGACGGGCCAGCCCTTGCACAGGGCGGCAAGATAGTCGCGGGTGCGCGCCATGGTCTGCTCGTCGGTGCCGCCCAGCCGGAACATCAGCTGGGCATAGGCCGATTTCACCACGTCGCGGCGGCTGATCAGGCCGTCACGGTAGAACGGCCGTCCGAAGGCCAGCGCGCTGGACTTGGCGATGACGGTCTTGTCGAGATCGAAGAAGGCGGCGCTGTGGCCCACGGGCCGAAAGTGTAGCCGCTGCCGGGGTTTCCGGGCTTGCGTCGACGCGCCGGGTGACGAACGAAGCCCCGACCGCCGGCCGGCCGGGGGTCAACCGGCCACGAAGGTCGCACTGCGTCACAATCGATACTCGACGGTGGGCCGTGACTGAGGCATGCTTGTGTTGCGACTGCTATTCACGTTGTGGCCGTGACTGTTGCAACTATTTCTGACTCTCGGTGGTTGCGCCCCCCGCGATCACCGAGTGGATTCGGCTCGACCCCCCCGGAGCCGAATCTTTGACGACCCCCGTCGCCCCCGACGGGGGTCGTCGCCTTTCCCGGTGCCGTGCCCAGCCCGCGCCGGAAGCGCGCAAACGCAGAAAACCGGCGGCTTACGTCCCGAGTCGCGGTATGCGCGAAGACTGACGTATCAGATCGATCCCCCGGGCCGCGCGATATCCACAGCGCGGGCGCTGTCCACAGGACTCCGAATGTTCGCGGCGCGGCCGCTCGGTTTTCGAGACCGTGTGGGCCCGGTCGTTCGCGCGCTCTATTCGCGCCCGTTCCTTGCCGGCCCGCTTGCTCATTGCCTGGCTGCTTACTGCCCCACCCCTGTCTTTCGTCCGCCTGTTGACTGGAGGCCGCGTTGTCCGTCCGTACCCCCGTCCGATCCGGACCACGCCTGCCTTTGCTGGTGACGGCCGATCCCACCCTGCTCGACGACCTGCTGCGGCTGGCCGCGGCCGGCGGCACGGAGGCCGACGTCGCCCCCGATCCAGCCGCCGCCCGGCCACGTTTCACGGGCGCCCCATTTGTCCTGGTCGGCGCGGACCAAGTCGACGCCTGCCTGCGCGCCCGGCTGCCGCGCCGCCCGGGCGTTGTGATCGTTGGCCACCCGCCGGCCGTCGACGCGGCCTGGGAGGTCGCCGAGTTGCTCGGCGCCGAGCACGTCGCCGTCCTGCCGACCGCGGAGCCGTGGCTGGTCGACCGCTTCGCCGAGCACCCCGATCAGGCCTCGCCCGGCGGCCGGGTCCTCGCGGTGATCGGCGGCCGCGGCGGGGCGGGCGCGAGCATCCTCTCCGCCGGTCTCGCGGTCACGGCAGTCGGCGAGGGCATGAGCACATTGCTTGTCGACGGCGACCCGCTCGGCGGCGGCCTCGACCTCATCCTGGGTTGGGAACGAGTCGACGGTCTGCGCTGGCCGGCGTTGCGGCGGGCCGGTGGCCGGGTGGACGCGCCGGTCCTCCTGCAAGCGCTCCCGCACCGTGGCGACCTGGTGTTGCTCTCCTTCGCCCGAGACTTGCCGGGCGGCAGTCCGCCGTTCCCGGTTCCCAGCGAGGCGATGGCGGCGACGCTGGACGCGGCCCGCCGCGGCCGGGACGTGATCGTGGCCGACCTGCCCCGCCAGCTCGACGACGCCGCGGTGCTCGCCTTGCAGGCCGCGGCCCGGACCTTCGTCGTCGTCCCGGCCGAGCTGCGGGCCACCGCCGCCGCGGCCCGGATCGCGGCCGCGGTCGCGCCGCACTGCGAGGACGTCGCGGTGGTGGTCCGCGGTCCGGCGCCCGGCGGGCTCAAGGCGCGCGATGTATCCCGGGCCCTCGGCCTGCCGCTGGCCGGTTCGCTGCGTCCCGAGCCGGCTTTGTGTCAGGCGCTGGAGCGAGGCGAAGCACCAGCGGCGAACGGCCGGGGTCCACTCGCCGAGCTGTGCCGCCGGCTGATCCAGGACCTGACCTCGAGCCGCCGCGAAGGAGCAGCCGCATGAACCCGTCCCTGCCCTTCCACCTAGGCCCCGCCGATTCGTCGTCGACCCGGTTCGCGGATCGGGTGCGGCGCCAGTTCGCGGCCGACGGAGTGGAGGCGACCCCGGCGGCGGTCGTCTCGGCCGTGCGGCGCGAGCCGACCGCCGCGGTACTGGGCGACACGGCGGTGCTGCGGCTGGCCGATCGAGTGCACGACCAACTCGTCGGGGCCGGGCCGCTGGCGCCGCTACTAGCGGACCCCTCGGTCACGGATGTGCTGGTCAACGGCGTACAGGTCTGGGTGGATCGCGGCCGTGGACTGCACCGCGTGGCGGTCGACATGGGCGACCCCGATGACGTACGGCGGCTGGCCCAACGCCTGGCGGCCAGCTGCGGCCGACGGCTCGACGACGGCCAGCCATATGCCGACGCCCGGCTTTCCGACGGCACCCGGCTGCACGCGGTGTTGCCGCCGGTCGCCGCGAGCGGGCCGTACTTGTCGTTGCGGACCTTCCGGCAACGACCGTTCACCCTCAACGAACTGGTCGAGCACGGCACGATCGCCCCCACCGTGGCCCCGGTGCTCGCGGCGATCGTCGGCGCTCGGCTGGCCTACTTGGTGGTGGGCGGCACGGGCAGCGGCAAGACGACGCTGCTGGGCACCCTGCTCGGTCTGGTCCCGCCGACCGAGCGGATCGTGCTAGTCGAGGACGCCGCCGAGCTCCGCCCGGTCCACCCGCACGTCGTCGCCCTGCAGGCGCGCAGGTCCAACGTGGAGGGCGCCGGCGCGGTCAACCTGACGGAACTGGTCCGTCAGGCCCTGCGCATGCGCCCCGATCGGCTGGTGGTCGGCGAGTGCCGTGGCGCCGAGATCGCGGATCTTTTGGGCGCGCTCAACACCGGCCACGACGGCGGTGCCGGCACGTTGCACGCCAACACCCCGGCGGACGTGCCCGCTCGGCTCGAGGCGCTCGGCATGCTTGGCGGCCTGCCCCGGGCGGCGCTGCACGCGCAGGTGCTGGCCGCGTTGCAGGTGGTCCTTCAGGTCCGCCGCACCGACGGTGGCCGGGTCCTCGAGTCGGTCAGCGTCCTGCTCCCGCGCGGCGCCGAACGCCACGCGACGGTCGTCCCGGCCTGGCGGCGCGGGGTGGGCGCGGGTCCCGCTGCGGCCGCCCTGGCCCAACTTCTAACCGATCGAGGCTTTCCGGTGCCGAAAATTCTGCTCTCCCCGCACCCGCTGCCGCCGCAACGCCCGGACGAGGCATCCGTCCCTCGACATGCCGCGTCCTGCGACCCGACGGATTCCGTTCGGGCGGGTTCACCATGGGCACCGCGGTCGGCCGCCCCAAGCACGGACGATCGGGCCGACCCGAGTACGCCGCGGCCGGCCCGGTGGGCCGACCCGGGCTTGTCATCGCCCGGCGGCCGGCGATGATGGCGTCCTGGTGGTTGCTTGCCGGCTGCCTCCTGGCGGGTGCGCTCGTCGTGATGTGGCCGGCCGGGGCGATCCGGCACCGGTTACGCCCGCCTCAGGCCCGCCCGCGGCTCACGCTGCCGTCCCTCGATCTGGCCGCCGCCGAGGCATGGATCGGCGAACGTCCCCGTCGAGCCGTTGCCGTGACCGCTCTGCTACTGGCCGTCGTCGGTTTCCTGTTGGGCGGCGCGGTAGCCGGTTTACTGGCGGCCGTTTACGGGGCGCTGACCGCCCGTGCGCTCATCCGCCGGGCTGAGCGCGGCCGGGCGAGAGCCAACCGCGCCCGCAGCCTCGACGATCTCTGCGCGCTGGCCGCGGACCTTCGCGCCGGCCTGCCACCGGCCGCGATCGCCGACCCGGAGCACGGCGGCGCGGCCGAGCGGCGGATCAGCGAGCTGACGATGGCGGTGTGGCGGCTCGCGGAACGCACCGGCGCGCCCGCCGCCGACCTCGTCGAACGGATCGAGGCCGACGCCCGGGCCGCCGACCGTGCCCGGGCCTCGGCGGCCGCCCAAGCCGCCGGCGCACAGGCCACGGCCGTGTTGCTGGCGGCTCTGCCGCTCGGTGGGATCGCGCTCGGCTATGGCATCGGTGTGGATCCGTTGCGGACACTGCTGCACACCACACTGGGCGCCGGCTGCGCGCTCGGGGCCGCCCTACTGCAATCCGTCGGCCTGCTCTGGGCCGACCGGCTCGCCACCGGCCCGATCCGATGAGGCCCGTCGGCGACGACATCGTGGCGGCCGCCACCGCCCGGCGGCACCTCCCGGGGCGGGGCGCGACACTGGCCTGTGAAGTGCCGATTCGCGACTGCGGTGCCACCGCGGTGCTGCTCGGCGACGGGCCGGTTCGCGTGCCGTTCCGGGCGTGCTGCGCGGCGGCCCTGGTGCCGGGTCTGCGCGGTGCGAGCAGCGACCAGGCGGAGCGGCCCGGATGACCGCCGTCCTGCTCTGTGTCGCGGTGCTCGGGCTCGCCGGCGTACCGATGGTCGGCCGGCGGGCCGTGGGGCGCCGCCTGGCACGGTTGGCCGGCCCTCGGGCCCGAAGGCGGATCGGGAATCCACGGATCGTGCTGTCGGTCGCGGCGGGGCTGGCCGTGCTCGGCGCGGCCGGCACGTGGTGGGCGATTCCGGTCGGCGTGGGCGTGGCATTCGGCACCGAGCGGTTCCTGCGCCGACGGCAGCCGGCCGAGGTACGGGCCTCGCAGCGCCGGGCCGTCGCGGATCTGCCGCTCTGCGCCGACCTGCTGGCCGCCACTCTGCGCGGCGGGGCGCCCGTCGACCGGGCGGCCGACGCGGTGGCGGACGCGTTGGCCGGCCCGCTCGGCGAACGCCTGGCGCGAACGGCCCGATCGCTGCGGCTCGGGGCGGAACCGGCCGAGGCCTGGGCGCACCTGTCCGATGTGCCCGGCGCGGATCGGCTCGTCGCGGCGGCGATTCGGTCCAGCGCCAGCGGGGGCGCGCTGGCCGGGGCGTTCCTCCGGCTCGCCGACGACCTGCGCGCCGACCGGTCGGTGGCCGCGGAGGCCGCCGCCCGCCGGGCCGGTGTGCTCATCGTGCTTCCGCTCGGAGTGTGCTTCCTGCCCGCATTTGTGCTCGCCGGCCTGGTGCCGGTGGTCGTCGCCGTCCTCGGCGATGTGCTCTAGAAACCCAACAAAAAGGAGAAACACGTGCGCAGACTTCTTGCCCGACTCGCCGGCTTAGGTGACGACTGTGGAATGAACACAGCAGAATATGCGGTCGGAACGCTCGCGGCCGTCGCCTTCGCCGGAATCCTGCTCAAGGTCCTGACCAGCGGCAGCGTTCAGGCGGCGCTGACCGCGGTGATCGACCGGGCGCTTAAGTGACCCGGCGCCGGCGGCCCGGCCGCGATCGGGGAGCGTTTACCGCCGAGCTCTCGGCTGGGCTGCCGGCGCTCATGTTGCTCCTGCTCGCGGGCCTGACCGCGGTCGGCGCGGTGACCACGAAGACGCAGTGCGTCGACGCGGCCCGCGAGGGCGCCCTCGCCGAGGCCCGAGGGGAACCCGGCGTGGCGGCGGCCGCGCGCGTGGCCCCACCCGGCTCGGCGATCGACATCGCCGGCGACGCCGACACGGTGACGGCGACGATCACTTCCCGGGTCCGCCTCCTCGGCGGTCACCTCCCGATCATCACCGTCACCAGCACGGCGGTCGCGGCCCGCGAGCCCGACAGCAAGCCGGTGATCCCATGACGGAGGATCGGCGGCTTCCGAGTGCGCGGGCCGGTGATCGAGGGGCGGCCTCGCTCTTGCTGCTGGCCATCGGGCTCGTGTTTGTCGCTGCCAGCGTTGCGGGTGCCGCGGTCGGCGCCGCCCGGGTCGGTCGGCACGAGGCCCGCAACGCCGCGGATTTCGGTGCGCTTGCCGGCGCCCGGTATGCCATCGAGGGCGAGGCGGCCGCCTGCGCCCAGGCGGCGCGGCTCGTCGCGGCGAACGGGGCCCGGATCATCTCCTGCGAGGTCACCGGCCTGGAGATCGTCGTCCGGGTGGACGTGACCGTCACGCCGCTGCCGGCCCTGGTTCGGCACGCCACCGCCGCGTCCCGCGCCGGCCCGGCCTCCTGACCGAGTCGGCCATGGTGCGAAAGGGACTCGAGGACCGTGTCCAGGACGATGACCGCCGCGTCCCGCGCCGGTCCGGCCTCCTGAACGAGTCAGCCGTGGTGCGAAAGGGACTCGAGGACCGTGTCCAGGACGATGACCGCCGCGTCCTTGGCCAGGGGATTGTTGCCGTTGCCGCACTTCGGGGACTGCACACACGAGGGGCACCCGGTCTCGCAGCCGCACGAGGCGATCGCCTCGCGGGTCGCCGTCAGCCAGGCTGCGGCCGTCGCATACGCGCGTTCGGCGAAGCCCGCGCCGCCAGGATGCCCGTCGTACACGAAGACCGTGGGTGCTTCCGTGTCGGGATGGCTGGCCGTGGAGAGGCCGCCGATATCCCAGCGGTCGCAGGTTGCCATCAGCGGAAGCAGGCCGATCGCGGCGTGTTCCGCGGCGTGCAGGGCGCCCGGGAAATCGGCCGGCTCGACACCCGCCCGGCCCAGCGCTTGCGGCGAGACGGTGAACCAGACCGCCACCGTGCGGAGCTCACGGACCGGCAGATCCAGCGGCCGGGTGTCGATCACCTCGCCCGAGCCGATGCGGCGGCGCTGGTAGGAGACCACCTGATTGGTGACGTCCACATCGCCCAGGAACAACCCGACGGGTCCGGCGTCGACATACGAGCGGATGTGAACCACCGACAGGTCAGTTACGTCGCGGGCGTGGGTCGACCAGTCGGGGTCGGCCGGGTGGATCAGGGCCACAGCGTCCTCCAGGTCGAGCTCGTCGACCAGGTAGGAGACGCCCTGATGCAGGTAGATAGCTCCGGTGTGCAACTGGGCGTGCGCGGACGCCGGGTCGGTCGTGCCCAGCAGCCGGCCCGTCGTCGACTCCACCACCGAGATCGGGGCCCCACCCGTGCCCCGCAGGTCCACCTCGGGCCGGCCGCGGTGGGTCCAGTACCAGCCGGACGGGCGCCGCCGCAGGGCACCCGACGCGGTCAGCGCCTCGACCGCCTCCTCGGCCGGGCGGCCGCCGAACAGCTCCAAGTCGGAGCGAGTCAACGCCGCCTCGGAGGCCGCACAGCACAGCTGCGGACCCAGGACGTACGGGTTGGTGGGGTCGAGAACGGTCGCCTCCACCGGGCGGCCGAACAGCGCGTCCGGGTGGTGCACGAGGTACCTGTCCAGCGGGTCGTCCCGGGCGACCAACACCGCCAGGGCCTCGCCGCCAGCCCGCCCGGCCCGGCCCGCCTGCTGCCACAACGACGCCCGGGTGCCGGGATAGCCGCAGATGACCACGGCGTCGAGGCCGACCAGGTCGACGCCGAGCTCGAGGGCGTTGGTGGAGGCGAGCGCCAGCAACTCGCCGGTGAGCAGGGCGCGCTCGATAGCCCGCCGGTCCTCGCGCAGATAGCCCGCCCGGTACGCCGCCACCCGGTCGCCGAGCCCGGGCACCGCCTCGTCCAGCGACCGCCGGGCCATCGCCGCGACGACCTCCGCCCCGCGCCGGGAGCGCACGAACGCCAGCGTCCGGGTGCCGGCGACGACGGCGTCGGCGAGCAGATCCGCGGTCTCCCGCAGCGCGGACCGCCGAATCGGCGGCAACTCGACATCCCACTCGGCCGAGCCGGCCGAACCTGGCGGCGAGCCCGATGGCGAACCTGGCGGCGAGCCCGATGGCGAACCTGGCGGCGAGCCCGATGGCGAACCTGGCGGCGAGCCCGATGGTGAACCTGGCGGCGAGCCCGATGGTGAACCTGGCGGCGAGCCCGATGGCGAACCCGGTGGCGAGCCCGATGGTGAACCCGGCGGCGAGCCCGGCGGCGAATTCGGCGAGGAAGCCGGAACCAGCGGCGGCTCCCACAGCGCAAAGGTCACCGCCCCGCGCGGCGAGGCGTCTTCCGCCACCGCTTCAACCGGCAGGCCGGTCAGCCGGGAGGCCGTGCCAGCCGGGTCACCCGAGGTCGCCGACGCCAGGATGAACGTCGGGGAGCCGCCGTACTGGGCCGTGATCCGGCGCAACCGGCGTAGTACGTGCGCCACGTGCGAGCCGAACACCCCGCGATAGGTATGGCACTCGTCGATCACCACGTACGAGAGCCGGCGCAGGAAGGCCGCCCAGCGCGCGTGGCCCGGCAGCAGCGCATGATGCAACATGTCGGGGTTTGTCAGGACGAACCGGGAGTGCTGCCGGATCCACTCGCGTTCCTCGCGCGCGGTGTCACCGTCGTATGTGGCCGGCCGTACGCCCTCGATGCCCAGCCGGACCAGGGCACGCAGTTGGTCCGCCGCCAGGGCCTTGGTCGGCGCCAGGTACAAAACGGTGGCCTTGGGTTCCTTGATCAGCGCCGACAGGGCGGGCAACTGGTAGGCCAGCGACTTGCCCGAGGCCGTGCCGGTGGCGAGGACCACGTGCCGGCCATCGAAGGCCATCGACGCGGCGGTCGCCTGGTGCTCCCACGGCGCGGCTATCCCGCGGGCACCTAGGGCGGCGACCAGATCGGGCGGAACCCACGGCGGCCACGGCGCCGGCCGGCCCACCCGCGCGGCCACCCGCTCGATGTGAGTGATCGGCGATTCCTCCGCCGACGTGGACCGTGCGCGCAGTCGGTGCAGCAGTTCCGCAGGCGCCAGCGCGGGGACGGCGGGCACGGTGGACGTCACGCATTGCACTCTGACATCGGTGTGCCCGAACCTCAAACGGGTAGCACGGAGGGGTGCGACGCTTCAGCCGACGCCGGTCGGTGGTTAGATTCCTGGGGAGATCGGCTGCCTGAAGGCTTGCCCCGAAGGGAGGAGTACCGATGGAGCTGTCGCTGGCGACCAGGACCGTCGCCGAGCACACCGTGCTCGAGGTCGGCGGCGAGGTCGACGTCTACACCGCTCCGAGGCTGCGTGAGCGCCTCGTCGAGCTGGTTGACGCCGGCGCCCGCAACGTCGTGGTCGACCTCGGCCGGGTCGACTTCCTCGATTCCACCGGCCTGGGCGTGCTGGTCGGCGCGCTGAAGCGGCTGCGCGCCGCGAACGGCACGTTCGGCCTGGTCTGCTCGAAGGAACCGCTTCTCAAGATTTTCCGGATCACCGCTCTCGACCAGGTTTTCCCGATCTACCCCTCGGTCGAGGCAGCGACCTCGGCAACCGACGATCGCGACGGCGGCGGTTCCGCGGCGTGATGGCAACTGTCCGACTGTCTTTCTCCCCGGCTCCGGTGCACGTCCGCACCGCCCGGTTGGTCGGCGTCGCGGTGGCTCGGCGGGCGGGGGTCGCCGAGGAGTTGCTTGACGAGGTTCGGCTGGCGATCGGCGAGGCGTGCACCCGCGCGGTCGCCCTGCACCGCCAGTACGGGCTGGCCGACCTGGTGATGGTGCAGATGTCCGATTCGGACTCTTACACGGTCAGCGTGATCGACCGCGCGCCGATCGAGGCGAGCGTGGGCCTGGCCAAGCTGCCGCCGGACGAGTTGGCCGACGAGTCGCTCACCGACGAGGCGCTCACCACCGGTGTCGGCTTTGCACTGCTCGCCGGATTTGTCGACGACCTCCAGGTGCGTCCGGTCGAGGACGGCGCGGGCACCGAGGTGCGGATGGTCTGGCCCGTAAGCCGCCCGCCGAAACAACGCTGACCCGCCGCCGAAACAAACCCGAGCCGCCGCCGGAACAACGCTGAGCCGCCCGACGCCCGGCCGGGACAACGCTGAGCTGCCCGACGCCGCCCGGCCGAGACAACGCCGAACGTCTATACCCCATGCGTGACCCGCTTACACAGCGGGATACATCACCACGACACGGCCCGATCCGGGTGTGACCATCACCACCTTGGACCTATACAGTACGCGAGTTATCAGCTACTGCTCCTGGTCTCGCGTCCGTGGGACCCAGTTGTCGTCTCCCCCAACCGGGGGTGCGCCCGGTGGTTTCGTCCGCTTTCCGGGCGCGGTCGGTGTACAGGAGGACATTGATGTCCGGGACCTCCATAACCCTCGCCGCGGAAAGCGGCGGGGCGTCCCTCAGCAGTTCGAACGTCACATTCGTCATCGTCGCAGTGGTCTTCGCGCTGGTGGCGCTCGGCTTCGCTGCCGCGTTCGTCAAGTCGGTGCTGTCCGCTGGTCGGGGCACCACCAACATGCAGGAAATCGCCGGGGCCGTTCAGGAAGGCGCCACGGCGTACCTGTTCCGCCAGTTCAAGACCTTGGCGATCTTCGTCGTCGTCGCGGTCGTGCTGCTGTTCCTGCTGCCGGTGCACAACACCGACAGCGAGATCGCTGTCAAGATCGGCCGGTCGCTGTTCTTCATCGTCGGCGCGGTTTTCAGTTCCTTTATCGGCGGCGCGGGCATGGCGCTCGCGACCCGCGCGAACCTGCGTGTGGCCGCGGCGGCGGGCGAGCCCGGCGGCCGTGAAAAAGCGATGGGCATCGCGTTCCGGACCGGTGGTGTGGTCGGCTTCCTCACCGTCGGCCTGGGCCTGTTCGGCGCGTCGCTGGTCGTGCTGCTGTACCGCAGCGACGCACCGACCGTGCTCGAGGGCTTCGGTTTCGGCGCCGCGCTGCTCGCCATGTTCATGCGGGTCGGCGGCGGCATCTTCACCAAGGCGGCCGACGTCGGCGCCGACCTGGTCGGCAAGGTCGAGCAGGGCATCCCCGAGGACGACGCGCGTAACCCCGCGACGATCGCCGACAACGTGGGCGACAACGTCGGTGACTGTGCCGGCATGGCCGCCGACCTGTTCGAGTCGTACGCGGTAACGCTGGTCGCGGCCCTGATTCTGGGCCAGGCGACGTTCGGGCAGGACGGTTTGATCTTCCCGCTCATCGTTTCGACGGTCGGCGTCGTGATCGCGATCGTCGGCGTCTTCATCACCCGGTTGCGCGCCTCGGACCGCAACGGCCTGACCGCGATCAACCGGGCGTTCTACATCTCCGCCGTGCTCTCCGCGATCATCGTCGCGGTGGTCAGCTTCATCTACCTGCCGGCGAGCTTCGCGGGCTTCGGAGCCGACGCCGGCATCGACAAAGCGGTGATCGACAGCGGCCGCAACCCGCAGTGGGTTGCGATCGGCGCGGTCGTCATCGGCATCGTGCTGGCCGCCGCCATCCAGGCGCTGACCGGCTACTTCACCGAAACCGAGAAGCGGCCGGTGCAGGACATCGGCAAGTCGTCGCAAACCGGTGCGGCCACGGTCGTGCTCGCCGGTATCAGCGTCGGCCTCGAGTCGGCCGTCTACTCGGCGCTGCTGATCGGCGCCGGTGTCTTCGGGGCGTTCCTGCTCGGCGGCACGTCGATCACGTTGTCGCTCTTCGCGGTGGCGCTCGCCGGCACCGGCCTGCTCACCACGGTCGGCGTCATCGTCGCGATGGACACCTTCGGCCCGATCTCCGACAACGCGCAGGGCATCGCCGAGATGTCGGGCGACGTCGACGAGCAGGGTGCGAAGATCCTGACCGAGTTGGACGCGGTCGGCAACACCACGAAGGCGATCACCAAGGGCATCGCGATCGCGACGGCCGTGCTGGCCGCCACGGCACTGTTCGGTTCGTACACGAACACCCTGGCCAGCTCGCTGGAGGACGCCGGCATCGCGGCTGGCGATGTGCAGAACCAGATCCTCAACCTGCTGAACATCTCGAACCCGCGCAACCTGGTCGGCCTGCTGGTCGGCGCCGCGGTGGTGTTCCTCTTCTCCGGCCTG
>Ga0307512_10004388_pt1 | contig 15507 bp, 18 predicted proteins | sample 14_EM_MG_FD_200267 | JGI IMG/M metagenome (GOLD analysis project Ga0307512, IMG submission 200267) | Populus trichocarpa ectomycorrhiza microbial communities from riparian zone in the Pacific Northwest, United States - 14_EM | ecosystem: Host-associated > Plants > Roots > Unclassified | place... | reverse complement strand
CAAACTCCGTAAATCATTTCTACAAAAGTATCTAGAGCGTCTATGATATGTAACCCTCGCGCTCTCTGTTCAAAACAGATAACTTCAGTCTTTCCAAATTCAACGCCTCTAGATAACCAAGGAAACAACCCCTCAGACTTCAAACTAAACCCTCTTCTTGCTTGCATATCTATTCGACAGCTCCCTCTCCCCCGAGGCCCACCGCCTTACATCCGGAATACTAAAGACCGACGACCACACAAGTCTGTACTCATTCTGTCTCCCATCCAAACAGTGTCTCAAATAAATCCCATACATGAGCTCATAATACGCTCCCACGCCCGTCAAAAGATGCCACCATCCATGACCCTCCAACAAAAACCCCCACGGCATGCCCACACTTCGTCTCCACCCGCGTAAATCGCCACAATACACATTATCCAGACACCACAGAGCGTATCCGGCCAGGAATACCGTGATTCCCCAGGCTACCATCCGCCACATGTGGTTTACGCACGCGGGGTCGACGGCGCGGAGGTTACTCTCCATTAAGTAGAAGGAGCGGAACAAGACCACTATCGTCATCAATGCGAATGCGTCTTGGTGGAATTTGGGGTCTTGGAGGTGGTGGTAGATCACACTTATCCCGGCTGCAAGGGTGGAGAGGAGGATTCCGACTACGATGGAGTAGCGGAGTGATTTACCGTGCGTAAATGATGCTATGTCCCGTTAGCCCACGCCCACCTCGATGCAAAAGGTGTACAAACCCCACAGCATCAAAGACGTTGAATAGATCATACTCAACTCATCCACCAGCTGCATTGAATCTACGCACTCATCAGCCCCACCAAAACCAACACCAACACAGATAACTCACACCACAGCGTAGAATGAAACATAAAGCTTCCAACCCCAACCACAAAATACCCCATAAACGCCACAAAAAAGATCGGATCGTGTCCCTCCCTGTAGCAATTCCGCATTCCCCGGATCGCGAGGCAGATAAAGATAACATTCGTTATCGAATTTACGATCTCAGCGCAGTCTGCAAGGTCAGCTGCAGCAGCGCTGGAGAGTGGGATGAGGGGGAGAAGGTGGTACATTGCGTCAAGTAGTAGTCCTCCTCGCACCAGCTGATGATGCACAAGTCAGCCCCGAAGGTGATGTATCAAGAGTGTAGCGCCTTACTTTATCGTCGCCGTAATCGGACCCCAGTAAGGATTGAGCTTTTCCTCACCGTAGCCAAAGTTTGGTAGCTTCAGCATCCCTGAACCGAGCGCGCTGAGTATTCGATTGAATACCGACATCATCATGGGGAGAGTTGGTGGGTTAGTGTGTCCGGTGGGGAAATAGTGAAGGAAGAAACGGCCGGTGATGCGATGGGGCAGTCTTCAGGCAGAACGGTTTCGCTGATTTTGCAGTTGGCTGAATATAGGATTCACGTTGGGAAAGCATCGAAGCGATGATTACATTATAACCCACTACTCGAGGCAATGACCGTCCAGTTAAATTAGTAGGGGTTATACTCTATACATATATACAGTATACTTGGATACGGTTTCGGGGATTGGGTGACAGCTGTGATCTTGCTGGCATCGTGGTCTGCGGATTCGTAGGTCTGGTGGAACCATTTAAAGACCAGTGACGTTCAGGCACGGGTTGTGCCGTGAGGCGGCTTATATGGACATTCCATAGCGCATATGGCATAGATTATGGGGGATTTTCAGCTGGAAATTACCGAAAGGACAGCAAATTTGCAAACGATATAGATCGCTACAATTGTATGCAAAAGTTGAATTCATTGCACCAGCTAATGTTAAATCAATCCCTCTCTCAATCAACGCCCCATCTTAGAAACATGATATCCATTTTATGGCTAGCGCCCCACATGCAATAGCAGCCGTAAATATTGAATCGAAACAACGCATCACTCTAACCAGTTTTCTTTACTCTCTTGCGCTCCCTCTTGGCATAAATCTCTGCTGTAAAAGGACTATACCCCGTCAGCACCTTAATCTCGACCGATTGCGGGTTACTCACTCCTCGAACCGAAGGGCAATCTGATACATCACAGTGACCCAGATGGACAACAGAATCCCAGCGGGCTTTCCAAACCACAATGCAGAGCCCCAGAAACTCAGGGTAGATCCATGGTACATCGGGGCATCGGTGATGTTGAACGGGAACCCGGTGACACGACTGTCCATCAAGATTCCGAAGTAATCGCCGAGATAGGTACCAGTGAGACCCAGGGCCCACATGCTGGAGATTACGAGAACATTCCCTGTCAGGAAGAGACCTACAGCGGCATACTTTACAGTATCCGATTGCAAGATGTCGAGTGCGGGCTGGTCTCGGAGAGCTTGCTCGTAAAGATAGTCTCGGATGATGCCCAACGAGAAGATAACGATGGCAAGGAAGTAGCAGCCGTAACGGGAATTACCGCCGAAGAGCTTGGTGAGGACTTTGTTGTGGTATTCTGTCGGGCGGAGTTAGAGACGGTGAGTCGGGTCAAGGTGCGAGTTTGTACCTTGACGCGCAACAATGCTATCCCAACAAAATTAGCCATTGTTGCAACCGAAACATCAACCTCAGTCATGGAGGCCAGCACTTACTTCCAGAAAATGGGGTTAAACGTGATGGAAACGGCAGCAACTAATTGATAACCACCATCATTAGTTTCAATACTCAATTCCTATCGGGCAAACCACCAACTCTTCAAGCTGTCCTGGGAAAGGTCGACAAGCTCCAATAGGGAAGCAAACTCAAAAGATTTGGTTACAGCCATTCTGTGGTTGTTCGTATTATCATTAACCGCGGAATAAAGAGTAGGGAAGGAGATGGATCCACGATGGTGAATAATTGAACCCAGGAAAAGTGGATAGGTGTTCTTCTAGATGACGTTAGAGGCAGTCGGGACTAGGGTATAGGATCTCCTCACGTGGTACTTCCAATTGGATATTCTACATACATGCATGGTCTAACAGAAACAGGGCAACAACGCAAACTCAAGCCGCCTGTTATGTCGCGTCATTGAAGGAAGCTGCCAACAAAAGCTCATCTCCGACCAACTGCAAGTCTCAAAATCCATTGTTTCCATAGTTCTCATAGCCTATCACTCGACACTCGAATTCTGCGGTCGCGGTTTGGGAGCGTTCATTGGGATATCCATCTTCGCAGACTCCTCCCTCAAACATTTCCGGTAGTTATTTTCACTTTTCTGCGCGGCGTCACTCGGGGTCCTCACACCGCTGGGCCGACCGGCCTCCGAATTTAACCGAAACTGAAGACCGATCCATTTCTTAGTGATATGCCATGATTTAGTCAGCAGCACCGAATGGCTGGTCCCATCATCAAAAATCACCGACTATTCATTCCAGCTTCCAGGACCGTGCCTATGTAACAAACCAGCCGGTGAGTGTGGCATGGCAGCCTTTTCTCCGGGACCGACTTGGGGTTCAAATCGGACTGTCCTAGTCTCACAATTTCAACAGACATTGAATCACGAAATATCATCAACACTCTACGTTTCTGCTTCAGAATCTCGTCAGCTTCTAGGATTTCCAGTCTTCGCCCATCTCCTACGCATTCGATTCATACTCTTGTGTCTCTTACACCACTGACCAATGATGTTTCTCCCCTCAATTCCGTTAAATCCTCCCTGCAATCCCAACTCCATGGTTTCTCCAGGGATTACTGACGTGCCCTCACCGCTCAGATAGAGTCTACTTCCTCGTGCTGATGGTCATGGTCCACGAGGTCGTGGACAGTTGTGCCAAGGTGCCCGTCTTGCGAATGAGGATTAATTATCAGAAGCTGATGGTAGCAAAATCTGAAATGTAGTAGCGCTGAAACTGGTTCAGGGGGTTCTAACGTAATTCAATGGTGGATACGAGGAATTGGAGTTGTTTGTGCTTCCTCTCTATTTCTATTCTGACGTAAATCAGAGCTAGTAATGAATCACTAAATGAGTCAAGGCCTTCGAAGAATTACGGCATTTGGAGGACAACGAGCAAACAAATCCCAATGATTGGCAGGACCCGACAGTATGGTTCAAGAACCCACCTTTTTTCTTCCCCGAGATAGCCGCTGTTATATCAAAGAGTAGAGCTGATTGGATTTTTCCAGGCATGGCGATGTCAATATGGGTCTCATTTCAGCCTTAGGCAGCCCCCTCCCAATGTTTCGTTTCTTCCTACGACATTTGGCCTTGCGCTCGCTGACTGGAGGAACCCAATTGCTACCCTTATGTCCGAGTCGTCGGTGCCTAGTTGTCCCCCTGCTCTAAAAGATCACCAGGCCTGCAGTGTTTGGAAAACCCAGACGCTCGTGCCACATGCCCCGAAAATTGCTTCTTCCTTGGGGAGGGGGGGAGGTTATGCGCCGGAAATCATATCTGCAAACGAATATGACATGCTACTTACAGCCTTACTGATATGATAGACCCCAGTTCTTTGCGTCACCCGCCCAAACTGTCTAGAGGGACGGGAAGAGAGGGGAGGGGGAGCCACGTGATTTTCTTCAAGTGATGGAGTCGGCTGTAGCAGGGATCTGGACAGGTTGTTTTGATATGTATGTGCAGGTGACATGATACCATGTCTAAAGTGGGAGCCGACATGTTGGCCCTGATAGTTAACCTTTGTTGCTTTGCAATTGAGTATTTTGTGTCAGTGTGTGATGGTATCCACGGCATTGCCAGGGAAAGGGTTCATTGAATTATTCGATTGCGAGCAAACGATAGTTTGTAGGAGCAGCTCCTTAGTGATTTTCCATGATCGGTTATTCACATGTGACCTACTTCGAATTTTAGCACGATCCAGAATAGCACTGAAATCTGCATACTGGGGCTAAATCCCCAATTCCCTGACACTACCTCCATATTGTGGCCCGCGGTAAGTATACTGCACGTTCGTAACCCCTAACCCTTTGTCACCTATTATTGGCTGGAGTTGTTTCATACATGTAAAAAGCAGCCAGTTAGAGGAAGTCCCGCCCCATATGCGACTTCACACCAAAGTTGCTAACGGGTTCTGGCGGGGATTGGTTCGGGTCGAGAGTTGAACCGCTTGAACCAGTTCAGTAATTGGTACGATGGTTAAGATTGAACAAGTTTCTATACCCGTGACGCAGTGTGACTACTGTAGACTCGTCGAACCCCATTTTGTGCATTTCTGTACCGCTATCTGCGGATGAAATTAAGTCATGGGAAGAGCTTGAAACCCATTCATCAGGATTGGCATGTGCTCTCTCTTGAGGAAATGATGAATTTGCGAACGGCATCCCCCCCCCTCAAACTCTGGGTGTGCGTACATACAAGTAGTCTCCTTGGCTGGTTTCGGGATAGAATCGTTCTAGTTTTTATGACGGAGGGCTTGCTTCAAACGGTGCTTGGTGACAAAGTGTAGTTGAGCCCGGATCCACTGAACTTCTAGAATATGTGGAAGTGATTACTCCCCCGACAAAATATGCGAGCAATGAATTCTTCGCGTATATACACCAAACAGATATCATCCGTCTTGATATATCTGCTCGAGTATCGGTGGAACATTGGATGCGATATCGTTCCTTAGGCACTCAGACCTTCCATGCTTGCCAGCCTCACATTCCAATTCAAGGATCTGGATCAGGCTATCCACCGTGGCCGAGGTAGAAAGACAAGCCCACCGAGGTACCCCAACTGTGGCGTATAGACGCAGTGGGCCTAGCCCGGAGGGGTTACTAGGTCAGTGTTGCCTTCCATAAGGGCAATCCACGGATTGTCCGGTCCTATTGTCTCAAATACTCATTGATCAAGCTGTCTGCGAAATGCGAGCGTGTTTGACCCATTCGTTATAAAATTTCTTAATGGATATCCCCTAAAGTAGCCATATCTTCTTGCCACCAACTAGGAAAGTGAGTGTGGTAAAGCCACGGTCTATGTGGATATTAACAAGCAGTATTTTGGTGTCATGTTCCAAGCTGAGAGGTAATCCATCACACTGTAATATAGTTTTCAAGTTTGAGAAGACTCAGGACAGATAATTGCACCCTGCAATGGCGTTAGCAAGCTAGACATACCCAGATATTAGGCCAAGCTTGTGCCAGAGGCGATTCTCCTGACGCCTCGGGAATTGTGAAAGTTTAATTTTCAGAGCGAGTCTTGGACTAAGTGCCATGAGGACTTCGGGTGCGGGCGCTAGCAAGCTGGTCAGTGCTCCAATGTTTACACAATTGCGTCTCATTCTTTCATATGCAGACCTTCAAGCTTTTCGTCTTACCTAGGCGCCTTGTTGTTTCTACCCAGGCATACTCGATTACTTGGATGATGCGGCCGGGCCTAAGAGCGGCTTCAAGATTAAGGCCGGCCGACAGAAGTTAGGCCTAGCCTGGCTGACCTGCAGATATCTGAAAAGTCGAGCGACAGGTGGCCTGCCGAATGTAGTGTGTGGTTCGATTAGCCGGAGGGATACTCCGGTGGACCAGTTTACGGAAACAATGCACTGGCATGGTTTAGGGAATGCGAACCCCGACGAAGACCATGTTCCTCTCGGTATGCTCTCTAGTTAAAGACTTAATAGCGAGGACAAAGATGGCCTCCAACGTAGATTTGGAGTTGTTGGGTGTTTGGAGACGGCGAGCTGGGGAGGTTTATCATGACATGGAAGTGGATTCTTGGGTCCCAATACTCATTAGCCATGCTGTATGTACATCTTTGGTAGGGACTCTTATATTCTAGTAGAAGAGATATTCTGGTGTTGAACGACTGTCGGAGGATACAAGGGTAACGGTAATGGTGATGGGGATCAATTTGCAGCACCACGCGTGGGGGCGGCGGCTTAAACTGAGTGTCGGTGCGATCCGAGAGCCAGACGGAGAGAGTTGTCCATAACCGACGCCTCTGCACCCGGATGCTGGGAAGCCGCACCTTAACGTGACCCGTCCTCAATCAGCTTCCCTTCCTCTTCACCGGCCTGATGCTGGCGTACCACGAATTTCAATCTCGATCATTCGTCGGTTTCTTACTTGCCGCTGCAATACAATTGTTAAAAGACATGGGACTTGGTTGGATGTGGGATGTCCCAGATCTCCACCGCCGAATTACACTTCTGCGATCTATGATCCATACTGACGGAAAGCACTTGCACAGATCATGAAACTCCATCTTCTACATCTTCGATTGCCGCAACGACTCTTCAGAAACTTTCCTGGATACCACACCCGGCTGGTCCACACAAGCTCTAGTTCTAGCTCTGCAGCCGATTGGCTAGGGCGGAAGCAAGCTTATGGTGTTTTTCGCGAGATGTTCCTACGGCAGGGGTTGAGCATCGAGACTTGCAGTGGCTGAAACCTACTCGAACCAGCAATTCTGGAGTGTACAGTCTCCAATCAAGCAGGCCTCAGCCACTCAGAAGTTTCGTACTTAACTAATCCCTGCCATGAGTGCAACCTTTAATTGTTACAGCTGTACCTCCATTCGGCCTAGGATTCGAGTTTATATCTAGCGTCACAGGAATGATGAGCCGGAAGCGATGAACACTAGGTGAAACCGCAAGCACCAGATGAGTAATTGAAACTGCAACCTGCAATCCCCGATGGCAACTACATGCAGTATCATCTACAAGTGTTTATCAATCAGAGACGCCATTGGTGGATCTACATATACCGGAGAAATAGGAAAACTGAAACGTTTCACACTGCGATTGCTCATCAACCAGAGTGAACCAGATCTATCCCAGAGAAACCAGATATAAGAGATTAAACGTTGCACAATGCAGTCCCCGTCACAGCTGTGATTACCGCCTACTACCCTCCGTTTGCCACCCTCACGTTTGACATATTTCACGATATTCCCCGAGAAAGGATCCGTGTGATGGGGGGCCAGGTCAAGGGGTGAGGAGTTGCTAAGGGAATGTATATGTTTGGCGTAGAGCCGGGCCGGTTCGGACGGGTTATGTCTGTCCCGGGCGGTGGCGGGGTAGTGACAGGTATAGGTGGGGTCGGGGGTGGGGTCCAAGAATGATTTCAGTTTTCACCAGATCTGTATTGCATTGAGAGCAGCGGCTGAACCCAAATGCGGACGGGCAGGTTACGAAAGTGAGAATTCTTGGGGCAGCCTCCTCAAATTCTCGTCGACGGTACAAGCGAGTGAGGGGTTATGAATCAACCCGGGAAACCATCAACTCTCAGGCCGTAGAGGTATCTTGGAAGGGAGATAAGTTCTAGTGCTCAGGGGTCGCCATATTAAAATACCTAAAACAGCGAAACAAGCTAGTATCAGCTCAGAGAGTATGTGCTGTGTGTTCTCTGCTGCCCGCCCTTCGGCATTCAAGTCGTCTTGGGCAACGCCACCCGGGTTCCTGCCATGGCTACAGTTCAAACTATCCTGAACGATGCCTCCAGGGTTGTACTGGCGGGTTTGTGAGCTAATGACGAAGGTAGTTCACAGTACTAAGGCGATGATGGGAGATAGATGTTTGCGTTAGGAAGGATCCTAGTGACTGCGGGGGTGCTGAGAACCTAGCTGAGTGCGGGGTCTTTCAAAGAGGTCTTTTCGACGCCCAGTCACCGGGGAGCAGGGCCGTGGTCCGGATTCTAGCATACGGAACGAACCTCAGAGTTACCGACTTGTATTACGCTTGAGATTCGACTCCACACTTGGATCGCGGTGCCTTTGCAGGTTTTCGATACTATGAAGAGATTTTGGCAGAGATTGTGAGGTTCGCATAGTATCGGTGAAGGAGCGGGGGATAGGGCAAAATCTGGATCCTGTGGATCGACTTAAGTGGCATGAAATATTTATTAGCAACTCGAAGGCTTCCGGAATTTCGAAGCCTATGCAAAATCACATGCTCTGGGCTTACACATAGGCACCTAGATATTGCATACTTTGTACTACAATCCTATCGCTTTTAATGGAGATGAAGAGCCGTGGTTATAAATATATTTCCGAGGGGGTAGCGCACGATGGGTGGTACTGGGAATAGACTAACACCGATATGGAGACACATTTGCCATTCGGACACTGCCTTCATAGACTGCTGTGCACAGGTATTCTCATGTTAGACTTGCTAAGGTGGAACTCTGGATGAGTGTCGGTTGGACAGCTTGTTTGTCTCACCACTTTGGTTTGACAGTTCTTATCAGGGCCTCGTTGGATGCAGTGATGAGGATTCCTCAATTGATGCAGGTTTCAAGTTCCCATGATAAGTAAATCATTTTTGCTTAATTCTAGTCCGCAAGTTCAGACTTTATGTGTTTTCTAACTAGCTCAACGAATAAACTAACTCAAACTCAAATCCCCCTCCGCTGCGGCCCGCGGGTACAGAAACATCATGAGCAACTTGCATTGCGACTTCCTTCCTTCACCCTCTTATTCAAGCCCACACCTTCCCGCATTCGCAAACTTGCCAAATGCGTCTCGCACCGCCTTCACCCGCCTAGATCTCAACCTTCTCGTGCTGCCCCACCGCTCCATCTTGGAGTCTCCGCAGTCTGTGATTAGCATCCTTGACTGATAGCGGAACCACTGAGAATGACCAGCTCGAGTTTCATAAACTCGGGTACCTCGTTGAGGAGTTCAAACGATAGATCGGGGAAATTGTCCCCTATATTGGCCGTAGGACGCTATATATTGTGAACCTTCCGCTTCGCTAGTTTAAAAAGGCTGCCATATTTAGATATGGTTAACAGGGCAAGTTTTGTGATCGTTTCGATCTTCAGCCTCTTTCTCGAGCGCTTTTTGTGTGTTTTTAATTTACTCGTTGGTTCATCGCGACAAATAGGTATTTGCATCGAAGAGATGAAGTAGTCATATTACCCAAGTGAATCGAGCCGGACATACTCCAGCTGTCGATTCCAGGTCAGGTGGGTGATACATAAAGTCTGAGAGGTGCATATGCACAAAGACCGTTATGTCCATATGGCTGCTGCATATATCCATGCCATTGCGCAATCATTAGCCTGCGCCGACTAGAGAAAGCTAGAGCGTTTGCTGCTGTGGTTCTTTCGTATCCGACCGCCGTGGTGATTCTCACTTATCTAACATCCGGAACGCAGACCGGAGAAGTCGGATAGGAAGTCATCTGAGATTTGATTCCTAAGTTATTTTAATGATTAATTTGCGGTGCATTACCGCGGTGCGGCAACCCCGGATACCTTTCTTGAAAGAGACATTTTTCGGATTTTATATCGAGGCTTTCACTGCTTTCCCTCTTTCCATTCGTTTCGTTTCACTTTTGATCCACCGTCGCAGCAATTTGTCGCTTACTACAATCCGTGGTGACACTCCTCTTTTTTTCCATTAGGCACTCGTCTGTGACCTCCACCGGGCGTGCACATTATCAAAGGCTGAAAACAGTTCGTAAGTGTGTTCTAATATATGTCCAACCCCTTGCACACCACACCCACCCACACCCTTTTCTCGCTCTGCCAGTTTTCTGGGACGACGATGTAGCAGTCGCTGCACGAAACCCACCCTCTAGGAATTTGGTACATATATTAAAAGACAGATGCACACGCGGGGTTTCGACATTAGCCTACCTGTGTGTGCATGACCCGCTGACAGACTTCATTGGCTTTGTATCGATAGCGGAGTCATAAGAACTGAAAGAAGCGCAAAGACCGGACGGATACAATACCCGGTTGTTTATCCTGAGGGCACAGCATTGAAGAAAACGACGGAGAAGGCAAATATCAGGCTCGTGAACGAGAAGGAAGCGAAGGAAGCGAAGGAAGCGAAAGAGATTCTGGAGCTCTGCGCTTGGGACTTGAGACTTGCTTGGTTTTCGTTTTCCATTTTTATATGTATCTGCGGGGCCAAGCAGAGTCTTTGTCACTGTACGTTGATCTCGTCCGAAGGACCTTCATTGGCTTGACGCTTCGTGCGGCTTGTTACTGATCGCTGTATCAGCGGGCTATCGACCATTTCGATCGCTTGGAGGCGTCGCGTTTTCGCCACTAGCACGAGCAACCACACCATCCATAATCGCCCATCAACCACCATCCACCACAGCAACCCATAACCTCCCCCTCCCCCCTCCCCCTCCCTCCCACACCCCTTCCCCGTCGCGATTATTCGCTTCGCGACAGCAGCCAGTCAGTGCCCCACACCCTCCCCGCACAACACCCTCGAGTACAACAAGCACACACGCTCGGACAGAGTTCGCGAGCTGCACTGCATTACCTTGACCGGTACCGTTCGTTCAGATTTCAATCATTCAATCAATCTATCTGTCATCCACCCATCCGTCCATCAATCAATCATAGCAGCTCGCTACTAATCTGTGGACCTGATTGTCTGTGCGGCGGCTGTTTTATTTTTTTCTCGCTTCGCCCCACCGCAGTTCTTGTGGGCGGAAGGTCTGCTGCTGGTTGCCCTGTCGGTTTCAGTCGCATCGCAGGGTGTTGCAGCCGCGATTTCCCACCAACCCAACCGACCCACCATCAACCAAAAGCGCACCACCCACCCCAAATTCAAATCTATCTATCAACACACACCCCCCCGATCCATCCATCCATCCACGCACCATTTGCGCCCTTCCACCCACCCCTTCCACTTCCGAGCTTGCTTGTCCACCTGCAATTGTTGCGGCTCTGGCAACGCGCATCATACAACTCGTCACCCAGCCGCGTTACGTTGCGTTCCCTCCGAACTGCAGCGCCCCACCAAGCACCACCACCACTACAACCCGTTACCACCACCACCACCACTACCACCACCACTACAACCCAGCCCACAACCCAGCCCAACAGAGCAGCAGCCAGCAGAATTTGTGCGAAGCCTACCACTCCAAGCGAGTGCCCGCCCGCCAGCCCAGGCCCGCCTCATCTGTCAACCCCGGCAGCTCGGCATCCGGACAGCAGCACCAGCGGCGGCGCAGCAAGTTTACTTAGATGTACTCACCAGCATCGGGTTCGCCCATGCTTGCCAACTCGGGACTCAGCAATGCTGGGGATCTCGACGGTGGTGGTACTATTAACCCGGCTTCACTTAACCCTGCGGGTGCATTCACGTCACATCTTGCCGGCGGCCAACACCACTTACCGTTCTCTCCGCCGGCCACGGCAACATCGGAGTTTCACCCCGACTCGAAACCACGTACCGGCCTGGATAACTTGAGTCCACGCGGCATCAAGCGAAGTCGATCGCCGGACAATACCAGTGGCGATCTTGGTGCAGGTACGCGCTTCGTCTTTCCTGATGTGATATGTGTTTTTTTTTGTGCAGCAGATTGACTTATTTTTTACTTTTTTCTCCCCACCCCCCATGTTTCTACAACCTTCACCCCTCATATTGCTGCTGCAAGGTCCCAGCATCTAACAGCCCGCATTAGTCGCTGCCGAAGAGCCTGTACGAAGAAAACGAGGGCGGCCACCGAAGAATAAGCCAGTCACCGTTCCTCCCAACCCACAACTGTCCAACACACCCTCCCAACAACAACCGCAGCAATCCCATATTTCATCTCAACAACATCAACCGCCACCACCACCTCCGCCATCTCAACCGATTGGAACACCTCAACTTCAACACGTACCTGCACCACTCCCAACGCCTCCAAAACCCACACCACCTAAGCCGCCCACTGTCAAGGCACTGCCCACTGTGCGCGACCACACGACCGACCAATTAACTCCGGAGGGGGATGAATACATCCCACGTGAAACTGATGATGCAGGGGATAAAAAAGTGATGCCAACAGGCCATCTTTTGGGTGGGAGGGAGTACCGCTGCCGGACGTTCCACGTTCCAAATCGAGGGGATAAGCTTTTTATGCTGGCTACAGAGTGCGCTAGGGTGCTGGGTTACCGGGATTCCTACTTGTTGTTCAACAAGAATAGATCACTTTACAAGATTATTGCGACACAAGCAGAAAAGGATGATCTTATTCAACAGGAGTTGCTCCCATATTCATACCGCTCACGCCAAATCGCAATCGTCACGGCAAAGAGCATGTTTAGACAATTTGGTAGCAGGGTGATTGTGAACGGACGACGAGTCCGGGATGACTATTGGGAAATGAAGGCAAGAAAGCAAGGGTTTACAGAGGATGATCCGGCTGGAGAGAAAAGACCTGGCGCCGCGAAACAAAGAGCCGCTGCTGCGAGTGAGCAAGCTGCCCAGCAACAGCAACAGCAACAGCAGCAACAGCAGCAGCAGCAACAACAAGCTGCCCAACAGCAACAGGCCACTCAACAACAGACTCAACAAGGACACTCTGCAGAGCCCTCATTGTATTCGCACGATTCCGTGCAGCTTGAACAGCAACCGCAGCCCCAAATGGTCCAACCGGGTCTCGGTGGTCCTGCTCCAGTTAGTCTGGCACCATTGCCGATGATCCATGTTATGCCGCAAGAGGAGCGAACGTCTAAGGAATTGTACAACGTGCCCCGTCCAAGACACGAGATTGCTGGAGCACCCTATCAAGATCGGACATCGAGTATGCCCATGTCACAGATTATGGACCAAGCGCATCAGACTGCGGAATATAATAAAGGTATAACCCAAGGTCGGATCATGCGAACTAAAATATACAACGACGGCTTCAAGAAGTCGCCACCTCCGCAGCAGATTGCAAGTCCTCCATTGGCCCATCATACTCCCCAGCACGCCCCACAACCTCAGCATTCTCACCCCCAAATGCACCCACCCCCACCAATGATGAGCCCACAACAACTGTCATCGTTGAATCACCAACAGCAGCAGCACCAACAGCCACAGCAGCAACAGCTGCATCCAATGAATTCAATGATGCAACACTCCCCTGTCCGACCAACGCAGGGCATAAAGCCAGAACAGCTGCACAATCCCGCTGCAGGTGGCTACCTGCCACAGGGGCCATACTTCAATCCCCAACCCCAACCACAGTCAAGTCATCCGCAGCAGCCCCAGCCACAACACCCACAGCACCGGCAAATGGCGCCCCAGTCGCAACACACCCAATCAATGCCGTCCCTGCATGTACAACAACATCCCGGTCATCCCCAGCAGCAGCCGCAGATGTATCAATCGAGCCCCACCCCACAGCAGTTCCTGCAGCAACAGCAGCAGCAACAACAACAACAGTACCCTCCACACTCTCAGGGTTACCGACCACAACCGCCGCCGCCGCAACAGCAGCAATGGTGGGGTGGAAGTGGTGCGTAAACGCGCGGAAGGGCGTTTGTGGCGGTGACGGTGGTGATTGGCGGCCGATACGACGTCGCATTGATGTCTATTTTTGCGCGGGGTGGCGTCTTGTTCCGAGATGTGGGTTTCCTAGTTACAAAGTGTGCATTGAAACGTCTTTGATGGGTTGGTTTTGGGTGGCTCGTTTTCCATTTGATGCTTTTTTGCTGTCACATCTACTTCTACTGCTTATTACCTTTATTTATTTTTCTGGTTGCGAATTGTATGGATTTGTTATGGTCTGTTCTCTGCTTCATCTTTCTTGATAATGTTTTTCCGAGAAGCTGTTTTTGTTTGCTTCGTTGGTGATGTTGATGTGGAACGACGACGGCTTCTCTGTCTGTGCTGCTGCTCTCTGCCCTGCGTACTTGCTTTACTTGCTTTATTTGATTTGCTACTTACTACTGGGGTGGGCTAGGTGGGTGTTTTTTCCCGCTCTGTTCTTTATGTGCGATATCGGTTTTCTTTTTTACGGCTATTTTTCTTTTTCTTTGCATTGATATCGATTTCGATTCCTTTTCGTCTCTTATGAACAAGAAACTGCTGGTTTTGTTGGTTTGTTTTTTGTTTTTTTACGGGCTGGGCTGCTGGTGTCTTTTTACCTTCGTTTTTTTTGGGCTTGATTACTCTTTTTTACTTGGTTTGACTCCCAAGCTCGAGCTCAACGTTAACTACTTCTTCATATGTAACCTCTTTTGTGATTGTGTGCGCGAGATGAATATTACTTCTTATTACTGGTGTCTATGTTACGAGTGATGCTGCATGCTCGCCTGTGAAACTTCAGCTTTGACAGCCTAAGTGAAGAAGTGGCATGACTGCATCCACTACCATTGACCTCAGTCGCCGCCAGATCTGAACACGCAGGTACCCTAACCAGTATCGTATTATATTTGCCCTTTTTGTTTCTCACGGCTACCTATGAAACATATGGTATGTCTTATCCCACCGCCTCCTCCGACTCCCACCACCACCACTACAATTACTATTCCAGTCCTCCCCCCATCTCACACCTTCTCGCTCGAATACTTGTACCCCATCTCCATACGTAAGACCGCGTGGTACATACATACCAACGCATGTGTTTGTACCTGAGCTATTATAAGCACGGACCTCCATCTCTAGTTTTGGAGCTGATGTGGAGGTGGAGGTGGGTAATGGTGATCACTCAGGAACTCAACGAGATCTATTATGACTCTGGGCTTCGATCAAAGTGTAGTTGGGGGTGGGGGAAATGCAAGATATGACATGGACTAGTATGGAAGTAAGTTCCATCTCTTGGAAGAAGTGCTTCTGTACCTGGTAGTGAGGGTTTTCTCGGAGGTTATTGAATACCCAACGACATGTATGAGAACCGTTTCTGTGGGAAAGAAAGAAAGAAGGGGGAG
>Ga0307512_10004387_pt1 | contig 15513 bp, 11 predicted proteins | sample 14_EM_MG_FD_200267 | JGI IMG/M metagenome (GOLD analysis project Ga0307512, IMG submission 200267) | Populus trichocarpa ectomycorrhiza microbial communities from riparian zone in the Pacific Northwest, United States - 14_EM | ecosystem: Host-associated > Plants > Roots > Unclassified | place... | reverse complement strand
TGAATGTTTCATCTCTAGAACATGTTGTGATCAGAGCAAAACTTGGTGACATCATTGGATTTGAAATAATTTAAATAGCTGCACAGAAAGCTTCTTTTCAACTGACAATAATTGCTCTGGCCATAGAAATAGTACCAACTTACAGAGACTTGGAGAGATATACTAGTGGGCTTGGAACCTGTACGGTGGGTACACTGTAGAAGATGGAGTTGAGTCTAAACAGGGTCGCGGAAACATTCATATCTTATCTCCACTGCTTATATCGGCACGGAAAGCCTGTTGGGGGATGGTGGTGCACAGAAATAACAGAGGTGGACAGGGTGATTGCAAGTGAATATATTTAGAAGACTCAGAAGTAGATAGGTACACCGAAAAAAAATGACATTATATAATGTATAACCCATAAAAAAGTGGTTTCTGGGATCTGAATCCATAGTATATTTGACGGATGGCAGTAAGAGCTCCTATCAACCTGCATGTTGACTACATTACCATGATATAGATACAATTTTGTTTGCTAAATACTATACATTATGCTGTATTCAACAATACAGCTGAATACACTTCATTGCATGCTCCCAAGTAGGCTCTCAAAATGTTCTTAAGTACACACCTGAGTACGATCTCAAGTATGGTTCCAATTCCACTCAATCATACATTCCAAGCCTACTTGACTCTTTGCTCCCTGGTAAGCTCTCAAGAAGCATCCAAGTACACTCCAAGTATGTTCCCAGGTATACCTCCAAGGACATTCTCAAGTACACTTCTGAACATGCTCTCAACAACACTTCCAATTGCACATGATTATATACTTGCAGCCATATATGCTCTTATGTAGGCTCTCCAGATGCTCTCAAGCATACTTCCAAGCATATTCTCAAGTATGTTCCCAATTGCATGACATGATACACTTTCAACCTACATGGCTCTGTGCTTCCAAGTTTACTCTCACAAGGCAAGACACTCCCAATTTCACCTGACTATATGCTCCCATATATGTTTCTTGGTATTTAATTGAGAGACTTGAAGACTTGCAGCCACCAGGCACCAGGAGGCAGATCATGGATAGTGGGTACTGGGGGGCATATCGTAGTAGAAATCATAACGTCAATCAATATTAAAGTGTGAATCATATCTTTATTGTGCCCACCACAATGAGATCTTACAATGCCTCATAGTTACGGTATTGACAATCACAATTTTAGATTTGGCAGGAAAAGTAGAAAATTGGATCTTAGGACTCAGATATTCTAGCAAAATCTGCTACCTGCAGCCTACAGATTGTAGGTGTATGGGTGCACATTCTGTCCAGGGCGGATAGTAATGATGTCAATGATATGATGGCCATGGTAATGATAGTGATGATGATAGTACTGGTTATGGTGAACATAGTACCAGAAGCACTCAATCAAGTAGATTCAGTTTGTCAACATTTGGGTAAAACCATCCAACAACTCATAGATTTTCATCGTCCAAATGCATAGCAAGGAAAACTCAACTCCTCATGATGTTTGCATCTCTCAGCTGCAGCTCTCATGCATTGCGCTGTTATACAGTCATCAAGCAGGCTTTGAAAGAGGCTATAAAACAGGCTTACAAGTAGAATATCAAGCAGGCTTTAGACTAGGCTCTGGTAAGGTGTTCAAATGCCAGCAGGCTCTCCAGTGGACTCCATACTGCTATACCAGCCATGTAGTTAACACAGGTATACCTCCATTTCTAGCCACCAGTCTTATATAGTTTCACTGAATGGACTGTATATGACAAAAGACTGCACATTGTGCAGAGGTCCACGGGAAGCTTGCTATGAGTTGTGCATGTACGCAGGTACACATAGTGCAGGCTATTGTCAATTTGTACTTTTGCTGATGTATTATTTTACCACAGAATGAAATACCCACTTTATTCGTTCCAGCTTTTGGTTACATGTACTAATATTGAGCTTTGTTGATCCATGCAATATGTGTGGTTCCTCAAGGCTACGAGTTCTATCAAATCCTGTCACTATATTCTTATGCTGCTCCCTCCAGAATTCCCTTACAATGCTGCAAAATGTATGGCGGAATGTTGAAGATAGGTCTTCATTCAACTTTTTTCCTTCACACAAATCAAGTCATAGATGTCACTAGATTATCTTTACATGATCTAGCACAGCAAAATGGCTGCCAGGACTTGATATCATATCTGGAAGTGTGCCCTACTTTTCGTACCCTCCAAGCACTTGACAGCCAGGGGTAAGGTATTCCTGGGATGATCTATCTCGGTACCTCCAAAGGGCGGCGAAGCCGCCACCGTAACTTGTAGAATACACGCACACGGTTCTCCCTAACTTCCATATCGTAACATCGGTTGTTATAGATGTACATGAGTCGGAGCCCTAGGGTTCGTGACTGCTCTTTTAGACTTCGCACTCTACTCTTTTCTTCCCTACTATCTTAGACCTTTAGACCTGTACATAGTCATCGCACCATAGTCAATGCACACGGTTCTTCCCATATCGTAACATCGGTCTTGTTACATATATAAGATCTGGGACGTGTTACAGGTGTTGAAATAGTGATGCTAGAGAAGCTTGATTGTATATAATCTAAGAGGGTCACAAAGCCATATATATATGGTCATACAAACGCGAATGCGTACGTACTCATCTATGTATAGATCCGGCTGAACATCATCACCGAGACAGCAATCTCCCAGCCATCTCCCAGCCTCCCATACGAGCAATCATCTCCGGCCATACAAAGGCTGAGATCTATTTATGCAACAACAGGCCTGATACAAGCTCACCGTCACCAGGGTTGATGTCTCCTATATATATCTCGAGTCTTTCTCTTTCTCTTTTCTCTCTATACCTTAAGTCTATACACACATGTGGTTCTCCTTTCAATATTCGTAACAGGTCTCATCACCCGTAATCCAGGAGTAAAAACAATCCGCTCGCTCGCCAGGTAGACCATAGTAACCTACCGGAACCCCGGAACTTGCCACTGCATTTGGGTTAGGGAAAACTTGAAAAATCAACTCCATATCCAGCAGGGAAGGATCAATAAACACAACCAAGCCCCGTATCGGCAACTGCAGAGATTTTTCAGCAGGTATCGAGCGGTCTCGGGCCGCCGAGGAGGTCATGTGTCGATTACCATAAGTGCTCGATCATAGAGACATCATCCCACCGATTCTAGATCCTGGTTTTCGGTCTGGAGTTCGTAGCAAATAGTCTCAAATATACGGATGAAATTTGGGGTCAGGGGAGAAATAAGACGGACTATTTCAACCCCTCAGCTAGTCTCCAATCTTACAATCAATCACGTCCGGGGAAGGGTTACATTATTTCACAAACACCTGTAATTATCCAAAGATATCCATGCAAGGTAGATATCCAAATTAAGATAACTCTTGACCTGGCAGATTTCCCACAAGAAACCGCTGGCGGTCTATGCAAAAGGAGGTCTGAAATCGTATCTTATCTAACTTGTCTACGAATCTCTAGGTGACCGGGCGGTCGATCTGTCCGCTTAAGAACACTAGATGTAGGATTATAGCGACAGAAGTGTAAGGGATCTGAAGCGCTTGCTGACTTTGGATAGCGTGAGAACTAATGAGGGTGGAAGTAATAGCATGATATAGTCTGTATAAGATGAGTGAGAATAGGATCGTGGAGTAAGTCGACGGAGAGAGAATGTAGGCGTAGTTATTATAACAGCCAGCAACTGTCAACTAGTTACAAAGAAGGAAAAAGTTCGATGCATCTGGCATGGTAGCTCTTGTTACTGTACTTAATCCACAGCTGTTGGTTATTGGTTGTGAAAGCCATTGTTGCTCACTACTGTACGAGGAGGCCGATTCTGTACTACGTCGGCGCTACATGCATCGACCGCATCCTTCTATAAGCATATGTATCTACGAAAAGAAAGATTTGTTAACAAGCTTAAGTAGCCATAAATGAGCGTAGAATTACGAACAATGATTGCACAACCTTTCTAATACCACTTGCCGACAAAATGCCATACAGCTGTGAGTTCTTCCAACAGTAACAAGGGCGAGTATGGATCATTGTGCTGTGCATCATGTGCTGTGCACAGGACAAAACGAGATTTTGTAGACCCCGGAATGTCTCGTCTCGCGGCACCTACGATCTCGATAGTGTTAGAGTAGACCGAGTCTTTGTAGAGTACGTCATCACGTGGCTGTGGGTTAGGGCTGGCAGCTACTATATAGGCTACTTGTCATCTTAGACTTAGACTCAATCAATCAATCGTCTCGACAGGTTCGTCACAACAGTTAGCCTGGGACTTCGAATAACGTTACTAGGATGTCTCGTGGCAAACAGACTGTCCTCCGAAGAATACTTAGTTACGTTACTATGTCATTTTCTCTGCACAACGCACCTAAACCACATTGCGCAATATTCAGAGCCGCATGGGCCATGATTGGAGAGAGAAGGATGAGTTGTGAGGAATACATTATCAAGAGCCTTACTATCCATTTCTTTCCGCCGAACCAGTGAGGAATTATCGCTCATCACTCGAATTAACGCTCATCATCTCTCGCGGAGTCCGAGATATATCCGAACTCCGGGACTTTCGCCTCGTGAATAAACTAGATTGACCTTGATATTGATTCTGCGTATGCATCTCTAAGATCAACGGTTCGTTCCATTCACTACAAGTACGCTATGGTAAATGCAGTTATTATGGAACGGCTGCGTACATAGGGTGTTGATGCGACGAATGAGCTTGCATATGGTAAGGCTTCTGCCATCCGACATATAGGTGTATATAGGGAGATCTGATGACGAAGACGTCAGAGATAAAAGGCGAGTCTAGTGATGGCAAATATGAATTAGATAGTTACTCCTGACGGTTACTTTAGCGGGGGTCCTCCGTTTCAGGTGAGGCTCATATGAGGTGCATATGAGGTTGATCTTGCTATCACCTTGATTTTATTTTGCATACTCATGACAGTACTGGCACAGTTGATACCAGATAGATATGCAGCAGTTACAGCCAGCTGTAGCCATGGCACTCCTAGAGGTCTGTCATGACTGCCAGGCTTACATCAGAATCCTGTCAGGATTTCAGTAGCCGCCATCACAGCCGCGCTTCAAGTGCTGGGTGGGGTCGTGGGGTACACACCTTCACCGTGGCCCGTATGTTCATGACAACCATCATCACCATCACCATCACCACGTGCACTATCACCACCATCATCACCAGCATTCTGCTGCCACTGCCACTGCCACTACTCCAAGCACATCTGAAGATCCAAAATCACTGGTGCAGTGGGAAATGATTGAAGAGCTAAAAGTAACTCCCAGAAGTGACAAACCCATCACAGAATACCTGCTATGTAATGTTTTATTTGGCTGTGAAGGTAAAGAGTTTTTAGTTTTCACAGCATTACACAAGAATCTCCAAAATGCTGATTGTGAGAATACTTAAAATCTCCTACCTGACTAGTTACTGTGGCATGAGAATTTCGTGTGTCTCAACTGTCACCATTGTAGTCTGCTGCAATGGTGTCAAATCTGCCTGAATGATTTGTGTGAGTGGCAGTGGCAGGATAGTCATAAGTTCAAGAGATTACCATGAGCCAACAAATATCCTCACATCAACATGATATTTCGGTCACCCTCATGTGAGGCTAATAGACATCTACCGGCCTCACATGAGCCTCACCTGAAACGGAGGACCCCCGCTAAAGTACTTTGCCATGTGATCGCATGTTTAGGCTATGTATTAGCTAACCAGAAACGTGTGCCGACACGCGTACCTCACCACTCTCCGGAACGTGTTCCGTAGCGCCGCCAACCGTGAATCCAGATAATACACTTGGAGCTATCGGATGGGGACGAGACAGGTCAATCCTGCGACAGCGGCAAATTTAGCCGTGTATTTAATGTCAAATAGCTTAATCCTTGCCGTATTTCAGCTACTGCCGCAGGTGTTGACTCCTGCGAATGTGCACGTGATGGATGCTGTGCTGCGAAGGGTGACATTTCAACGCTCCGATTCATGGCACGCCACCAGGCGGTCTCGGCACACATCAACATCTAGTGATCGACATTTAGAGCTCAGACTCATTCAAACCCTAAGTGTTCTGTTTCAATATTAGCGTATTCATCTTCTGTCTGACTACATGGGATTACTGGGTAGATACGATGGGTTCGAAGCTACTCAGACTCCGGTCTTATTCACATTCGCTACACTAATATTCACCCATAGCCGGCCCAGAGTCTCGAATAGTTCCTATTGGCACTTACCTTTCTTTCTGCATATGACATCAATACTACGTATTATTTGTCATTCAGGCTTGGTTTAATGGCTGCCCCCGCACTTGTTGGCCGGAAAAACGTGGACCTGTGGAAGACAAGAAATGCCCGGCACTTGTTAGCTGCATGACCACGCGGTAGTGGCTAGTGGATCTCAATTTTATTTAGATATTGCAAAAGAGATGTACACAAAAGCGTGCAATAGTCCATCCCGTCCATGCAAGAGAATAACCTATTAATGACCTCGAGGTTTAGGATTGGAGACTGAGTGCTGGTTGTCATCTGAGAGTTTAACTATCGATTCGAGCGATACTTGGGTGATTGAGTGGGGATCCATATGTTCGGACTGCAAAATACATCTAAGCGGAACTTCTCCAGACAGGGCATTGCGACTGTACGCGGTAATGCGGAATGTTCCACTCCGCTAAATCTTACATTCAAGACCGGGGGGTAATTGATTGGCGGCTAAGATGAATATTGCATCGCTTAAACTGCAGTATTAAATGATACACGACTGATGACTGAAATAGATTCGCCAGACAAACAAAAAGCTGAGAGCTATCATCGTTACTCCCGATTTGACTAAAATATTTGTATATTGCTTGCGCGATCGAAAACCCTCCTTATCACCGACATCTGCCACACAGTGGGCGAGAGACGCTTTGAAGTGGTGCTGAAAAAGGATACAGAGTATGTGAAGGCAAATGACAACCAATGAGCGAGCAACGCAAAGAGGCATACCAGCGACACATAGATGGAAAAGAGCGCTGTCGTTGTACTCTAATTTGCTTGGACAGGCGGCATGCGGTTGAACTCTCTCCTCTCATGCTTAGACTGCCTAGCTGTTTAGCCGAGTCGATCGTCCGTGTTAGTGCCGTACAGTCGCTACGCCGCCCTGTCCGGAGGAGCTCCGACATCTAAGGCACGTGTACCATGCCATTCTTTTCCAGAACGAGGATGAATGGAAGGGCGGTAATATCAAGAGAACCGGCCATCCAACTATGTACGCGCCACCCCCTGAGTAAGGATCGAGCCCTGGTATTGCGATACTGCACGAGAATATGGAGCTTGGAATAACTGGTGAGTCACCGGGCTACTCTGATCCCTGGACACTTTGTTCTATGTAAAGCATTTGTTGCAGCAAACTTCAGTATGGTTTTGTAACAGGGGATTATCAATAATTTGGCACTTCCTAATCGTTGATATAATCTGGGAGTAGGTGAATTTGCTGCGCATATGCCAGCAACTACAATTTCATCTGCGCTTGTTATTATTAATAGTTATGGCAATGTCAAATTTTACAGGGGAACATTGCAGCGTCTGTGCCGTTAAATTATATGAAGCGATTCACAACTCAAATTAGTTCGCTAGAGGAGACACAGTTTGAGACTACGTTACCGGCTGAGCATCATACCCAGGTTACCTATTTATTAGTAGTGATGGGTTCTGTGAGGTTAGCGCTTAGCCCATCAAAGCAAAAGATTCAGCGGTCATAGTTGCCTTATTAAATAACTTCCTATTACCGCGTGAGCCCATATTGGTTCCTTGTAGCTATTCTAGTGGGACATTTTGCGTCAATTTAGAATGTTATGCTATATCATAAATAACATTTCCTTACAAGTCGGATGGAGTACATCTCTAGTTAAGCGATGCAAGGAATGGAATTATGGTAGTATTCCCGGCAGTTCCCGCATAGTTAGATGAAATGCTACCCCACTGTACCAACAACAGACCATAGCCTTCACATCCAGCTCATTTTCAACATTGACATTGATTCCGAATTTTGATCTGTACGTCCAAAGAATCCTGATCAAGTTTAGATACTGTTACTCTAACCTGTTTCAGCGTCAACCTATCATCTCACAACGTTAGAGCTAATTCCTCGTTAGTATGGTATACCAACAGTTCATCTATCCAATTGCTCATCATCAATAGTGCAGTCCCACTACCTCATTTTCGCCTTCGCTGCTCCGATATCTCTTGCATTCCCCGTTACCACGTCCCAGTCCCAGGGCAACTTGAGAGGAAGGATTGTTTCGGCAAGACCCCCGGATACGTCTTCTGGCAGCGTTTGTGTTCTGAGGATGCTTGGAAGGATCTCATGAAAGAGATGTGTCCCAAGATGTACGGTGTTTGCTAGACATGTGCATTTTTCTTAACAGAAATATCTCACGTTGTATTTATATTTAAGTAATATCAGAAGAAATGTTATCGCGGTTATGTAGTCGTTGTATGTCTCACTAATACCAATTTCGTGCCTCTTAATCATTCGTTATTGTACGGAATTCTAGCGAGGAATAAGTATGCGAGGTTGGATTACTTTTTTTTTCTATTCGAGTAAGCGCAGAATGTGACTGGGATGCAGCACTACATACATCTAATCATACGAGGTTGGGATCTCCCATATTTTCTGGGTTATCTGATACCAGACAAAAGTGTTCCCAAGCTGAATATGTGAGCGCTCAAGCGCATACTGCTGGATAGACACAGCTGATACATTGTACCAACAATGGCCCATACCTCTGGAATGAAACCCATTCCTAGATGCAACTTTAGTCGTTTAACGACGCGTACCGGATACACTCTAGACTAAGGTAAATAGTCTATTATTATACTCTAGAATAGAGGTTCCAGTCGGTCCTATACGAGTGGCAGGCCGAGGGACCGTATCACCGTGTCTGTCTATGGGATAATAGTCAGCATCGGCGAATGCCCAACTCACACCTGTTAAAAAGAGAATGACTGTCTTAGAACTGGAACCAGCCTCCTTTGGATTGCACTCATGATTTTTGATCGATGCATGGATGTGGGGATGGAAAGATCCGTAAAATCCCACGCAGTAAGTTGTATCACAGACACGTCGACACGAAGACACTCATTGCTAAATACCAACTCAATTGCATCCGGATGGGAGAGCTTGTATGGATGAAAATGATGTTAAGCTCTATTTGGCGGGTCTCAGTGCCTCTACTATAGTATTCATGACTGACAAACCAGCGTGCCTCCATGCCTCTTCTAACTAATAACATAAACGGACGAGATCGGTGCATCTGGCAGGTTATCTTTGTTGCCATACTTGATCTGCCGCTGTGGATTGTTGGTTGTCGACATGAACGTTGTTGCTCACTATTAAACACGCAAATTTTAAACCCTAACACTTTTTGCATAGTTGACACCCATCCGCATATGGGGTGTGATTTTACGCCCCATGTGTGGACATTCCACAGATAGGGTGATTCGGCGTGTTGGGTGCAACAGGATAGTCCCGAAAATATGTTCTCCAGAACGACAGTATATATAAACACCAAACCTACGAAATTCTAACGACCCGATATGATTTACTTTCCGTAAGAATAAGCCTGCGGGCACCGGAGGCTAACAGATTGATTTAAAACTGCACAACAGCGGATTTCAGCCTCTTGGGTTTTCTGAATAAAATCGAAAACGGTGTGAAGATTTCCGAATAATTTACTGATCATATAATCTGACTGACCAAATTTGACGTCCACTAATCTACAAACAACCCAATCAGGAATTCGCCACAATTCCTCCAAAAATTCCCCATAATACTTCCATCTGTGCCAAATACACGTTTCTAACAAAACCCGCACGTCTTCGGGCAATTCTGCCGCATAATAGACATAAAGGCGACGTTCGAGCACAACGCAACAGCAGCTGCGCAGTCTTTGTTCTTATCCACACAAGCGCGTTCCTCCACCGGGACTGCAGTTGCAAGAAGTGCCGGGGCGACAATAGCAAAGATGATGTAGTGAATCTGCACTATTTATGGTGAGAAACGAGGAAGATAAAACATCGGTGTTGCTTACTGATGAGACAGCGTGGTAAGTCGCTACAGAAACAAATCGGATGAACAGTATCGAAAGGTACGAGAGATTTTGGATAGCTATAAGTTTGGCTTTGAGATGAATAGCTGTGTTCAATGTGGTGTGTTCTGATTTGAACTTTGTAACCTAGCGGAGATGTTGCACTTGTTTATATACCCCAATCTATCGTTGCGGTTGTTCAACAACCGGCTTACTTCTTTGCATTGCTTAGTCGGTGATGTACAGTCGCGCTAAGAAAGTGAGTGACTGCGAAATGTGGGATCAGCATTCGGCTTGGCCACTCGCTTTCTTAATGCGACTGTACTTTACGCAACCCCCAAGGCAAATTTTAGTGTACCCTTCCGGTCACTGAAGGATAGGCTATCAGCGATCAGGGGTGTTATATCTAACTATTCTTAGACGGGGTGTAAGGTACGAATGCCATTCGATTCTCAAATTTAGTTCAGTCCTTATACAAATGAGTCAGTCGAATTCTGTTTTATCCAATGTCATCCACTGTGAAAGGATTAGTTATTAGCACCCATGTAGGTACTTACCGTACGGTCACACGATATTTCAAACTACCTTAAAAACGGGTCTAGAATTGCATTCAGGTCCCGAAAATTACCGGAAGTCATCGGAAAATCTCGACTGCGCTCCATTTATAGATTCACCCCGTCCGCGAATAAGGCGCCGCATCCGCGCATGGGATGGCGCTTAGTATGATCCCTGAATTGGACCTCATCAACGGAATCTATGAACGGGGTGGCAACGGCTAGCGATTTCCTACCCCACAAAAATACAAAAAACTTTCACAACACAACACAACCACAACCACTAGGCGACTGTCTTTTTGTCAAGAGAGAGTATACCGGTATCTTCTGGATTTTGCTCGGAGCGAATACTGCTTATGTTATTGCTCCTTCCATATACCTAGACTACAGACAGGAGCTTCAAGTAGGGCAAGTTGAATACATTTTCGCTGGGCTATTTTTTTTCACACTACTTACCCAGATATGTAGTTGAACTTTAGGAAATGCATGATTATGGTGATGGTAGTGGTGGTGGCAACCAGATTCCGCCAATGAGTGCCTCATTCACACGCGGATCCGTCCAACCCGCGGATAGGGTATCCCATCCACGGACGGGCGGATCGGTGAATCCGTGAATGGGGCGTAACAGCGGAGCTATAACTATACCTTAGGGCTAAGTAGCACATTGTTCACTTGAGCGCTAAGCGCCTAACGTGTACTAATACACATATGCTAATCCTATGGTTTAGTTAATAAATGACATATGACTGCTTAGTCTGACATTGGTCGGCTAATAAGATCACAGGACTAAAAACTGCAACAAAAAGAGAAACCGGGCGTGAGGGGATTCAAGACAGGATAGTCTGACTGGCGACCCAGTATTATGAATAAACTACGTACCGGGTAAATATCTAGAGCTATGCATTCCAAACATTTCACCGTGCTACAACGACGCACAAAGTGACGTTACCGGTTCTCTCGGCACTGTTACCTTCACATCTAGAGTCATATTAAGCAGAGTACAGTCCATCATATAAGTGTCTGATATGTAGTTTGGGGTGACAATTAAATCCTGTGAGTTTCATCACTGGAATCATGATCAGTGTTCTTTGGGTCTCATCGCCGATAGTCAGTTTAGGAGCGGAAACAGTCTGTCTGCCCATTGGTAAGCTATATGTCAATCACCGGCAGTACTCAATTATCAGGACATAATTCGACTGACAGCAGGTTCTGGCTATGAAATTAATCATCATTGTCGGGAAATCCGTCCAACTCATTCGCGCTATAAACTAAGTGAACCTTACTGGTGGAAGTATGCTTCGATTGACAGCGCTGATCCAGTATCACAGAGCTCTCTGCTTACATTATTTTGCTGTGTATAACCGTAATCCTGGCTTTTGCAATTACGATTTCCTTTGCTAGCAAGCCTCATGGGATTAGGCACGTTAGCTTGTAATTTAGGTGAAAGAGTCTGAGAATACTTAAAAGCCTCGGTCATTTACCCAAAATCAATTATCCCATCATACAAAATCACGTAACTCATCTCTGGCACCCTTGTTGCATGTGTACTTGGATCGTGAGTCTCAGCACCGTCTGATGTCTTGTATGAAGATGGTGGCTGTATGAGGATATGCATCAGGACCAGGGTGATGCGTCTCATGTCAGATAGAGCATACGCGTACGCATATGGGAGATTGTACATATACGGGCCTCTGGCTCTCGAGATAGAGAAGCCAATCAAGAAGTCACCGAACCATCCAAAGTAACAACCCTTGTAAATAAAGGGTTATCTTGATGGCCCCGTGATGGTGGTGATACCTTAGTCCTACAGTGTGAAATTGGAACACGCTACATGGTAGGATTATGGTGTACATTACGCGCTCCGGTGGTGTAGCTTACACTCCATGGTATTTGGAACCACGCGATATCATAGTTTACATTCACTACACCAACTGTCGGGTACATCTTATGACAAAACTCACAACGGCTAAAAGGCAAACTACACTACAAAACAAAGCATGAGCTAAAAGATATACCACACCATAAAAGAGAAACACCAAAGTTAAAGATATAAAAACAGAGTCTAGCAATTTCGAGGTCGTGCGAAGCACTGAATGGGTGCAGCGAGGAAAAATGCAGCGCTCCCGAAGAGAGTATAAGAATATAAGATACATTAGCTGAACATGTTGTCCGTCTAAAACTAATCATGAATTATCCTCGTTTTCGGAAACATCCGCATCCGAATCCGAATTAAGGGTGTATTTCTCCGACAATACCTCGCCAGAGGAATATGTATCTGCTTCGGCGTTTATGATGGAACCAGCAAGGACAAGCTCAGTCATAATTGGCAGGACTTCTTCCTCCGCCAACGAACTGTTTCATCTTGATTTAGTGAGATATAGTCATATTCTGTTGATGTGAATGAGTGAGTTGACCCAAGTCGTTTGGGAGGAGGCGGTGAGAGCATGACCGGATAGTCAGATGAGATCTCGATCTCCGGCGGTGGCGATTGAAGCTGTGCCTTTGCGAACTCTGTTTCGTGTTTCCTTCGCTCGTTTGTAGTGAATACAATCAGGTCTGATATGGCCTGGGATCCCGCAATGGTAGCACGCTTTCTCGTCACTTCCTCCAGTATTGTCTCCTCCAGAGCTGTCATTTCCACCGGAATTGCCGTTTCCGCCAGAATTGCCATTTCCGCTCTGAGCGCGTTTCAGCTTGCCGCATGCTTCGGTGGTTTGATTGTCCATCTTGCAGTAGGTGCATCGGTACGTCTTTTGTCGTCCAAATCTCCCACTTCCACCCCGCCCACGCCCACGCCCACGCCCATGATAACCTCCGCGTTGAGAATAAAGGGCGGCACCAGTCGAAGCGTCCGCGATTTCGGTCACGAAGGCCGCCTTCTCTTCGTCCAATCGAATGGCATCCATGATGTGTTGTGAAGAGGGAGGCGGGGCTTGTCGCTTGAAGATGTTGATCGTTGTGGCAAATTCCTTCGGTATGTGTGTAAAGAGATGAGTGACAAAGCTGTCTTCAGAGATCTCTTCGGCAGAGCCACTCAGCTGATTGCGGTAGTCGATTAGGCGAGTGAAGTAGGTATTCATCTTCTCGTCTTTTGCTGGGTGGCAGGCATGGAATTTGCGTAGGATCTGCGTTCTACCGAGTTTGGAGAGCGTGTTATCGAATCGATCGTGGAGGATATCCCACATCTCTGCAGGATCGACGGTGTGTTTGATATGTGGGAGGATCTGGTCGGAGCATCCCATGTAGATGATGGATTGGGCGTTGTTTCGTCGTTTTCGCCAGTTTCGCAGTTCGGTACGGCCCTCCCGGGTATTGCCTTCTGGCTCAGGCTCTTCTCTAGTCATGATCTCGTAAGCATCTGCTCCCATGATTACTCGCCGCACTTTCTCTTTCCACATGGGGTAGTTGTTCTCGGTCAACTTAGGGATGTTGCCGTAATCGGTCTTGAAGGTCTCGGTAGGCATTGTGCGGGAGGGTGGTGTTTTCGAGGTTTCGGAGGTCTTGGTAAGGGTGGGAGGACGGTGTTTTCGAGGTTTCGGAGGTCTTTGTAATCGACGAGGTTTTTGGAAGGTCGTGGAAATGAGAGAAAGAAAAAAATAGGTGATTTTAGTCAGTAGCGACCGCCGGGCTCATAACCTGCTGATGTGAATGAGTGAGTTGATTGTAGGTACAAGAGAGACGGACAAAGGTGCGTCTTAAGTATGAAGAGCATGAGGGCGAGCATCGTGTGAAGTCTAAAATGGACAGTCATGGTGTGAAGTCTAATGAGACAGTCACGACCATGCACTGAACCTTAGGGCTTCCTGCAACATATTCAACGGCCAACTTCCTTCATCAACGTCCATAATTGGCGGCAAACTATTCATTTCTTGTTAGGCTGTTGTTGAGCAACAAAGGTGCAATTGTACCTACGTCTATAGACCTAACAGCAACTCGAGAACCTCGCTAAGTCGCGCTTCCCTTCTTCTAGTTAAAGACTTGCCTCAAATATCAAACCAAGTTGTTCTTTGTCGACATCCACTTTTACCGCGATGCTCTGCCTTACTTTTGGCAAAAGACTCGGCATTCAACTTCAGATTGTCTATGACAGAAAGTCGTTGGACGTGGCAAACCAGTAATCCGGGAAATAGCACCTTGTCCTCGAAGGGATTCAGCCCATTAATCATGACTCGCCAAGTCAGCAAGTCGAAGGTGTACATATCGGATTTTATTAACAGATTGCGAGGATTCGCGGTATCCCATTCGGGCGCATTCCATATTCCATGGCCGGGAGGCAAAGGATAGGGACGTCATAGCTCTAGTATCTAGCAGTGCACCACTAAAACCTGAAAGTTTGGCTATCATCGGGCGCTCGTCGTTACTGGAGAACACTAGTACATTCGGGAACTTCAGATCTTCGTGGACAACATTGCAGTCATGTAACGCCTGAAGACCATTTCTAACATCGCAGCAAATGGCGTTCTTCGGCGAGAATGACGGGGACGTATGGTAATCGAAATAATCGTCCAATGTGCCGCGATTGGCGTACTCCACGGTTAGAACTGGCCATTTGCGTGATCGATGGGACGCGTCTCCTTCCCATCCCACACAAAAACAGATCAATGATGTTCTGATGCAGTTGAAGAGTATTGAAAATACGGGAGTATCTACATTTCTCTTACTAATATTTGTACCTTTCTTTTTATTCTCCCTAAATATGGAAGGTCATTGCGGATAAGAATAATGTGGTGTGTTAATACTTTTGTTATCTGTTATCTTTAGGTGTCTAGAAAGTTCCGGTTAGAACTTGTCTAGAATCTTCTTTTTAGTTCTGTTTGGAAGGGATTTATCAGCGCTTATCTTTTAGACCGCGCCTAGATTGTTC
>Ga0307512_10004385_pt1 | contig 15516 bp, 14 predicted proteins | sample 14_EM_MG_FD_200267 | JGI IMG/M metagenome (GOLD analysis project Ga0307512, IMG submission 200267) | Populus trichocarpa ectomycorrhiza microbial communities from riparian zone in the Pacific Northwest, United States - 14_EM | ecosystem: Host-associated > Plants > Roots > Unclassified | place... | reverse complement strand
GTCCTTAGACCACAAAAAGAAATGTAATCATGTGTTTTAGGACCAAGCAATGTGTTAAGATTGTACAGAATTGAAGTCTTCTTCCGGGAGATGGTCCGATACTGCCAATGCATGATGGCTCTAACAGTTGCTGCACCACCATCATCCACACCTCCCTGGCAATGAATTATCCAGCTCATGACAAAGGCCAAGTATTCAATGCTTAAAATTAGAATTTAAAAGCATTACCAAGAGTTTTACCTGGAAACCTGGTGAGAGTGGTATGACAATGATGACTCGAAAGCACTTATTTTCTTTGTAAGCTTGAATAACACGTTTGTATATTGCATCCAAAACACGATTCTGGATAATCTCATCTCCACAAAGTCCTGATATGAAAAACTGATTCTGCAAATCAAGCAATCAACAGAAATAGCAATATAAAGCCTCTGCAATATAAGTATCAAGAAATTTATACAAGACCAGAAAGAAAAATAATGGTCAATCTTAAAGTTTAGGTACCTCTATGTAGATAAAATGTTCGGCTTTTTCAATGAGAGAACAGTAAGCCTTATGGATGCTTTCTTCATGCTGACTGGCTCCTGTTGACCACTGACTGACACTTCTGATAACCTGCAGATGACATATTTGCTCACACTTAGAGGAAATAAATAAAATTTTACAGTTAAGATATGAGAAGGCAGTCACAAATGTAGATCTTGATAAAAGAACAAGATCATGTAATATGTTATGAGAAAATATGATGAACTTCAAAGGGTGTAATCTAACCTGACAACGACATGAGACACGTGGTCCTACTTGTCCACATTCGCTGGCAGAAACATCAGGGACATCTTTTTCAGATGTTTCTGATGACCGATCTGAAATCTGCATTATGCTTTCAAGATCCACAAAATCATGTTCATCAACAGGATTTTTCACTGGTGTGTCTTGAGCCAAATTTCCATCCTTGGATTTCTGCAAAGTGAATGAAAAACTATCGCAGTGCCAAGCTGATTGATCAAGACGATCGTTATTCATGTTTTTGGCAGTTAACTCGTGATTAACACCATTAACAACTGTTGCATCAGCTTCCTGAGGTAAAAGCAAAGGGATATCTCGGATTGGAGATACTGAGGAAAAGTAATCTATTCTGCTGGTGTCTTTCTGGTTTCCTTCTCCATTCTTGCTTTCAATATCTATACTTCTTCCCATGTAATGAGGAAGGACCATGTGGTGGCGAGGCATCAGTAGTGGAATTGTTTGCTCATTTGGTGCTTTGCTTCTCTAAGAAAAGATCAAACATATAAGAAACTAAACTTTCTGAGTGTCAGTGTAGAATGATGACACAAGAGGTAGGAATCATGAAGTTAACCTTAGCGTGGTTCCAGCGTTGAACAAAGTGCCTAGCAATGTCACGGCAAGGCGGTCCCCAGAGAGAACAATGGACATCATGCCATGGCATTCGAGGATATTTTCTACGGTCCAGTTCATCCTTCATTACGTCTTCCCAAGAATTTGGTTCTGATTCTCTAGCCAAGCAATGTTGTGGAAATATTAGAACAAAATGTTTTAAACAAGCCTCCACACTACCATATCTATTACATATGACGATGCTAATCTGTCCCTAATTCTCCCTCAGTCATCACATATGAGCTAGTAAAATATTGCATGATTCAAGAAACATCATAGCACCGAAAATGTAGCTGAACCATAACTGTCATTTCAATTTAATTTTCTGAAGAAAGGAAAAATACCTTGGATTATAATAGTCCTTTCCAGGCCATATGTCAGCAGAACAATCACCTACTCTATGTTCAATAGTGTCATAACGGCCAAAGCATAAATCTAATCCTCCAATAAAGCAAATCTGGTAGTCGATGATCACTAGTTTTTCATGGTGTGACCTGCATGTGACATGATTGATCAATGAGCATACGCAAGCAATCAAATTAAACGATGTACTTCACATGAATATCGACATGAGATTTTCTAATTCTTCCATTTTCTCTTGATAACTCTAATCCAAACACAAAATAAATTAAATTTCATACAGAACTTTATCCGCAAATCACATACCATGAGTAGACACCAGTTGAGAAATGATCAGGATGGCGCAGAACCCTCAAATTCTCATGAATGTTAAGAAGCCTTTTCTTGCTGTACATACTGTTGATTTTCAAAGCAATAGAAACCTCCTTGTAGAGAAGGATATAGATCTGCAGGGTCATTCAACTTCAAAGTTAAAACGAACACTGTTTCATTGCAGAATGTTAAAGGTAATAATCAGAGCATAATAATTCTGAAGTTTGATGATAATTATTTTCTTACGCACCTGAACCCCTTCCTTAGCTTTAGCTTCTAGCAAGGAATCAAGCCGGGAGCTAGCATGATCTTGGAAAGGCCTTCTTAGATACAGCTCAGGGCAAAGCCACCAGCCTGTGATAAATATCTGCATATAAATTTTGATCAACAAACTCATGCCAAATGTTGAACTTAATATGTCAAATGCACAGAAAGAAATGAACCTCTGATCTTGCATTCTCTATTGCAGAAGCAATTGCTTCAAAAGCTGCATGCCCATCCACAAACCACTGAGCTTGACTCCCATCTTCAGCTAAACCCCTTGGAGGAGCATAGGAACCATAGCGGTGAGAATGACACCACCCCTCACTTGTCCTCAAACCAGCATCTTCGATTGCAGCAATCCATTCTTTAACTTTACTACCACTTTTGCTTCTCAGGTTTATGCTCCGATTTCCGGCAGAAACCTTTCATGTTCCACAATTTGTTGGTAAATGTAACAACAATTGGAAGCAAAGGGCTCAGACCATAAACCTTACATTAGTATCACATAGTTGCTTGGACAAAATTTTAAAGATAAAACTGCTTACCTTAAATGCATAATACAAAGGATTGCGTTCCTTTATCTGGCTTGCTAAATATACTTGGTTTCCTCCTTTGTCATTTGAGTTTGGCAGAACATCAAAAACAAGAATATCTATGATTTTTGCGTTGAAAGGATCTTCCAAAAGGGCCAAAAACCCAGGTTTCAAAACAGCCCACACCTTCTGCCAGTTGTTGTCACAGAAACCGAACCATTGGCAGGGAAAACATGTTGTATCACTATCATCCTTGGAGATTTTTGAAAGATTCTTTGCCATAATGTAACCTTCTTTCAGCTTTGGACCATATTCCCTCGAGAAGGACAACTTAGAGACCTCCAAAAATTTGCAGACCTACGTCAAAAAGGATGGCATGAATAGATGAACAAGAAAGCATTGACAAGTAGAAGAAAAGTATCTCGACTTAAGGATCAAAGGGATGCAGTTTATTTCTCCGATTCCAACTTAATTAGAATCCAGTCTATTCATGTATAGCAATGAAGGAAAAACCATGTGGATTCAAATTGTCTTACCACTGGCGAATTTACGATATCCAAGTTTCCTAGGAAATGATTCAAATAATTCTGCATTGCCACCTTTGCTCTGTCTGAAATACCCTGCTGCCCTCCTAGTGCCGGACGAAGAAATGACAAAGCAGCAATGGATGGGACATCTCTGCATTATAAAACCACGTCAACTACAATGTACGCTAGATGCAGTTGCATGTAATGCTACCAATTGAACAAAGTTATCACCTGTTTCTAACACTTTCTTCTTGATGATGAACTGGAACAGCACCGTCATCCGGTTCATCAGCATCTTGCATGACTGGTGCGTGATCTACTATTCCTAAACTGTGGAGCCATTCTTTAACCTTTCAAAGAAAAAATATATAAAGATGAAATCGAAAATGCATTAAACAAGATAATTAAACAGTGCAAAAAACAGAACAAGCCTAAAGGTGATAGAAATGCCATCTATTGGAAAAGAAAATGGCTTATTGCATTCTACCAAACCTGCTCTTGTTTTTCATGAAGTTCCTCGATAAGTGCACGCTTCTTCAAAGCAAAATGTAAGTAGAGAACTTGTGATGCTTTCTTCAGTAACTGCCACTTGAACTGTTAACAAAAACATTATCGTCAGCCTCATTTTATGCGGATTCATTCAATTGATTTTGAGAGAATCCAAGCACCACAATAAATTTAGCATTCCTTGAACAACCTCAGCCTTGATTATGAGATATAAAATTCTAGTGAATCCCTTAGTCCTGGTCTGGATAACCAATTGATCATTAATCTAGTGCTGTTCTAGACCACATTTTGTCCTCCCTTTTCCATTGAAAAAGACCTGTCATCCTCCTGCACCACTCAAACCAACCACCTCGTTCCTTCTCATCAAATTCCACACAACCAGCTATTATTTTAGCAAGAAAAACAGCTCTGGAAATTTGATTGTCTTCTATATTGCATGGTCATGTCAGTGGCATATATATATATTCACCAACCACAATTTAAAAACAAGAAGACTGCCTTGCAAAAGAGAGAAAGGGAGAAGGGGGGAGAGAGAGAGAGAGAGAGTTGCATGCCTGTTTGTATTGTAATTCAATGGTGTAAGACAGAAGCATGGGGCTAAAATCTCCAGCAGTATCAGGTCTTGAGACAGAAACAATGGTTGCTTTTGGCAATTCATCAAAAATCCAACCTGGTTCAGGGAATTGCCTGAATGAATAAGATGGATGCAAATTTGCATGGACATTATCAGAATGCATAGTCCCTGCCGCTAACAGTGGCTCTGTTGTTGTTGTTGCCATCCCTCACCTGTTCTTCTTCTCACCCCAAGACCCTCCGCTTCCTTCCTTTTCCAGTCACCCTCAAATTTTGCAGAAAGACAAATATAGAGAGAGAAGGGTTTTTGTTGTTTGTGTTAATGTAAAAGAACATGAATTGTTTAAAGAAGAGGGATGTTGTTTTCTTGGTTTTTATATGTGTTTTAGGGGTACCTGTTTTTTAAGGTTCTGTATACCGGGAAAGCTAAGGCAGGTAGGATTTTTTGATCTGGTTACTCATGCGGAATAGAGCTTTTGCCAAACTTCTTGTTCGATGGTGCCATGTGTTGGTTATGATTTAAGGCTGCTAGGGTCTTGTGTTTGTGGCAGTTTTAGAGGTTGGTTGTGTGGAGATTGTGTGAACTCTATCGTCACGAGATGTTTTTGACTGCAGCAAGTGATGATTTTGATGTCTTGGAGGGTAAAATAATTTTTAGGTTTCTCCAAATTAAGGGCTAGAATGCCTGGATTAGCCCTGAATTTTCTTGGTGTTATCAAGCTTGAACCTTCCATTCATCAATGATTATGGCTTTTTTCTCATGAATGAGGTGAGGGACAGAGGGTAGTTTGGTAAAGGAGACCATGATGGATTCCTACCTGGACAAGTTAAAAGACATTCATGTTGCAAATGGCATATCCCATGGCAGAATCCCTCTTGGAATATCCAACCTTTTGTGCTTACAACTCAAAAGAATATGCTAACAGATGGACCTTATCATTAGTTCATTTACTACGATTCAAGAAAACCCACATGGACTGGATTAAATAAGTCTAAATATAGCATTAATAGCATCTAGCATGAACTTGAATCTTGATTCTTTATTCCATTCAAAAAGGGTAATGCTTTTTTTTAGATTATCTGGCAATGATTGCGACAGCAGCAGCTATATGGTAATCTGCTGGTTTTTTTGTGGTTCAGGCAGGTTCATGATGGAAGGTATAATTCTCAAGATTATGCTTTAATCTAAATAAAGAAATTTAAGAACAGGAAGCAACATGTGGCTAACATTTTGTCCAATGGAATTGCTCGAAAGGAAAGATATGTTGTGTAGGTTGCTTTTTTGTTCAAAACCCTCCAGCTTTTAAAACTTGCAAGTTTCAACTTTTGACTTGGCTACGCTAATATGCTTCCAGGTTTCAATTATGAGGATATAATGGGAGGAAATATTTCCTGTTGACTTTTTTAATTCTAATATAAATGTCTTATTTTTAATAAATCGAGAAGAAGTGTATTTAATTTTAATACATGTAATTGCTTTTAGTTAGTGTTTCTAGACATAAAAAATAGATACAAAACAGAAAAAAGTTAGAGAAACAGAAATAAAAATGTAAAATAAATTAATTTTTAAGATGATTTTTAAATAAATTTTTTATGCTTTCAAAAAAAAAGAAAAAAGTCTTATTTATCTTGACTGTCTCCTCCGTTGATATCCATTGCAAGTAACTCTTTTCACGAGTCCTCTTGCATCCCTCACATAAAAAAAAATACCTCAGGATCAAACATTTATGTGTTTTTTTTAGTTTTATTTTCCCAACTGAGGGCACAAATCATAGCCCTAGTCTTTTTGTTCTACTTTTGCAACAATAATAAAGCTATAACCTCATTTAAACCAGACTCAGAACAGAAATCTACAGCCTTTTCACTTCCAACATTCAGTTTTCCAAATCGGTGACACCTCTCTTTCTGACCATGAAACTACTCTGCAATTTAAAAGTACGAGTGATGGTGAATTTTTACGAAAAGGGGGTTGCTACAATGCCTATCTTCACAATGCCGATGCCCATCTGAACCACTAGATGTGAATGCATTGGCAAATCCTGTGGTCTAGATAGGTATTGGCATTGTGACAGAAAAAAACATAGGCATCCAGACTTGTCCTGTGTAAAGAAATGTAAATCGTTAATTCTGCAGGGTTCAGCAACTTGGCAGGATTCCAAGTATAAACTATACTACAAGAAACTAATATGAATGGTCTCAATATTATATGTGCAATCCTGTGTTTATTGATCTTCTTGTTGCTACAAAATCAAACTAAACATTTTTCAGTCACTGCTCCAGTTTCGACATAAACAGTGAACCTTGGCAAGAGACGCCATATAGTCATCAGACCTGGAATGAGAAATGCATACATGATTTAAGCTGCTATACTTTTGAGGTGCTAGTAAATGTAGATGGATTTAGAATTCATACCTTTGTCCATAAGGAGACCTACATGCAGCAATTATTTGAACTTTGGCTGCCTCTGGTTCTTTCTGTATAGGTGAAAGTGAACATTAGCTGCACATATCCATGTAATGACGAAGCTTTCTCACACCAGCAAGTAACACACTTTTATAGTATAAAATCATCAATTACATGAGCCACTAATCATGTTTCAAGATTTGGTATTAAATCCCAAGAGGCTCAATTAAAGTCCAAATGCAGAAAGAGTTTTAAACAAAAATCAGATAATGATGATTTAAGTCTTGCTGTCTTATAGGATCGAAGCAATGATCTTACAGAAAAAATTGATGAATTAAGTCCCATTTAAACTGCTCTAAAGAGACAGAAAAAAAGGGTTGCTTCAAAAAATCATGAGAAATAAGCTAGATTTTTCATCTGTTTTCGACATCCAGAAGCTCATATTGAGAGAAACCACTACTGTCAAATGCGGGTTTCTTTGTTTTTTGAGCTCCGTTTCTTCCAACGCGAGACTTGACTAATCAGTCCTGAAATTAAGATCAGCACAAGGTTTCTGTTCATAGTTTCCAAGTAAAAATAGAATGGTGATGTGTCCGGCACTGGAAGTTCTCATTTTATACCTTCTGTAATTGAAACTATGGCAGCAATATTTCTAGAATCACAGGCACCCTTTTAGCTGCCTAATGTTTTCAATTCATAATAAAACTGAAATAATTTCCGCAGGCTTCAAAAACCAGATAAAAAGGACGCTATATTTACATGTTGAGGACAAACCTGAGCTTCATGATATAGACCGGCATATAAAGATGCATAAAAATACTCATTCCCCTGTCCATTTGAAAACGCAGTGGCAAACTGCAAACAAAATTCCAATGCTTTAGTCAAATGCAATAGTCCAAACAAATGCAAGCAGGCCCATATGCAGAAAATAGAAAAAAAATAACCGATAAGGAATCTCTTAATATAAATATTCATCAAGAGTTTTCAGCACTATCACTCTAGGAAGTTGATACTCTTATAGATCCTAGAAGATAAATGTTTGAAAAAAAAAAAAGATGAAGAAAATCAATCCCATCTAGGAACTGAGCACAGTAGTGATAGTGACTGTCCATAGACAGCCATAAGTAATCTGTAGACTTTGAATAGTCAATTTATAGAGTGGAATCGAAAGCTCTTCAAAATAACATGCAGCTACTCATGGTCCAGATAAATTGACTCCATTCAAGAACCATTGATGGAGGTGATTTGTTGAAGTTCAGCCTTTTCCTTGTTCTTGAAGATTTTGTTTCATTACATAAAACTTCAGTTGACAATCCACCAGCTTAGTTTAGACCTTTCAATTGAGGATGGTAAAGAAATGATTGAGGTTGTATACGTTAAAAAAGGATTCTTAAACATGGGATATCTTAGAACAGATCCTTGAACATGTTCTAATGGATATGGATTCTTAAGCATTATACAGATATAATGAATGCTTCATTAATAAATATCGAATAAAATTAGATATTAGAACACCGAATAGTATCACAAAAACGTATTAACCCGGAAGAAGGATTAAGATGAATGGCCGACCTTACAAACTTCAAAAATAGTTCAAAAAAGAAGCATTGGGGTTGGATAAACAGTCCACACCTTTTCTGGGTCACCACCATCTTTAAACATGTTATAAGCTTCCCGCATAACGGGTCTTGGATCCCTACCGACCTGCATTCAGCTAGTAAGCTGCTTCACTTGAAAACATGTGAATAGATGCCCTTGGTATAAGTTAACCAAATTACCAAGCGCTATTACCTCCACTCTTGGTTATAAACCAAAACCTATACATGCATCATAATATAAATTACATTGCTGTGACGACTCCATGAACAACTGGTCAGAACTCAGCATGCATATATGCTGCTTCTCATGTATCAGAAAGCTTCCAATGGAAGATGGTAAAGTGAGGCACCATTTTTATGCATATTACATTTATTAGAAAGCTTCCTTTCAGCAAAGCTTTGATTACCATATTACTTATCCTCATAATTTGGTGATTTTCTCCAGTAAACACTCTCGAGTAACTTACCTCAAGAAATCGCTTCCTTGCTTCATCAACTCCATACAATTGAGCTTCACACAGAAAGCACCATATTGACTCCTCCGTGTCATTTGGATTCTGTGCAACATCTATTCGAAACTGCTGTGCCCCTTCTTCAAACCTATTGATATGGTCACTACATTTCAATCCCTTCAAATTCATCTCAAATACTCAAAGAAAGAAGCAGTTTATTCTCCTAATAGTGTCCGTGGAAACCGGTGAAAATTTGCGAAGGGAAATTATGAGGCCAATTAATTGAATTAGGCTTTCCCATAAGGCAATTTTCCAAATTGATATTGAAAATGAGAATTCCTTCTATTTTCCAATTTTTTTCCCGGGAACCAAACAAGAAATAAAGGAAAAACAATCATTAAGGAATTAGTACCTATCAACATAGTAAAGTGATAGCCCCCTCTGCCAAAGATCTAAATCACAGCCACCACATAACTTCATCATTATACGCATTATATCAACATTCTCAACAACCCTCAGAAAACAAACAATCAAAATACCTAGAAACTTACATGCTTTTTGACGAGTATCCAACTCAATTGCCTTGTCAAACTCCACTAAAGATCCCAAAACATCACCCTTCACAACAACGACAAAACATTTTAGAATGGAATAAACAAAACCATAACGATAAAGTACTCAAAATTAACCTGTCTAAAGAGTAGCATTCCACGTCTAATAGCCATAACAGCTTCACGGGGATTGTTGTTGCCTCCTGTTAAGGCATCCCAAATTCCAGAAACTGAAGGGAGAAACAGTCTTCTGGTGAAAGTTGGTAGTGGGTTTTGAAGGTTGTGAATTCTTGAAGGAATGTTAGTGCTGAAGAAGTGTGAGTTGGTGTGAGTTTTGGGTGAAAATGGAAGTGTAGTAGTTAAAGAGTGCTTATGTTTGGAGGATGAAGAGGGTGTGGGAAATATGTGATTGAAGTTATGGGTTAAAGCCATTGAAGTAACAGTTGAAATGTGTACACCAATTTGACTGTTGGAAGTTGTGAATGTTAACGAGGTTGTTTGGGTTCCTGTCTTCTTGGGTTTTGGACAAACTGTGGGAAGTTGCTGAGAGAGAGATAAGGAGCCAAAAGGTAACCGAACGTAAGGCTTAAACTTGACTTGAGAGATTTAATCCTTGAATGGTAATTACAGTTGGTTTTTAATCATTTGATGAAAAGACCGTTTCTTTGGACAAATAAACGATGGACAACGCTAAGGACAGAGCCATCCTAGCAAATCACGTTATGGTCTATCTGATTCTGTTTATTTTAATATTTTAAAAATATTTAAAAAAAATTTAAATTTTTTTTATTTTTTTTCTTTATTTTAAATTAATTTTTTTAATATTTTTAAATCATTTTGATTTGTTAATATTAAAAATAATTTTTAAAAAATAAAAAAAATTATTTTAATATTTTTGCAAATAAAAAACTACACAAGTATAAACAGGTTAAATTATTTGTACGGGTGGATCCAATGCAAACAGCCATGAGGCCCATGACTGTTCTTGAAAAAATCCGTACGTGTATATGCTGAAGATGACATCCTGTGAGCCCGAGCTCAAGGAGCCAATCATCCTTGAATTAACTCTCCTGTCAATAAACTGCAACTCAATTGGCATGTTGTCATATATCCCCACTCACTGCAAGGACAAGATTCAGGTTCGAGTTTCCTTGTAATTACAAAAAGAAAATCCAAGAACAGACTCTCCTGACAACGTTAGAACTAACTTTTTCAAAACACCAATGAATGACATGAAAAAAAAAGTGAAACCTAAGAATAAATGGCGGTCTCCAGTTTATATGATCGTCTTGGTTCAAAATACATGCCTCGAAGTGGGCTCATTTAACTGGTTGGGTGATACAGAAAACAAAGTAAAATGTCAAGCATACATGTTAACCTTTAAAGTTCCATATTTCCAACCAATTTGTGACGCTTCCTTGTTATATACAAGATAAGGGGAAAAGCATCCAGCGATGAAGTGTATGATGATGACAAACTGGTTCCATTGAAGATCCGAGAGTTATAAGGAATAACAAGAGAATGGAGTTGGCACGTCTGGAAGAGAACTTCAGATGTTGAAAATTGAATGGTTTTGCCATAACTATTTCTGGAAGAAAATCCTGTTTACAACATCAACGGGTAGAGCATGAGCTGGATCTATGGCTTTCAATCCTGGATATTCAAGAAGCGAAAGCCCTGCATCACAATAAACAGGAAAACAACACAGTGAAAACATGACATCTGCAGCATGGATAAAAAATTAAACCAGGGATATGGCATAAAAGTAAAGTGAAACAATTGACCACAGTGCTTTACTATGCTATGCCAAATGTGAAATGTGAGATGGCCGACAACACCATTTGCTATTCTACACTGGATGAGCATGCCATTCTTTTACTGAATATCAACAATCAGGTAGGAGCTTAGTAGGAGACCATATTATCCTAATCTAAAGGGAAAGAAAAAGGTGGTTTCTAATGGCAATTCAAAGGCTATCTAGTTATTCAGCCTCAAAGTTCTAGATAAAATATGCAGTCTGAAGCTTTTCACCCCTCTTGCAAAAGGTCTTACTAGATGAAGAAGATGACAACAAAGCTAAAGCTTTAATCCGAAACTAATTGGGGCCAGCTATATGGATCCTCTTGCTAAGATGAAGAAAAGACAAAATACATAACCAGAAGAGATGTCCAAGATGCTGACTTCAGGAATTTAAGATAGCGTGAGTAGCCCTGGTGGCTTTTAAGAAATGTTTGCAATGAAAAGGGAGGGAATAAAAAGCCATTAAACTACCAGCTACTCCAAAATATGTATGGTATACATCAACAGCATCTTCTGGTCTATCTGAAATTCCTCCATTTTCTGTATCCTGTAAATTTCAACAAACAAATAGTAGCAAAAGTCATCTTCATTAGAACATTAACATCTTATGGTTCTCTTGATTATTCTGGAATCATAACCATAGTCCATTCAGTTCAAAACTGACCTGACAGTTTAAAATGAACTTAACTAGCTTGTCCTTGTTAATCCAATGAACTCTGTCAATCATAATCAGGCTAGAAAGAACCCACCATGAATAGCAAACCTGAAGAGATTAAATAGTCATAATCAGAAGAATATATAAGAATCTTGGTGGAAAGGTACTTGTATTTGGAAGAAATACCCACATCAGGAAGTTTCTCGGGGCGACCATTTAGACCTCCAGATTTGACTTGGCGTTCACATAGCCACCAACCAAGGAGGTCCTTGTCAACATGATGCAGAGACCCCGTGATAGCAAGAGCACCCACACAACAGAAAACTACAGTCACAACGAAGAGAAAAAATTTAACATACTTCAAATTAAATTATATCCAGACATGCAACATCATAAATCCATGGTGATCAAGCTACAATTTCCAGTCTTCAAGAACATAACTTCATCGAATGATTCAGAAAATTTTTAATTGCAGTTAACATGAAGTTTCATGCGGCGGTCTACACAAACTTAGTTGCTCCAAATACCACTCACTTAAAATTACTCATGCTGTCATTCTCTTCCACTAGCTCCCACCTAGATGGAGTTTCAACATAACTTGAGAAATCAATGAACTATTTGCTAATCTCACCTCATTTTAATTAAAGCTTATGACAGCCTCACCTTCCATTGCTAAATTAGAAAATTTGATTGAGTACAAATATCAAAACGTTGGTGATCAACTTCTTTTACCAAATAAATGATCAAAACGATGCAGGTTCACATGGTGGATCTTGGATGCAGTTTTAATCGTCACCCAAGACTACGAAACTGAAGGGTGAAAATTCTGCTATGTTTCAGAATAAAATTCCAAGTGTGATGTGGAACATACTCTGGCCAGCATGAGACTCTCCACCAGGAGTGCATCCAAATCCACCATCCACATTTTTGCAACTTGCGATGTAATTAACTGCCTTCTCCGCGTTTATTTTATCCAGACGATGCAAAATAGACAGACAACATATTGCAAGATATGAAAACCTGGAAAAAAAAGAAGAGGAAAAGAACTGGCCTGTGAGATAATGTTTACAAGTATAACTACTCATTCCAAAAAGCATGAGAAGCTGATTAGCCCAGATAGAAGGGACTGGTAGAAAGAATACCGGGAGTCTACTTCTCCCCACTCGTCCCCAGAAAACGATCCATCTTCATTTTGCAGCCCACTAATATCTGGCATAAAGTTGAGCAAACCAAGAAATGGATGGCCTGTGATATGTTGAATTGGTATGCTTAATATCTCAATTCTGTTAGCCTCATATTTTTTTAAGTCGTCGACCCAAAAATGAATGTTCATTCAATCAAGAAAAGCGAGGACAACATTAAATTTCAAACAATTGGTACTTTAGTGAACTAAACAGCTAATTATGTAAACAACACAACGCAGTTGCCATATTATAATGTACTTACTCTTTATGTGAACTAAATGGCAGCGAATGATGAGTTCCTAATAAACAAAATCTCAAATAAAGGACGAACAATCTCAAAGCTCACTAAAGAAAACCAAATAAGGATACAATTTGCAACTTTATCAGCATCCAGAACATTTAGCTTATCAAAAAGGGCCAAAACTTGTACAGCACTAAGGGTATACAGCATATGGGGGTCATGCCCAATATTACCAGCAAATCCACCTGCATAACAAAAAGCAACACCACCCATCTTACTGTAAGGATCCAATCTTTTTACTTGTTTATCTTTCAAGTTGCATGACACATATGTAAGAGTAGATAAATGAGATTGGTAATTAATGAAAGCAAACAAAGTCAAGTTCTTGACAAACCAGACTCATGCTGGCACTTCATGATCCATTCAATAACTTCATTTGAATCCAAAGCATCAAGCTTTCCTAAAAGATCCAAAGTAGCCAATCCCCAATACGCTCCATTCATTCTTAAATGCTCCAACACCACCGATTCGAAACTATCCTTTCTCTACGCCCACAATGGAACATAACCAAAAGATTCAAACTTTAGTAACTTTATTACACACAAAAATAAAAAAAGACAACTACTTATAGTAAAAACAAACCTTTTCAACTGATAAAATGTACTTAACATGTTTATCAACCACCAACTCTCCCATCTGTCATGATCATACAATTGGTCAAGTTGAGGTCTTTACAAGTGCAGAAACTAAGAAAAATTAAATTTTGGCAACAACCCACAAGTTTATTCTGCAGAAATAAACAGATGAAAAGTGATGTAAGCGAGAAAAGGAGAGTTACCAGCGGAAATCTTGGTGGTGAATCAGAGGGAGGGAGATGGGGACCGGGGAGGGCGAGAGATCAGAGAAGCTAAGCTGGAATCTTTTATGGCCTGTTCTTTTTTATGTTTTTTGGGCTGATGGAGGCCCATTTAATGTGTGAAGATTTTTTTATGTGGGTTTGTTTGCGGCAATTACTTTGGGCAAGATAAGTAAAGATTGGCCCATTCAACGGGCCCATTACACCGTAGGAAAACAACATCATGAAAATAGAGAAAAGGAAAAAGTTTATTAGATTAATTGCACATTATTTCTTCTTTCTATTATTGATATTTTTAATGTGATATTTTATTTTATTTTATTTATTTATATCCTTTCCTCTAGATTTTTTTTATTAATGCGATCTCTCCTATATGATTTTATCAATTTTTTCATTAAATGTAAATACGTGTCAATAACATAGAATTTTAGACTTAAAACTTTTGAAAAAACATTAGAAAGAATGAGAAAGATCAGGAAAATATAGAAATAAATTTTTTTAAAATTAATAAGAAATTTGGAGAGCGAAAATATTAGATTGAAAAATGGAAAATTGGAATTGAAAAATGGGAAATTACTAAGAAAGTAGGATTTATTTTTTATTTTTAAATGCTTTGTGCATGCATTTTATTTTTAAATATGCTGGAATAAATTAGAATCTATATTCTTTTTTTGGGTAAGGGAGGATGAATTAAAAGTATAGGTAGATTAAATATACCATGTTGCTCGTAGATTAAGTTAGTGAATATGATACAAATGGGAAGAAAATTAAATACCCAAAGACCGAGAGGTTATTAAACATTATACGACAGAAACCACTTGCTTGCAATGAAGACTAGTCTGGTCCATGTTTTGTCAACAATGAAAATCAAATCATTCATGTCAAAATTAGAGGATATAAAAATTATTTAAGTTTATCTTCCTGTTCCCCGATTTTGAAATTGAAACTTCACAGGATAAAAAAATAAAAATAAAAAGTCTCAAAATATTATCCAGGCTGACGAAGCAAAATTAATTTCATTACGATAATGTCTGGGGAGTTTGCTTCAAATGGAATTTGTCAAAAAATTGCTTGAACTTTTTTTATATTTTTGAGTCATTTTAATATGTTAATATTAAAAATAAATTTTTAAAATTAACAATATTTTTTGACATATTTTTTTTAAAAAACAAACATCTACAAAATTAACACAGAATTTACAAGGAAAGTGCAGTTGGGGAAACGAAGAATAGAAAAGAACTCGTGGTAAGCAATGGCTGGCTGGTTTCTAAACACTTGTTAACAGCCCCCAGAACATGATCTCGAGAG
>Ga0307512_10004384_pt1 | contig 15523 bp, 17 predicted proteins | sample 14_EM_MG_FD_200267 | JGI IMG/M metagenome (GOLD analysis project Ga0307512, IMG submission 200267) | Populus trichocarpa ectomycorrhiza microbial communities from riparian zone in the Pacific Northwest, United States - 14_EM | ecosystem: Host-associated > Plants > Roots > Unclassified | place... | reverse complement strand
TACACAGAGTGCGCCCCAGCAGCCAGCTCCCCCTTGCAACTGCAGCCGATCGATGGGCCGCATTCCTCCGTGCTCCTGCTTTGCCGAGTCCGTTCTGCTGCGCCTGCGATAATTACTTATATTTCTTTGAATCTTTTTTATACCTGTTACATTATTGTTGTATTTTATTTTATTTTATTCTGACCCATGTGCATCTCCATTTTTTCCCCAATTCCGGGGACCCGTCCCCTCTCGCTGTCCCCGTGCGCAGACAGGTGTGAAAAGGAACCGAGCCAACCACATGGGCCGGGGGTGTGACTCCCAGCACGGCCCCTTCCCCCCCTTTGCCTCCCTCGCACGCCCTTTGCGGCACACGGCCCCTGGGGAAGAAAAAAAAACGTAGATAGACTATTCTCTCTTAAGAGGTACCGCAAAATATTACCCTAATAGGCAATAAAAAGACACTTTGAAATATTTAGATTTTTGCTTTTAAATCAAATCTATTTCTCATTCTAGCAATAAATCCGCCGCCTAGCCTCAAAAAAAAGCAAACAACTGCTCTACTCTAAAATAATAATAATACGGTATGAAGTGCAACGTAGTTTCAACTCCGCCCCCTCCAACTCGAGCGCTCAGACAGAAATGGAAAAATCAAAATCTCCTGCAGAAAAAAAGGAACAAAGGAATCCCGCGAAACGAAACAAACCGAAACCGTAATCTGGCTCGAATAATGTTGGCTGGGTGTGTTTCATTCCGTTTTTGTATGGATTCGCACGGCTGCCCCTATGTAGAGTACACTACATACATGGCGGGGACATCTCGCTTCGTTTCGACGGGTCAAGCCCCCTGGTTGCTGCGCTTTAGAGACTAGACTACAATATCTTCACCGATTAGGTATCTGTATAAACTGCCGGCGGGGATGGAGCGGGGGAGCTGGCGATCGTGGCCGCCCGCGCGCCCGCTCCACATCTCGGCTGCACAAAGCCTCTAAAATGGATGGCCATTCCATTCCGTATTCGCCGCATCTTCTAAGATTACAGCCAGCCAGACACGGGCGCCCCATCTATCTACCCATCTACCGTTCGGAGTGCTCGGTTGCGCACTCCCCCCATTCCACCGCAAAAGACGAAACCCACACCCACTGAGCAAGCACTCGACAGAACGGAGCAAACAGCAAAGCAAACCGAGAAGAAAAACAGCCCGTGCGAAAAACGAACAGAACCACTAAAGAAGAACCCCCAATGATTTGCAGTAAACGGAAGAAAAGAAAAAGGTAAAGGGGCAAAGGAGAAGTGATAAACATTCGAAGAAAAAAAACATCCGCCACAACCACCCACATCCATCCCAAGCCACCCAATGGGCGGCTCAGGGTGCAGAGTATGCCGGTGCAAATGGAGGCGCGGGATAAGGAAGTGCAGGGCAAGAACGAATGCGCCGAAGACGAACGCGGAGACGAAGGATCGTACAGCAGTAGCAATGCCTTGCGGCTACTCCTGCGCTTGATCTCCGCCCTTCTTGGCAAGCGCCATGGCTGCGGCGGTTGAAAGCCCGCCCTTCTTCTTCTTCGCGACTTTCCGCCTGCTGACTGGAGTCTTCCTCGTCCTCTCGCCGGTGTCGTCGCCTTCGCCCAGGACGCTCCCACCGACACTCTCGCTCCCCTCTCGCTCCCTCTCCTCGACCGCTTTCGTGGCCAGCAGCCGCTTCTTGGCGCCGACCTCCTCCGCGCCTCTGAAATCGTCGACCATGGCTTGCACCGTCTTAGCCATCTCGACCGTTTCCTTCACGATCTCGGTGGATATCTTGTTGTACATCACCGCGTTGGCGAACATACGGAAGAGCTCCTTTTCGAGTTGCTGCGAGTTCACGATTCCTCGCGGCGGAGTGACGGCCGTGGTGGCGGGAGTAGTCACCGTGGTGGCGGTAAGCATGGTGGAGGTGGTGGGATAGAGTGGTGGCGTCTCGGTGGTCGTGGGAGTAGCGACGGCGCTGGTGGTGGAGAGTGACTGCAGAGCCACTGCGCCAGCCTTGACAGCTGCCTTAATGCCTGAAAGGAGAGTCAGCGAGGTCTATACGCGAGGATCGGGGGAAACATACTCTTGAGATCCTGCGGTCTGTAGATCAGACTCTTGTATCCCGGGGCCCTACTCTCGGGAACTGGAGCCGAGAACAGGTTCGCGAACTTGTGGGAGAAGATATTTCCAATTAGCGGCGTGGCGAGTCCACTGAACCTCCTGTAAGCGGTGATCATCGGCTGATGCCCAACAGTCATGGTCAGCGTCAGCGGAGTCGTCAGAACGCCCGGCTGCGGTGGTCGAGAAACACTTGGCGGTGGCTTGGAGTTCGCGTCCAGCTCGTCTTCCGTATCGTCTGCGCCCTGCGGTGGGGAAACAGCCTTGCGCTTTCGCGAGCGCTGCGCCGCGGGAGTAGACGGCGAGGCCACAGAGCATTCCGCCGGCTTTTCGGGAACCCCAGACTTCTCCGGCGCTTTTGATGTTTCGGTGTCCCCGCCGGCCACCCCGTTAGTCTTGCGAGTGGCAGGCTCGACTGGTATTTCCTTCGGGGTTGGCGGAGTGACGGTGAGTCCCCTCTTTGGCGTGCTGGCAGGAGTGGCCACTGCTGGAACAGCATTTGCCGAAGCAGTATTGGGGCCTTTCTTGACAGGCGGAGTGGGTACTGCACTCTTCAATACAGTCGCCGGTTTGGACGGTTCTGAGCTCTTGGTGGATATCGGAGTCTCCGGCACGGTATCTTTCTGCTTCTGATCGGACTTATCTTTATCCTGCACATCCAACCCCGTAGTCCGACCAGCAGCCGCAGCTCTGTTACCACGCGGCCTTCCCCGTCCAGTACCTCTCGTAGACCTGCCACCTCTCGCACCACCGCGACCAGTTTTCGGCGGCGGAGTAGGGTAAATAACGTCGGCAGCAGAACCCAACATATCCTTCAACTTCGGCCTCTTGGCAGGAGTTGGAGTCATCAATGTACCATCCTTCTTCGCAGCTGAAGCTCTCGCGAATTGGCCCTGGGCACCACTCACAGCCGCGTCCGAACCGTCCAATGGACGTTTGCGAGGACGTCCGATCGGGCCCTTACCTTTGCTCGTCGTGCCAGCAGTCGTTTTGTTCGCATCTGGTTTCGCGGCGATAGCCACCAGTGGTTTTGGGGTACCGGCGTGCGCTGAAGCAGGCAGACGCAGAGCGGGGGCAACCACAGTAGCATTCAGCGACGGCGAATTGGGCGGGGTGCTAATCGGTGAGATGTCCTCCAAGCCGGGCTGTACGGGCGAACCGGGATCCACTGACATGAATACCGCAGGAGGAGACAGAGCGGCCGATACAGGCTGCGGGTGTACATTCCTCAGAGCTGGTGACGTAGCAAGTGGCGGGTGCATCTGCATCTGCTGCATGGGTGGTAGCGACATCGGCTGCTGCTGATGAGAACCCATTTGATGTTGCTGTGAGGTAGCTGTGTAGGCATATGGTGGGTACTGTGGGCTTCCATGCAGGGGCGGAGAGAGACCATGTAGATGCTGTTGGACATGCAATTGCGATGTTCCACCGGGGCTATTTTGCGGACTACCATACATGATTCCATACCCAGGCATCGGCGACAGATGTGGGAGTGGCATCGGCTGTGGAAGTGCACCCTGCTGCGGCGTCAATGGTGGACCGGGCACAAACGCGGGCTGCCGAGCAGCCGATGCTGGTCCTCCGGGGTGCGCAGGCGTCTGGTGCGGGTTATATGCCGGTGGCGAGAGAGGCGGCAACATCTGTGGCGGGTGCGTAGGAGACTCTCCAGCCTGCGGTGGGGAAGTACGCTTTTCTACGCCCTGCGGACTATGATGCCGCGCACCCGTCTTCATTAAACGAGCAAGGGTACCTGGTGCGGGTGGGGCCAAAGGGTATACGGCGGGCTGTCCCGGGGGACCAATGGGCGTGGAGCCAGAAGCAACACTTCTCGAAGGTCCCGCACGAGACTGGGTGGCGGTGGGTTGGCCAGACGGTGCGCCTGGATTCGGAGCCGGCACCGGTTGTGGCTGTCGGCTCCCAAGGCGTGGCGGCGTACCAACCTGGGCGCGTTGTGGCCTTCTCGCCGGGGTCGGCTGCGGCTGCGGCGGCTGCGGCAAGATTGCAGCTTCCTGCCGCTGGCGTACCTTAGTCGCGGGCGATGGGGTGGTCGAAGCTGTTCGTGAATATGGAAAGGGTGGTAGTGGTGCCTGTGGTCTCCGGCGTTCCTCATCCCCCTCTTGTCTCCGGCGTTCCTCCTCCTCCTGTTGCCTCTGACGCTCCAGTTCTTCTTGTTGTTTCTGTCTGGCTTTCGACGTCCCCCTAATTGGAGGCTTCGAAAGCTGTGGTAGACTGGGTTTTCTGGTTTTAGTGTGGAAAGCTGCAAGTGTCGGCAGCGCGGGTGCAATTGGACCCGGTTTGTGGATATGCCTCTTTGCTGGGTCGGGTTTCTTTTGCGCCGACAACTCTGCACACGATATATGTCAGTATAATAGATGCATAATTTACAGCAATGAAGGATATTCTCACCGTTCGATTGTTGACGGGAAGGCCCCACGGAAACCTCGGTAAGCAAGGGTAGAACCGAAGCCACCTGTGCCAGCGCTGAGAGGCGTGTTTTAGTTGTCTGTAGAGCAACGGCAGTAGGTGGAGAAACGGCAGCCGGCAGAGTTACAGTCGGAGGGGAAGGAGGAACGGGAAGACGAGGGGGAGCTTTGACGGAAGGAGAAGGTTTTGTTGCGGGTACAGCGGGTGTTTGTGGTGTCTTCGGACGACGTGGACCCACCAATGGAAGATCCGTCACCCTCGCGGACTCCACCGATTTCCCCTCCTTCGGCGCAGCGACTGAGACTGGCGTCGTCGGTGACGACCTCGGCGTCTCGTCCGTAGCTGTCGGCTCGGCAGCTGCGGCAATAAGCGCGGTCGGCGGCGTGACAACATCCGCCTGCGGAGGTGGCGACGCCGTCCCCTGAGCACTGGAATGTTCTCGCTTTTCCGGTGAAGTGTCTCCTCTCTCGCTTGCATTCCTACTACTCGTCATGGTCCCCTCCCGGTACTCCCGCAGCAACCTCTCATCGCACAGCCCGTTCTTGATCTCGGCGATCTCCTCCTGCTTCTGGAAATACTGCTCCTCATCCTCCCTGATGGAAGCAACGACGGCTTTCCTGTAGCGCTCGTAGAGTTTTACGGTAGCCCGGTGGAGGAGGGCCGGGTCGACAGACGCGGCGCTATCGTCATCGATGACATGGAAGACGTGTTGCCGCAAGGCGTCGGGCTCGAAGCGCTCGCGGTCGCGGCTAGCGTCGACGAGTGGATTGTTCATCAGAATCGCAGCCGCCGCTTGGAGCGACTCCACGCTCACAGCGCCGGCCTCAACCAGGTTGTGGAAGAGCAGCACCGACTCCATCGGCCCGTAGCGCGCCGAGTGGGCTTCCGCCGAGATGGTCATCGTCGCGGACATCGTCGCCGGGCAGCGTCGGCACGCTCGTGATATCGGGTCGGACTCTCACGCGTGCCGCCAAGTGCAGCGGCAGGCAGTCCGGTGTGTTTGCCGCTGGTGATAGAGGCTTGCTGCTGAGCAGCGCGCTCGCAGACTTTCGCGCCGAACACGTCTCCGTGAGGGTGGGCTAAGACCGGTTTGTGTGAGTATTGTGGATTTCCAAATCAGAGAATCCCGCGTCGACGGGCCAGGACCGGGCAGGTACCTTCGCGGCAGGTTCGGGCTTGAGCTTTGAAGGGATGCTGTCGGGCGTCGGTCCAGTTCGTTGATGGTTGATTGTCGTCGTTCGCGTGTAGATGGAAGGATGAGGCTCTGCAAGAAGCTGACCTTGCCAACATTTTACCAGCCACGACCACCGCCGGCCGCCCCACATTAGGCTAGTCTCGGCGGATTCAATATCTATCTATCTACACCTTCGCTTCCGATCCCCAGAACAGAGAGCTTGACCCCACCGCCCTGCCATTCCCCAGCAACGGATAAAATGTACGCCGCCATAGTCTAGATAGGCTGAGTGCGAGTATGATTAAACAGAAAAAAATGCCATTCCCCAGCTGACCGTCTCCCAGGACCCCTATCGTGGCCATATGTGGGCCCCCCCTCACAGCTCGGCACGCTCGTCGGAGGGCGCGTCCTTGCGCGGCGCCGCCACTCGGCCTTCGACACGACGCGATCATCCCCATGCCTCCTGGCCCCCAGCGCGGCAATCCGCAATCCCACCGACTACATATGAATCATCGGCCTGAAACCCAACCTTGATATGCAGATTCCAGACGACGGGGGTTCGTCCGCATGCTAGACTACATACGCACACCTTCGGCAGGCGGATTTCGCAGCGCTTGTGGACACTCTCTGCCTGGCTGCAGGTGGCTGGGCTGAGTCTTCGCGCCCTGACACGCCACCATGTGAGCGACCGGGACTATGCTCTGCTCGTGACCGTCTGCTAGTGGCAGCCCCGAAGAATACGGGGCTCAGGGGTAAGAGAAGGGGGAAGGAAGCCCGCGATAGTTATTATATAAAGAGCAGGCGGAGGCGCCCGTCCTCGCTGGTGGCCGAGCATCTATTCCAACTCAGACCTTCACTCAACATCGATCACGTTCGTTCCGGTCTCTCTTTACTCAAACTTCACTCTTTTCTCGAACAAAGCGTCGCCGCGACAACCACAGCCGATAATGCGTTTCCACGTCCTCCCTCTCCTCGCGCTCGCCGGCGTCACCTTCGCCCAGGAGTGAGTGCATCTTCCTCCCCAACTGCCCTCGCACACACAGCCACTGACTCCCGCTCTGCAGAGACGAGGTGCGTCAGGAGGACATCGATGCCGCAATGACCGCGTACGTCACGCACCCGGTCGTGTCGGCGGTTGCCAGCGTGTACAGCAAGTACCACACCTTGTCGGGCTTCGATTCGGTGCAGTCCGAGCTTGCCGGGGAGATTGCCACGTACGTGATGACGCAAACACATCTTACGGAGGAGCCGACGGCGACCGACATTGGCGCGATCATGACCGATCCCGCCGTGGTGTCCGTGGTCGGCGGCGTCGTCTCCGAAATCACGGAGTACCTGGAGACCCAAACGTACCTGTCCAAGGGAGTCGGGCCGAGCATGGCCGCGGACATCACCAGCGTCATCGGAATGGTCGATGCGATGCCGACCGCTAGCAAAAAGGGCAGCAACAGTCCGAGCGGTACCGGGAACATCGCCATCCAGAGCCAAGATGCCGGCGCGGCGGGCGTCAGGGCGGGAATCGTAGGGGTCGTCGTGGCGGTGGCGGCGATGGCGATGACGTTGGTTGTGTGAAATTTCGGGGGTTTTCTATTTTGTATGCTCGTCGATGTATCGATATACCAGTTTTGCGATAGCTATGTACCCAGTGTAATACCAATGCCTTCGATTCTTCATCCTCTGCACACAGTCTTCGTGCTGCCCAATCCCATCGCTGCCACTTCAGAGCAAACTGCCTGCCGTCTAACTGCTCACATCCGGAGCCCATATGTATTCGTACCGGATCCTCCTCCGGTGGATCCGCGGGACTCAAGTAGGTACAGAATCTAGTAGCAAAATGAAATGTCTGTACGATGTGTGTGGTTGTAGAGTGTATGTAGAGTGCAAGTGGGTACCAACGCCCGGCCAAGGATGAATCCAGATTAGGTTATATATCGTCGGTGAAGTAACGCCGTGTAGATATGTCGCGGACGGGGATTCGGCACCCTTCTGGGAAAAGACCTGGCTGCTCACTCCCCACTGGAAATGACTAACTCCGCTCTCATCTCACTCTGCTCGACTTGGATGCCAGGCTCGTGGGCAGTCCTGGTGCAGAGAATTCTTCGCTCCAAGATGTTCGAGTGCGAAAGCTTGCTTGTACATAGACCTCGCGGCACGGTGACAGTGGATTCCTTCGAGGTGGATCTAGTGTTTCAGAAAGTGCATGCGAGACGACGACTGTACCTCATCCTGTGAGGATCAAACGCACGTCACCCCAGGCACTCTGTAACCCAAGTTGATATCTCCTATGTATACTACATCTACACTCCCCCGATGAGGATGTCCCTCCTTATACAGTAGAAGCGAGCTTCTCTTCTCGCCCTGGGCTCGATCGCCGGCGGGTAGATATCCCTAATGATGGCCTCTCGGCGTGAAATGGCCATCTTCAGCACCGTCGTCCATCCCTGGTCCGGAAGCGGGTCTCTCCTCGGGCTTCCTCTCTCTCCCTCACCACCGCCTCCAATTCCGCGATCCTCCTCTCGATCTCAGGCACCTGTCTCAACTGCAGCTCAAGCTCCTCTTTCTCGCTGTCCCGTGGCATCAGCACCTCTGCGCATGTTGGGGAGACTTCGGGGTGGCCTACTCTTCCAGCTCCGCCCGCCTCTCCGCATCCAGCTTCGTGAACACGAAGCCGCCCTGGCCGTCGAACTGGAGGATATTCTCGTGGTACATCCACAGACTCCGTCTATGGCTGACCGTGATCAGCGTGACGCCCAGCTGCTTCGCGGTGGTGTACAGCGCCTTCTCCGTACCCAGGTCCTGCGAGGATGTGCATTCATCCAGAATCGCGCTATTTCACCGACGTCAGCGACGCCGAAATAGGGGGCGAAGGAGAGTATCCTCACTATTTAGGGCGGTGATAGAACAGTCTCGCCATACCGACGCGCTGCTGGATACCCGAGCTCCAGACCTCGCGCCACTCGCGCTCAGCATCCCAGCCGTCGTCGCGGACGATGTGGGCGATATCGACGGTTTCGAGGATGCGCATGAGGTCCTCGTCCGTCGCTCCGCGGAGGGACATGTCCAGGTGGCTGTCGGGGTAGATGATCTGCTGGCGCAGAGAACCGCGCGAGATGTAGGGGCGCTGCGGGATGTAGAAGATGTCTTCCGGTGGGGGTTTAACGACGGCGCCGCCGTAAACCGGCCAGAGCCCACCCATGATCCGGAACAGACTGGACTTTCCGCAGCCGTTGGGGCCGACGATGAGAAGGTGCTGTCCCGGTCGCACGTGGAAGGTCAGGGAGCGGACGAGGACATCTCCGTTGGGGGAGACTATCGGAACATCGGTGAATTCGATGTTGGGGCCCTCCGTGACGGTCCCGCGGCCCGAGAGGATCGTGGCATTGGCATCGGTCGAGGCGCTGGAAACCAGTTTCTTCTCGAAGTGGCCGCGATGGATGTCGTCGATTACGTCTAGAAGAGATGAAACGCGGGAGGTATACCCAGCCAATTCAGTGACCTCCTTGTAACTGAACATCACACGTCCGAAAGCGTCGGAGGAGGAGAGCAGCAGGCGACGGTTGGTCACGAACCCCTCGGTCCTATCACCAAGGGTTGCGACCGATGCGCCAGGGACCTTGATGAATACAGGGACGGAACAGAGGACAAGTCCGAGAGCACCCCAGAAGTACTTTATCACGAAATCCTCCATCATGCCGTGGTACAGCCGGCGCCGGAGGATATAGTTGACGTGCTTGATCAGTGTAAAGTAGCCTTTGTCGAGAGTAGTCTTCTCGGTTTCGTGTCCGGCATAGAGAGCAATCTCCTCGGAGTTATCGATCAGTCTGCTGTGCGAGAATCGGAATTCGCCCTCCAGCCGGGCTTCATCCGCGACGTATTTTCCGAACGGTGGGGTGAGCACGCGCATCATGTTGGCCGACACCTGGACCAAAAGGGCCATGGCGAAAAGGCCCTCCCCGCCCACATTGCGCGAAAGCTGCCAGTTGTAGATGAACATATCCAGCACGGGCTTCGCGAGGTTGGAGTATATTTCGGCGAGCGAGTTGGAGAACTTCGCGACGTCCACGGTGATCAGTTGGTCTGCGTTCTTGATCCGGTCATCGAGGTTCCCGAGGGCGTAGAAGGTCATCTGCGAAAGGTACTTGTCGTGGATATGTTGCGTTAACCGCGTGCGATACTGTAGGGCCAGTTTGCACTGGTGATAGGACAGCTATCTATCATCAGCCGGTTGTTCTTCCACAGGTTCCAGAGGCAGAACCCACCATCGAGTTTGTAAACGTCGCCGGAATGGCCACCAGCATCCACCAGACAATCCCCCACAAGAAGTCCTTCCCCTTCCCACGTACAAGCGCACTAACGAGCTTCCCGTCCAGCTCGGCCACATACAGACTGATCAGTGTTCGAATCACGAGGAAGACACTGTGCGAGACCAGCAGTCGCATCTCCTTACTCCTGACACCGGGAATAACGATCTTTAGCAACCTGAAGAGGTTCCGAAAGAACTCTCTATTCAGTTCGACCTTCCGGCGAGCGTCGCCATTGCCAGGGGTGGATGTAGTCTTCCCGGAGGAGGATGACGCCTGCGCGCGCTGTCTGGCGGCGGCGGATTTTTGCTCAGCGATCGCATTGCGGATGCGGTTGATCAGGGTGATGAAGAGCGTCAGGTAAACAGCGCGTGAAACATTGCTGCGGTGCTTCAGATAGGTAGTGGAGGCGCGTGAGAGCAGGGCCGAGAGCGAACGATCCGAGGGGAGTGACAGCTTCGATTGGGCGGCCATCACGACGGGTGCAGCGCACAGGGGCGATTGCCAGTGGGGAGGTGGTTGCGGCCGAGACAAAGGTCAAGCCCAAGGCCTTGATTGGTGTGGCTATTGCGTCGAAGCGCTGTGAGGATCGTGGAGAATCGCGGAGGACCCGTGGAAGCTGAAGACACCACCGTCAACATCTCGCATCTCACAAGCGTCTATTTGACGGCATGTGAAACGTGTATCCGAGGCCGCTGATGTCACCACGCACGTGAGCGTGCGTGGACTGATTTCTACCATCGCGTAAATCTCTGACTGCACATCGATGTCAAAGACAAAAGGGAGCAGAGCCGCCGGTATATTCCGTCTACCGAGATCTCCTAGAAGGGATTTTTCGGGTGGAAATCTCACCATGCGCACTGTCGCATGTGATCTCTGGGTTGTTTTGCTATGTTTGTGGAGTATTCAAGCCAAGGAGTCTTCTTCTTTACGTGGTCGGTCCATAGGCTTGGGCTCTCCATGTTGAAGAAAACTACCCTACTACATGCTGGCTGGTTGGACAAGACAAATGAACCAACAAGCGGGGCAGCAAGACAAAAGGAGGGAGGAGATAGTGCGCTGGTCAAATATAGACCGGTGATGAGATTGCGGATACATTACAGTTGTGACTGCCTGGCCACACCTGTGCAGGAGCGATGTGTAGACCAGCCAGCACTGCGGACGAGACGGAGCAGGTAAAGAGACAAAGAGGGAGGGTGGAGACTGCGTAAAAGGCGAATAGAAACATTCCCCGCTCACGTACTCAGTCACTCTCTCTCCGCAACAACCTCAACCTTTGCTCTTTGCTGACCCTCCGAGCAAACCGCAACCTTCCTCCCTCCCCACTTCTTTCTCCATCACCTCTCTCCGTCCCTCCCCCACAGCCACCGCCCGATCCTTCTCTGACAACCCGACCGTCATCATCCTACCACTACACCTCGAAGCATAACTCTCTCAATCTGCATACGTAAGCGAGAACCCGACGAAGATCTTCGTCTTGTTATTCCCTCATACAACCTCTAACTTCGACAAAAGTTCTTCAGGATGGCTCTCGCTAAGAATCGTACTCAGTACGGTATGTCTAATGTAAGTTCCTGATTTCATTTCTCATTTCTCATTTCTCGTCCGCTTCTGTTTGTTTGCTTTGTTTGTTTGATCGCCGTTCCCAATTGCGCATCGTCTTGATGAAGACGCAATTCCCTTCATGTCGTGCACCACATCCCCTCCCTTGAATTTCTCCATGGGAGCCCCGCCCCGCCCCCGCTACTTTGCCGGTTCGACATCCAAGCCACTCCCGGTTTTCGGCGAACCGGCAATGCATGCACTGGAAATAAGTGCATTTCCGGCAGAGGCGCACACTCTCTCCCCAGCCTCTCCACAACAGCCATTGGGGGACCAGAGAGAATTCGGAGCGCAGAATCTGGGCACCAGATGCAGGACAGCAAGAGACGCAGATCTGTGAATGAGGATGAGATGGTGTCTTGGGAAGCTACCTTTGGAGAGCGACGAAGAAGAGCTGGATGGAATGGGGGCAAGATCATGAAGATGGTCACTGCTTTCTGGACCTTTCCGTTCGATCCTGGGACGAACGGCAATCGACTTGACCATCCGGCCATCCATCTACGGTTCCGCACCCGGCGGCTGCTATTCGTCGGAAGCAAGCCACTGCGTCCATGGACTTTCCTCGAGAAGATACTGGCTGTGACGATGTCTTGAATTCGACCATGGCAAAGAAGTCGACATCCGCTGGCAGGGACTTCCGTCGCTGCTCTGCCTGCCTGCCAGCCACCACCACCACCACCCATCGGGGCCGAAGAGGAAGGAGAAACAAATGCTGGGAAGTCGGTCGTCCCGAACGATCCTTCACCCACGCACTCGTGGCATGGGCGGGGGTGCACGGGACTCAAAGCAGCTAGTGATCGTCTCACCCATCATTGCCTGCATACCGAAAAACCCCGTTTTCAACCGATCCGAAACGGATGCCCTCGACCGACATCTGTTCGTCTCCCCCGGAGAACATCTCATCCGTATATATCCGTTCGCTCTTCGCACGTTTTCGCGGGCCCTCAGCAATCGGCATCTCAGCACACGAGCAGACGAAACAAACGGGCCTACGAATATCCGTCCCCAGTCCGGCCACCTAATACCCAAGCGCCGCTGCAGGGCCCACCCCACCACACCTGAAATACCGGAGCGAGTGCGCCGGCGTCGAAAAATCCAACGCCGCTGCCCCGCCTTTTCTAGCCTGGGGAAAGGAGCTCATCCAATTCGAACGTCATCCGTTCGGTGACGTAAGAAGACAGGCAATCAGAAGCACTTGGTTCCGGGCTCGTGTTCGCAGGAGGAAGTCCATTTTGTGCACCCTCACCGTTCTTCTTACCCACCCATCGGGTGCAACATCACCCGATTTACTGCCGGGCTATCCGCCTGGTTCTGCGGGAAGATCTCTAAAAGCACGCCAGCCTATACATCTGTGTTCATTCCGCACAAGTGCTCTCCGGAACCACACGCGGGCTCAGACTGCACCCGTCTTCGGACCTGTCTGGTCCGCCACACGCTTGCCCCCCGCCGACTGTCGAAATCCACCTTCGCCCCCTATCTCAGCCTCCTCGGTCTCCCCGCCGGCCTACTTCAACCTCAACCTCGTCGCTCGCCGTCGCAGTGTGTGCTCCGAGCAGATATCACGCGTATCTCATCTCATCTCTCTGCAATCGGATCTCATCTCGGAGCCTATCGCCCAATCTCCCCGGTCTTATTCGATACATGTCCGACGGCTCGTCCCTCTCGGCGAACGACTAAGCGTCCAAGCCAGTAACGGTTGCGCCTGACGACACACCACTCGCGTACTACTCTTGAATTGGCGTTAGACCGATTCCTGACAGCTCTCTACCTTGGGTCACGATCCTATCCCTGCATCATCGAGGCACTCCACTGTTCTGCTCTGCTCTCAAGCTCGTGGCAGCTTTTACCTCTTCCTTCGTCTTCTCCTAACATCCTACTACACACTTGCCCACCACTCTGCCATCTCTCCTGGAAGAAAAATACTATACCCACACCCCCTAGTCTGCGCTCACTCTTTCTGCTGCCTCCTACCCTGCGATGTCTCGATTGGAAGTACACGTCTTCAATCTCTGGGATGAGGCTGGCGGGGCGGATTACGAAAGGCTGAATGTTGTGTATGGAAACGATATTGACTATGAGCAGCTCGATGACGCTCAGATATGTGTCGTAATGGTCGGTCTCCCGGCTCGTGGAAAGTCGCTCATTGCGCAAAAGAGTAGGTTCCCTATTGCTCCGTACTCTGCTCCCTTATTCCCCTATTCCGTCACTCCTCTCCATTCCCTTCCTCTTATTGGCGGGCCCCGGGGAACTAACTATGCTCTCGCAGTCGTCCGCTACCTCAAGTGGCTCTCCATCAACGCCAAGTCGTTCAACGTCGGATCCTACCGTCGTGCCGATACCCCTCAGCCCACCGCCGAGTTCTTTAGCACCGGAAACACTCAGGGAGAGCGTCTGAGGCGTGCCGCTGCCAAGGCTGCTGTCTCGGACATGCTCAAGTGGTTCGGTGAGGGTGGCGGCCACGTCGGTGTCCTGGACGCCACGAACTCTACCAAGGAACGCCGCGCTTGGATCAAACAGGAGTGCGACGCCAAGGGCTACGAGTGCCTGTTCGTCGAGAGCCGCTGCGACGACGGGGACCTCGTGCTGAGCAATGTGCTTTCCGTCAAGACCTCCTCACCTGACTATGTCGGACAAGACCCCGAGGATGCTGTGCGCGACTTCATGGAGCGCATCCGCAATTACGAGAAGGTCTATCAGTCGATCGATGGCGACGAGAATCTCACGTACGTCAAGCTCATTAACGTCGGATCCCAAGTTACGATCAACGCGGTCGCAAATTACCTGCAGACTCGTATCATCTACTTCACCATGAACCTCCACATTACGCCGAGGTCGATCTGGTTGTCGAGGGTAAGGATCCCCACGGATGACGCTAGTGGAGGTTTCGCTGATAATGTTGCAGCACGGAGAGTCCGAATTCAACGTGCAGGGTAAGCTCGGCGGAGACGCCAACTTGTCCGAGCGTGGCTTCGCCTACGCCCGTGCTCTCCCAGAGCTGGTCGCAAAGAGTGTTGGTGACACCAAGGTCACCTGTTGGACGTCAACCATGAAGCGCACGATCCAGACCGCTGCCCACCTGCAGTTCGACAAGCTGCAGTGGAAGGCTTTGGATGAGCTCGATGCCGGAGTCTGCGACGGCTTGACCTACGAGGAGATCGAGCAGAGGCACCCCGAAGACTTCCGTGCCCGTGACGACGACAAGTGGGCTCTGGATGCTGCTCTTGTAGGGTTTATTCATGTTGACAATCGATAGGTACAACTACCGTTACCACGGTGGGGAGTCGTACCGCGACGTCGTCATCCGCCTCGAGCCCATCATCATGGAGATGGAGAGGGGTGAAAACATCATGGTGGTTACCCACCAGGCCGTTCTCAGGTGCATCTATGCCTACTTCATGAACGTTCCGCAAGACCAGTCGCCGTGGATGGAGATCCCGCTCCACACGATGATCAAGTTGACACCTCGCGCCTACGGCACGCAGGAAGAGCGGTGTGTGCCCGCTCCGCCCTTTCTTGACTCGGCATCGGTTGCTGACAGCCGCACAGCTTCAAGGCCGAAATCCCGGCAGTCTCCACCTTCAGGGCCAAGTACGCCTCGTCGCAGATGGGTGCCACCACCGTTGCCGACGAAGGCGCGTTTTCGCCAGCGCCGACTCCCATCCAGACAGTCCACGAGTCAGCTGTCCTCCCCAAGGGCTACAAGCCCAGCGGACTCGGCGAGACCATCAAGGCCAACGGCAGCGCTATTATGGGCGAGTAGCCGGCGGAGTGATTCCCCGACATTGCATAGTCGTACTTTACCAGTTAGCGGGGCGTTTACTTTGGTTTCAATGGAGGGTTTCACTCTTGCGCACAGATTTCCTGGTTTTTTTTTGTTCGTTTTTTCGCGACTGCTCGACTACTAGTACCCTTAC
>Ga0307512_10004383_pt1 | contig 15531 bp, 11 predicted proteins | sample 14_EM_MG_FD_200267 | JGI IMG/M metagenome (GOLD analysis project Ga0307512, IMG submission 200267) | Populus trichocarpa ectomycorrhiza microbial communities from riparian zone in the Pacific Northwest, United States - 14_EM | ecosystem: Host-associated > Plants > Roots > Unclassified | place... | reverse complement strand
ACGAAAGAGCTAGTCCAAGAATTCCTCTCTAGGCAGAAGCCTAAAGAGGGGATACAAGTGTTGCAGGTGCAACAGAAACCTAAAGAGGGGATACTGTCAAGGACGGAGTCCGCGACATCACACATTCAAAGAATCCCAAGCCCAAGTTCTCCCAAAGCCACCCCTAAACTAAAGTATAGTCATGTGGTCGGATCCACTCCTTGACCATGTGACCCTGGGAAACTATCACATGACCAGTCATGTATTCGATTATGTGACATCTCGACAACTTGGGGATCATGTGATATACAAGCACGTAATCCTGGGAAAGTATCACATGACCTACCAAGAGATTGGTCATCAACGCGATCACAAGTCGTTACATGATCACCTGATCGAGTGTGCTTTAGACGCACACCTAGTCTGTTGATTGGCACGTGGAAGACTGTGGGAATGATCAACAAATCAACAAATCAACGAACAAGTCGCAAGACCTTGGAGCACAGTAAGGTTGCTCACCCGTTGCCTGTATTTGTACCTGCCCTAAAGTATGGGCCACCTGTTTAAGTATGTATGCCTGCCCTAAACATGTACGCACAGACCACCCTGTATTAGTATATAAGACCTGCAAAATTGAGCGAACAGTCCTCAGACTGTTCTCCTGTCTACCCTTTACAATTGAGCTCCTACAAGCTCAGCTTTACTTCATGCTCTTCACTCTCTACATCGCCCACCTCTGTCTCCTGATCAGTTACCTCCACCTCAAGTACATCATCATTGCATCGCTACTACAATAAACAGTAGTAGGTCTCGACACCCTTAGTGATAATAGTAGTGCCTTGAAGAGGATTCCCAAGATGGACATCTTGAGGTGAAGAGGGAGTTTGGAGGGAGAGTCTCAAGGGATCTTGAGACGATCCAAAGAGATAGGAGATAGATGAGGATGAAGGCACACAACTGAGCTGGTGAAAGCAACAACACTTGGATTGATAAACCAAGTCAGGCTTAAGGCCTCTTCTATGGTACAAGCAAGGCTTATATACTACTGAGGCAGCTACCTGACTAAGTGTCCTAAAGGGACGAACAATGGGTCTTAGAGGACAATAGAGACTAAGACAATAAGGGCAGAACAATGGTGAAGGGAGGACAATAAAGGGGTGGAACAATAGGCATCCCCTAACAAGGTGGACAATGGGCTTATGAACAATAAGGTGGTCAGAACAATAAGGTGGTCATGTGGTGAAAGTCAGGTGACAGGTCAGGTGGTGGACCATGTGACATAAGGTCATGTGACTGAAAAGGTAAGAAAATAGAAAACAAAATGGGGGCAGAACCAGATCGTAACATCATGCCCCTCCTATGCCAGTTGCTACCACACAACTAGTCATGCTGCTCTTCGTCTTCATAGTCGACTGCAGCGCATTGCAACTCATACAAGTCGTCTTCAAAAGCGACTGGGCAGTAGTTACCAACCATCGGATGCCATTCCAGAACGATGCAAGTATCCTAAGTGCATTGATAATAGGGGATAGGACAGTCGTCATGGGTGTGGTCAACGTGGAAGCACCAACGACAGTACTTCCACAAGGGGCAATCCCCTTCAGCATGGTCAGGTTCTTTGTCACTGCATTTGAGACAGTAGGGGAAGGGGGTGCGCTTGCACTTATGACTCTTGTCCTTGGGGACAGCATGTAGCTCAAGACTGTCTTCACCTTCAACGTCGCTCCACTCATCCTCAGGCGGCCCTTGAGCAGCAAAGATATGGGGTAGGAAAGAAGAGGGAGGGGACAAGGGACGAGTGTGGAGGAGGTGATTCTGAAGGCACATGCGGACTGTGGCATGAGTTAGATACCGCTTGCAGTCCAACTTCTTTTTGTTGGCACTGCGCTCCTGGTTGTCAAGGTCAATGCGTTGTCATTTGATACTTTTGAGCTTGTTGTACTATGCATGAAGCATGTGCACGTCGGCTACAATGCCAGGGTCCCCAAGGTGGTAAAGGGCATTGTCAACAACAAGGCGACTGGTGCTGCTGGGGTTGAAGATGGTATGGTTGGTGTCTTTAATACCAGGACGATTAAAGTTGGGGGTAGGGAAAGCTTATGCATGAAGGGGGGTACCATAGATGGCTTTGTTTTTGCCCTCTGTTCCTTGGTGGACTACTCTGTCATTGACTGAGAGGTATCAGATATATTTGGCAGCACATGGTCTGGTGTCTGTTCCAACGAAGACAAGGGGGTAATGGCTGGTATTGCCGGGATTGAAATGCATCCACTGGCCACCTGGATGATCAGTGTCCTCCATATCCTCTGTCTGGGTGGAAGCATGGGCTATTTCTGCTGGGGTAGTAATATGTTGAAGAAGGGTAGGTGGAGGGGTGTCGACTGATCCATCGCTGTCTTCCATGTATGGGTTGATGATGTCGGTGAATATGGGGATGAAGCGGAGGTGAGAGAGGTTGTCGAAGGCTTTGTCAGTGATGGGGATGGGATGCATTGGTTCACCACTACGGCTCATGACTTTGATGGCACTCATGAGGTGGTCAGTCCAGTCTTTGATGATGTTAAGTGGGGTGGGGTGAGCCGCACAGTAATGTAGGATACCTTGTGCTAATTTCTGCATGTTCTGCACTTCCTCTTCATTAGGTGGGATACAGTGTTCATTATCAGGAGTAGGTAGGGGGATGGGGGATATGGACATGCAGATGGCTTCCGACACTGCAGGGGTGTTGCCAGCGTAGGTAGTGACATACTCACCCATCTCTTGCATGATAATCATGGCTTTGGCGACTTCAAGAACTTCAGACTCACTATAGTGTTGGTGTGGGGCATTGGGAGGAGGGGATGAGGGGTGATACTCAGGGGAAGGAACGCATTCCCCAATGCAATTGGCTAGTGGTCTGCTGTGGAGCTCCAAGAGTATCTCTTCTCCTACTGTGCTGTGGGAGGAGCTGAGGTTCAGGGTCAGCATCGGGACTCTCAAGAAAGGTGGCGATAGTGTATGCAGGGGAATAGGGGTTGGGGACAGTGATGTCAACAATAAGTTTTCGGTACTGATTTGTGGAGACCTCAGACCTAAGATGGATCGTGTCTTGGCCAACTGTACACTTAGTGTCGAGGAAGGTGGGTTGGGTCTTGCTGCTTCGGATGATAGTGGAGTAGTAGGCAATGGTGTCCCCATATTGATGGGTTCTTGTGAGGACAGAGCAATTGTTGTAGACCTGGGAATAGGTGTGGGATGCGGGGGGAAAGACATTGGGGAAGTAGCTGGTAGACTGGTTGGCATGAGATGGCATTGACTTGACTTGTTGAACAAGAGGGTTCTTATACTGTTGTGATTCTTTTTGAAGTCTGCTAGTAGGTCCGACGCATGGAGATCCTTGGAGTTAACCCATGAGTCATGGGCTGGTGAATAGCCCTTCCATCTCACAAGGTATTGCTTCTTCTTCCATTGACCGTGGGAACGTTCTTTTAGAATCTTCTCTATTTCCCACTCCTCTTCTCCTTCGACTATTTCTGGAGGTGGTTTGATAAAATTTGGTCCATGCTGATCAGTTTCTTTATATGGTGTCAGCAGGGACGCATGGAAGACATCATAGATCTTCCAAGTAGAAGGGAGGCGGAGTCGATAAGCAACTTTGGATATTTGGGCAGCTACCATAAACAGTCTGTACTGCCTTGGTGCTAGCTTGGTTGTGGCGTTGGCTGGGAGTCTAAGGTTGGTTCCTTCCAACCAGACCTTCGATCCTATTGTGAATGGGGCATAACGTGGGCAGTCTTTGATCCAGAAATCCTGCGCTTTGCATTGCGCCTCTTGGGCGGCTTTCCTGGCTTCTTCAATTTTTGTGATTCGTTGTTGGATAGAGGAGATGTCTGTCTTTCTTGTTGGTTGGTGTATTTGGGGGGTGTATCCTATGAGTAGGTTGAATGGTGTTTTCTTCATGGTTGTGGAGGGCCATGAGTTCTTGGTATATTGGGCAAGCGGGAGCCATGCATGCCAATTGTTCTGTTGGGTGCCACAGAAGATGCACAAGTATTGTTCAAGCATTTGATTGGTTCTTTCACTTGCTCCATCAGTTTGAGGGTGATATGCCATGCTGATATTCTGTTTGATGCTGAGAAGGCAACATAGTTCTGATGAGAATTTCAATACGAAGTGGACATCTCAGTCAGAGATGATCTTTCAGGGAATGCTGTAGTAGGGAATGACGTGATTGACATAGAGTAAGGTGACTCCTTCTGAGTCAATGGCCTTATGACAGGGGATGAAGATTGACGCTTTAGAGCAGTTGGTGTCCATGATTGTGAGAATGGTGTTGTAACCACCTGACTGTGGGAGTTTCGTGATAAAATCCATGGCAATTGTTTCAAAAGGGTAAGTGTTTTCTGTGGGGAGGATAGGAAATAATGGGGGGTGGTTGGGACAAGTGTTAACCTTGGTCATTTGGCAGGTTGCGCATCCTCTGATGTACTCAGTGATGAAGGTTTTCATGTTTGGCCACCAGTAATATTGCAAAAGTAGTTGGAGTGTTTTGGTAATCCCAGGGTGACCAGCGGTCACATGATTGTGGAAAAGGGAAATTACCCCCCTCCTAAGTGCATTGTCTGCCATGACAACCAGGGTGGTCCTGTGATGCCAGTGGGTCCCATCCAATAGGGTGAGGCTGTGTGTTGTTGCCCATTTCTTGAGGTTTGATTGCTGTTGGTATTGTGCCAATTTGACTTTACTATCCCAATTGTCGTGGATACTGTCAATATCGAACACCCTGATTGATGTGTGGTGTTCGCAGAAGTACTCGTCTGGCCATACAAGTACTTCGTTGTTGTCTGGGTTTGGTCCTTCATAGTCAGGCTGTCATGAGAGGGCATCGGCCTGGTTTGTTGCTCCTGGTTTGTATTCTAGGAGGATATTGTACTGTTCTTGTTCAGATAGATATCCTGCTACCCACGGGCCGATCTTCCGGGGATCCCTGTAGTACCAGAGGTTGGCATGATCTGTGAATACCAGGACAGGTATTTCGGTTCCTTTGAGCAGATGTGACCAGCAGCAGAGTCCTCGCATGATTCCTAAGAACTTGTGGTCATATATGGGATAGTTCTGCTTGGTGGTTGTGAATTTTTGGGAATGGAATCCTACTGGTCGTTGTGGTCCTGGTTTTTCTTTGCCATTTGTGCATGTGGTTGGTGGATCCCGCTGGTACAGGATAGTGCCTGTGCCAATTTGTGAAGTGTCTACTTCAAGTTCAAATTGTCAGGAGGGGTCTGGTTTGATAAGTACTGGTGCATGGGTGATAGCATGAATAATTTTGTTTTGGGCTTCTAGTTGTTCTGGTCCCCACTCGAAGGGGACATCCTTGCCCGTTAAACATGTAATAGGTGCAGCAATTGTTGAAAAGTTCTTTATGAACATGTGGTGGTAGCCTGTGACTCCTAGGAAGCCTCTTGCTTGCCATAGGTTGACTATGTTGCAGGGGTATTCTGCCAGTCCAGCGATTTTGGCTGGGTCCACAGTGATGCCGTCCTTGGATATCCTGATACCTAGGAAGTCCATTTGTGGTTGCATAAAAATGGACCTGGAGAGTTTGAGATGGAGTCTGTGTTTTGCAAGGAGGTCGAATAGGAAGTGGATCATTTTGATGTGGATGTCAATGTCTTTGAGAAGTGTGCCTAGTCCAAAGTCGTCCATGTAGTTTTTGAGGCATCTTCTGCCCATTTCTCCAAATTTCTGGCAGAATTCCTCCATGATTTGGGTGTTGACAAATTGTTGAAAACTGGCAGGTGAATTTGACATTCCAAAGAACATTACTTTTGGTTCGAAGAGCCCTTGTCATGTCTTGAAGGCTCCTTTCCATTCATCTCCTTTGCAGATTCTGATATTGTTATATCCCCAGCGTATGTTGAACTTGCTGAAGATCTCCATTCCTTGTAGGTCTGATATGTACTGATTTAAGTTAGGAAGGGGGGTGACGTCCTTCCTTGTGATGGCGTTGAGTGGTCTGTAGTCAATGATATATCGTTTCTCCTTGGAATCTTTCTTTGGTACCATGAATGTTGAGAATCCATATGGAGAATCAGACAGTACAATATATCCTTTGGCAAGGTTTTCGTCGATGAATTTGTCTTCTGTTTCCTGCTCTCCTTGTGACAGAGGATAGACTTTGCAATTGAAGCTTTTTGGGGCCGTTTCTAGGAGCTCTATTTTGTGGTCCCCTTCTCCTTGTGCTGGGAGAAATGCATTTGCCTCTTCATCAGAAAAGAGGGCTTTGTGTCATTTGAATTTTTCTGGGAGTTTAACCTCCTCTTTGATGTGTTCTTGGTCATATTTGTGGGCCATTTCAATGGTGTTGTGTGTGCGTTTGATTTCCACTGGGCCTCCCAATATTTCTACTGGGGTTACTCCCAACCATGGATGGCACTCTACTTTGGCTGCTACAATTTGTGCTTTGAGTTTTTGCACATAATTTCTGGCTTTCTCCATTACTTCATGTCAGATTGTTTCTATCTTGATTCCTGGTCCTTTGAGTTTTGCTTCTGCCCAGTCAATATCTGGGTTGAAGGCCTGGAACCAAGGATATCCTAGGATGAATTTGTCCTTCCCTAGGTTTGAGACATAGAAGCACTGTCGCACTTTCTTGTTTCCTTGTTTGACCATCAGATCGCAGGCATGCATGATGGTTCCATGTCGGTTCATTGTTCCATCAATGTTGTATACTGGTCTTTGGAAGTTGAGTTTCTTGGTGCCAAGTCGAAGCCTGGTTACTGTTGCATGGTCAATAAAATTTTCTGTTGCTCCTGAGTTGAGCAATGCTGATTCTTCCGCCTGTCCTCGATAGTATGATAAAGTGAAATTTATTCAGATGTAGTTCTTCAAACTAAAATACACACTATTGAGGCGGAGGGTCCTAACTATGGCGGCTAGTTTGGACCCATTGGAAAACCCGTTGGCAGGATTTTCTCCATGATGGACACTTTGGTTTCGTTGTCTATGGTGTCCACATTGTCTTTCAGGAACTGAGTGATGTCGGATGGGGTCATATCGAATGGGATCACATGGTTTTCTCCTTGGGCCTGTATTGGCTTATTAGCAGGTCTTCTGCTGCCTTTGGCATGGTCTGCTAGTTTCTTGCGGCAATCTTTGGCTTGATGTCCTACTTTGAAGCAGTAGAAGCATGACTGGCTGGTCATGAGCTCAGCTCTTTGTTTGTTGGATAATTCTGGTCTGCGCATAGCATCTATGTCCATGGCATTTCCTCCTTGGGTGGTGGTGCGTCGCCCTTGGTTTGGGTGGCCTCCGCTCTTTGGTTTGATACCAAGTGCCTGATATAGGCCTTGTTGTCTGGTATCGTTCTGTTTCTTGAACTCCTGGCCATGTATCCATTTAAGGTGGCAAGAGCAGGCATTGTCTTCCCATTTCTGGAATGTCGTCCATGGGTTCTGGGGTGTATAGGCGTTTGATGTGATAATGGACTGTATGAGTCCTGGTTTAAGGCCTTGCTTAAAGTGGTAGATTGTTCCATGATCGTTGAGTTGTACTCCAGCCACTGTGGCAAGTCGTTTGAACTCAGATATGAAGATGTCAAGTCCATCTGGTCCATGTTTGAGCTTGATGAGGCTATTGAATGCCTCTTGCTTCCTGTTAGTGTTGGTGAAAGAGTCCTTGAATGCTTGTTCGAACTCTGTCCAGTGGATTTCTTCGGTGTCTGCTGTTCCTCCTGCGATGTGAGCCTTGAGTTTGGTCATTTGCTCTTCTTTCCAAGGCTCCATCATATTTCCTTGCATGTAGGTGAGCGCAGTGGTAATGCATGTGGCTGGGTTGCTTATGGCTTCATTCTTTCGGTTGGTGAATTTGAAGGTGCCAAATGCAACTAGGAATGCATGACTCTTGTTTCTATCGCCTTCAAATGGTTGGGGAGGAGTTCCTTTTAATCCTCTGTTTGATGCTGTGGTGACTGTGATAGTTTGTCCTCTGCTAGCGGCTACTTGTGTTGGTTGTTGTGGTCCTGACATTGGGACATATGAGAGGGTACTTCCTCCTGGTGCTGTGACTGTGACGGGTACGTTTGGAGGACCTGATCTAGATATAGACAGGCCGGAGGGTCTTTGAGAAACTGGGGGAAGTACTGCTGCAGCTGGCGTGACGTTGAGAGGGATGCTGATGCCTTGAGCGACTGCTTCCTTGATCTGGGATAATATGGGTTCTTGAGAAGACAATGGTGATGTTCCTTCAAGTGTGGCAACGTGATGAAGTCCTCCTGCAAGGATTTCTTCTTGTCGTGCTTCTTCAATGACTTGTTGACTACTTCCTTCTCTGAGGAAGTCTGGGTGCTGGGAATCGTCGATGTTCCACCAGCCTAGTAATTCGTTATCTCTGGGGATGATATCTTTGGCTTCGGTGTGCCAATATCCTGTTGTTGGGTCCTGTGATAAGGCTACCTAGCAGTCTTTGTCCTGATTTCTAAGGAACTCTACTGCGACTTTGAATGCTTTGTCATCTACTTGTCTGGTTGCATAGTAACCAGTTTCTGGGTTAACTCGATCTCGGAGGCTTGGGTGGCTTTCAAATTGAGCGATTCCCTTGACGTGGTCAGGGAGGTTGTCTGTTTGCCATCTGGTGATCTGCTTGGGGAATGCTGTGATACCTCCGGGAACTTCTATGCTTGCCAGGGTGTTTCTGTTGTCCTCTGCAGAGGGTTCAGTAAAGCCTGACTTGTGTTAAGGTCCAATGGCCTTAAGGTGTGACATGCATGGGGGGTCTGGCGATGCAGATAATCACAAGGGGCTGACACCCTTAGTGATAACAGTAGTGCCTTGAAGAGGATTCCCAAGACGGATGTCTTGAGGTGAAGAGGGAGTTTGGAGGGAGAGTCTCAAGGGATCTTGAGACGATCCAAAGAGATAGGAGATAGACAAGGATGAAGGCACACAACTGAGCTGGTGAAAGCAACAACACTTGGATTGATAAACCAAGTCAGGCTTAAGGCCTCTTCTACAGTACAAGCAAGGCTTATATACTACCAAGGCAGCTACCTGACTAAGCATCCTAAAGGGATGAACAATGGGTCTTAGAGGACAATAGAGACTAAGACAATAAGGGCAGAACAATGGTGAAGGGAGGACAATAAGGGGGTGGAACAATAGGCGTCCCCTAACAAGGCAGACAATGGGCTTATGAACAATAAGGTGGTCAGAACAATAAGGTGGTCATGTGGTGAAAGTCAGGTGACAGGTCAGGTGGCAGACCATGTGACATAAGGTCATGTGACTGAAAAGGTAAGAAAATAGAAAACAAAATGGGGGCAGAACTAGATCGTAACATTGGGCTCTATGTGACCATGGAGCGAACACTTTGATTCTGTTCCACCATGTGCCTGTTTACCATAAAATCAAATTCACAGACAGTGATGGCACCATTGTTGATAGCGCTCATATTTGGCCAGAGCAAGTTGACACACATGGGTGGATCATACCTGCGTGCTTTGACATGGTGCTACTCCACACTGGTCAACAGCCAGACAATGTACATGGTATGTTTCCATCTGATCATTTAGAGTCAGGATCTAGCTGACTTCACCCCCCTACAGGTCATAGAATAGTGCAGGTTTGGGTTGTTTTCCAGATCCCAGCTGCAGCAATCTTGCAAATCTTTCCAACCCAGTCCTTACATGCTGCACATGTTCTGGCACATCTTGCATATATTGAATGGTTCAACCCCATCCCTCCCATGCCAGATAGAAACCACGGGATGTACAAGGTTTCGAGGTCATTAAGTGGGGGGCACAGGCAAGCAAGCATTATTCCTGTTGACTCTATTGTATCAAGTGTGCATTTATTCCTGAGAGTCGCAAACTCTTCACAAGGTGAAGACTGGAATTCTTTCACAGTATTAGAACATTGCCATACTTTTTATATCAACCCCTTCAGTGATATTGACACTTTCCTACTGCTTTCATAAAGTACAATAAAATGAGTGTGCATTTTGGGTGTTCCTGCAGGAGTTGGTGGGAACATACACAACACATCTCTACACTCTGTAGCAAGTCAGTCTGCTTTCTTTCTGCCCTTTTGTGGCCAGCACACCGAAAGAAAGTATCCCCAATCACGACCCCCTGGACCGACACTATCTTCCCCAATGCCACCAGAGGTAGGACTATTGCAGGTTGACAACTCATTGCAAATGGCAACATCAGCTCCCACTTTCTACACTGTCAGCGCTCCTTCATCAATCTGCCCCTCATCGCTCCATTGTCACCTTGGTCCTCATTGCCCCATCACCTTGTCATCTTCCCGCCTGTCACCTTATCATCTTCCTGCCTGTTATTTCCCTGTCTTCTTCCTGCCTGCTATCCCCTTATCATCTTCACACACCTTGTCACCATCGGTTTTGCATCTTTACATGCCCTGTAGTCTTCGCTTTCTTTGCACATCTTATCTTTGCATCTTTATGAGGTCCATCTACCCTTTTTTTTGGCATGTTCCCATAATCAACTAATGCTCACCACGTAATACTTGTTTTCTTGCATCACAGCCTTGGGCGCTGGACTTGAAGACTGAACTCCACACGTTGTTCATTTGCCACATTTTGTCAGCTATACAACCGATGTTGCGTCCTTGCTGAACGAATGTCGATTTCCCCACCTCCTGGAGCTCAACTTGGGCTGGGGTTGGACGTTCGAAATGTACCAGTATGCATAGTGGCCCCTCAAGGTGCACCTGACAATTGAAAACCTAATGTGGTCCTGTGCATACAACATCGTCCTTCGCCAGGGCTCACTGCCCAACCTGAAGCACCTCTCACTCTCTCACCTCTCCTTTGTCTGTGTGCTCAGCGCAGTCCGCAGTCCTCCTCCTCCTCCTCCATCTCCATCTCCAGATTTAGCTTCAGAAGGGACGGGGACCTATGTGCCACCGCAACTGCAACCAAATGGCAAGCTGACGCTCAAGATGCTCAGGGACCTCTTCCTCTTCTTGACGACCTCCTGATGGAGATGCAGGACATCAACGGGATGTCCGTCCAGCAGCTCTTGATCAAGTTTTGCGACAGCCTCACGACACACTCCATGAGCATCCATGCCACATGACCCCATGGCTGGAGCTGATCTTGGCACCATGGTGTCATCTCACCCTTCCAATCGCTTAAAGCCCTTTATTCCCCAGTTTCTATAAGGCAGTTGTCATTCGCAACCCTCAAGTCATCGCAGCCGTAAAGAAAACGATGAAGCGCAGCCAATTTGATTTGAAGAGGAGCTCACTAGGCTTGCACATCTCAAACCTGCGACATCCAAAGCAAATGATGCAACTATCTTGACTGGCTCATGCAGATTCTGTGGGGGCAACAAGTAGGCACGTAGTCAAAATGTGTTTATTATTACTTGTTATTATTTGCAATACAATTACAGTTATATCCCTTGCTTGATCGCAGATTCCCTGGGGGCAGCATGTAGGTGCGCAGTAAAAACTCAATTATTATTACTTGTTTATTATTTGCAATACAGTCACACTTATATCCCTTACTTTATCAGACTATCATTGCACTTACGTTGTCTTTTTCATCTCAATAACTTGTTAACAGCATTAACAGCTTGTTGATGTGGATTAACTACTTGTTAACATGAATTAACAAGTGAGGGTTTTCCAGATGTTCTCTTTCCTCTTGCCGCTTTCTCTGGCATGCTATTAGTCTCAATCGGTCCCCAGCTCACATTCCTATAGTTAACAGACAAATAGCTCCTGACAGGTGCTCTTGCTTGTGAGTGTCCTGTGGATAGTGGATACTGTCCGAAATACCATCTAATCAGGATTGCCACATGTTCCAGTTCTACTCTTGCCCTTGGTACATTTCCTAGTCCAATAATCAGGGCAAACAAGGTGGGATTCATGGAGAATTTCCAATACTTTCCTTCCAGGTGACAATCTCCAGCTTGAGGTTATCACCCTGTCAATTGAGAAAAGAAAACATAATATAATATATAATTTTCGTCTGGATAGCCTGACTGATTGTCTAATTGCTAAGTCAATTGCTCTGCTCTCAATACACGTCACTTACCTGGGCACAGACCCTGTGATTCTATCTCAGAACCAGGCATCACTAGGCCAGGAAGGGAGCGACATGTCACATTCACTGTTCGTAAGTTATGTTTTGATCCTTCCTTGAGAACAGAACACTCTTTATTCGGGACATTCTTGACAGGGAAACATCATCTTTCTTTGCATTACCTCACTTGTGGCACTGGTAAAAGTTTTGGACAATCCAATTACGGGGCGGCACACAAAGCCGCATAGAAGTAACCTGTTTCCACTTTAATTGGAGATTTGGGGACAACCCTCACACTGGATGGCTGATGAATAGTTGACGAATCTAAACTTGGGGAGCACTGGCTCGATGCCATCCCTACCATAGGGTATTCTGGTAATGTTATCTCATACCTATCCGCATTCCACTACCACTTCATTGGATGGCCACTCCATGATTGAGGAAGGTCACAAGAAGGTACTACCTCCTGAATGCTAAACTATACTTGCTCATTCCCTTGTAGGTCTTGGTCAAAGCCAGGTTTATTCAGAATTCCTACTTTCTGCTGATGGATGGTGGCGCTAGCAGGTGCAGAATTGATTGAGGATGTAGAAGAGGCTCCAGAAGACCTCTTATGAGCTATTGAACAGGTTAGAGAGGCATGGGTCATGCACACTGGCCTGATATTGAAGTGTTGTATGCATGGGGTATCCATTGGGCCTTCGAAGAACCATTTTTCACATGCATAATCAGGCATCATTGGACCCAGAAAGACTCAGAAGTGGTCCGATGTGCCTGCTTTCCATAAAGACGTAAGATTGATAATTCTCAAACACAGAACGCTTTTCAAGGTGCACCCATGCAAACTTTAAAGCGAGATAATGTGGCCATTAACACCCCCTTGCCTATGATTGCTGTCAAAGATTTGGATCACCCAACTATAGGAGTGGTGCATTGACTTTACATAAAAGCAACTTGATTCCATCTCTGACCCCAATCGAATATTACCACTCCATGGCCATCAAATCCATGCTTAGGGTACCACTTCTCACAGGATTTCTCATCTTTGTCCCTCTGTTCCTTGCATGGTATCGAAGCCGAGACCCACTGGTAAGTTGTGTATCACCCTAATACTGATACCAGTCCTGATGAATTGGGTCCCTAGCTTGACGCAATCCCCACCATAGGATATTCTGACCTATTTCTCTCATACTTCTCCACTTTCCGCTACCACTTCTTAGATGGCCAGTCCATGATCAAAGAGGGCTACAGGAAGGTAATGTTATCTCTAAGTTATCAATCCACATTGACTTATGCAAATGCATGTTATTGCGTGTCTTAGTCGAAACTAGGATTATTCAAAGTTGCCACTTTCCGGCGATAGATGGTGCTTGCAACAAGTGCTGAACTAATTGGGGATATCAAGATGGCCCAGGAGGATGTCCTGTCACAATGCGCGCTGGCTAGGGAGGTATGTACCATACACAGGCTCAAATCGAACTCAACACAACAACGACAGCACCTTGTGATGGATCACACCCTTCACATGCTGAATAGCAAGGACATGTATCAGAACGATGTGATTCATACGAAATTGACATGGAACATCGCAGCTGCTTTCCATGAAGTCCAGGACGAGCTTATTGAAGCATTATCTGAATTGATTCCAGTGGGTGCTGACAGTATGTGAGATGCTTGCAGAAGAAGCATTAGTGTCCCATAAACAGTTTAGAGTGGGTCAAGATATCTATTCTACTGACCATGGAATGGATGGTCTGTTGGATGACTGGTTGAATATTTGTTGGCAGTCCCCTGTGTACGCTGTCACTCTCTAGTTTTTGTCGGGGTCATGTGCTGATGCCTTGCAGGCTGGAATCGTGATTACCAGAAACTAGCAATAGATATTTCCAAAAGCATAATTAAGTTGGCCCATAATCTCTCAATGTTTCCAAAGCCCCTCAAACCGTGAGTATGTCTAGCTCTGAGAATTATCCTGCTAATAATATCACGCATAGGATGGCAGCACACATTTTCTCCAAGCATCCATCCCAAGTCCAACAAATAATAGAGTTCATTGGGCCCATAGTAAATGAGCGCTTTGCGAAACTGGAGGAACTTGAGAAAACCTGGAATGATGCTCTGGTTCATATCCCTATTTCAACCAAGGTTTCCATTGTTCATGAAATGGAAATACAGAATGATATGCTAATGTGGCTTATGAGTGAAGCCAAAGGAGTAGAGAGACCACTCAATGGTCTAGCCCAGCGAATGCTCTTCCTCAACTTTGCATCTATTCACTCAACCTCTTGAGTAAGGAGCTGCACTGTTCAACTTAAAGAGAATTGACTCTATCGCACTGCACTGCAGACAGCCACCCAGGTATTGTACCGCCTTCTTGCGAACCTGAAGTATCTAGAACCCCTCCGTCAAGAGATTGAGGCTGCAATAGCAGAAGAAGACTGGACCAAGGCTAGAATGGATAGATTGCACAAGCTTGACAGTTTCTTACAGGAGACGATACAGATAGATACCACAGGCATTGGTTTGTTGGGTTCTCTCAATACTAGCTTGTTGCTGATCACTATGCTTCAAGTGATTCTGTATCGTCTTGCACTATGCCCATTCACATTTTTCAATGGTATAACTATCCCAGTGGGCACACTAATAACTGCTCTGTCCAGTGCTATACATATGGATAAAGACATATATTCTAACCCTGAACAATTTGATGGGTTTCGCTTCTCGAATGCCTGGGATATGGATGAGGATTTTACAACAACTAGGTATTCAGTGGTCAGTGCATCCCCTGAGCACCTGGTGTTTGGAGTTGGGCGACACGCTTGGTAAGTCATTCTGACCAATGTGACTTCAGGATCTCAAATGTGATGCACCACGGCTCTTCAACAGCCCAGGGCGTTTTTTCGCCATCAACAAGATCAAAGCACTGGTTGCCCATATTATTGTGACTTATGACATCAAGTATGAGGAGGGCCAAGAAGTTCCACGTACATATGGCATAAGCTCATTCCGTCTGGTGCAAAATGCAAATTTGCTGTTCAGGAAGCATCAGATGTAGGGTCTTCTATCTTTGTATTCTCATTACTGAGCAGGCTGTGTCTTGTAGTTTTCGGTTCAGTCACATGTCACATGTCATTGCAGGTGATGCCAGTGGTGTGCCAAATTGAGTTATCGCTGCACAGGTGGATGTGTTGAATAACAGTGAAGACCATATGTCTAAACTTGTGGCCCTTTTTAAACCCTCATACATGACAGTTTTGCGATGCGCTGCAGATTCGGATGAGCCCCACAGTACTGTATGCCCTGGCAAATACATGTGATTTGTGACTCATGGTAGATATGCCATATTCGGGTCATAGAGTACCTGTGAACTTGAATTAGTGGGCCACTACTTTGTATGGGATATCTGAGTTCTCAGGTGTTGAAGTACACTGCATTATACAATACATTTACTGTAGCTACAACCCATACACTACACCAGAGTCACATTAGGTGCTCTAAATTTGTCTGCTTCAGTACATCTTTGAT
>Ga0307512_10004382_pt1 | contig 15532 bp, 15 predicted proteins | sample 14_EM_MG_FD_200267 | JGI IMG/M metagenome (GOLD analysis project Ga0307512, IMG submission 200267) | Populus trichocarpa ectomycorrhiza microbial communities from riparian zone in the Pacific Northwest, United States - 14_EM | ecosystem: Host-associated > Plants > Roots > Unclassified | place... | reverse complement strand
CCGTCCGCGATCTGCTGTACGCGCGGCCGGAGTTGGTCGATGCGCCGCATCGTGAACGCCTTCGCCACCAGCCTGCGCAGCCGGCTGTGCTCGGGCGGGTCGAGGCTGATCATCGCTCCGGCGCCCGCCGGATAGGGGCGGGAGCGGGGCTGGTCCCGGCCGACGGCGGCGGCGCGGCTGAAGCGCGGGTCGCCGAGGACGACCTTGACGTCCTCGTAGCGGGTGGCCAGCCAGGCCGGCTCACCGTACGGCAACTGGACGCGGCACAAGGGCTGTTCGCGCCGCAACGCGGTGTACAGCGGGTCGAAGTCGAGCTTCTCGGTGGCGAACGGATAGGCCCGGGGTTCTGTGACGGTCATGGGTGCCTCTCGGTACGGTCGCGGTTCACCAGGTGACGGGCAGTTCGTGTACGCCGTAGATGCTCATGTCGCCGCGGAACTTCAACTCCTCGAAGGGGACCGCCAGTTGCAGGTCCGGCAGCCTGCGCAGCAGGGTGGGCAGCGCGATCTCCAGTTCCGCGCGAGCCAGGATCTGGCCGATGCACTGGTGGGTGCCGTGGCCGAAGGCGACGTGTCCTCTGACATCGCGGCCGATGTCGAACTCATCGGGTTCGGGGAGGAATTCGGGGTCCCGGTTACCGGCGGGCAGGTTCATGACCATGCCCTCGCCGGCCTTGATCAGCTGGCTGCCGATCGTGACGTCCTCGACGGCGATGCGGGCGACCAGGCTGTGCACGATCGTCAGGTGGCGCAGCAGCTCCTCCACCGCGCCGGCGGCCACCTTCGGGTCGTCGGTGTCCCGGATCCGCGCGAGGTTGTCGGGATGACGGAGCAGGAACAGGGTGCTCAGGGCGATCATGTTGGCCGTGGTCTCATGGCCGGCGTTGAGCAGGATGTGCCCGTTCATCGCCACCGTGTCGCGGTCGATGTCCCCGGCGGCAACGTGCTCACGCAGCAGCCGGCTGATCAGGTCGTCTCCTGGCTCCGCCTCCTTGCGCGCCACCAGTTCCCGCAGGTAGCCGAACAGGGCCCTGCTCGCGGCGGTCCGCTCCTCCTGCGGGCGGTGCAGGCTCATCATGACCGCCGTGTGCTCCTGGAAGAGCTCGTGGTCCGCGTACGGCACTCCGAGCAGCAGGGAGATCACGAGGGACGGCACAGGCAGCGCGAAGTCGCGCACGATGTCCGCCGGTTGACCCTTGCCGATCATCCGGTCGAGGAAGTCGTCCACCATCACCTGGATGTGCGGGCGCATGGCCTGGACCTTCTTGACCGTGAAGTCCTTGGTCAGCATGCGGCGCAGCCGGGCGTGTTCCGGATCGTCCATCCGCGGGAAGATCGACGGCGCGCCCGCACCGCGCTCCTCCCCCTGGAGCCGGCCGACGACGTCCGCGCTGATACGGGGATCGGTCATGGCGGCCTTGATGTCCTCGATCCGGCTCACCACCCAGACCGTGTGGCCGTTCCACACCGCCCTGCGCAGCCCCTCCGCCTCCCGCCACTTCGCGTAGTCGGCCGGGGGGTCGAAAGGACAGCGGGCAGAACGCTCACCGGGAAAGACGGGAAGATCAGCCGCTTCGTTCGCGTCGGTCACCGTGCTCATCAATGCTCCTGGGTCGGTTCGGACGGGTTCTCGCTGCTCTGGATCTCCGCCCTCAGCCCGGCCAGCCAACTGCGCTCCGCGTCGATCCGGGCGATCCCGTGGTCGAGCGCCAGACGGCTCCAACGCTCCACCCGCACGGACGCCAGCGCGGCGACACGGTCGCGGTTGCGGACCAGCACCCAGTCGCGGACCTCGAGTACGCGGAGCTGTTCCTCCGGGCTCAGCCAGGCGAAGTTCACCAGCCGCGCATGGAACTCCCGCGACTGGTCCGCCCCGTCTTCGGGGAGCTCGGCCAGCATGTCGTGCAGGACTTCCCGGCCGACGTCGGTGATCGAGTAGATGTGCCGCGGCGGTTTCGCCTCCTGTTCCTCCGAACTGCGCAGCACCGCTCCGCCGTCGACAAACTGACGCAGTCGTGGGTAGAGGGAGTTGTTCGACAAGGAGTGCCCCGTCGCCGCTTCCACCTCCCTGCGCAACTCGTATCCGTGGCGCGGCCCGCGGGCCAGCTCGGCCAAAAGGAGGATGTCGATCCACATAGCGGTTACCGTAACCTAGGTCTCCGTAACCTAGCAATCGACACTCGCCCGACTCCGCCGAGAACGAGGACGAAAACCATGCATGTGGAAGTGGAACTCGACGAACCCAAGTGCGTCGCCGCCGGTCAGTGCGTCGTGGCCGCTCCGGAGGTGTTCGACCAGCGAGAGGAGGACGGGGTCGCCGTCCTGCTCGACGACCGGCCCGGCCCGGATCTCCTCGACGGTGTGAAAGAAGCCGCGGCGCTCTGTCCCGCGGCGGCGATCCGCCTGGTGGAGCGGTGAGGCGAATCGTGGTCGTCGGCGCCTCGGCCGCGGGCCTCGCGGCGACCGAGACGCTGCGCCGGGAGGGCTATGACGGGACGCTGACCCTCGTGGGCGACGAACCCCACCCGCCCTACGACCGTCCGCCCCTGTCCAAGCAGTTCCTGACCGGACAGTGGGACACGGAACAGCTGGCCCTTCGCACTGGGGCCGACCTGGACGCTCTCGGTCTCGATCTGCGTCTGGGTGTCGCCGCGACCGGGCTGGATCCCGCCACCCGGTCGGTGCGACTGTCGGACGGCTCGACGGTGTCCTACGACGGCCTCGTCATCGCCACCGGAGTACGTCCCCGCCGACTGCCCGGCAAGGACACGCATGTACTGCGGTCGCTCGACGACGCGCTGGCACTGAGGGACCGGCTCGGTCCCGGGCGCCGGCTCGTCGTGGTCGGCGCCGGGTTCCTCGGTGCGGAGGCCGCGGCCACCGCGGTGGGGCTCGGCACCGACGTCACACTGCTGGAACCCGCGCCGGTGCTCCTCGCGCACGTGGTGGGCGCCGAGGTGGGTCAAGTCCTCTCCCGGGCCCATCTGGAACGGGGCGTGGAGCTGCGTACCGGAGTGACGGTGTCCGAAGTGACCGGCACCGGGGTGCTCCTGACCGACGGTGAGGTGGTCGAGGGCGACGCGGTTCTGATCGCTGTCGGGTCTCGGCCCAACACCGAGTGGCTGGCCGGCAGCGGACTCGCCGCGGAGGCCGGAGTGGCGTGCGACGCGTACTGCGAGGCTGCCCCCGGGATCTACGCGGCCGGGGACGTGGCCCGCTGGTACAACCCGTTGTTCGCCACGTCGATGCGGATCGAGCACCGCATGAACGCCGCCGAACAGGGGATGGCCGCCGCCCGCAACCTGCTGGCCGCGCCGGAGGCACGTAGGCCGTTCGGGCCGGTGCCGTACTTCTGGTCAGACCAGTACGACATACGGATCCAGGCATACGGATATCTGCGCGGCCATGACGAAGTCGCCGTGGTCCAAGGCGACTTGGCCGAGCGTCACTTCGTGGTGGCGTACCGAAAGGATGACCGCCTGACCGGGGTCCTTGGCGTGGGCGTCACGCCGAAGGTCCTCCGTAGCTGGCGGCAGGCACTGGCCGCAGGCACTCCATGGCACGAAGTGGTGGCGAACGAGACCTGCACACCGCCCTCCGCAGTGTGCACCGCGACCGTACCGACGCGGTGAGTCACCGCAGCACCCCCGCCCCCTCTGCATGGCCACCGGTTCCGGTCATGCACGACGTACAAGCGACATCGGCTCTTCCGCGTTCCTCCCCACACTCCGGAGGCCTGACCCATGTCCTTTCCATCGCCCCTGACATCCGAGGCCGAAGCTTCCGGCGGACGGAACGTGAACGTCCTGGTGACTGTTCTCGCGTTCACCGGAATCGCCGTAGCACTGGTGCAGACGCTCATCATCCCGATCATCCCCCACCTTCCCGAGTACCTGCACGCCTCCGCAGCCGATGCCACCTGGGCGCTCACCGCCACCCTGTTGTGCGGCGCCGTCGCCACCCCGGTGATGGGCCGCCTCGGCGACATGTACGGCAAGCGCCGCATGCTGCTCATCGGCATCGCCGTACTGGTCACGGGCTCCGTGATCTGCGCACTCAGCGAGTCACTGACCACGATGATCGTCGGGCGCGCGCTGCAGGGCCTGGCGAACGGGGTTATCCCGCTCGGTGTCAGCATCCTGCGCGACGAGGTGCCCGCCGAGAAGCTGCCCGTGTCCACCGCTGTGATGCTCGGTTCCCTCGGTGTCGGCGGCGCTCTGGGCCTGCCCGCATCCGCGATGATCGCCGACACGTTCGACTGGCACGCGCTGTTCTGGACATCGGCCGCTCTCGGCGCGGTCGCTGTCCTCCTGGTTCTGCTGCTCGTGCCCGAATCGAAAGTGCGCCCCGGCGGGCGCGTCGACGTCCCGGGCGCCCTGGGCATGGGCATCGGCCTGGTCTGTCTGCTGCTAGGGGTCTCCAAGGGCGCCGACTGGGGCTGGGGCAGCGGCACCACTCTGAGCGTCTTCGCCGTGGCCCTGATCGTCCTGCCGTTGTGGGGCTGGTTCGAACTGCGCACCCCTCAGCCCATGGTGGACCTGCGGACCAGCTCGCACCCTCAGGTCCTGTTCACCCACCTCGCCGGGATCGCGTTCGGGTTCTCGCTGTTCGCGCTCAACCTGGTGCTGCCGCAGGTGCTCCAGCTACCGAAAATCACGGGCTACGGGCTGGGTGAGTCACTGGCCACGGCGGGCCTGGCCATGGCCCCCCAGGGTCTGGTCATGATGGGGGTGGCCCCGCTCTCCGCCCGTGTCACCAGGACTCGGGGACCGAAGACGACCTTGATGATCGGCGCCGTGATCGTGGGCGTGGGCTACCTCCTCATCATGGTGCTGATGTCCGCCACCTGGACGCTGATCCTGGCCTCCTGCGTCGTCGCCATGGGCGTCGGCCTCGGCTACGCCGCACTGCCGACGCTCGTCATGGACTCCGTGCCCGCCTCCGAGACCGCCGCGGCCAACAGCCTCAACACCCTGATGCGATCCATCGGCACCACCACCTCCAGTGCCGTGGCCGGTGTACTCCTCGCCCATATGACGATCGACTTCCACGGCGTGGAGTTGCCGTCCGAGAACGGCCTGCGTGCCGTCCTGGCGATCGGCGTCGGTGCCGCCACCATCGCTCTGGCCGTCGCCTCCTTCATCCCACGGCGCCGACCCGAAGCCGCTCTCCCTCCGGCGAACACCATTGCCGAAAAGGTCGGCCTGAGTCCTCTCCCCGACATCGACTGATCCATCGCGGATCGATGGCGGCGGGACCGGCGCCAGCATCGGCCTTCTTCAAGACGGCCTCACCAGACCGGTGTCGTAGGCGAAAATGACGGCCTGCACCCGGTCGCGGGCTCCTGTCTTGGCCAGGATCCGGCCGATGCGCGTCTTGATGGTCGACTCGGACAGGCAGAGATCCTCGGCGATCCCACTGTTCGTCAGACCGGCCGCGACATCGGTCAGCACCTCGCGCTCGCGCCGGGTCAGCCCCGTCAGGCGCGGATCTCCGCCAGGGCCGCGCAGGGGGAGGTGTGTGGTGAAGACCTACAGCAGGCGGCGGGTCATCGCGGGGTCGATCACCGCGTCGCCACCCGCGACGGCCCGGATTCCCGCGAGGAGTTCGTCCGGGCGGGCGTCCTTGAGCAGGAAACCGCTCGCACCCGCGCGCAGCGCGCCGTACGCGTACTCGTCCAGGTCGAAGGTGGTGAGCACGAGCACCCGGGAGCGGCCGACGGAGGCGAGGATCCGACGTGTGGCCTCGATGCCGTCCATGCCGGACATGCGGATGTCCATCAGCACCACGTCCGGGTGCAGCTCGGCCGTCCGGCGCACCGCCTCCGCGCCGTGTTCCGCCTCGCCGACCACGGTCGTCTCCGGGCTGCTGTTCAGCAGCATCCGGAAGCCGATGCGCTGCAGCAGCTGGTCGTCGACGATCACTACCGTGGTCACGGGCTCTCCTGAACTCCGGGCCGGTCCTTGGGGACCGAGCGGGCATGCGCCGCCTGCGGATCAGCCTTCGTCCGCCCGTCGTGGTTCATGGGCAGGACAGCCCGTACGGTCCAGCCGTCGGCCCGGCGCCGGAAGACGGCGCTGCCTCCGGCGAGTGCGGCACGCTCCCTCATGCCGATCAGGCCCTGCCCCGGGCCGCGGCTCCCGCCCGCAGGGGCCGGTGTCACCCCCTCCACCGGTGGGCCGGTGTCGTCGACCTGCACTGCTTGAGGCTGTTGGTCAGGGCCTCCTTGACGATCCGGTACACGGAGAGCTGAAGGCTCGCGCTGAGCGAGGAGAGGTCGCCCGAGGCGGTGCAGGTGACGGTGGGCCCGGCCGTCCGAATCCGCTCGCACAGGGCGGCGAGTTGGGCCACACCCGGCTGGGGGTGCAGTTCGGGGCACGCAGCGTCGTCGGGCAGTTCGACACGCAGCGCGCCGAGGGGCGCGGCGGAGTTCTCCCAAAGACGTACGTCCGGCCTCGGCGATCGTCCGCAGGACTTCCGGACCCCTCTCCGGTTGCAGCTGGGCTTCGGCCGCGCCCCCGTCGGCGAGACCGACGATCACCGCCAGGGTGTGTCCCACGATGTCCTGCAACTCGCGCGAAACTCGCGCGCGTTCGTTCGCCGCGGCCAGCAGCTCGCGTTGCTCGCGCTCGATCTCCAGGGTCGCCGCCCGCTCGGCCAGCGCGGCATGTTGGGCCCGGCGCATCCGGCCGGCCAGGCCGAGGGCCTAGGTGTGCTGCGACTTCCGCCGACGGCACCACGATGCCGACCCAATCACCGTCGTTCGTCCTGCGGTACCAAGCGCTGCCGTCCGGGAGTAGCAAAGCTGTGCCTCGATCGCGGGCATCACGTGCGAACTTCAGGTCTGTGTGGTCGATGCCCTTCTGACGGTGGGCGTCACCGGGTGCGTCAGCGCAGTCGGTACTCGCGCAGCTTCCGGTAGAGAGAGGAGCGCGAGATCCCGAGTGCCGTAGCGGCGGCCGCCTTGTTGCCGCCGTGCTCGCGCAGCGCGGTCGCGATGGCGTCCGACTCAGCGATCTGCATGGCGGTCAGGTGGCCACGGGTGACCTCGTGGAGCCAGGCGGGCGGCAGGTCCGCGGTCGTGACGACCGGCCGGTTCTGGCGGGTCAACAACCGCCGGAACTCTTCGAGTTGGCGGTGGTTGCCGGGCCATGGGTGACGCTGGACCGCCTGGATCACCTCGTGCGAGAGCCTCGGCATGCCCACCCCCTGGTCGACCAGCCGGGCCAGGGCGTCGTCGGTGCGCTTGCGGAGTGGAGGAATCTCGAAGGTGAGCGGCGGGAACTGGTCGAGGATCACGCGCGGAAGCATGTCGTTGTGGAATGCGGCGGCCGAGACCGTGGCCGCGAGCCGCAGGTCGGATCCGTCGATGCGCGGAGCCCGGTCCAGAATCGTCGCGAGGGCTCGGCACATACGGTCGTCAAGGTCGTCGAGGTGGGCGAAGACGAGGAGTTCGTCCACATGCTCCACCAGCGCACGAGCCTCGGCCAGCCACTGCTCGTGACCGACCTCGTCGACCGTGGCACAGTCGAGTTCGCGGTATGCGCGATCGGAGTCCGCGACCGCGGCCCGCAGGGCGGCGCGCTTGCCGGTCCCGTGCTCGCCGACGACCAGAAGCCGGTCGGTCGTGGACGCCGTCGAACGCAGTTGTGCGACGACTCGGATCCAGGGTGGTTCCTGGCGCCGCGGATCCCGTGCGCGGGTCGGCGTCGGCCGGACCACCGCCGAGGCCGGCATCTCCTCGGCCACGACCACGGCTCCGACCAGCACGCCACCTCGGTGCACGGGGCGGCACACGGTGACCCGTGACCCGCTGGAGAGTTCGAGTCCGATGATGTCGTCGGGCCCACCCTCGATCCGCTGCCACAGCGCCGAGTGATCGAGATCCATCGACGTGGCCAGGGAGTTGGCGATGACCACGTCCGCGCTGACGACGACCACCGCGCTCCGGGTACGACGGCGCTCGGCCAGGAAGTGGCGCAGCATCTGACGCTCGTGCATCGAGGTCTCCCCGTACAACTCCTCCTCTATGTCATGAGCCAGGCGAAGCAAGGTCGGTGCCATCAGAGGACTGGCGTGCTCGACAAGACTGGTGACGCTCAGCACCCCGGTCACCCGGTGGGTGACCGGATGCCGAATGGGTGCCCCCGCGCAGGCGAAGTCGTGCAGGGCTTCGTTGAAATGCTCTGTGCCGTTGACCGTCACGGCGCGGGCAGTCTCAAGGGCCGTGCCGAGGCCGTTCGTACCGATGACGTCTTCGGACCAGCGGGTGCCGATCACGACGCTGCTGCGGTTCAGGCGGGAACGCAGTCGGCTGTCCTCATCCCAGCGCCAGAGCAGGGTGCCATCCGGGGCGCTGAGCAGAAGGCTGGTGTTCGCGCCGATCAGAACGTCGGCCATGGACGTGAGTACGGGGATCGCGACCTTGGCTATCCGGCTGTCGAGGCTGGGCTCGCCCTCGACGCAAGGAACGTGATCCGGGTTGACCCCGTTCAGCCGCGACCGCCGCCAGGACTCGATGATCTCGGTTCTCACCATGAGAGAGCCCGGTTCATCACCGGCGGAAAGGCCACGATGGGTGTCGATCACTGCTGGCCCCACCTTCCTGCGGCGGCAACGACGCTGTCACCTCCTCTCACACAACCACGAAGCGCATTCGCCGTCCAATACCAATCAAATACCCACTCATCCGCCAGCGGTAATGGTCGGAGGAGGGAGCTCCGGGCATGGAAGGGGAGCTTTGGGCGTTGAACGATCGTTGGTTGTCACAAGGAACCGCGCTTCAGTCGGGCTGCGCGGGCCCGAGCTGTTCACAGGGCGGCATAGACGATCATCCGGTTGCCCCAAGGATCGCTGATCACGACCCGCCGCTCGTGCGGACCATCGGCCGGGCCCTCGATGACCTGGCCGCCGACTGCCCCGAGCCGGTCGAGGAACTCCGCGATGTCGTCCACCTTGAAAGCGGCTGCCGCAACGCCGGCCACGTCCTCCGTGTCCGCGGCGACGGCAAGGGTGCTGGGCCCGGCGTCGAAGGCCGCGTAACGCTCACCGTCCACGAAGCGGATGGGGAGTCCCAGCACGGTGCCGTAGAACTCGACGGCCTCGGAGACGTCGTCGACCGGGTGGACGACCTGGCGCAACTGCGCTCCAGGTGCTGCGGACGACGACGCGGCCGGGCGCCTGGGTGAGTCGTGTGTGGTCATGAACCCAGTCAACCCCGGCTCCAAGGGACTGACTGTCCACTCTTGGCACAACTCGGAGCGTCCCAAAGTTGCACAACCGTCAGCAGCCGGTGCGTGTTTCAGTCGTCACTGCACGGCACCAAGCGACGCGTGCAACCACCCTCAACGAGGAGGACATGGCCATGGCGCTGAAGTTCGGGACCTTCATGGCTCCCTTCCACTGCCCCCCGGGCCAGGACCCGACCACCGCCCACGAGCGTGATCTGGCCGTCATCCAGCACATGGACAGGCTGGGCTTCGACGAGGCCTGGATCGGCGAGCACCACTCGGCCGGCCATGAGCTGATCCCGGACCCGATGTCCTTCATCGCGTGGGCTGCACCGCAGACGAGGCACATCATGCTCGGTACGGGAGTGCTCTCGCTGCCGTACCACAACCCGTTGTGGGTCGCGGACCGTGCACTCTTCCTCGACCGTCTGCTGCGTGGCCGCTTCATGCTCGGCCTGGGCCCGGGCGCCCTGCCGACCGACGCCACCATGATCGGCATCAGTCTCGAGGAGCAGCGCACGGCGTTCGAGGAGGATGTCGACGTACTGATGGCCATCCTCCGGGGCGAGACAGTGACCGCGAAGACGAACCGCTACAACCTGGTCGACGCGCACACCCAGTACGCGCCCTACAGCGACTTCGAGATCACGGTCGCCGCGATCGCCTCTCCCACCGGCCCGCGCATCGCGGCCAAGAACGGCATCCATCTGATGTCGGTCGGCGCCACCAACCGGAGCGGCTTCGACGCGCTCGCCCTGCACTGGGACGTGATGGAGGAGCGGGCGCCGCTGTTCGGCCACACCCCCGACCGGACCAAGTGGCGCCTGTGCGGCCCCATGCACCTCGCCGAGACCAAGGAGCAGGCAATCGAGGACGTCCGGTACGGCCTCGACGCCTGGTGCGACTACACCCAGGACGTACTTGCCGCTCCCCACTTCCGCGCCGCGGGCAAGACCTTCGAGGAGCGCATCGAGTGGCTCAACGAGAGCGGCCTCGGGGTCATCGGCACCGTGGACGACGCGATCGCCCAGATCGAGCGGCTCGAGGGCCAGTCGGGCGGTTTCGGCTCGTTCCTGCTCATCCATCACGAGTGGGCCAGGCACGACGCCACGCTCAAGAGCTACGAGCTCTTCGCCGACCACGTCAAGCCGCGGTTCCAGGGCAGCGCGGACCGCCTCCTGCGGTCCCGGGACTACGCGGTGTCGCGTTGGAACGAACTGGACCAGCGTCAGGCCGACGCCATCCAGGCGGCGACCGCACGTCACGCCGAGGAGCGCGAGGAAGCGCAGCGCGCCTCCGCCTGACCCTCCTCGCAGGCACCGCAGGAAGGAACGACAGAGATGATCCACCTCCAACAGGTGACCTGCGGGGAGCAGTTGCGCCATGCCTTCGGGGCGTTCCCGTCCGGGGTCGCGGCCGTCTGCGCCCGCGTGGACCGCATCCCGACAGGCATGGCCGCCAGCTCGTTCACCTCCGTCTCCGTGGATCCGCCGCTGGTGTCGGTGTGCATCCAGAAGACGTCTTCGACGTGGCCGATCCTGCGCGAGCGGCCACGGCTTGGGCTGAGCGTGCTCTCGCAGTGGCATGACGTCGCGTGCCGCCAGCTCGCGAGCAAGCAGGGCGACCGTTTCGCCGGCGTCGAATGGGACGCGGGGCCGCACGACAGCATCCTTATCCGCGGTTCGAGCGCGTGGATGGAGGTCTCGCTCTACAACGAGGTCGAGGCCGGCGACCATCTGATCGCCCTGCTGGAGGTCCAGGGCCTCGACACGGCTCCGTACACACCGCCGCTCATCTTCCACGCCAGCCGGTTCCGCAAGATCGCGCTGACACTCGACGAGGAGCAGCACACCAGCGCGGAGCAGTGGTGAGCCGCGCCTGCGGCGTTATGCCCGCTCCACATCGAGATCCCACCCGGAGGACTCCAGAGGTGTACGCAACCGTTGATCCGACCACGGGTGCCGTCGCGTGCAAGTTCGCGACCCTGACGGACACCGGGGCCGGCCAGGCCCTCGTCTCGGCTGCGACGGCGTATCGGACATGGTCCGCGACACCGCTCGGCGAGCGGGCCACGGTCCTCGCGCGCATGGCCGCGCAGCACCGGCAGAAGGCCGAAGAACTCGCCGCCCTCACCACGCTGGAGATGGGCAAGCCCGTCGCACAGGCGCGGGCCGAGGTCGAACTCGCAGCCTCGATCTACGAGTACTACACCACCTCGGGTCCCGATCTGCTCAAGGACGAGGTTCTCGACATCGCGGGCGCCGGACGGGCGTTGGTCCGCACCGCGCCCATCGGTCCCCTGCTCGGCATCATGCCGTGGAACTTCCCGCTCTATCAGGCGGCGCGGTTCATCGCCCCGAACCTGCTGCTCGGGAACACCATCCTGCTGAAGCACGCGCCCAACTGCCCGCAGCTCTCTCTCGCGATCGAGTCCATCGCGGCGGAGGCAGGCGCTCCGGACGATGTGTACCAGAACGTCTTCGCCACGCACGAGCAGATCGCCACGATGATCGCGAGCCCCCTTCTGCAGGGGGTGTCGCTCACCGGCTCGGAACGCGCGGGTCGGGTGATCGGAGCGCTCGCGGGGCAGCACCTGAAGAAGTGTGTGCTGGAGCTGGGCGGTTCCGACCCACTGATCGTGCTACCGCGAGCAGCCCTGGAGCAGGCGGTTTCCGCGGCGGCGATCGGCCGTTTCTGGAACGCCGGCCAGGTCTGCACTTCGATGAAGCGGGCCATAGTCACGGAGCCGGTCTGGGACGAGTTCGTGACCTGCTTTCTCGCGGAGACGGCAACCTGGCACACCGGTGACCCATCTGACGAGTCCACCCGTCTCGGTCCGCTGTCGTCCGTCGCCGCACGCGACCAGGTCGCCGAACAGGTCCGCGACGCCGTCGCCAAGGGCGCCGAGCTCCACCTCGGCGGGGAGGTGCCCGAGGGCCCGGGCGCGTACTACCCCCCGACCGTGCTCTCCGGCGTCACTCCGGAGATGCGGGCGTATCACGAGGAGATCTTCGGTCCGGTCGCCGTCCTCTACCGCGTCGACTCCACCGAGGCGGCGATAGACCTCGCGAACAGTTCGCCGTACGGCCTCGGCAGCGCGGTGTTCACCGCGGATCCGGCCGAGGCGGAATACGTCGCCGACCGGCTCGACGTCGGGATGGTCGGCCTCAACATGCTGGTGCGCAGCTCGCCCGAGATGCCGTTCGGCGGAGTGAAGAACTCCGGCATCGGGCGGGAACTCGGCCGGTTCGGACTCGACGAGTTCGCGAACAAGAAGCTGCTCCGAAGCCCCTGACCCGCCTGTACGCCGCACCAGAACGTGGAGGTATCGATGCGCGCAGCCATGTACTACGGGAACAGCAAGATCGAGATCGTTGACGTGCCGGAGCCGTCCCCCGGCGCCGGCGAAGTCAAGGTGAAGGTCCACAGCAACGGCATCTGCGGGACCGACCTTCACGAGTACTACGACGGGCCGATCTTCATCTCACCCCGAGAACCACACCCGCTCACCGGCAAGGCAATGCCCGTGATCCTGGGCCACGAGTTCTCGGGAACCGTCGCCGAGATCGGTGCCGACGTCACCGAGGTGTCGGTCGGCGATCAGGTCACCATCGAGCCGATCTACCGCTGCGGCGAGTGCCGCCCCTGCCGCACGGGCCACTACAACCTCTGCACGAGCATCGGGTTCCACGGACTCATGGCGGACGGTGGCATGGCCGAGTACACCGTCGTACCCGTCAACCAGGTCCATCGACTGCCGGAGTCCGTCTCTCTGGGCCTCGGTGCCCTCGTCGAGCCCATGTCCGTCGCCTATCACGCCGCTGCTCTCGGTGGCGTCGGCGACCAGGACTCCGCCCTGGTCTACGGCGCGGGACCGATCGGCATCGGTCTGTGGTTCGCTCTACGAGGCATGGGGCTGACGGAGATCGACGTGGTCGAGCCGTCGCCCGAGCGACGGGCGGCCATCGAGCGGCTCGGCGCGCGCACCCTGGATCCGGCAGCGGTGGATGTGCCTGCGCTGATCGCGGACCGTACGAATGGCGACGGCGTCGATGCCGCCTTCGACGCCGCCGGCGTGGCGCCGGCCGTGGAGTCCGCGCTGGCCTCCATCGGCGAGCGCCGTCCGCTGATCAGCGTCGCGATCTACGACCGTCCCCTGCCCACGCCGCTGCTCAGCCTCGTCCTCCGGGAACGGCGTATCCAGGGCACCATCTGCTACACGGCGGATGACTATCGAGCTGTCATGGCCCTCATGGCCCAGGGGCACTACGACACCACCGGCTGGGTCGACACCATCCCCCTCAGCGACCTCATCGACGGGGGCTTCACCGAACTTCGCGCCGGTCGCCGGATGAAGCTGCTGATCGATCCGACCGCCTGACAACTCCCTGCGTGGCAAGGAGCAACAGCGGTGTGGGACGGCTGGAACGGCCGGCCAGTCATCGTCTGGCCGGCCGCGAGGTGCCGCGGATCGCAGGCGTTGGGGCTAGGTCGTCGTCAGGGGCAGCGCGGCGAAGACATGGTGTTCCCAGATGCGACGGGCGGCCTCTTCCGGATACGCGGTGACCGTCGGTTCGGTGTCGAGGAGCTGGACGAGGCGGCGCTCGGGATCGTACGCGGGCCAGCCCGGGTCACCCGTGGCGGCGAAGGCGGTCCACGCGGAGCGGAAACGCGCGGAGAGCGCCTCGGTCTCGGGCGTGGGCAGGGGCCCGGTCAGCATGGCACCCAGACCTCCGAACACGCCGAAGGTCAGGGGTACGTCGAGGCCGTGACAGGCGCCCAGAACGCCGCCGTTGGCGGGTGCGGCCCAGGTCAGCTCGTACACGTGCGCCCGGCCACCGCCGGCCACCTGCGCCTCCGCCAGGTGAAGGGAAGGCATGCGGAACAGCCAGTCGGACTGCACCAGCTCGAACAGGTACTCCGCCGAGGCGTCCGGGAACGCGGCACGGTAGACCTGTTCACCCTCCGGCGCCGGCCCGAACAGGCCCAGCGCCATCGAGGCCAGGGCCTCGTCCACCTGTCCGAGCATCCCTCCCAGCATGAGGAAGAGGCGGTACTCGTCCCGGTTGTGCCCGGCGATCAGTTCCACGTCCCGCGCGGCGCCGCTCGCGAGGGCCTGCCACGGAGTGGTGGGCAGGACATCGCCGTCGACGACGGGCGAGAAGGGCGTCGGGGTCAGAGCAACAGGACCCCAGCGGTCCACGTACCCGCGCATCCCGGCGGTCAGTGCGGCTCCTGCCTCGGGCAGCTTGCGCGGGTCCACTCCGGACAGATCGGCGACCGTCGGACGCAGCCCCAGCCCGCCGGCCAGGCTCTCGGCGATGTCACCGGCCAGCGCGGTGGAGAAGAAGGTACCCGGCACGCTCTGCGTGATGGCCCGCCGGAACAGACCCCGTGCCCGCGGCATGGCCATCAGCGCGGCGATGGACCCTGCGCCCGCGGACTCACCGAAGACGGTGACCTGGTCGGGGTCGCCGCCGAACGCGGTGATGTTGTCACGTACCCACTCGAGGGCGGCGACCTGGTCGAGAAGGCCCCGGTTCGCGGGTGCGCCTTCGATGAGGGCGAATCCCTCTACGCCGACCCGGTAGTTGAGGGTGACCACCACCAGGTTGCCGTCACGGGAGAGCCGGCTGCCGTCGTAGGCCGGGTCGTCGGCGGAGCCGAACTTGTAGGCGCCACCGTAGATCCACACCATCACCGGCCGTCGTGCGGCCGGGTCCGTCTCCGGCGTCCAGACGTTGACCGTCAGCCAGTCGTCACCGGCCGGAAGGCCGACAACGGGCTCGGCCCCGGCGCTCGCTGGCTCCTGCGGAGGCGGCGGACCGAACGCGAACGCCTCCCGTACACCGTCCCAGCCGTCCACCGGTCGCGGCGCCGCGAAGCGTGCCTCCCCTGTCGGCGGCTGTGCGAACGGGATGCCCCGGAACACCTCCAGGCCACCCTCGCGACGACCGCGGAGCGAGCCCGCCACCGTCCTGACCTCCGGAAACGCGCTACTGCTCATCGACAACTCCTCAAAGGACGGGCTACCGGGCAGGTAGTCCGTGCACAGCATTCACATCAGGTGAGCAAACGGACCACGCAACTGACTCCGTTGACGTCGGCCGATCAAGGCCCAACCACATTAGACGTGAATAATATTTCGCCAGACGAACCCTCTTGTCGAGGGGAGGGAACGGTCCTCGGCATCTGCTGCGCGACCCCGGCGTCACATCACCGAAGCCGGAAGGAACCCGGGCCGACCGAGTACGCCGACTCCGCCAGAAGGAGGATGTTTGCCGTCAGGGCAGTTACGGTAAC
>Ga0307512_10004381_pt1 | contig 15533 bp, 17 predicted proteins | sample 14_EM_MG_FD_200267 | JGI IMG/M metagenome (GOLD analysis project Ga0307512, IMG submission 200267) | Populus trichocarpa ectomycorrhiza microbial communities from riparian zone in the Pacific Northwest, United States - 14_EM | ecosystem: Host-associated > Plants > Roots > Unclassified | place... | reverse complement strand
GTCAGGCCGCCGAAGATGTTGACGAAGATCACTTTCACCTACGACTAGTTAAACCGCGTTTCCTGGCGGGGTCTGTAGATAGGTAGTTATGTACCCTCTTATCCGCCAACACAATCCTTAAACCCTCGACTACAGTCCTCCCTGTGGCCTTACCCCCAGTGTCCAGGAAGTTCGCCACGCTGCCTCCTCTCGCATTGACGAAATCTACAGTATTCATAGCTAATCCTGCGCCATTGGCGAGTGTCCCGATACTGCCCTTGCCCACAAGGGTGTGGTACACGATTTCGAACCTTGCTGCCTCGAGCTCTTCCGGCCGCTGTGTGGTGGGTACCCCGGTTGGTAGGGGCTGCCCGTGGTCCAAGTGCATTAAGATGCCACCTGGTAGGTGGATGCCGTGCTGGAAGAAAACCTCCTGGAAGAAAACCGTGTAAGCCTTTAGGTGGATAAATAAATTCCAGCTGTGCCGGACGAATTCCTCGAAGTCACTGTAGTGGTAGTAGAATGGTGGCAGTCTAAGCTGCAAGAAGGCCTCTCTGGCTGCTCCTTTGTACGGACCGGCGATATAGTCGAAGCTGTAGAACAGAGGTTCTTTCTTGCCGTTTGGTATGAGGACCAGACGCGGGCTACAAGCTCTGCGATCGACTGTTATACCCAGCCCGAACGAGAGTGGTGACGATTGAGTAACAGGCAAGAGGGGTGCGACCTGATGCGTTAGGATGTGAGTGATGATTCATGCGCGGACAGGTCCAGCACGTACCTTCCGAATAAGTTTATCCGCAATCTGTGGATCCTGTGTGTACAACCATCTGCGCTGAACACGCCTGATCTTCGGTACTGTACCGGGAGAGGGACGCTTCACTATCGTATGCATTCCTGTCGCCTGCGCCGGTCTATTGGGCTCCATCCCCTCCACCGGCTCCGCCGGTAAAGGGCGTCCAAGTAACTCCAACATAACTTCTCCAAACCGCCCCGGATGCTGTACCATTACGGCGCCCGCGTCCTCCAGCGCTTGGACCTTCTCCCCGACACTCGGGTCCGCCACGCCCGTAAACGCTCCAGCATGACCCATTACCTTCCCTTCAACAGCGCAGTTCCCCGCCACCAAACCCGCGACCGGCTTCCTCCCGCCTCCAGCACGGTACTGATGCAGCAAATCGGCCAGCTCCAACTCCGCGTCGCCCCCGACCTCACCAATAACCAATATTCCTTCCGTCTCCGGGTCGTCTACGAACACATTGACAGCATCTTTGAGTGTCGTCCCCGCCAGTGGGTCTCCTCCCATTCCCACCACCAGGCTCTGTCCCAGTCCCACACGAGTGGTGGAAGCGACGGCTTCGTACGACAGCGTCCCACTCTTTGCCACGATGCCTATGCAGCCGGGAAGGAACGATGGGTACGGCATGAATCCGATCCGGCAGCGGCCGCGTGGGTTGATGATACCGGGGCAGTTTGCGCCAACAAGCCGGGATATGCTTTGCGTTCGGAGGATAGAGTGCAGACGGAGCATATCGTGTAGAGGGACGTGCTCGGCAACCGCCACGATCAGTGGGATCTCGGCGGCGATGGCTTCTTCGATCGCCGCTGCGGTAAAGGGCGCGGCGGCAAAGATGGCTGTTGCGTCAGGTTTCAGGTGCTGGGCAGCCTGGCAGGTATGTTAACGCTGGGTGCGGACGGTTTGTAGACTTACATACTTCGAATGCAGTCGGGTACAGCGGTAATCCAAGATGCTCTCCACTTTTCCCGGGAGTCACTCCTAAGCTGTCAATTAGACCGTGATTTCAATGCCCCTATCAATGGTTGGTCTCACCGCCGACAATATTCGTCCCATACCGTATCGATTGCGCCGCATTCCCGGTCGCCACCAATCCCGTAAACCCCTGATAGATGACGCGAGTGTTGTGACCAATCTTCAAATTCTTAATGGTGGAATCATATCCCGATGTTAGAGCTCTGGAGAATATCCTGCGGCCTTGCTGCGGATGCCCAAGGCGGAGAGCAGTTGCTCGGAACAAGGCTGTAGCTGGGGACATCGAGGGTCGTTGCTTGATCCAAAGTTGAGATGTTGGGATTGGCTTTGTCGGTTATTGCCCCGCAGTCGAGCCTATCTGCATGTTGACTTGGCAATCGAAGCGCGATGACTCCAGCAGGCGGCGGAAAACCGGAGCAGGAAGTGAATTTGATCTTCACGAGCTACATACCATCAAACCCGCGGTACAAAAACCGTAGTGAGATCGTTGTAGCGTCGGGTAGCGAGTCTATGTGGGTATCTATTCGGTTGTGGCGACAGCAGAGCCCCAGCGATCTTGTACGACGACCCCGAAACTGGGTTTCCGCAGCAACGGCAAGGGTTGAGAAGGAGGCTGAAAGGGATCAGCTCATACTAATCATTGCGCGGGGTGACCGATGTAGATAGGCGCACAATAAATCATTGTTGACATGTAAACGGGCTCTGGTTGGCCACTGACAACGTCACCTGTGGCGAAGTCGTCGGAAGTCGTCGTGGGAACTTTTGAGGTAGGGACTTTCTTGCAGGCCGGATTTCCTAGTAGGTAGAGTAGGATAGAGTACCGACAGCCATGACTGGTGGGGCTGAGAAAAACTCCCAGTGGCAATGGCAACACCGTGTCCGCTGGCCATCAATGTGGCCCGCTGCCGGACGCTGCCCGAAAGCATTTAACGTCCGACAGCATGGCGACGACGGGCACACTTTCAGCTTCATTATTGCTACTTTCACTTCAATCTAATGGACATCGTCGGAGGAGCCAGACGCCCGCGGGGCGGAATGGTTGGGCTACTCGGACCGGACGGGGGCGTGCACGATGCCTCCCAGATCCCTCGCACATCTGAAGCGAGAGATCACGGAGGAGAAGCCGGCGGAAGCCCGGCGATGGGCTAGAGGCCGGACCTCTAAAGGGAAGTGCGGGTTGCCGAAGACCCACACGGTGGCTGGGAGTTCCAAGAGGGTTTGCCTCGAGGTTCTTCCAGGAGAAGATCTTACAGGCCACTGCCTCTCCGGGCAGTACCTTCAGTGGACAAAGAATCGGCCCACCACCAGCGCTGGTGGTGCCGGTGCCAGACACTCAGCTATCTAAGGTGTGCCCTGAGTGGAAGCCCCAGCAGAAGATCCTGTGGCCAGAGGTGCTTAAGGAAAGCGGGAGGAGGAAGAGCCGGTGGAGGATCCAGGACCTCCTTGCCGATGGGAGATGCAGCTAGTTGGTGTTAGGCATCCTCTCCACTTGGTGCGCAGCTACTCTTTCTCGGGACAGGCCTGGGCGGAGGGCAAAGGGGGGCTTGCAACGTGCCGCCTTGCGCGGACAGCGAACGACAAAATGTAGTCAGGTAGTTAGGCTAAATGCAAGTATGATTACATAAACAAAAAAAAAAGTCAGCCATGGCTGTCGGTACTCAACCCTTCCCTACCCACCCCACCCGCCGGGAAAACCCGGCCCACCAGAGGATTGTTTTAGCGTATGTTCTGGCATTGTAGACCTTTTCTCGAGCTGAAAGATGTCAGGATCGTTCATCGTTGCGCGAACTCTGGGGTGGTGTTGGTGTCGCGGACTCTGAGGTTATTCTGCCAGCCGAAAACCTTCTATCACCCTGCAAAACCTCCTATCGAGCAGGCAATCCCCTAAAGCTGCCGAACCTCTACGTTCATGACTTGCACGAGCTATTCCTAATTCACCACCTCTGCTAGTGGATCTATTGTGCGCGGTTATTTGCAACAGGGTTCCCTTAGCAGAGCCGCACGTTAGCTAAGTTCTGAATCGAGATTTCTTCTTTGAACGCCCGCAATACTCTCACAACCCGCAACACTTTCACACACAAAATGCACGACACGATTGCGGCAATGTCGGCCTCCGCCGCCTCCCCAACTACCGCCACTACCGCCGCTACTTCTCTGTCCACCGGTGAGGTCAAGGGCATTCGCAAGAATGGTTCGTACTCAAGTGACAGTCCTTGAGCACCATAGGAATGGGGTTTGACTGGAACACTGGAACAGGCAAACAGTGGAAAGAATCTAAGAAGCAGTTCCGGCCCGGTATGAGGTCGGCACGGAAAACATACGAGGAGCGACAAGCCGATCGAGTTGCCATGGCCGCTATGAAAGCGAGGGAGAAGGAAATGAAGGACGAGAAGGCACGGAAGAAGAAGGTTACGCCACCACCGATACAAACTATTTGGATCTATGCTGACCCTACCCAGGAACAAATCCAAGCGCTGAAAGAGCGTCGCGAAAAGGCCGAGGAGAAGGCGCGCTACGAGAAACTAGCTGCACGTATGCATCAGAAGAAGATCGATCGAATGAAAAGACGAGAGAAGAGGAATAAGGCGCTCAAGGAACGGTAGTCGGGGACAAAAGCAAACGATTTGTTTTATGGGCTGTTTTTTTGTCCGTCTTGTCAATGAATTTCATGAGCGTTGAAAACCTACTCCCCAACCAGTGAGAACAAGCGCATAGGGCGGGTGATCGATGTCGAATGTAGCCACCACGCATACATTGTTTTACCTTGGGCGAAAAACACCAGAAGCCACCCCAGAATACTATGTCGAAGTCCCTGCACTCGAGTACGCACGGTACACCAATCGTAGAACGCGTAGGGTTGCCATATGTATGATCCTGCGTTAACCCCACCATATGGATTCGGCAGCGCCCGACACTATCTCTTCCCTCTCCGCAGCCAGCCCGTATCCACGATGCCGACCGACGTCTCTGATTCTCTGAGCAATCTAAAGCCCTCGCCCTTGGCAGCCGTCGTAAAGAAGAAAGTTTCCAGCAAGCCCAAAGACGAAGAAGAGATTCTAGAGTCCTGGGAGACAGCCTCGCTCTCCTCCTCCGGTGACGAAGCAGAGCCCAGCCCCAGCGCCGTCGACCTGCCCCGCGCCGCCTCGAAATCACCGCTCAGCCATCGCCGGGCATCCTCCGCTACTCTCGGCAGTCCGGTTCTCGCGCCCCGTGCGCGCCCGATCGAGGAGGAGAAGGGTGCTGGTGAACGCCCCGCGAAAACCGATGCCGTCGCGCGGCGCATGATCTCCGCCGCGCTGGGAGTGCGCACGAGGACCACGAAGGAGCAGAGGGAGTTCGATGCGGCGCTAAAGGAGAAGGAGAAGAGGAAACGCGATGAGGAGAGGGCGCGGAAGAAGGAGGAGGAGTTGAAGCAGGAGGAGGCGAAGAGGAGTGTCTGGGAAGATTAGACGCCCCGAAGAGTTGTCTGCGGGAGACACTGGTTTGCGATGTTATGCAGATTAGATGCGGGATGGGTGTTGGGTTTATGCATTGGGCGGGGGATGTTGTTGCACCTGGTTTTTTTTGTTATTCATACATACCCACTTGTAGCCTACTAGACTATGGCGGCGCACTTTTTATCCAGGTATCCCTTCCACTGTCCACACGTTGTTGCACTTAGTTGTATGGGTTTACTTCGGCGGAGTCCATGTACTCTATGTACCTATTAGATTCGGTATGACAGCAGGCGATGCTTACTCCCCACTCAAACCCAATGATCAGCGAAAGACCACAGAATGGCCGGACATTGTACAGCTATCAGTCTGAACACTATTATCAGTCCGAGATAGTAAATTAGTGTACGTATGTACATGATTGTCATTCGGAGATTGCAGGGCGGATAGCTCGGTCTCGCCCAAGGCAATACCTACGCGGTACAGACTGCTGGGTTGAGACTGAGAAGCATGTTCCAGACAGCTTCCTTACCATTCGGGCTTCCTGGTTGCCCAGAGGTGAGTGTCACGTTATGTAGCTGGATAATCAAACCAGAAATCCACCATTGCGGCCAAATCTACCCATCGTGGAGTCCGATACGTCGAAGTTGAACGCCTCTACCCTTCCGTTAGAGCAGAGTAACGTACTGTTGAGTGGATACCTATTCCCTATCAATCCGTACGTAAGTGACGGACATTGTGACTGACGGTAGAATATCAGTCGCGGTAAATTAAAGGGCAAGTAGAAGATACCTAGGGATGAATCCCCAAGACATTATTTAAAGGGCTCCGCCCAACGCAGAGGCTAAAACTAGCTAGTGCAGAAAGATAAGCGACATCGATCATCTGTTACATATCGATATCATAGATAACGACTGAAAAGTATCTGGGTCCGGCTTGTTTCCGGTTAGCGCTAGATGCTGTCAGCTCAGGTGACGTTAGATACTGTTTTCCGCGCGAGCCTTTTCCGCCACCACACCATAGCTCCGATACCAAGTATGACCAACTGGGCTCAACCCATAATACCTTCCTCCTTCCTCCTCTTCCTTCTTGCAGAAAAATAAACGATCACAGATACAGAAAGCAGCAATGAGTGCGATACTTTCCGCCGAAACACTAAACGACTTTATTTCACCGTCGGTCGCATGCATCAAACCTGTCGAGACCCTTCCACCGCCACCTACGGAACTCTCCGTATCAGTCGAGGATGCGATGAACACACCCACCAATGCCAAAACCACCGCGCAAATCTCGCTCACCGACTGCCTCGCGTGTAGCGGCTGCGTAACATCCTCCGAAGCTGTGCTGGTGTCCATGCAGAGCCATAATGAGGTGCTGAGCGCGCTGGGACAGTTTCCGGAGAAGAAGTTCGTGGCGCTGTTGTCGCCCCAGACAATGGCGGCTTTGGCGGTAGCAGTCGGCGGTACGGATGAAGAGGTGCAGGCGATGGTTACAAGACTGCTCACCCAGGAGCTGGCGAAGAACGGCAATGGAGGAAAGGGGTTTGAGGTTGTGCTCGATACGAATCCGTTCCAGAGGCTGTCACACTACTATGCAGCGAAAGAGGTGGTGGAAGGGATGCAGGGAGTTGGTGAGCAGAAGAAGCCGATTCTAGCAAGCTCGTGTCCGGGTTTCATCTGCTACCTGGAGTCTACGCACCCGGAGCTGATCCCGCACCTCAGTGCGCTGAAGAGCCCACAGGCCATTGCGGGTACGTTCGTGAAGAGTTTGATGATCGGCGAGCAAACGGTGAAGAGCCCCGAGGATGTATACGTTGTCTCCATCATGCCTTGTTTCGATAAGAAGTTGGAGGGTGCCAGAGGAGAGCTTACGTCGGCTGCTTGGAGGGGGAAGGATAGTAGGTGGGGAGAAACACCAGTGCGGGACGTCGATTGTGTGATCACTACGCGGGAGATCCTTTCTCTGGCTAAGGCAGAAGGTATCGATTTCAACACTCTTTCGCGCGCTCCGGTACCGATACCTACGATCTCGGCCAACCCCGCTATCCAGAAATTCTTGACCGCATCATCGAAGAACAGCGCAAGAGAAGCAGGCACTTCGGGCGGAACATTGGCAGCAGTCCTCAACGACCTCCTCCCCAGACACCCCGAATCGACCCTGAGCATCCAGCAGGGAAGAAACGTCGACACGATCGAATACCTCGTCCTGTCGCCATCTGGTGAAACAATTGCCAAGTTAACACGCTGCTACGGGTTCCGAAATATCCAAAACCTAGTGCGAAAGCTCAAGCCGGCCAAGGCGCGAGTACTTCCCCAGTTCGGAAGCAAAAGATCCGCGGGAGCTGCTTTCGCTGCGGCCGGAAAGAGAATCGCTGCCAAGAAGGCCAGTGAGTCCAAAGACGACAAAGCGGTGTATGTTGAGGTGATGGCTTGTCCGGGAGGCTGCACGAATGGCGGTGGACAGATCAAGTGGGACGACGAGGCACTCTGGAAGGAGTTGGGATTCGACAAGTGGGAAAATCAAAGGGAATTGTTAGCGACAGTCGACGAAGCCTATTTCTCTTCATCTGAGGATGCAGAGGCCGAGGGGGGAAACCCGATGGCGCACGACAAACCGCTCTCCAAAGAACTACTACAAGACGCTGTCTCGGCATGGGCGCACATCTCGGGAGTGTCGGAGGAGACGCTGGTCACGACCACTTACCGTAAGGTGGCGAATGATATCGGTGGACGGTTAGGAGAGAAGGAGGTGTTAGAGTTGGCGAGCCGGGTGGGAGGGGGTTGGTAGAAGGACTTGGTCTTGGAGCATTACATTTCTGGTGCTTCTTTCGAATTCCTTGTGCATCTGTATGGCGTTGATAGGCGTTTCTCTTTGTTGCGGTTATGTAATTGAGTTGAGCTGACGATGCCTTTCATCCTTCCTTCCTCGCTTCCTGGTAAGTAGATGGATTTGTTTCAATGATTACATACATACATACATGCTATGTCATGTCGGCATATGCAAGCGCAGCAAGCAAAATTAGCCAAGTTTTTAGATGCTTACATTTGCGGCCATCCCGTATCTATGTGCTCCTAATACGACCTAATTGTACAAGTATGTAGGTTCCAGCTTCGGTCTTGGCTGACATGGATTAAAGGAAGAATGACGAGCGTTGCTTCTGCGGGGGTGAGGGGAGGGAGGGGCAGCTGCTGCTGTGTAAGTCGGCGTGTGTAAGATTACGAGCAGGCCTCCATCAGCCCAACTGCCAGCAAAAACCATCTTTCTATTTTGTTCCTGTAAATCACCCTCTTCCCATTATCCTCTCATCTCGCTCCCATTCCTGGATAAACTATCCTGGGATCGGAATAAAACTACCTCCCACCACAACACAACATCAAATTACCATCAAAGACTGCGCAACACAACACTTCACAAACATGTCCGCTCCGAGAACAAACCGCTCGCTAGTTTTCCTGCTCACGCTCGCCGTGGTGCTGGTGTTTGCATCACCAGCTCACGCATTCGGCGCCGGCAATATTGCCTCCATCGCGAAGATCGAAGGTCAGAACTTTCGTCACGGAGATATCGAAGTAAGTTCGCAACGGCTCCTAGTTCGCCAAGCGCACGGCGCACGTCAAATAATCTCCAACGCTAACCTTCCTTTTTGTGCGCTGTGTAGGATACGCTCCAAAAGATTGCATTCCTGAGAGGCGCAAAATGGTCTTCTTCGCTAATCCGGAGGGTCTACTTTGGTAACTGGCTGCGCGACTACTCGCAGGCGCTGGATGTGGGCACGCTCAAGAGCGTGCCGAAGGATACCATCAGGTGTCTCGTCTGGGTCCTGTCGTTTCTCAGCTTTGGATATGCTACGGGGGAGTACGAAGTCACTGAGGAGCGGTTGGGTGTTTACCGTCCCGAGGAGCACATCGGTATGTAAGCGCGTTGGGAAGTGGGGAAGTGCAAATTGAAGGGAAGGAACGGCTGATGGAGGATGACAGATAACCCCAAGGACTATGCCGACAACATGAATGCGCAGGCGTATGACCCTCGTCTGCGCCCACCCGTACATCCCAATGAGCTCGCCGTTGATCCTCTTACCGGCATGAAGAACTATATCGCCAACGAGACTGGCGGTTGGGCTACGTCCTCAGGCTACGTCAAGTTCTCGTTGACTCGGTGCATTCATTTTGGAAGGATGTACACTTCCGGTCCGCCAGGACAGAAAGGGCGCGAGGAAGACCTCTCTGAAGCTCTGCGGTGCTTGGGACAGGCGCTGCATTGCCTCGAGGACTTTTCCGCCCACACTAATTACGTCGAACTTGTGCTCCGCGAGATAGGACACCGCGCAGTGTTCCCGCATGTGGGAGAGCGCACGGAGATGGATATTGGTGTTCCTCCCGGATATCCCGGTGGACGCAGGGCTTTCCCGCTGGTCACTGGTACCTTTGGAAGTGTTGACTTTGCGCACTCCGTGTTGGGAGAGGCACAGGATAAATTCTCGCAGACCGAGGTTGATGAAATGGATCTTGCGCTCGCGGATGCCCACGAGGACCAGAAGCGCGCCGAGAAGAGTGGGCAGGGATCGGTTCTTAAGGATCTGTTGAGACAGATGGCAGGCATGGGAGTAATGAGTAACGATACCGTGAATGATGTCGACCAGCTCGAGGAGCAGTCCGATGCTCAGGAGATGGCGAACATGAGGATCGATAACTCGCGCCCCGCATTCAACCCACTCGAGACTATCCACAAGATCTACCCCATCCTCGAGTTTCGCGACAAGGTCATGCGCGCCATTGAGGAGGCCATTGAGAAGATTCCCGGCCTCACGGCGCTGGTCGAGACAATCTCCGACACGCTCTCCGTCTTCATCCTGTCACTCCTCGCGCCATACATCCGCCCGCTGATTGCGCGTGCCTCTCTCGAGCTCAAGGAAGGTTCTTCAGCGGTCATTGACTCCTCCGCCCAGCACCAGTACGAGCCCTGGACGGATCCCTATTGCACCGACCCCACCCACTCCCTCCTCAGCAAGGACCACTTCAGCAACAAGCTGAACACGCCTGCTGGAGAGGTTGCCTCGGCCATCGTACATTTCTGCGTACCTCGCGTTCTCCACGCCTGGGAGAACCCCAGCTTCCCGCTCGAAGTAGTTCTGAATGACGCTGCCCGTGTTTTTCACCACCCTGCCCTCCGCGATCCGAACTGCGACATCCAAGCGGGGATGTTCCAAACCGTGGTGAAATGGGTTGACCGCCTTCCCGACCGAGGCGCGAGCTTCAACGATGTCCTTGGTGCTGCCGGCGTGCGCGCGGGAAAGAACCACAGTGGCGGAGTCTTCGGCGGAGGATGCGGAGGCAGCCATGGAAAGACAAAGGGAAGCGACTGGAGCAAGATTGACAAACGGAAGAAGCCCAAGAAAGACGAAAAGGGCTCTTCGAAGCATGGCAATTACTCGGCTATATCGACGATCCCAGGAGTTTCCCAGGGCAAGGGTGGGGCTATCAAGGTCGGCGGTGTTGCGCTGCCCGGTGTCTTTGGCGGTATCCTCGATGCGGGACTGGCAGGCTTCCAGGGCGCCAGCAGCGGCGGCGCCGGCGGCGGTGGCGGATACCCCGGTGAGAAGAAGAAGGACAAGTATAAGGAGGACAAGCATAAGGAAGGCAAGGACAAGTGAGTTTGCCCGCATTTCTCCACTCCACCCAGTTGCGCCCAACTGACAAGCGACCAGGGACAAGCGCTCGAAGTCGAAAGACCGCTACAAGGAGTCCGGCAAAGACAAGAAGGATAAGAAGGATAAGGATATGGACAAGGGCAAGAAGAAGGACAAGAAGGACAAATACTCCTCGTCCCGCGGTATCTACGAAGACGACGACGAGGACGACTTCCCGGTCCACCACCACCACCACCATCACAGCGAACGCTCCATGTCCGGTGATCGCCACCGCTCCAGATCCAGAGAGTATCGCAGCCACAGTGGAGGCCACGAGCAGTACGAATACTCTACTCGACCTGTCAGCGGCGAGGGCGGTTACTACGAGCCGCAATATGGAAGCGGACATATTCCCGGTGGCTTCGGAGGATACGATAGTGGTGACGAGCGCGAGCGGAAGAGGGAAAGCCGAAAGCACGACAAACACAGACATGGTGGCAGCTCTGGTGGAGGCTACGAAGGCTCTGCCGGTGGGTACTATTATGCGTAAAGGGGGAGCTACCGGTTCAGCACGTACATGCGGGTTCTCCTTTAGTTCTGGGGACCTTTCCATTGTCATATTTGTGTTTTATCTAGCTTGTGTTTTTTTCTAGCTGGTGGCGATGCGTCAATGCGACCACTTACTCAACCAACGAGTAGAGTGTAACGATATGTATTCCCTTATAACGAACACTTCGATACGCCGGACCGTGGGCAAAAAAACAAACAATGTAGAAAGTAGATGTAGAAAAACTTCCAAGAACTCCAAAAAAAAACAAAAAAAGAACTCCATCGCTACCCAAATCACAACCATCCCAGAACATATCGGAACAATATACTATACTAATGGAAACTCCCTGGCATAACAACGCCAATCTCGTGCACCTCGGCAACTTCAGGCACGGGAGCGATCTGCACGTTCACTAGGTCGTGGCATTTCCGTTCGATGTCGAGGCCGTATCGAGGTTCGGCATCATCACCTTCTTCTTCCGAGTGGTCCTCATCGTCGGACGGGGAAGGAGAGGAGTGTTCTGAGGATCCTAGGACGCAGATCTCTCGATCAGCGGCGTCTTGGACGTGCGATTCCGAGGAGCGTACCGACGATGATACCGAGTAGGCGTCTTCGCCTTCTGCTTCTCCTTCCTCCTCCTCCTCCTCCTCCTCCTCCTCCTCTTCTTCCTCTTCTTCCTCGTCTTCCTCGTCCTCTACTTCGCCTTCGAGTTCTACTCCTTCGTCGTCGTCGTCATCGTCGGAGTCTTCTAAGTAGCTGCCCGGGATGCTGGGCTCCCGTTCCAGCGGGATGGCGACCGTGGGATCCTGCTCCTCGATTGGCTCGTCCTCTGGGTGCACTGCATCAATGATCACCCGTTCCATTTCTTCTCCCTCTTCTTGCTCGTGCTCATGCACCTGCGTCTCGATGCCGACATCGATAGTCTCCGGGACATCTCCATCGCTCTCATCCTCCTCGCACTCGCTCAGTTCTCGCGTCTCGTGGTGATCTTCTCCCCCGCACCCGCCTGTATCCTCTTGCGGTTCCAGCGTCTCGTGTTGTTCCTCCTCCTCCTCGGGGCTCTCGACAACAGCCAACAGCTCGGGCCCCTCCCACTCGCCGCTGTCCTTCCTTCCCACGAGCGGCGACTCGCCGCCGCTCTCGAACGCCTCGTCGACCGGCACCTCTTGCTGCTGCTGCTGCTGCTGCACTTCTTCTTTGCAAGCCTCCAACTCCTCTCGTCCCTCACCCACCGCCTCGACAACACCCTCCAGCAGACCCACAACCCAGCGGCGGCTCTCTTCCAAGGACATGCGGATGCTGTTGGCCACACCCTGAGCGCACACGCCCTTGGCATGAGCGGCCTTCGCGACAACATCACCTACCTTCGCCGCCGCCTCTGCAACCGCGGACTGGGTCCGCGTCAGCTCGCCGCACACGGCATCGAGAGACTCGTGCACCTCGTCAAGCTCGAGGAGCTGGTGCTCCAGCGCCGATTTCTCGGCCGAGAGTGTCTCTACCACCGCAATCTCCTCTTCAAGGCCGTGCTGGATGCTTGCGTGCTCGAGGTTCAGACCCTTGAGAGCGTTCTCGATCAACGCTGGGTTGAGACTCTCGGTCTGACGCCGGAGACCGTCGAGCCGGTCGTGCGTGCGCCGGAGCTCCCCATCCAGAGCCCTGCTGGGAAGAGGGTTAGTCCGTGGCTTGTGACCGGCGAAGGGAATACGTACGATGAGAACACCGCTGCCGCAGCGGCCACTGGGGCGAGGACCGGGACGAACATTGAGAGGAAGCCGACGGCTTTCTGTGACTGCACACACACAGTCAGCCAAACACCCCAGTATCGCGCTGTAGGAGGGGATCGGGAGGACAAACCCTTTGCAACTCCCTCTTCTCCTTCGCCTCCAACTTTCTCTCTTCAAGCTCGCGTTTCTTCTCCACCAGGGTCTCCATCGAACAGGCCATAGTGTTCAGCCTCGCCTGGACCTCGTCGAGGTGTTTGCTCGTGGCCTCGACGCTCTCGCGGTTCCCCTGCAGCTTCAGCTCCATGTGCATCTTATTCTCGTTCGCGACCGCCACCTTGGTCGTCGCTTGGGCGACCAGCACCAACGCCCTCTCCTTTGCACTGCTGAAGTCCCGCAGCAGCGGCGAGACCTGCGAAGTCTGGAAGGAAGCGATGGAGCTTAGCGCTGCTTCCGATGCCTGTGTGACGGCGAGAGCTTCGCCTTCCGCCAGGGCAAAGGCGCCAAAGAGGTGCGCGAGGAGGAACTGCAGCTCGCCGTTCTCTCGCGCAGGCGAGGGGACGCTGCCGCGCCGCGAGGAGGTGTTGAGGAAGGCTAGCAGCCGGTGGAGGATAGACGCGGCATCGGCAAGATGCGATTGTGTTGTGGCCAGGCCTTCAGTTGAGCTAGCCGCCAGTGATGCGGTCAGGACATTCAGTTGAGGGTGCAGCGCACCGAGCGACGCCTGCAGCGCGGACACGGTGGAGGCGAGGGACTGCGGGGGATCCATTACTGGATTTTCCGTATATGCGTGTTTCGATGGAGATGGATGGAGGGGGGAGCAGGCTGTAGGCGGAGAAGAGATCTTGACGGTTCTATCTGTTCCCGAAATTATCCTGTGTCTCCGTTCCGTTCCGTCCGCTGAGGGGGATATATACGCCCGCCGCTCCCGCTCCTGCGCCTCCAGCAGTTCGCGTTCATCATCGATTGACTCGATTCCTCCATCACGACTCTCACTCGACCACTCAAGAGCTGCCAGCACCTACACCCACACTCGCCCCGCGCACCCTGACCGGTAGCTAGCGAGGAGGGAATCGAAGTGATTCGATCCGAGCGACGACACGGACTTTTTCGATTTTCGTTTTCCCTGCCGCATGTAGACGGCGCGTAGAGCCGGTTGCGGGTGTGTGTGTGTGTGGCATGAGTTGGTTGTGTGGAGGGGGTGGGAGGAGGTGTGCCGTTCCACTGGCGAACAGCACGTTGCAATTGCCAGCAGCCTTGCATGTATGCGTTGCCCAGAGTGGCGGTCCCCAGGACATACCGACGCCAGCACAAACCCCGAGCATCAGCCAGGAACCAACCAGTTCCGCCCCCCCCCCGGTGTTTCACTGCTTTGCGATTGCGCTGTTCTGTCGGTCGGTCTGGTCTGGTCTAGTTTGGCTGTTTTGTTCTGCAACCTGCACGGTTGCAGATCGTCAAGCTGCGGGGCAGGCGCGTCGCCCGCCCCGATCTCTTCTCTCCCTCTCCCTCTCCCTCTCCCTCTCTCTCTCTCTCTCTCTTTTATTTTATTTTTGCACGCGTCGTGAGCAGCGAGGAAAGTATTTCGCTCAGTTTGGTTCCGCCCGGGAGGTGTGTTTGAACGGAGAGCGGTGAAGATGGAATCTACTTGCGGAATGTGCATGACGGTGGTAGTGATGAGGGCCGATGACGGATGCGCTTTGGACCGTGGACTTTGGGGTTCTGGAGATGCGAGACCCCCCATAGGACACGCGAGTACCAGCATAGATTCACACCGCGCAGAGAGGCAGAGGGTTTGCATGTCGCAGAAGGAGCGCCCGGCAGCTTTCTGCCGGGGGGTGAGCTTTGCGGCCCTTGCTCTTTTCCATCTGTTGCGCTGTGCTCTTTCGCGAACCGACGACAAACTCGCAGGCGGGGGGGGAGCGCAAAAAACGGATCGATCCGATCATTGGATGGAGTGTCTTGTCGGAGAGGGCAAGTCAGTGGCAAAGTGCATATGTATACATACATATCTCTTTTCTTTTCTTTCGCCCTGCATAGTTACATACTTCATAGCGTATCGTACGTGCATAGCTACGACAAAGTGTTTTCGCATGTCTTATCGCCGCCCTCTCACGTCTGCAGGAAACGCACAGCGGCCGCTGACTGGAAGAAAAAAAAAAGCCATTGATCACGAGGTTGGTTTTTCCTTTCTCATCCGTAAGGAGTGCATTCGCGGGGAGAGGCCGGGCGCCGTGTGTTGAAATAAAAACGGATTTTTTTTTCCCCTCTTTCCCACCATGGACGAGTGACAGCCGCAGTTTGAGAGAAAAAAAAAACACTCTCTCACACACACAAAAAGTATATTGCTCTCTCTGTCTCTCTCCAAACTTGCCCGCCCTACCGCGACAGACATGCAAAGAAAACACGGATTGGATGAATATGCCCAGTAGGTGTCAGCAGTGAGAGGGATAAATCG
>Ga0307512_10004380_pt1 | contig 15533 bp, 18 predicted proteins | sample 14_EM_MG_FD_200267 | JGI IMG/M metagenome (GOLD analysis project Ga0307512, IMG submission 200267) | Populus trichocarpa ectomycorrhiza microbial communities from riparian zone in the Pacific Northwest, United States - 14_EM | ecosystem: Host-associated > Plants > Roots > Unclassified | place... | reverse complement strand
CTAAGTTGAAGTTATGAGTTGTCATAGTTTGCGTTTGATATCTTACATGATGATGGCCTCATACGAGGAGCGTAACGCTTTGAAACCAATCATGCATGAACACGATAACCTAAAGGGAACTCGTGGCGAAGACCGGGACAGAATCCAGAGGACGCTATCAAGCAAAAAACTATTGTCATAGTCATGGAAGTAGCGGCCAAACTTGAGCCAGCGAAAGACTATAAAAGACTCACATTGTCTCCCCGACAATGACAAGAACCAAGCTCTAGCAGCAATCCACAGTCAGACAATTACCAGCGAAGAACACCTTAAAATATTATTAAGATTTCTACATAAAAACTTCACCATTACTTCACTACTCCACACAAGTGAATTCGTACTTTATGTTTACCTTGAGACAATTGAAGAAACGCGCGGCACACGATCATCTCGTTCGACAACTCGGAGAATTGTTTCTCTACTACGAGGAAACCAGGAATACTTCTGGTCAATACTGGACATTACACTCAGCCGAGGTACTTGGCATCACGTACGACGTTTGTCGGTTCATAAGCGAGGGGCTGTTACCTTTCGAGAAACATACCGATACGAGCCTTACGCACGACCAGACGGAAAACGGGGACTGTTTTTAGAGGGCGCTCTTGTATAAGGACAAGAGGTTGAGTCTTAGGATAAGACGAGGAAAGAAAAAGAAGTTTAGTTAGGCGGCTGTATTTAAGTTAATAAAGTGTTTTATTGAAACGTGGCTTAATACCCCCGTAACAATCCTAGCCCCTTACAGGTAGGAGTAAAGAGTCCTCTTACTCTCATATTGACTATCAGCTGCCATTCATGATACCATGCATGTCCTGTTAGTTCAGGAAAGTGAATGGAGCTAGAAACTACTAGTGTTGCTAACGATCCCTCGTTCCAGCTAGGCTTGGTAGTTACGACGAATCGCCAACCTTTGCATTTGGCTAATCTCCACGTGACTAGTATGAACTCCTGCTAAAGAGCCTACTACTGGCCAACTTGCATGATCATGAATCGGTGTTACGCATATGACATTGATATGTATTCATCTGACCCCTAGCAAGTACCATTATCGTTTTTAGGAGAGAACCCCTGACATAAACCCTCGCCACTGATCGTGTTTACCTGCAGTGGGCTGCGCCATGCTGTCCTGGAGTGGCAAACTAACAAAGGTTTCCATCCGAAAGCTTCCAAGTCTAAGCTGAACAAGGATAGACCTGATCGCTTCAAAGACTTCAAATACAAGAATGACAGGTGAATGAACGCATCCTGCTGTGCAGCAACAGGTCGCAAGATGTTAACCTCGCCTGGAGTTGCAGACACATACACATTCTTGATGAATACCTGGAACACACTACCAGTGAGCTACCCACAGAGGGTGTATATAAACGCTCCTGCTACAGTCATGCGTCGGATCCAACAGGCGGAGAACCCAACGCCTGCCGTGGTCATCAGCGTGGGAGCAGCGCATGTCAATTCTTCTAGACTATGTGACCACTGAAGGGGTGCTGGAGGGGCCTGGGATCGAGAGCACTGACCCAAACATCCCGCTAGACAACAATTGCACAGATAACGAACACCATTTCGGCATACCAGGGAGCAACTGGGATTACGAAGACTATGGTGATGAAAGCGAATTACATGATACCATCCCCACCGCCGACCAGCGACGACTGGCCGCCACTGAACTCGCGAGGTTTGACCTGGGGACCAGTCATGTTACCTGGTGTGAGGGTGAGGATGGCGATGATGCAGATGCAGATGAGGAGGAAGAAGCATCGCCAGCCAATGATTGATCAACACAGAATGTGGAGGACTGAGGGTATAGTAGGTCTGTCCTGGGAACCTGTGATGTCAACGGGCATGAGGGCTAGGATGGCGATGATGCGCAAGTGGATCAGGACAAAGAAGCATCTCAAGCCGATGATTGAACAACACAGAATTTGGAGCACTAAGGTCATAGTACTTGAGAGTGTGAAGATTGGACAGGATATTTCAGTCCTGTAAAATAGGATAATGACCAAGCAACTGCAAAGGCAAGCGATGTATCCGAAGTGAAGACTGGATTGTAATAAGTGACAACATCTCAAAGCTAAATATAAATGGGGAGAGTGCAGCATCCGATATATAGCGGCAGGGGAGAGCAAAAACGTGGCACTCGGCCGCAGATAGGCATGAACATCGCCAGGCGTCATGTTGACAGCTACAGCATAATTGCAGCCCCTGCGAAGAGTGTAACACACATGTTGTTCTGATGGTGTGTGTACATCACCACTTTCGGGGCGCTAAGTAAAGTAGGCAAGTATGCACTGCGACCAGTCGCCAGGGTGACAGGAAGCAGGAAATTGTCTGTCCAAGGGTATGAGGTTTGAGCAGAGCCGTCCGAGTCATCTGGAACACCCAGGTCATTCCGACGGAAACTAGCGTTGTTGCTGATGTTACAAGACCAAAAATTGTTGACACTCCGTTGATGCTCATTTTCAGAATTGCACAGGGAGCATGTCCCTTTCTCTTTTGCTGTTCAAGGCGGCAAATACCCCATTTATGAATGGTCGCAACCAATTCCCACTCAGATTACCCAAGATTCATGACCACGATTTGTTGATGCTCCATTGACACTCATTTTGCCATGGGCATATCCACAATATGGAATCATTTCATTTGGCATAGTATATCATTAAGGGTGTTTTGGCAGCCTCTCTATCCTCTTCATGTACTTTCACCTTCATCACTTCATTGTTCTTTAATAATACATAGAATATATCCTTTAAAATAGACTTTAAAGTGCCCATTGTGTGTAGATAATAACAAACTCTCAAATCCCATGCCATTCTGTCAAGGCTAATCTTCACATGAGTGCTTGCTCAATTGGCTGCGGTTGTCTGCAAAATGGATGTCCACTGCATTACCACACTGTAAATAGTGTACTACCCAGTGGATATTCCTTCATCAGTCAGCAAATCTGGAATAAAATCTTTATCGCACATGTGATCCTTGGCATCTGCATCAAGATTGATAACTTGAACTCTGGGAAGAGGGGTAGGTATATACACATATCCAGTTGATACACCGTGGATTGGGGAAGCGGGAGCTGCCTAATTATCACCAGGGGGAGCAGGTGCCATTCCTGGTGGAAGTGGCATTGGTTCTGGTGTTGGCTGTCTGACTCAGTCTGGTGGAGGTGCACCCATACTCTTGCACCTCCAGCATGTCAGCAGATTCTGTGCTGTGCGATTCTGGCAACGAAGGCAGCTGTCATTTCGATTTTCACGAACCATAGCCAGGTGTCTTTCTATCACATTCTTCACATTTCCATGGCAAGGAAACACCACTCCATGCTTCTTCTCTTCTTGGACTTCGACTTGTGGATTCTTGATCAGATATTGCGTTCCCTCTATTGCAGTGTGCAAAAAGCCTCCTTGGGCCACTTTGCCCATATGCAAGGCAAGGTACCTGTCAGACTGTTCTAGCTGTACCCAACCTCCTTGCATTGCCATAGTAGCTGACGTGTTGAAAACCGACAGGTAACTGGTTGCTGATTCCAAAAATGAGATTCGGCTATTACCTCCACCATATACACTTCCATAGTATCCTGTAGGCTGTTTGAAGCGTGTTTCGTCCATTTCGAAGGACACTTAGCATGAAACTTCACTGCGAAAACCCCACAGCTGATAACTTCACGATGTTTGATTTTGCTGACAGCGTGGACAAATGCCTGGGTCGACCATGGAGGTTGCCCATGACAGGAAGCAATAAATTGGACATGTAGGTCTCTCCGGACAGCAGCTGCGTATTATATCCTTGGTTGACAGCCGTCTACCTCAATATGGATTTACACACATCCTATCCCGAGCTTCTTCTTATTGTTGCTGCGTCCGGTTTCATGTACCATTGCTGAATGGGCATCCTGGGCCATATTCTCAGAAGCAGCATTGGCAGCATCGCGGTGGACATACTTGTGTTTGCGTTGTTGCTTTGTATTACCACGTAGGGAATTGCATCCAGCGCGAATTACTCTGCTCGATTCTGATCCGCTTGAACCTTGCCGAGGTGTTGATTGAAACACAATTTGCTGGTGTGGAAATACAGAACAAGATGATCACGAACAGAAGTGGGAAGTCCTGAGGAATATATAGTTAGCTTCAACTCAAAATGTAATGAGTAACAGCCAACTTGCATGTTCTACTCAAGATGAATCTTACTGCATATAGCTACAGGTTGCACGGGTCTCCAACCCTCCTGCAATTTGAGCAGGTCAGTCTGATGTTGTTTCGTGGAATATATGGATAAATAGAGGTGAACGACTGCCAAATTCTCATGTTTGTAAGACATTCAAAGCAGATTCTTCGAAGCAAAGGGCGTCTGCTGATGTTTGTCTGAAGAAATCCCTAAGATCTCACAAGAAACAGACCCTAATCATCATGTATTGTTCTATGGTTAGAATCGCTATTCCTAATGTAGTCACGGTCAAAGCACAACTTTTGCTGTGTTTAAATAGATCACACATACTAACCTTGGCAATAAGGCACAGCTTGCCCCCACGTGGTCCATATCTTGCAACATCCTACATCTCGCCCTGACACAAAGTCAACACAAAATGCAATGGTGACTGCTCTGAATAAGAACCTTTCGCCACTTCCGGTGGGTACTCACAGCGAATCGACAATGCGCTCCACACCCTGACGTCATCAAGTGAATGGAAGCAAGAGCGGCTTGCATGAAGAATAGGTCCAAGCACAAGGAGCATTGCGCGACCTGTGATGTGAAAAGAAACTTCTCCTGCAGAAACGACAAGAAACACACAATTCAAGCCACGAAGAGAAAGAGAAATGAATTGAGGATTCTGTAAATAGAGATTCCGCCGTGGCAAGAAGGCTTGTTGAACACAGTGAGACATCGATCAAGCTGGACCAGGAATATGAGAGATGGAATGAAATGCCGGAATTGACAACCAGACAGCCCGAAGAAAGATTTGAGGAGATGTGGCATCCTATTGGAGATAGTCTAAGAGATCTTGCAAGTTCCAACAATCAAGAGGATAGGGAAGATGAGGATGAGTATGAGGAAGATACAGAGCTACGCATGCTGAGTAATAATGACAAACCCGGCTGGGAGATGAGGACGATCTTTCAAACGGTACAGCATTGCATTGAGAGCTCTCCGCAAAGAGGAGATTAAGTTTTACGAATCGACGCAACTGGGATTGGGAGAGTCTGCCGACTACTTCCGTGACAGAGATAAGCATCATGGTTCGCCCCAGTTAAAGGTTCCAGCAGTTATTCAGCCTCAAATGGATAATGATGCAGCCGTATCTGCTCCGCCAACATATGGAGAGCCTACAGAGGCTCTTGATATAGACCCTGGATAATCGCAAATGCCACAAGGGTCTTCTTGGACAGCAAATATTCATATGAGGCTATGTTCCCAGAAACCACAGTGACACAAATGTGTCACCTCTCTCCCACCCGACTCGGTGCCCAATTAATCAGCGATCAACACAGCGAAGCGTATTGAACCCATAAGCTGTTACCCAGGCATATCGCCTCCCTAGCTAATTCTATGATTGAAATCAGATTCGGACGAGGAAATGGTGACAGCTCTTTCGTTGCCGGTGGAGTGAATATGCAAATTGCGATTGTTAACAATTTGTCTTGTGGGGAAGTAATTCGTGTACCTATTTTACTGCCCGTCACCGTTTACCTGATTCCAGTGACCAAATTGTGCGACCAAATTGTGCGACATGATAATTCTGCTTTGCATGTGCAAGGGTGGTACAGGTCATGTGAAAGACCTAGACTCCAAATTGAGTTGAATGACAACCAACGACCTCGATATCGTCTAGCCTGTTACTGATAACTTAGAAAGCTCAAACTTTATTAGAGACAAAATTCAGCAACAAAATTTAAGTCGGTGATGTCATACGAGTCATAGAAGGAGCAGTCAATATGCAACACAAAACCATAAGACTGGCGATTGTCATGCTGCATTCGTTCATGCAATCAACTGTATCACAGTCCGCACAGAGTTGGTGCACATTGTCAAGATTGCGATAATTGCTTATGATAGGTCCTGGAAATCGATTAAAATGAACTGGATGAGGAAAGGTGAGGCAGTCGGGCTATATGTATCAAAAATTAGTGTATTGATTTACAGGGAGCAAATGGCCTGCGGAAGATGCTCGGTCGTGATAGGCCTACATTATTTGTTCGTCAGATAATGTGTATAGTAGTGGATCAGCAATTGAGAGGCCTGAAAGATTTTTGGATGCAAATGATTTTACATAGAAACAATATATTGGCTGTCAATGATGACTGTGTGCATTTTTCCATACAATGGTTGAGCTTACAATGACTGTTAGCATATCATTCAGGTGAGCGTCAATGGAGTGTTGACGATTTTTTGTCATGCATTTTCGGCAATCAATTGGCCGCATAGTCACAGCATTCCAAAGTGATTGTATTGGCCATTTTTAAAGGTAAAAAGGAAGGCGACACACTCCTTGCTCCATCCAATATATGATGGTCAATGCTATGTCAACAATTATTGATCTTGTGGGTCTGTTGATAAACAAATCACTTGGTTGCTGCGATACATAAACAACAAATTGGCCGCTTTTATTGACACAAATGCATGCGACGACATTGCTACTGTCTCTTTAAAATGAGCATCAATACAGTGTCAACAATTTTTGGTCTTGCATCCTGGATATTCAACGTGCTGTTCAACGATATAAACCTATAAACAAACAATTGGCTGCCTTCGTGGGCAAAAATGCTAGTGGGAATATCACTACTACCTACTAGCAATGAGTGTCAACAGAGTGTGAACGATTTTTGGTCCTGCATCTTGAAATATCAAAGGGCTATTCAACCGTGTCAACCCGCAATCCGAGGATCAGCTGCATTTATGTGGAAAAATGCTAGCCACGATATCCCTACCACCTCCTAAAAATGAACGTCAATGGAGCGTCAACATTTTTTGGTCTTGCATCTTGGATAATCAAAGGGATGTGCAACAGCATTACTGCATAATCAAAGTGTTAGCTGCTGTTATGGGCAAAAATGCTAGTGACAATATCGCTACAACCTCCTAAAAATGAACATCAAAGGAGCATCAACCATCTTTAGTCTTGCATGGTGGATGATCTAAGGGCTATGCAACGGTGTTAACCCATAATCAATGCATTGACCACCTTTATGACCAGAAATTCTAGCAATGACATTGCTACCACCTCCCAAAAATAAATGTCAATGGACAATGAACAATTTCTGTGTGGGCTCAGTAAGCTACCCAGCATGAACTGCATAGCATTGTTCCTAAATTGAGTTTGTAATGGTCAGTCTTTTCAATCTGTCTTTATATACAACTTCACAAATATGCATGCAATGTCTCACAGATCTGACTTTTTTGTTGCTTGTAGCTCTAGAGTAAATAGTTACGAACCAGCTTTCTACTTTGCTATAACGTTACTTTTGACAGACTCTCAAGTCGAATTGCCCACTGTTCAAATTCCTGCAGTGATTTTGGATTTGAAATGTTTGAATATACCATTGGTACAGGTTGTGATATGTTCCAAAAATGAATGTGTCTTTGTTTGTGATTTGAGCAACCTTAATTGATCCTACAGGGGTGCTTCCACCTGATTAACAATACTTATAGACTACTATTAGTCGATACTTAAGTAAGTACCAGGTACACGGCAGTAGTTCCTTGTCAGTGGTTCTCCCTTTATAGAGGTGTTTGTAGTAGTTCACTTCGTGATCTACATAATGGGATTATAATACCACATAGTACATAACGCTGATCACATAATGAAGTAGTAAGTTGCCACCCATATGATCCTTCGCGGGGAAATACATGCCTCATGTCGATTTGATAGCGAGCCTCATTGCTAGCAGATTCAATGAAAGTTTAGAAACTACAGTAGAACTCATTTGATGTTGCAATAACCTTGGCCAGTCGCAAGGCTTCACGGCTTGAGTGATGCCATCTATTCATTACCACATTCACTGAACTGAGCTAAGTAGAACTGGACACGTCGACTGCATTATGTGCGACTGACATGTCAGGCAGATGTCAGCCATTAAGCAAGTAAGCGGGACTTCAAGCCAATCCCTTGTGGAGCGGAACAACTAGGGTACTCCCTGGTCAAAGAGAATTGTCTCAGCCTAAGCATGGTGTGTCTGATTGATGAAGACATTGGGCAAAGTGATCAAGACCCTACAAACCTCTGACTCCCTGGATGGGAACAAACGACTAAGGTCAATTACTATCAGGTCATAATATTGGTGTAATACGTGTTAATCAAATGTTGACAGAGCAATGGTGAGCCGCCACATTAGCCTCTGATGCAGATAGCCCAAATACCGTATATGGTGGAGGTTGTGTCTTAATTTATATAAGCTACCTGTTTGAAGCCGTCTAAATAACCACGTCAGATGATGAAGAGGTTTCGACTATCCGAAATATACTAGTTGCAAGATATCCAAGTTGAAGTTACTGTTTAATTAAATATTATTGCAGCTAATGGCCTGATTCTTATCAGGAGCATAACACTTCAAAACCAATCATGGAATTACATGATAGCCTTTGGGATGTGGGGTCCTCTATCAATGAGCCTGGCTCGTAATAGAACAGTACTCTATGTTATGACGGATGAGGTCATAGCTAAGAGTCGGACATAAACTTTGGTAGTCCAAGAAGGGCTATAAAAAAATGACTAAGCTCCGGCATTGGAAGTGTTGCCCCACAAGCACGAATGATACCTACCCAGAAGAAAGAAAATACAATATTATTGTTGTTTTCAGTTCTTATTATTATTATTAATATTACCAAGTATATTAGTATTATCTATTAGGATTGTATGCAGTTCCCCCAACCCATGACTGAGCATAGGTTCAATAACAAATACAACGTCATACTGTGCGCATTATCTTTATTACCGGATCGCTTCCATATGGAAGATCAGTTATTTGCTGCTCAGTATATCTGGTGGCTGGCAAGTATTATTCAGTATATGGAGATATTAATTTATTATTGTCATTCTTAAATATTCCCTTCAGATTACGTTAGGAATTATGTGGTAACTCCGCTACCAAATCAAATAACGGAAGGATCCTTGCTTCTGGAATCCGATATTCCCTGTATTGGATCTCCGTAGCGATTCCGATACTGAGGTGCATTCATTTTGAAAGACATTGCTTCCTATGCACCGAATCAATAAAACAAACTAAATTAAATATGTCCCACTTAGGGAACATAATTAAGAAATATTGAGAACCCACCAATCAACAATTACAAGCTAGATTCAGAAATCTAAGTAATTATCAGAAGAGACGAACTCATGAGCTTCTGAGGAGTGGAGAATCGAGTATTTGGGGAGATTTAACTTAGATGTAATATTGCCGATAGTATCTGAACACCACACATATCAAGGAAAGATAAGAGGGATTTTGTGAAGATATATTTCAATTCAGATTGCACTGTGAATGGGCAAAATATTACCACCAGCTATATTAATTAATTACCGATATTGATTATACGAATATTCTACAGTATTAATTAATCCACATGATTAATTAATAGAACATACGTTACAATAGTAACTACTCATCGAGGTGAATTGTAGGAACATACTGTACGACATCAATTAATCATTGAGATTAATAATACAAATATATGTATTGTCAGTTTAGTGTGATGCCATGATACAATCTAGTAGCTATTCTTTTCATATCATCCGATACGACTATATATATCTGTCCTCTTTGTGTATACAATCTGTATAGGTTACCAATACAATGCAATTGGAGATATGCATAATAGACAACGATAGGAACTACGGTCATGAACCTGGTACTTACTTATCGTATCACTGCATAGTTGTGTATATGTATAGTTACTTAGGTGGAAGCACCCCCGTAATATTCCTAGCGTGACTTCTTATGCGTATCTCCAAGCAAAACGTATTGGAAGTCTGTATAGATTGTATATTCACAAGAGACAAATATGTATAGTCGTATCAGATGATTCTAAGTCAATAGCAACTAAATCGTATCATGACATGATACAATATTGACACCACATACAACGAGTAATTATTCTCTGTGATTGAATAATATCATATGCTATGTTGGTATAATTAATCACGGTGATTAATTAATATCGTAAAGTATATTCCTATAATTAATCTCGGTAATTATTTAATATCATACCGTATATTCATATAAGTCATCTTGGTGGTTAATTAATATCATAAAATATATTCCTATAAATGTTTTCGGCAATCAAATTATATCATTGGGGTAATATTTTGCCAGTTGATTGTGCAATCATCAATCGACCCGGATCTTCTCAAAATCTCCCTTTCTATCTCCTTGATACATCTGGCGTTCAGATACTATCGGCAATATTACGTCTAAGCACAATCTCCGTCAATATTTCAATCTCCCGGCTTTGAGAAGCAATCTAGTATTCGGATGTTGCTTCGTATACTGCCTTCCGAATCTAGCTACTAACACCGAATCAGAATAGCACGATTTGTTTCTAAATAATCTTCCGGAGCGTGTTGTATGCAATTTTGTTTGCTTATCAATGTTAGGGGTTTTCCCTTAGCAGCGATAATGGTACTTGGGATAGTTAAATGAATACATATCACGGTGTTACTCTCAGTCTAGTCAAATGTTATGCATAACACCTATTCATGACGTCACAAGTAAGCCAACCTGATGTGTGTTAGTAGAAATACATAAGAGTCGTGTGTCGATTGAATAAGCGCCAGAGCTTAGCAAATTTATTTTTGACAATGCAGCTAGGTCGCCATAACCGGGAAGTCCAGGCTGCAGCGGTGCGCATAGTTTTTAACCACATTCAATTACCTGAACTAGCTGGGCATGTTTGATTGGACTGGAGATTACTCTGACACACAAACATGGCAGTCGATAGTCAATATGCTGGTGTGCGGGACCTCTGACTCATTGCCTCAGGGGATAAGAACTATCTGGGTGCTCCCCGGCTACAGAGAACGGTCTCGGCCTGAGCATGACATGACTGAGGGAATTATGACGTTGGCTGAAGATAAGAGGCCTGAAGCAACCCTGCTGATTGGTTTGAGTTAGTATGCATTGCAACATTAAACTCCTAATTAAGACAAGCTGACACGTCATGTTCTACATTCGCATAGTATCAGTTGGTCTTGGATTAAATCTATGATGCAAGCCAAATAGCCATTAGGGTGAGGAAGTAATTGGTGATAAGCGCTGCCGACTAAGATCGGCTGATGATCCAACAACCGTAGAAATGGAAAGTGAGATGTCTAAGTGCAAGTTCGATCTGTAATATTGTCCGACTTGCTATCCTGAGATGGAGGGCCTGATATCTTATTAGCAGCATAATGCTTTGAAACCACATTGCATGAACACAATAACCTGCTGCGATGCATGGCACCGATCACCGGGTGCATGCGAAAATGTCATGACGCGACCGCGATAAGCTATCGAGAGCAATCGAGTCATAGTGTCGAAGTATGGGTGTTCCAACCCTCAAAGACGAATATAAAGAGATCGCATTGTTCTGGCAATGAGAAGAACAAGCTCAAGCAGCAATCCCCAGTCAACATTCAGAACACCAAAGACAATCTTAAAATATTATTAAGAATTCTTCTCTATATACTCTATTCATAATTACTTCTCTATTACACAACCGTAACTTTGCGCTGTATGCCTGGACCAGATTGACAGAATCCAAATACACACTCCAGAAGAATGTCGAATCTTATGGAGATTTCATCTTCGCTGTAGACGAGGAACGTTTAACCCATGTCTCCTGCCTGGCACTTCTGTGCATGCATTACGAAGTAATCTGCTACCTGGTACATCGATGCTTGTCTACCGGGTAACTACCCTATGAAGTGATGTCCGAAGAGTCTTCGTTTCCCGGAGAGGGGTGATATATGAACAAGACAGAAACATCAATACGTGGAGAAGAGTCTTTGAGGTTCCAGAGGTTCTTTGGAACAGGACATTGGTGTTAGCTCTTGAAGCAGGTTAAGATGTTGAGTCTTAGGATCAGATGAGGAAAGAAAGAGTTTCTTAGATTAGGCAGCTGTACTTAATTCAATAGATGTTGGATTGATTATTGCGATTAAGATCCCTCGTAACAGTATAATATTTTAAGTACTTTATGCTGTATCCGAAGACAAGGATTACATCAGTGAAGAACAGTTAATGCTGTATAAAATATTCTACAATGCAGGAGTGTTTCTGTACTGATTACCAAACGATCCACACTTATACCTCATTTTAACACCAAGGCCTCAGACAGGTGTCATACATGAGTTGAGAGTGTTCAAGTTGTGAGGATCATCTTGGTTGAATTTATTTAGAACAACGGACTTGTCCAAAATATTGTCGAAGACAAGACTGATTAGGTGCTCGTTGTCAGATATATCAGATCGAGATATTCAGCCTAGCAGTTTATTGTCAACGCTGTGACATTTTGTCAGAGTGTTATAACTATAGACATATTGGGAGAATTTCTGGTAGGAATTCTAATGTATTGGAACAATATTGTGTTGAACAGTGTCCGACACCAAAATGTCCGCATAGGGAAGCAACAAGTGTTGCTTTGCCAATACTACCTTCACCTCCATACGCAATTGCCTATGGTCTAGTATTGGCAAATGGCTATCGCAAGGATATGGTTGACGTTCAGCAACAAGGCGTTAGTACCGAGTGGAAGTCGAGTGGAGAAACCTTGAAGCCCAGCTGCAAGAGAAATACCAGAATTGGTTTGAGAGTATCAAAAAAGACTCGAAGAAGCTCAAAAAGATTACCTACAGATAAAGAAACAGGGAGAGCTGGAGGAAGCCGATCAAGTACCAGGAGATGTGTCGATGACAGAAGCATCATCGGACTTAGTTCAAAATCAGATGTCGGAACTCGCTCAACAAGTCGTAGATGTTATATACAGGCATGTAATGTAGAAACAGAAATCCTGGAAGGAGAGTTTGATTCAGTTAAAAACAATATACATATAGTGGAAGCTCGCCTCAGGACGGAGAAACAGATAATACACTCTGAAGTGTCTGGAGTAGGTTCTCAGATGACTTTACCTCAGGCAGTACTGCAGGAAGTACGTTTAGGTATAGGAATCTTGCAGTCCCAAGAAATCCAGATCTTGGAAGATGCAACATCAATGTTCTCCGGAATTAATCAGCAATTGCAATCGCTAAGCAAGTGAATTTCAGATAACACGATACAAATTTTATCTGTCAAGTGAACAATGAATGCCACACAAGAAGGAATGAAGGACTTAACTGCGAAAATTGATTAGGTTGATAAAACTTTGGCATCAATTACGAAGTGTTTCGCAGAAGTACCTTCAAAACGAGAACTGAATAATCATGACAGTCTGATGGCTGATCTGGTCGCCCAAATACAAGAAGTTAATACCAGATTGACCATGGCAATGGATGGTAATAAGCCTTCGGAATCACCTCGGTTTGATTTCAGAGGCAATATCGTATCATTAGGGCAACAAGGACCATCAGGATTGGTTCATCCAGAAAGACGAAGAAATGTTGAGAGAAGCAAATCAGTATCTAGTTTAACAGATACTCATAGTGCATCCACATGGATTCGAAGAATCAGAGGAGGTAACGGAAGTGATCATCCATCGCAAGAAGGAGCAGCCGGAGGAGCAACCGGTGGAGCAACCGGAGCAGCAGCTGGTGGAGCAGACAGAGGAGCAGCCGGTGTAGCAGCCAGTGGAGCAGCCAGTGGAGCAGCCGCTGGAGCAGCTGGAGGCAATGGAGATCCACCGCCAGATCCAAAACCATCAGATCATGGAAATCCAGATTGCAGGATTAGTTGATGACAGCGAGGGATAAAGGGATTAGAGTTCGCCAAGCCGAGTAAGATTAAGGAACCAAAACGATTTGAAGGAAAACCTCGAGAGGATTTTGATACCTGGTGGGTTACCACACAAGGATATATTAAAGATCAACCGGAAAAGTTCCCAACAAACGAAAGAACCATCGACTGGATAGGATCTTTACTGGATGAAGATGCAGCAGCCCAGCATACCCAGTGCATTAAGGGAACCATGAATGGGACACATCCTAAATTGTTAACTGGCTATGTCAATGTGCTTAAATTACGATTCAAAGACAAAGAAGCCGGAGATGAGGCCGATTCTGATTTAGAAAGATTCAAGTATGATGGATGCCAAAATGATTGATATTATTACCAGGGCAGGTAGAATGGCAGAAAAATGGGATGAAGCCCAAAAATTTTTAGGACTTCAAAAGATGGAACAAGAAGGTCCGAAGAGAGAAAGTTTCGAAAGAACATCAGGACCTACCAAGTTTCAAAATCCGTTCCAGAAATCTGATCGATTTGCTCAAAAGGATAATTGTTAGGGGTTCTCTCCTGATAGTGGTAATGATACATGTTTGACTGAAGCAAGTACACTTGACTACCATTCGGAAGTGGATACCATTAGTCATGAAGCAAAACACCTTCTTGCGTATCAGCTCATGTCATCAGTCTGACGGCCTTTAGCGGGGTTACATCTGAACCGCAGGTAACGATTTGATAAGAGCAGTCTTATCAAGCGGATTCGCAAGATGATGCAGTCATGACGCCATAACCGGGATGTGAAAAACCATCAGCGGTGCGCATGATTATTAGTTACACCTACTCAACCATTGATAGCGGGACAACACATCATGACGACGGAAAGTCGGGTGTGCAGCACGCGTCATACAATGAGCGATTAAGAGGGATCGTCGCACTCTATTTCTCAGAGATAGGGAATGATGCGCGCACTCCCCGGATCACGGAAGTCCGGATCCTAAGCTCGTAGTGCGTGAGGGATTATTGGCATTGGCTGAAGATAAGAGGCCAGAAGCGAACACTGCTCATAACTTTTGAGTTAGTATGGATCGCAACCCGAGAGGGTGTCATAATCTACGTTGGCAGAGTATCGGTTGGTCGCCGACATAAATCTCTGACGCATTGCCGAATAGCCAAATTGGTATGGTGAGGCATTAATATCCACGCGATATTATTATGATGCGATAAAGCGCTGATCAGTCTATATGACGTCAGACGTTCCAACTACTGAACAAACGATAAGTGTTAGGGGTCGTCCCTAATAGCGATAATGATACTTGTTTCTAAAGGATGAGCATACATATCCACGATATGCGTAACACCTATGCGAGTAGAAACCAAGTGGTCAGCAACATGCTCCTTAGCGGGAGTTCATGTTGGTCGCGCAGAGCGTGGGCGCTCTGTTCATTCCCAGATACTCTGCGGGACATGTGTTGTAACAACACACGGCAGTTGATAGTCAAAAGCGATCAAGAGAACTCTTCTCCCCTACCTGTAACTGGCTAGGATCAGGAGAGGCACGTTACGGTCTTGAGAATAGTCTCGACCTAAGCTAGACGTAACTGAGGGATTTATGACGTAGGCAATTGTGCCTAGAGCGAGCACCACTCGGTAGTTCGATGGTCT
>Ga0307512_10004378_pt1 | contig 15539 bp, 6 predicted proteins | sample 14_EM_MG_FD_200267 | JGI IMG/M metagenome (GOLD analysis project Ga0307512, IMG submission 200267) | Populus trichocarpa ectomycorrhiza microbial communities from riparian zone in the Pacific Northwest, United States - 14_EM | ecosystem: Host-associated > Plants > Roots > Unclassified | place... | reverse complement strand
GTCCAAGTCAAAACCATTTCTCTTTTTTTTATGTCATGGCCGAAACCTCCACAAGAAAAAAGGGTGAGAATTTTGTTTTTTGTAAATTCTTTGTCCATTCCATCTATTAACATCTATAAACTTATAATTTCCCACAATTTCCAAACAATTGCATCAAATTCCTTGATCCCCCACATCTTCCTCTTTGGCCAAAACCAATAATTAAAAGGGGAAATGGTTTTGCTTCTTTCATTTTTAATTTAAACACTTATCCAATCATAATTCATACTTTCTAACATGGTTCAATTATAATTTGCATCATTTCAATGATTATACCATAAATCCTCAATTTTACATAATCATAGCAATTTAATTTCTTCATCAAAACACAAAATTATAACAATTAATCATTTTGAACATGTTCTTTAACTTACTTGGATAAGGATGCAAGGAATCGATGCAAGAAAGATTCAAATTCCCTTACCCTTCATTTTCAAACCCTAGCTTTGAATTCCTTTCTTTAAACGACTTCCAAATACTAAATCACCTCTCTTAATTGCTTAACTAAGTTCTAATAAATCCAATCACACTTCTTCTTCTTCTTCTTTTTTATATACTTAGCAAAAAAAAAAGTAGAAAATCACACAAATCCTCTCCTCTCTCTCTTATGATTTTGAATCGACGACCGAGAGAAGAGAATTGAGCATTTATATAGTCCAATCTTTTGAATTTTTCATATTGACCCCTTTTTGTTTAGCTTTTTCCCATTTTGCCCCCACCCTTTCCTTCTCAATTAATTAATGCCTTATCACTTTTCTTTTGTTTAATTTCATCCCTCTCATATACTTATCTATTTATTTTATTTTATTCCATCTTGTTTTTATTTCTGAATAAAAAAAATCTTCTCTTCATTTTTGGTCTAGTTAGATTATAACCAAGTTTTTACACTAATCATTTCACTAAAAACACAATAATCAAATAATAATTAATCATAAATATTAGAATATATTTTTGTGTGTGTTAAGCTATTATACATATGCAAAGTTTAATTTAAAATTTTTCAAGCGTTCTAAGATCCTATTAGACAATCTCGAGTTATTTTAAGGTTTGAGTAAAGGTTACCTGAAAATCAGATCTTCTTTTAGGGTTTGATCAACTTCTTCAAGGCATGGTTGTAGCAAACTACAGGTTGTCAAAGTGTCTGACCTCTAACAATAATCCACTCGAACTACCAATTAGAGAGATCTTGTAAAACCCTATTAAGAAGAGAGAGATTGTTATGCATATAAGTGCTAGCTCTTTTTGTACAGAGAAAACTTAATAACCCTATAAATAAAAAAAATATCACTTTACCCTCTGAATAATATCATATATATTATTTTAGTATAGTTTTATAAATTTATTCAATTAAGTCCCTACTTGATCTTTTTAGGTCTAGAATTGTAATTCGTTGTATAAATTACATTATAGTCATTAATTTCTAAAACTTATTTATAATAAAGTCATACTTGATTAATTATCCCACTTTTATTTCTAATCAATGGTTTTTGAAGATGCACTGTCTAGCAACGTGTCATGAACCTTCAAATATTAGAAAAGTTATAAGTGATTAACTTAATCTTTCAACTATCAGTTTATCAGCGTAATTATTATCCCTTCATCAACAATGTTTTGATGTAGACATTATAGTATGAATGTGTCTACTCTGTCAAATCATGTTTGTTCTCAACACTATAGTCATTGATTCTTTGAAATAAGATTTGAAACTCTTTTAAAATCTCATTCCACCTCGCATAAGGATTTACAATTAATACTATTTGAAAACAGATAAAATATTTGTTAACTTGCAGTATGGCCTGAGCCAAGTTTTCATTCAAATCAAGATAGACATTAACATGATCAAATACAGTGACCTGATCAAACTCGAGTGAGATCCAATTGGGTCAACTCTAAATTGTAGCTAATACAAAGAAAAGGGCATTTCATTTGTAGACAACTTGTATGTTTTTTTTAATTAACAATTCTTAGAAAGTAGATGCATGTATAATAATTTGTTAATGGTTTAGATTTTCATTAGAAGGTTCACAAATTAAACTTATCCAAAAAAAGCTTATGAGAAATAAGTGTGATTTGGTTTACAAGGTTACAGAACTTGTTATGTAAAAAGTCCTCTTTGTTTATCTACGTTATATGAGTAAATAATATGAAATTATCCATATAATATTTAATAACCCTACAAATTAAATTAGAGATTTTAATAAATCTTCGATTAAACATGTATAATTAGATTAGATAAGGTAAAAACATTGTAAACCCTTAATTTTATCGATTCAACAGCCTAAAATCAATATTCAAATTATTGATTGAAAAACAATTGTTCCGTTCCAGGGCGAGATGAAATCTAATTACATCATTAATGATTTCCCAGGGTTTATATAACTCTTCTAATTCTAGGAAAAGTGAAATGACTTCACACTTTTTAATTATATCAAGATTTTTTTTTAAGCTTTTAGTAAGGGTGTTTAAATCTTTTTATTAAAAAATACAATAAAAATACATATTTATCTTTTTTAAAAAAAAATTAGGGTTAGGATTTGCATTTGATAATGATAACTTATATCGACTCTTTACCATTAAAAGAGTGTTTGAAAATATAATTACGAACCAGTGCTTCAATCCGGGTCTTTTTTTTAGCCTGAAATTAAAAAAAAAACATGACAAGCTTCAACGACAAAGATTGGGCATGCAAAGAATGCATGGAACTTAGTTCCTAGCATTAGAACTGAAAGGCCCGCAATTCAAAGAACAGTAGCAAAAGCGAATTGATAAACCCGGAATCGTATTTTCAGTGAGCTCAATTCTAAGAACACCAGTGACAGCACAATCCAAATAACATTACTAAGCTTGACAAAGTCAACAGTTGTTCCTTACAAAGCATCTGACAAATTGCAGAATGAAAAGAACCAAAAAGCTGCTCCTTTAGCAGTGAAGAATATTCCAGCAACCTTGAAGTCGATGTTCAGAAGGGAAAGTGCCAGCAGTCAATGATCGAAGTTTGCATGGATTGTCACTGAAAAGAAGAAACAAAAGGAAACAACGCAGCCTCCACAGTGGGCAGCCTGAAACAGTTTGGTGGGGAGGAAAACATAGAGGATGAAAGAAAAAAAAAAGGCAGCTTCGAGCAGTGTATAAAAAGTGAAACGACTGAAGAAACAATCAAATAGTACGTAAACAACGCATATGCATCACACAAAGAAGATTGGCAGGTTAGGAAAGGGAGAAATCAGACATAAAAGGCAGGCATCCAAGTAAGGCAACTTTGAAGTTATCCCTGTAGCAATGCAGGCTTGTTCTTATTCAGAAAAGAAAGTAATTCATGCCATGCATGCCATCTTGTTCGAGTAGCGGACGAAATATGTTTATCAGAAAAAAAAAAACATAAAGAAAAAATACGTGAAGAATGCAATGTAAGCGCATCTCAGATAATGACCATACAGTTAGCACAGGTAGTTCAAGCAAAGCAAAGGAAAAATAATAATCAAGCAAGCAGGAATTTTGCGCAGTTGCAGCGTGAAAATAGACATCAAAGAAAGTCGCCTATCATGGGGATGACATAGTTGCACGCATCTTCTATACAGGAGAGGGGGGGCAATATGGCTCGATGACTCAGGCTCATCATCTAAGTGTGCTGCAGTAGGTGCAATGTCTTCCAGCTCTGACTTCACCCTGTCACATGGAAGTAGTAATAGGTCAGGATAAAAAATGATGTTGGGTTTTCTCCACTGGTGCAAGGAGCAAACTGATGGCTAACATGGAGAGAGAGGTTGAAAACGAAGCGCCTGGACCTAGGAATTGAACGAAAAAAGGCTCCAATTTGAAGCCAAGCAAGGCAGATGAAGAAGAGAGAGAGAGAGAGACTGAAGCTATTAACAAAGAAGGAACAAGGTTGACCTAGCCACCCAAGCTGCATAAGCAAGCCATGTCACGCCAAGCTGCCTTTACCCCTCCTACAACCACTCCCCCAGAAAAGGAGCCAACAACCCCAGCCAGAAAGAAACCTAATCTCATCCAAAGCCTACCAGCAGGTAGGTCAAGAAAGCATGAATTGATACAGCTGTTTTGGTGAATAGGGAATTCTCTCAAGGTCCATAGTGAATCTTCCATGGGTTTTAGTGTTTTTTTTTTTTAATGCTTGTTCGCATTTAATGTTTAGGGTCTGCCAACAATCAAGTTATTCAATAAGCCCCGGATTTCTAATTCCCAGTCCAAAACCAGGATTTTTGAAACATTATTCAACTTTGTGTATAGCTTATTTACATATAAAATGACATCATACAAGCCTTAGACGAAGGAACTGAAAGTGGAGAATCCTTAAGCATGGCCTCTGGCATGACAAGCCTGTAGCCATGACATAAAGCAGTTTGCTGTCAGCTCACTCAGGAAATGTAGGCAGGTTTGGATTAAGTTTAAAAATGCCAGACTTCCAGGTCGGATGCTTTAGATTGTCAAATATGCCAGAGGCTTGGGACTTCAGTAGCGAGAGTAACCAATATTTGATGATGAGATGCATCTTGCCTCAACGGCCAGTGTCTTGATAACCCCGCGGCATGGGTCTCCAAATACAGCATTCGAAATCGCAATATCACACTTATTTTTCCCCTGGCAAGCCTGCATGAAAGGAATAAGATAAAATCGCAGAGACAGACCACCGGAAAGACAATTTATCATTAAAATGTGAAATTTTCTAGTCCATGTAGTGCATTTTGCATGTCTTATGGAATTCCCAAAGCTATACAATGAAGAATGTTTCTTCTAAGGGTTCATCTAACACATGCTCTTAGGGAAATATGTCAAGAGATTACTTATCAACAGTTATCCTATTTCTGGTTATTGGAAAATCCAGTGGCCTGAGATTCATGGAAAGATAAAGGTGTAAGAGATTTTTTAAATTTTCAAACACGATTTTATTGACGAGAGAGAGTGAAATATATGCCGTTCAAGTGTTGGCACTCACTGTGTCCTCCTTTCTAACTGTTTAAACACCTCGACATGCAGTTCTAAGAATTTCAAGTTTTATGCCACTCAAGGACAACAATCAACTAGATGCTTAACATTCATGACCAAGTTTGAAAATTCCAATTTTATACCTTGCATAGAAATATCTACCATGAAGTAGCTGTCATGTGCTTGTGTTCTTCAATACATATTCTCAGCACCAAAAGAGCTTGACATTTAGAATAATCGGGTTCAAAAAGTTGTGTTGGTATGTTTACCTCAGTGACCACAGAAGAAGAATTGGAGGCATGGCAGTTGCCCCTAGAAAACTTCTGGCAGCTACCGTTAGGAGTTCCATAGCTAGCAAATTCTATTGAGGACATTATATGCCCATCTTGACACTTCAAGTGCATTTCTGGTGTCATATCATTGCGTGATATATTCCCACCAGTTAAATCTGCCCGGGACCACTTCCTGAGAGGTGGATAATGGGACTCTGAGACTTGAGCACAAATCACTTTTGCTGACCGTAACTTAACTGAAATCTCAAATGGATTCCCTCCTGTTTCCTCAAACACGACAAGTAGATTATTTGATGCCTCTAACCATGCCCGAGGGACATGGTACCTGGACATAAACCAATAACAGCACATGACATTAAAACCATGATTTTTCGTTGCTATTGTCAAATTGTAGAAGCAAAACATGGTAAATAATTTATACAAGGGAAGCAAGCGTAGCTCCATCATGCACATACACACAAACTGATACACAGCATGTCTGAGGAAAAGTTACCAGGTTTGAGTAGGATTGCCACAATTTGTTCTACACTTTCCAGAACTGTAGGCTCCACGATAATCACAACTTCCGCATCCATCTTTTAGAGAAACCACTGTCCAGTATCTTCCTATGTGGTGACCATTGACCCATGCCTGGCCCTTTCCCATGCTTCCCAAATCAAGAGCAACTGGGTCAACCCCGGATGGTGCATCGAAGAATGTCTTCATGAATTGAGAGAAAAAAATACTATTTTAGACTAAGAGTAAAATGCATGACATTATGTAATCAGCATCAGCTTTGTGTGTGTTCCTACCATTGAGGATATTTGTTAATCACTTGTGAATACCAACTTCGACTTAACTAATTAATATTTTATATTAATATTTACAGTACTAGATAAAATGGGACCAACAATCAGTTTATCCAATCCTCTATAAGCAAAATCAGTAAAGAAATTAACTTACAAATGTTCCACATAATAGCTTTCATGGTCGAATACCATAAGACATTAGCCTTACCTTATACCAGGTAAATGTGGATGGAGTAGCATCAACTGCCAATTCAGACCATTCAAACTTTTCATTATCGCCTGTGCTGTAAACTTTAAGGAACTCACCCTTAAGCCCAACCTTTAGAAGAAATAAACAACTCAGTCTTCTACCTTTAGGAGAGAGAAAACATCGTGCACTTTGTTGCCATAGCTAAAGAATCAAATCAGATGTGGAAAATAACATAATTGACAGAAAGGAGCAAGAGCCACATGATTTAAAATTTGTGCCACTGTGAGTATCAAAGTCTCTATTTAGTTTTGATGTACTAAAGGTAATGCATTGGTGCTTTCCTTTTAACTGCACATCCATGTATGTTCTGCTGCTTCATATTTCTCCATCAAACTCACTTATTTTAATAGATAAACAAACTCAAAAGAGCAAGATCTCTGCAGTATTATAGTCAAAATACACACAGGATTCTATTTCAGTATTTCAGTTGAGAACCAAGGATGCCAGACCCCAGCGGTTAGACATGGATCGTATTTTTCTAAGCTCAAGACATCAACATAAGCAATTGACTTCCCTCAGCCATGTCTTTGCCTTGTATAACATGTGGACATGCTGACTGACACTCTAGAACCACTCATATTCCATAAGATTTTAGAACTTGATGAACAAACCTTTTGCTACAGGGACAACTTAGCAGATAACAGCAAGAATTTCAGTTGCCTAGTAATCCATGTAGTTTTAAAATCAAACAAATAACAAAAAGTATCGTAAGAAATTTACCAAATACATGTTTTCTTTCATTTGCAAAATGAAACTACAGAATGTCGAACAAAATCATCAAAACATACCTGGTAAGTCCATGATAAGTTTGAGAGGTCTATATCCCCATTTTTAAATCCAGTAAGCTTAATTTGACCTTTAAAGCCTGCTCCATCTCTTTCTAAGAAGGCACCGTAATTCTGTATCATCAATTTAAATCATAGGGCAGAGTATATGGAATTAGTAATACCAGACCTAAGGAGACAGGTAACATACAAAACTCGATGTGCAGCTAAAAAAACAAGTTAACTAGGATGCTACAAAAGCAACTGAGCGAGCCTATCATCTGCCATTACAATCCAACATAATCTGTTCTGCTCAAAATTTACAACTCACAAGGAATCAAAGCCAATAACTGAGGAGAGAACAGAGAATTCATATTCACAAATCACAAACTAGGTAGTGTGTCTGTAATATCAATCCAATTAAGGTAGGTAATTTTAAGATATTTTACATGCCACATGTAGTATATATGTGGAAAAATGTGGAAATCCCAAATTTAATCTGCCCCTTACCTGGGAGTAAGAAAAAGTAAAGAAAAAGTCACAGCTCTAAAATATAATCTCCATGAATTAAAAGGAGATATAAGGATTGGAAAAGCTCAGATTTGTCAAATAAAACAATATTCATTAAGAGGTTCAAGCTTCAAATGTCCCAGCTTTTAATCAGAGCAAAAAGGGGGAGAAGTGCTTTTCTCCCATGAAGAACAAAAAGTAAGAAACATGGAAATCCCAAAAGACGATGATAGCATGGAAGAACACCTATGGCAGCTTGAAGCTCATCAACGAACACCTGGGCTGACTTTTGGGGCATAAGGGAGATTTTTTTAGTAATCTTGCAGCTTAAAGTTCATTAATAAATATTTTTCATTTTGAAACATTTTCCAGCTGAATCTCAAATAATCTCCTTAGTAAGAACTAATTAAGCTAATTGAACACAAAGTGCCCTAGGGGGTTAGTTCCTCAAGACTACTACCGTTAAACACTTCCTTACCTTTGATCTCCTCATAGAACTACGAGTGACATAAAACTAGATTCCTTGTGTTTTTTCTAGGGAAATAATTTAACCTATTTTCCAGAAATTAAGAAACAAATGAAATATTTTCTATCTAGAGGTGAGAAACAATGCCTTCATTTCTCTTCTTCTTCATGATATAAGCCCTTCCATTTTCCTACAGTCATTCTAGAAGAGCAAAACAATTGCAAATATCTAATTGTGAGGTAAAATATTTCAGGGATGTTATCATTGTTTCCTGTAATAGCACCAATGAGGCAGGCTAAACCAATAGGCCATAAAGCATCTTCAAGAAAACAATTGGTCTACACAATTAATGGAATACAATAACCGAATATTGACAAGAAGATACAGGATATTTTACCTGCAATCCAACTGTCTGAGACAACAACACTAACTCATTGTATCCTTTCTGAAACTGAACTGGCTGGACCGCCTTGACCCAATGACCAACCACACTGCCTTAACTTCCACGAGATATTCCAGCATGAATGTTAGAAAATAACAGGTTAGGGAGGTATTGAGAATATAAAGATGGCAAGCATTATTCGCAGTGCCTATGATAGAAAGCAATAATTTTTCTATTTACTCGAAGAAGCAGTCATAAAAATGCTGTAGCAGGCAGGAAACTACAAAATTTCATGAAACATCTCTAATTTGCAAGAAAATATTGCATTCAATCTTGGTGAGGATTTCTGGTAGAATTGATGCAAAAGTAATCTAACACCCATGACTTTGCTACAAAGACCACACAAGCTGGAGTCAGTTGCCCTGAAAAAAGTGCAATTTATTTCACCTTTTCCCAAGAACCATGTTATGATTAGGAAAATGTAATGCTCCAGAACAACTTCCAACAAATCAGGAAAAATATCTTAAACGAATTTCAATCTCTTTCAGCCTATGTTTAACCACTGAATCCCCCTTTTCATAAATGAAACAAATAATCAATGATTTAAAAATGGGTCATTAAAGAACAGAGTTTTGATAGGCTACACATTCTTCCTATGCTTCAAATGCGTTCTTAACAGTTTCCTCGAAAACATACATCAACTAGTCTATTAAATAAGGACAACTAGGGTTTATTATAAAATCATTTATACTCTTGGAAAACATTTCCTGGCTGAGTTTGCAGAACTTCACCGCTAGGATGAAACAACATAGAAAGAACAAAGAAGAAATGAAGCGAACAAAAGGAAAAAAAACACAAACACACTCATGGTTATGTAGATGGATGCACTTATATATGAAGGATAATACAAGACATTACCTGTAAGCTGGCCATTGATAAATACACGCAACACATCACGCATGCTATCTATTGAAACTGCAGGGCTGACTTTATTTTTCTCCCAAAATGCAATGTCATCATCAGAAACATATATTCTGCATTTCATGAAAGCATTTAATTGAGCAGGCATTAATTACATGAAAACTATAAAAAAAAAATGAACCTGTTGAGTACACAATGCGTTCAATTAACAACCTAAGGTGATAGAACTCAAGCATTGAAAGCTCACTCGTAAATATTGAGTTCCTTATAATGCTAAATGTTGATTGAATTCACCCGAATAACTAGATCTAGTTTTTTAAACAAGTTGTGGAACGACAACACAGACAACACAGACCCGTCATGGTAAATTTATTTTAGATTTCAGCTTGCTAAAGCCTTGTTATATGTTACTTACAGTAACTGTATTGGACAAATGAAATGCATAGCTCTATTAACACAACAAATTATATATCATGTCCAGCATACTACATTTCTTTGTTTTCTACAAAGAATAATACTTTTACATCCATATTCAAGACACAATGATGCACCTTGTGAAATACCACAGATAGTCAGATTCATCCTTTGTCACATTCAAATGCTCCAATATGCCTTTCACAGTAAAATTCTCCTCACTCCACAAAGTAATTGGCTCTTTGGCAATCAGCCAGGATGTTGATTGTGGAGAATCTTCATTCTGAACAATGAATTGTGGAAGTAGAGAACTGTTTGAAAGAGGCAAAACAAACTCCACAGTCTTGATATGAGTCTGTGCTGCAACCTGATTTTATGAGGGGAAAGGAAAGAATTAAAAGAACAGCTTCAAACATCTACCAGACATCTTTGTTCAAAAATATAAAGGTAAAAAAACCTAAAATCTCATAAAGTCGAGTCATATAAAATATTCTTAAAAAAACATAGAAAGGGATGGATGTCAGGGTTTTCACAATAATAAAAATGGAATTTCTTGGTGTTTGGAGCGGGGGCAGAGTGAGCCAAATGCTTCTATCCAGAAGGATGCAATTAACTTGAGAAAGATTTCAAACTTTTTCATTTTGCAATTTGTTTTTTTGGTGAAACGTTGTACAAGAGCTATAACAATATTTAGTTTCAAAGGCATTCCTTTGCATAAATTATTCAGATCAAATTTATGATGGACTGAAATCTTCAGATTTTTTATGAGCATGATTTGACTTCAGCATGTAATTGTCAAACTTGCGAAAAGAACAAACATTCCCAAGCACAGGAGAGTATAGATGTGAAGTTATAGGACTGTTGCATCAAAATGTCTAGCGAACATATAGCAAATAAAGGCAAAATACATTTACAAGTGTCCACACAAGAGTGAATCATATGTAGATTTCAGACAAGTGCCTAATTTCCCAAATGCATGCATTATCCTAAATATAAGAACCAAACCTTGGCAGTGTTGAAGACAGTATTTCTGCAGTCTGGTAATATACTCACTGACCATGGAGGTAAAGTAAATGATTGACCAAGGAATCTCACAGTAGCTGCTTGACGTTCATCAATATTAGCAAGAAATGCAGAGCACTTGCTTTGACTTCCATACTGAGAGAAATTCATGCCTTGAATGCTTAGACTTCCACCGTACACATGTGCCTGAATAGTTTTTTGTTCAATAAAGCTCAAAACCTTTGACTAGACAAAACAAGTAAAACTGCAAGTATAGTAGCGTAGAGATCACACCAAATCACATGCAAAATGGAAAAATGGTAAAGGTTCTTCATTCAGAGCAAAGAATGATTCGGTAGCTCTATTTATCTAAACACTTCAAGCTTCAAATGGTTGGCATGAGTTAAGGAGTTCACAATATTTTCTCAAAAGCATTTTCTTTTTGTTAACATGAATTTGGAGTCGGACAATGCTGGGATTTCAGATATATCTCATTTCTGGCTTGTAGGATAACTGTTTCAAAATATGTCCTCATGTCGATTCATCTAATGCAGCCCTAAACAAAATAGAATCATTCAAAATCCATGCAACATCCATATATTCATGAGATTTCTAAGGGTAAATTGCACCATCCTTCCCTAGGTGGAGGTTAAACTTAAGATCTCCTCACCTTCTAAGATATTACATTGACTTGAAAATACAAGGGCAGGTGCTAGCGGGAATAGTGTTAGAAATGGTGATGCTTGTTTCACAGGGATCTGTTGGATCAGGTCTAAAAATGGTGAAGGTGATGATGCTGGTGAAGCTGATACCTGGTATTTCTTATGCATCTTCCACATTTAGTAACATAGATGAGGTAGGTACAAGTGTTGAAGACAGCAATGAGAATACCATCCACTAGACAACTCTGACATGAAGAAGAATCCTGTATCCAGGCTTTGGAAAACGATTCTAAAGAATGGAAAATCATTAGGTTTGAAGGCAGCAATGAGAATAACATCCACCTGACAACTCCACGTGAAGAGAAATCCTGTATTTAGGTTTTTGAGAAAGATTTTAAATGATGATAGAATCTCAACTCCCTTTGGTAGGAAGAAAGTGTGTTAATAAGGCTTACTGTGTGATAAAATATTATATGGGATATGTTTAAGAAGACTCACTGATGCCATAAATAAATCCATGGATTTATTTGTCATTTTATTAATTTCAGAATTTCATAATTATTTATGTCATAAGAATTTAGGTCTATCCCTTTTCTATCTTTTTCCTTCAATTGTTCCCTTAGTTCTACATTTGATTGTCTCAGTTACCTTTGCAATTGATCTAGAACAACAATCTACATTTGATTGTTGATCAATTGCAAAGGCAATTGAGACAATACCAGAAGAATCAGGACACTTTTTCTCCCCAATTTTCTGAATTAGTGCATATTGAAACCAATGCCATCAAATTAATGCAATTGTGGGCATCACAAGTTGCAAACTAAAGGAGCTCCATCAGTCATGCCACAACAAGACCTATTCATCTTTATTTATTTATTTCGCTCAGAAATGGTATGACCATATCAATCCATGGAAATAACAACCTAAAACTATTCATGTGAAAAACCAAAGAAAATACAACACAAACCTCTTGTTTTGGTCCCAGTTTTATATACTGAGCTGAATCTGCAGCAACTAGAGCAGGTTCACAAAGCTTTATGGCAGCATGCAAATCTTTCAAATGCCCCCACTTGGGCTCGCTCAACAAACCTAGAAGAAGAGCAAAACGGGTTCATTAATTTAGCTGTGATAAGAAGATTAATATTTATAGTTTAGCGTGCACAATGGATTTATATGCAACTAAGGCAAGTTACTACAGCCTCAGTGAAAAAACAGTTGCCCAATGATTAACTCAGTTCTCTGAATTACTTTCACCTACCATATTCATCAATTGGAGCATCATAGTCATAACTAGTTATATAGAATGGACCCCCAGAAGTCCGGCCGAAGTTTGTTCCACCAAAATACTGCAGCCAAGCAGGAAACTTATCAAGATGCAGCAGGTGCACATCAATGGGGACAATGATTTCTAATCTTTTAACCTAAAGATATAGTTGACATACAACATGATGCCTATTACTGAAAAAAATCATGGAAATCGCTGGTTAACAACTATTGCTAGGAAATGACTCCTAGATCATAGAAAGCATTCACTGATGCTTTGGCAGTTCAGAACTTAAGAGTCACTCCCACTCATATATCTTTTTTCAGACCCACTGCCAAAGGAATTCAAGTTTGGCCCCTGAATTGAACGCTTTCCAACAAATTGCATTGCGTAATGGGTTCCCATAGCATTTTCTACAGACTTCTACTTTTCCATGCAAGTTTTGGTAAGTCTAAATTAGCAGTCATTTCAGTAATATACTTTACCATATAATAATTCTGGAAACTCCCTCCACGTTGAAAAAAGCGTGCAACAGCAAAGGCAAGGTCTTCAACAGGCCTGTGAGGCAATCTTCCACCCCAAGTTGTATACCTAGAAAAACCAACCTAAAATGATTAACACTACCCATAAACTTTAGCAGTATGCATTTACGAAGTGAAGCTGGAAAAAGTGATGGGTTTTGAAATGAAAACAGTTTGAATTAGCAATGATATGAAACACAAACATGCACAAGTTTAGCATGCCTCAAGATATGAAATCAAATTATCTCTGCAAGCACATTTTAGACTACAAATGTGACCCAAACCCTAAGAGAGAGCTGTTTTGTGGGGTTTGATTGTGGTGGAAAACAGCATTTATCAAATGTCATCTAAATCATAAATTCCACATCATCAGCGCACCCCATCCCCACCACCAAAAAAATAGAACAAAAGAAAATAAAAGAAAAGAACAAAAGAGAAATGAACACAAAGTTTACTTGGTTGTTATTTCTTAGTCAAGAACTCTACTCTTAATAAGAATATAAGCTCAGAAGCCCAAAACGACACTTAAGGTTACATCCTCCCATTTATGCACAATGCAAGGAAATATTTCACTGCGACAAAGGTTGGCCTTCCATTGTGAATCTGTAGCATATGTCTTCTTATCATTTCTCTGACCATAGGTTTTTAGCCAGTGTATACTGCACAACTCATCAGCATGCCTCAATATTTGATTCTAGTCATACATGTCATGGTATTTATAAATAACAAATCTTCCAAGTCAAAAACACACAAAAAAATACAACATGAAACAAATTAATTTCCATATTGTGCTAAATTGAATCGTAAGGCTTGGCCATACCATCCATCCCAATCTTCGGTCCAAAATATTGGTTTCTTAGGGGAATTTGGTTTAAAACCATCACAATAGTATCCATTGCATGCATCTATCTGCGTGAAAGTAAAAAATAAAAATATAAGATGACTGGAAATTAACAATTCAAAGTCTTTTAGCCTTCAGATTATCAAGTCTCAAAACTGGATAAACCAGTTGATTTCAATAATTTCAGATTCTCCTTTTATTGTTCCTGACCAAAAAGCTTGAGCATTATTTATATCGCTAAGAAATTTAATTTAAAAAAATTTACAGCTGTAGCAATCCTTAGGTGATGAGTCCTTACAATGTTTTCTGGAGCATCAGTTTGCTTGCACATCACCCATGGAACCCCAGCGTCAAGTGCTAAAGCCATTCCAGCAGCCCATTTCATGTATTCCTTCCCTCCCTGGCCAAATGAGTGCTCAATATTCCCATATTCGTTTTCAATCTGTCAAAAAAATTGTTAGTTATCACATGTTAATTAAAAAACCACTATAGTTTTTGGGAGCATCATATTGAGCAAGAACTGAATTTAACATGATTGATCCTTAAATCCAAATCCCCAGACTGTATTATGTCTGCTGGAATTTGTGCCAATGGTCACAATAAGTTTCATAGCTGGAAATAATGGCCTCCAAAGCCTGCCCAACCAACCCCCACCCACCAACCCAACAATCCCTCCTTCCTCGCATTCATGTCGTGTTTCTCTCACGGTACCTGAGAACAAAAATACTGCCCACTGGCAGGAATGAGATATCACCTCTTAGGCAATATCCATTTATCGTGCCAGATTCTTCATCTCAATGAGATGAAAGATATGTGTGAATTAAAACAGTCCGAGAATGTAATTCCAATCCCCCCCTCCGTGATTCTTATAAGCAAAATCAAACCACAGAACTTATCCAAAATGGAACAACATTACTCTAAAAGCTAAAAAGATTGGACAAAGAAACTCAAAATTGTATACAACCTGGAACATGATGATTGGACCACCTTGCCAAGATAATAGCATTTCCTCTCTCATCAGATCTACTATCTTTGTAACAAACTTCTGCATCTCTTCCTGTAAATGATACAGGTATCATCAGCATCAGCATGTTATGCTAACCTCTACAATCTAAGACTCGTGGCTCAATTTCAACAATTTTACTGTTAGCACGAGGATATTATTTACAATCCCCCATCTAACAAGATTCTTTCACTAAGTTGTGGTACATGTGACACATATAAATAGTCCAAAGAAATAATAATAACTTTCCAGGGATTAGGTAGAGGTTAAATAAAAAAAGAAGATAATAAGAAATTAGTTAAAGGTTTAGAAACTGCAAAAATAGATCCCTCAAAGATTAGTTAGTAAAGAGGAGACAATAGAAGGTCAATGAATTATTGGATAATTTGATGTTGCATGAGTCAAAAGGCATGTACATGGGTAAAGGCACAATGGTTGACATTAAAGGAAAAATAATGGAAGCAAAGCACAGGGA
>Ga0307512_10004377_pt1 | contig 15540 bp, 14 predicted proteins | sample 14_EM_MG_FD_200267 | JGI IMG/M metagenome (GOLD analysis project Ga0307512, IMG submission 200267) | Populus trichocarpa ectomycorrhiza microbial communities from riparian zone in the Pacific Northwest, United States - 14_EM | ecosystem: Host-associated > Plants > Roots > Unclassified | place... | reverse complement strand
TGTTGAAGGATCTTGCTTCACAGTCAAGATAGTGGAGAAATGTACTTATTATAACTGAATATCTATTATGTATGATGACTCGCAAATCATCAATGGATGACGGCCGTCCCTTCCGTCCGTCCCCGTCCGGCCTCAAAAAAGACGGCGCCGTTCCGTCCTAGCTCAGGACGGACGGGACGGTTGACAACACTGGTGATAAGTTCGACGATCCGAAAGTCCTCTAAGTCAAATTTCCTAATAGTTATTAAACTCAGTAAACCTAATAGATCAGATCGCTCAGACATGACCCTGACCGGGCCGGTCTATGCCAAGGACGGCTTTTTAAATTCAGATCTGACCGGTCTACAGATTTATTGACGTCTAACTGGCCGGTCTATAGGTAAGTACAGATATAACAGAAGCGCTCAAGTGCTCAAGTGCTCAAGTGCTCAAGTGCTCAACAGTGCAAGCCAGTGTGGCAATGAGAATATTGGTGCACAAACCCTGGGCTTTATAGTTTGCTCTTTAGGCCTACACCTTATAAATACCGGTAGATGGTTAGGAATATCCACCGCTTTCCCTCAAAATGCCAAACACCTGTAGATATTTATCATATCTACAGCTATCCATGCCAAGGTAGATATCTCTAAATATCTATAGACATCCAGGCTTTTTAGACTATTGATCTGGCCGGTCTATGCCAAGGACGGTCTTAGCAAGAGTGACTGGGCCTGACCAGTCTACAAATATACAGATGACCAGGCGGCCGATATGTCCGCTTGGGAACACTGATTAAACTCGAAGGTCGACATGGAATGGCGAAGCTAATCGAATGGGAACTCGAGTTATACCCCTCTGTCTCGGGATTGATTACCGCCCAAGAGAAACTCATCAACGATCTAGCTATCTGCGGCATAACGGTGGATGATGAGTGGAGGAAGTTCTGCACCCTGTCAAACCCAGTGTTCCGAAGCGGTCAGATCGACCGCCCGGTAATCTACAGATTCGTAGATCGGTCAGATGCGGTCATAATTTTGCAAGCTGCCCTTGGCATAGATGGGCTCGATTTCATATGGCAGATATCTAGCTTATTTACAGAGTCTATAGATATCTACGCCAAGGGAGATATCTAGAGTCTCTGAAGATAAGTTTAAAATTCTGTTTGTAAAATTAAATTCCTGTGGCTGTTTACACTGACACTCGCTCTCGTTTTTATAATTTCCCACTCTATTCCCCATTCTCTACACAGTAACCCCACTCTCTCCTTCTAGTTACATCTTATTACCGGCGGCTAAAAGTATGCGTATTTTTAGTGCTCTGCAACTGTACTTGACTTCCCGTTTTCACAAAAAATAAAACTCTACAATCCATAAAATTCCACACCCACCCACCTATCTGATTGATAAATGATACAGAAATGTTCACTTTAGCAGTATTCAACAATTTAATTTAATTTGAGGCTGATACTGCAGGAAAAAAATACAGCTCTTTATTGTCCAACAAAGATCATTTTGTGCAATGGTTTTTGGCTTGTCTTTTCGACTACAATTGTAGCTGTATAGAGGGTAAGATTGAGCACAAGGTCTAATTCATAACTAGCAACAAATTTCCAAACACTTTGACTTCTGGGAAGGTGATGGTGGTTGTGTTTATTTAGTTAAGCGAGAGAAATAGTTTCGAAGGTAGATGTCATGCATAGTTGCACAGTACGCATACTTTTGACCACCAGCAATAACTTAACCTTTACATTAGCAATGGGGCCGACTACAACCAGCGGTAGTGTGATCAAAACCCCCGCAGGTGATACAATGTGCAGACGTTCTAACAGGAATATCTAGTACTTCACCATCTACTGCTGCACCCTCTATCCTTCTTTATACATATCAAGGCCTGCGTATATCACTCTGAGGTTTTGTTTCTTTGCTAGTTCACTCTTTGTATTCTAGAGAGTAAAGGTTAGGTCAAAATGCATGTGAAGGCGGTTGTTGTGAGGAACGTAAATATTTTGCGAAGGTAAATGATGAAGCAAAGAGGTTATGATCATATTCAGAAAGTCTTGCATACAAAATAATTCTGAGGCAAGCACTGAGGATTATCTTGCATAAAATCTGCCTCGAGGGTTATCTCGAATAATACCACTTACTTGATCATACATGTAAAGTGTGAATCACATGTCAAAATCTTGTAAATGACATGTTTCTAAAATTTGACATGTTTCTAAACTTGTGAAATACGAACTACGAATTGCGGGATAAGCTGGAATACACAGGATGGGTTTTGCGGGGTAGCTGTGTTTCATTTTGTCGTGGATGGAACGTAATGGAATCGGTTGGTTTTTATTATATATGTATGCATCTGCTTTTCGTCATTTTTTACTTGTAGTTTAGGTAGCATGTGTGTTGGACTTGGCTGTAGCAATGTTTTACCCAAAAATTGTGATCAGATTGTATACACACTGCATTCAAAGTGGCAAGTATCAGGGACATATTCTCCAAACGCGTCACCGGAGACTTCCCCGATTTTTGTCTCCACCACTATAGTTTTCCTGATACAACTGTCGTCGGTCTAGAACTTTCATCCTACTTAAGTAGTTATCAACTATCTCCTCTAGGTCGTCGGTCCTTGAACCGTCATTCTCTTAGCAGTTCACTACAAGACAACTGTTCACGTTCATGCGGGACTTTTTGCTGTGGTTGCCGTGGCTTCCGCGGTTTACAATCCCAAAAGCTATGGCTGAATCATCATCAAAGTAATTGACAACAATGTCCTCGCATTTCTTGCTGAGCAGTCGTTTGTTTTTCTTTTAATCATACCGTATTCGCTCTAAACTAGAGTATGAGAAAGCCCGTTATCCCATCCTCCTCCGCATAGCCCGGTTAGGCGGGGGAGAACCGTGTGCATAGACATAGGTACAGAGAGAAGAGAGAAGAGAGAAGGAGAGAGAGACGTGAGATATATACAAGAGAGGGTGGTGTGCCTTGTGCCTTGACATCAGCACCGCTTACAATCAGCTTGCGTTAGGTCTGGGTATATATGTAACAAATTCTGTTAAAAATAGTGATGATAGAGAAGCTTGATTGTACTATCTAAGAGGGCCACAAAAGCCATATATATACGGTAGTCGATGCACGAATGCGCACGTACCCATCTATCTGTATATACGGCTAAATACCACCAGCCTGTATGAATACCACCTTAGAAAGCCGTACGAACGCTGAGATCTATTTACGCAACAAACACAAAACATATTTTACCGGGTGATCGCTCATGACCGGGGAGCTGACCACACCTGCGAGTGGCATTATTATATTCTGCAATAAAGCATCATACGTACTGTACACAATCTTGGGGCTATTAAATACCACTTCACGTCTTCAAAGAGCTCTAAGCTGCTAGCCCCGATATCATGGATCCGGGGACTACCAATGTCGCGAAATCTCCTTTATTTTTCTATGACATTCGTTTATTCCCATGTCAAACCTTCAGTGCTTTGTTATCATACTTGCTTTCATCCAGAATAAACCTATGACTTCACGACTCAGAGAATGTCACTTCATGAATTGTCACACGTAGATGTTACAATTGTTGATGAGGACAGTGAAGATGAGAGTATAAGTGGTGGGGGTTGGTAGTTGACACTAAGATTCCAAGATCTGAGGGATTCTGTGCTCATGGTTGTTGTAGTGCTGTAGGAGGGAAGTGGGAAGGTGATTGCCACTGGGTCAGAGGATGGTACTCTCACAATCTCCAAAGTACTGGTATTTAATAAAACATTATCCCTACTATATAACACACGAGGACGCGAAATTCAATTGCACCAAATTTACGCGGCTAGGGAACATATGGTGAGCTTGTGAGAAACACATGCCCGAAGTAGCCCGAGGCGAGTTCGGGCCAACTTTGAGAGAGAACTAGTAGAAGTATGGAAACATATTTTTCGGGTACTATGTGGTTTCCACACGCGCGTTCCCTTGTATAAAGTTATCCAACAATTCAGGGAGAGTAATCGGCACTCTGGCATCTAGCATTAATAACCGCAGTCTATTCTAGAATGAAACGTACTCTATACTGGGGATCGCTTTGACCTGGTTGGGGCTCGATTTGTGGCCAGTTCCAAAATGGCATGTTCCGTACGGGGGGTTGCGCGTTTGTTTGCGCAGTTACACGGGAATGGCGGTGATGACGGCATTGTCAGGGATGGCGCCGATAGTTGCAGTTGCCCGCAGATCTTAGACATAAATTCTGACTGCTTAGGCGAATCAGAACGGAAGTGCCGTGCACCAGGTTGAGCCATCACACCGAATCAGGTATCCCTTTGCCGGTAGCGGTATGCATTGCCTTTTGCTAGCCTCGAAACAGGCTCTCTTTCTGCACTAAGATGAAAACGGAAGTGACAAAAAGGGAATAGTGTTGTGCGGGAACGGAATTGTGAGAGAGCCTGGAGACATCGCTCCATACCAAATTCCCAGGTCAAGCCGGTTAAAATTTCAACACCATGGGTTTGAACTGGGTTTGCACGGAAAGAAGAGTTTAAGGGAAAAGAAATCAACTTTATATTGGGCACTAAGCAAGTCAGACAAAATTTGTGGTGTAAAGTGATTGAGAGTGACCGGGTTAAGCTGGTAACGACCCAGATCAAGCCCAGATCAGCTTCAGGTTACGGCTGCAGTGAGTCCACATGTGGTGGAATTCTTTAAAAAAATACTTGGTATGGACTCAGGTAGATGTAACCTAATACCCTCCCCCAAAGCTCAGCTCTCTAGAGGTAATTTGAAATTTTGGTGGAGTGATGTCTCCAGGCCCTTTCACCTCACTTTTTTCATGATCTAAATTTGGGTCAGATTCGCCATTTCGGTTAGTATAAAATAACGTGGATCAAAGGGCCACCGACACAGCTTCAACTGACACTTCGTTGCGCCTCGAAAAGAACTTAATCTAGCGTGCGCAGTGCATGCAGGTCTCAGTCGTACAGATTCGGTGGTGTACTAGCAAGCTTATTCTATAGTTTCTTTTTCATGTTAACTGACGAAACAATAAATTGGGAGAGCCCGTGCTCGAGCAGTTCGACTTCACACCATGAGCATGCTACGACTTCCAATCTTCTACACCCAGTTTCTACTTTCCAGTGCAGCTCCAATTGTGCACGACACGGTGGTGGGGTGGAAAAACGAACCGAGCACTCGTGGCACAACAGGAATTCTTTTTTCGTGCACCACGACGTTGGGATTGTGTGTCTGGACTGCTCTACACCTCAACATTGAGCCAGTCGCGAAAGTAAAGATGACACTAGCATCTCGATTCCTCGCTAAAGCCATTTGGGCATTCACCGCTCTTATCGCCCCCGAATTAGTGCTGTCGATTGCGTTGCATCAGTTTTTAGTCGCTTGCAAATATCGGTCTATTGTAAACAACAGCTGCAGCGAGAAAAATGGAAACAATATAGGGCTAAAAAAAGCTTTTTATGCCGTTATGGGAGGGTTTGCATTCAAGATGACTGATTCGGATACAGTGACACTCGGGGTCGAAATGTTGGTGAAGGAAGGTGCTATGGAGAAAATCCGCCGGTATCCGACGGCAGCGATCGACGACAAGAGCAAGGCTGATTACCTTGCGAAGGTGTTGGCATGTTTTCAATCTAGTTGGATTCTCCTCCAGTGCCTCGGGAGAAAGATCAACCATCTACCCATTACTTTACTAGAACTGAACACGGTGGTGCATGTGTTAAATGCAGTAATCATGTATGGGCTGTGGTGGGAAAAACCAGTGGATGTCTGTGAATCCTCGATAATTGATCAGTTCAACGAGGAATCCGAGAAAAAAACAGTGTTCGTCGGGGTGGATGTTCTGCAAAAAAGTCTACATACAGTTGCTAGTCAGATTTTGCCTGGACTTCGCTCTGAATTGCATTCGGCCAGCAATCTGGTTGTAGCTATGGAAATAGCAACCGAATTAGATAACACGCTAGAATTTGTAGCGAAGGAAATCGCTCGTTTTGACCGAGACCAGCCAGGAGACTTCGGAGCTGTGGGAATGCAGGCGGTGAAGGCCGGAGTCAACGCCGCTGGGGTGGTCATTGACGCTGACACCCTCGACGACATCGACAGTGACTCTTTCACCGACACCTTGACGGAAGCTTTCACGGTGGCCTTTATGGCTACCTTTACCGACACCTTTACTGATGACTTCACTGAAGTCTTCGGCTACACCTTCACTGATACGTTCAGTGACGCTTTCAGCGACGCCTTTTGCAAAGCACCGATGAATATATCCCCCTACGCCTTCCACGAGTCCTTTCGTATGGCATTTGGCAATTCCTTTCGCAATACCGCTCGCGATCCCTTTGACACCGTCGTCCGCAGCACCGATGCTTTTAACGGCTTGTTCCGCGGTGCCGCCAGCGATGCCTTTCGAGCTGCCTTCCGCCTCGCCGCGTTTCGAGACGCTTTTCACGCTGACGTCATTCGCGCTTCGACCTTTCGCAACGCCGCTTTCCGTGACACTTTCCGTGACGCTTTTAGGGATGCCTTCCGCGAAGCTGCCTTCCGTGATCCCTTATGCAGTACTGTCCGGGATGCATTCCGCGAAGCTGCCCGTTCGGCTGACCACCGTAACGCATTACGCTCTGCTGCCTTCCACGATGCCTTCCGTGCCACCTCATTCAGAGCCGCAGCATTGCACTGCGCCGCCTCTACGACCGATGCTGCCTTCGACGCCGCCTTTGATTTCGCATACGGTGCCGCCTTCACCCAAGCTGCTTTTGAAACTGCCTTTAGTGCTGCTGCAACCGGTGTCGCCATTGAACCCGCCAGTTCTATGCTCCGGATCGTACTCGAAGTCCTATCCTTGGATTGTAACTCCGCCTACCGTGATATAACACTCAGCGCTGTAGTGTCCGCGCGGTCATCATTGTTCCAGATTGCGTGCGATGTTATAAGGGAACAAAGTTATGAAATATCAGTATCTCTGAGACCGAGAGATGGGAAGTTCACAGCATCTCAGAAAGCGAAAACAATCTTCAACGCAACACGAGAAGCTATGTATGAGGCGAAATTCCAACTCTTGCGCCAACAAGCCTTTGACTGGGCGGGCTCCTTTGTGGGGAACCTGGAAGCACGTGATGCTGCGTACAAAGCCGCGTTCCATCTCAACCCGCGGGTGGCAATAGAAACTCCTATACCCGAGACTCCAACGCTGGGTTTCATGGCGCGGTTGCGGTCCGTGTGTACCGGTAGTTTGATCACGAACCAAATCATCCGAGTGCCGGGATTGCTCGGCGATCTGCCGGAGGAGGAGTTACCGGACGATGGGTTTAACAAGGAGTGGTGTGTTAGGCATAGGTTGATTTTGTTGGGGTTCTCGGGGTGTACAGGAGTGTTCTATGGAGGAATGCACTCGATTAAATGGGATGATCCCTTCCCTTCTCCGAATGAAAAGTCGCTGTGGCGGCTGTCGTCACTTGTTGGTGTAGTTGGGCTGTTTCCAATCATGGCAATTAGTTTTCTTAATTTTGCAAGGCACCGTTATCAATTCGTTTTCTTAGTGTTCCTCGGAGTTGTATCAGCTCCTTTGTTCGTGTTGGCGAGGTCGTATCTAATTATCGAGTCTTTTGTAAGCATGAGGGCTCTTCCCGAGAGAGCGTACATGACGGTTAATTGGGCAGAGTTGATACCTCACCTCTAGTATGGAGGTGGCAAGCTGGGTTGTTGTCCATGTATGTAGAATTGAATAAGCCAATCCAATAGACTGTATCTGAATGCGCTACGGACTGTTCTAGTCCAGTCACCGTGATGTCCACTCACGGATGGACTACGTCCATTCGCCAATGAACCGTCCAGTCACCTCGCTCCACACAAATCTGTTTTTTGTTTGTTTTATTCATACTGTATTCACTCTAACTAGAGTATGACAGAATCTAAAGCACCTTCGCCTCCGGGCGAGCCGGTTAGGTGACGGAGCTCCCACTCGCTACCCTTCGTCCCCGCTGATAAAAGAAGCAAAGAAAGAATTGACAAGTTAACTGCGCTCCCAAGACGAAAGGAAAAGAAAAGAAAGAGATCGCCATTCCCGCGCTCTGCGCTTGCGCACTGCAGTGCTCACCATTCACTTGGGCGGGAACTTCCCATCGTCAGTAGTTGCCAGGAAGTCCATCACTGCTTGATCGCACTTCTCCATAGAAAACAGCTTAGAGACCTGCACGTGTCGGCATCTGCCTGCGTTCCATCCCATGGCCTTCCCCACTGCTTTCCAGAGTTCTTTCTGCTGGTCTTTCCACCGGCTGCAGTGGCGGAAGAGTTGTTCCTGCATCTGGGCCACCATCCTTTCGCACCACCAGCATTTGTCGTCATCTCAGCGACCGAATTGTTTTAAGTAGGTGCCCACTGGTGCATGCCAGCACTTTAGTCGGTAGAACCTGGCCCCCAATGACTCCACACTAGTTATAGGAATAGGTCGCTTGCCACCAGCCTTGCCCATCAGTCTGGGGCCGAAGTGCTTGCTACACTTGATAGCCTCGCACTGTGCCTTGGCCTCCGATCGTGTTTCTGCACCTCATGCATACGGCCCAGGCGCCTTATTAGGGGTGTGGGCGCGTCCAGTGCCCACACCTAACAAGCCACTAACAAGCCACTAGCGGGGCACCTCGTAGCCACGCTCCCACCCTCAGCTCCCACATCTATCCAACTTTGAGCTCAATTAACTCCATAAGTTTTACTTTGACCAGGATATTGTTTATATATGAAATGCAGTTAACAAGATGCTCTTTCACTTGCTTGTCTCCTCTTTTAGTTTCCTCTAATATTCAAGGAGTGGTTATAGATCAAGTACAGTGGCTTGGACTATACTTAGCACTGTTGATGCTGCTAAGCACTGCTTAGCACTGCTGGTGTTTTGCGTCAGGTAAATTATTTCTACCTGATGCTTAGATACATGTCATACACTGTCAGGTAAATCTTTTCTACCTGACTGTATGTTACAGATGTACATAATGTTACAGGTCTGATACACGGTGCTGCTGCAGGGGCCGATGCCTCCTGTATATATCTCAAGTCTTTCTCCTTCTCACTTCTCTGTACTATAGAATACAACCATATGGTTCTCCCCAAGTTTCATATCGTAACACTGTATGTTGAAATATTGAAGGGGAGAACCGTGTGAATAGACTTAGGTACAGAGACTGGAAAGCAGGAGAAAGACACGAGATATTTACAAGGTAGTTGGGTGCCTTATGCCCTACCGGCTGTGTGCCTTGACATTAACTCAGCTGAAGCTCAGCTCAGTCAGGATCATGCAACACTGTAAGGTACATCTGTGATGAGTGACAGCTTATGACTCAAATATAGAGACTGACCAGTTTACAACCAGTATCAGTACCAGGCCAATGATAATTCCAAACCCATCTGTATACACCGGGAAAAATAACCTTACGCGACACGTAACTCATAGAGAAGCTGTTTTTGGGCCGGTAATCCATAGCATAATTGACGCGTAGCACTATGAGGTCCTATGGACCTGCGAGTAGACTAGATGACTATGGTACGCATGCGATTATGGGCGCTTGATACTATACATCATGCCGCATTCAATAAAACTGCCAAATGCACTTCATTGCACGCTCCCAAATACGCTCTGAAGTACGCTCCTGATTACAATCGATTGTATACTCCCAGCCTGCTTGACTTACGCTCCCAATTAAGCTCTCAAGACGCTCCCAAGTACACTCCCGGACATGCTCTCAAGGACGCTCCCAATTGCACTCGATGGCACCCTCCCAGCCTGCTTGACTGTACGCTCCCAAGTAAGCTCTCAAGACGATCTCAAGCATACTCTCGAGCACGCTCTCAAATACACTCCCAATTGCACTCGATGACACTCCCAGCCTGCTTGACTATACGCTCCCAAGTACACTCTCCAGATGCTCCCAAGTACACTCCGAGTACGCTCCCGAGTAGACTCCGAGTACGCTCCCGAGTACACCTCCGAGTGCGTTCTCAAGCACGCTTCCGAGCATGCTCCCAAGGACGCTCCTAATTGCACACGATGGCACACTCCTAGCCAGCGTGACTGACGCTCCCAAGTATGCTCCCAAAATGCTCTCAAGCACACTCCCAAACACGCTCTCAAGTACACTCTCAAGAGGCAAGACAACTTGACTATATGCTCCCATGTATGCTCCTGGGTGCTCGATCCTAAGACTTGCTGAGTTGTAGGCGCCAGGCACCGGGAGGCGGGTGACAGCGGCCGAAATCATGATATCGGTCGATATCATAGTCTGAACCTTATCTTTAGCGCGGCCACCGCGACGAGATCTCACGATGCCTCATGGTCATGGTGTTGACAATTGCAGCCTTACATTTTGTAAGAAAGGTAGACAACTGGATCATGGGGAGAGCAGATCTCCGACTCAGATTTTCCTGCGGAATCTGCTGCCCGCTTCCCACCGATTTTCGGCGTATGTGTGCGCATTCTGTCCGGGGCTGATGGTGATGATGGCGATGGTGATGATGGCGATGGTGATGGTGTCGGTGATGGTAATCATAGTACCAGAAGCACTTAGACAAGTAGGTTGGCTACGTCAACGTTAGCATCAAAGCTTCCTCAGACTTAGTGCCTTCTATTAGCCAAAGCTTCCACAGACTTAGAGCCTTCTATTAGCCAAAGCTTCCACAGACGTAGAACCTTCTATTAACCAAAGCTTCCACAAACTCAGAGTTTGCCATCGGCCAAAAGCTTCCCGTGGAAAACTCTACCCCTCCCGAAGCGCGGCTCTCTCAAACGCGGCTCTCTCAAGCATGCTATCAAGCAGGCTTTCAAGCAGGATCTAGAGCTGGCTTTCAATCGCCAGCGGGCTTTCATGCAGACTCGTAGCGATAGTGTGTACAGTACCGGTATAAAAGCGAAGACTGCAGGCAGTAAAGACAGGTAGGTATAGGTCCATCTCTGGTCGGCAGCCGTATATAGTTCCATAGGCCCACGCGCACATCTCTATGAATTGACTATAGATGGCAATAGGCTGCATCGCGCAGGGGTCCACGGGAGGCTTGCTATGAGCTGCGCGTGTGCGCGTGTACGTGTAGCGCAGGCTATAGTCGATTTGCACTTTTGCCGATGTATAGCTTAACTACTCTGCGCCAAAGAGCTTTGAATTTAACCAAGGATTGGTGGACTTATGGGTTGACTGCTAAGGGAGAATAAGGAAAAGAAGAGCTATCTACCCCATATGATTTCTCCACCACTTGTGGTTGGAATTCATTTCCCTTGCTGCCTGAGTCTCTTCAGCATGCTACAAGGCTACTTGCATGCAGCTTGGCAGTTTCTAGCTACAATCAAGTGTCACTTGGGCAAAAATTACCTGAGTTATGGTACTATAGAGGGTCTCCCACTTCAGCAACTCAGAACTAGTACCTATCTCAACAACCACCTGCCCAAATCTGCCAAGACTAACACTAATTGACAGCTAGCATACTGTATATTCTCTAATAGTATTACCAGTGAATTCCATTTACAATTGGTGATAAAACAGGGGGTTAGGAGGTGGGCAAAAATCCGCCAGCCTCATAGACTCTCACTCACATTTTCATCTTACTCAAAATTGGACCATTTCACTTGATTTTTGGATTGATATGTAGGCCTTGGAGTTGTCTATTATACTACTCTCTCTGATATTCTCTCTATTGTGTGGTTGTTGAGCAATTTGCAATTTTGAAAAAAATTCCGGAATTTACAAGGTGCCCCGCTAGCAGCATGTTAGGTGTGGGCGCTGGGCGTGCCCACGCCCCTAGTAAGGCGCCTGGGCTGTATGCATGAGGTGGTAATCACTAATCGAGATTTTGACAATACATACGAGGCTGAATCTTACCCCATCTCCCCAGAACTTTGCCACTTAAAAAGAAGCCTCTCATAGCGACCACCCACTGCGTATCTACCGTTGCCCGATTATCGACAGTCATCATGTCGTTTGGATTCTCTGTCGGCGATTTCCTCGGGGTCCTCAAACTAGCAGCCGACCTGACGAAGGCCCTGAGCGATTCGCGTGGAGTCTCTGCCGAGCTGAGTAGGTTACTCAAAAGATTGGACTCGCTCGAGAGGGCGATCCAAAAGGCAGTACAAACGGTCAAGGAGTGGGATCATGCACGCCCAAACCCAGCAAACAAGGCCCCTTTCACCGCGCTTGCCGAAGAAAATAATATCTGCAGGCTGCTACTCGAAGGTTTCCGAAGAGACTCAGAGAAATACACACAGTCAATCATCAACGGCAAAGGGTGCACGGTAAAACAGGAGTGGGCAAAAATAAAATGGTGCATATTTCACTCGGACGATATTATACAATTGGAGCGCAATTTGGAGATGCACGTTACGGCGATTAACATCTACTGTGATGATTTGCGCAGGTATATTGCACTATTTTTTCTCAGCGATGATTAGTACTCATGAAAGTTATAGCCGGATCGTAAAAGATATTGCAGAGTCAAACTCTGCTGCTCTTGCAGCCATACGCACACGTGCCAATGAATTACTTACGCAGAAGGATTTCCAACTGACTATGCGACGGTCGGATAAGCACTTTCAAAGCATCTTTCAACGCATCATGCGGTGTTCCATCTCAATGGCTGACGATATCGGCTGTCCTTGGGGTGGAAGTTCGCAAATAAATCTGTTAGACGCCCTTGGAAGGGAGTTACCTGTTCCGCTCCACTTAGCAAGGTCGTTCGACGTATGTCTCGCGACACCATTTCCGGTTTGATGCTGAACATTGACAGATATTCTGTGACGTACTCGAGATAATGCACCGCGATCTTCCAGGACACGAAAACATACTTCAAAGAGAATACACTCTGGCAGATGAAAGTTCCAATGGAGAACTGATTGATCGAGAAAGTTGGGACGGAACAATCAAAGCGGGCATGAGCATTGGCTTGAGTATGATACTGCGCAAAGAGTCGTCAAGCACTCGGAATGGAACATCATGTCCCCGCTGTAACAAGCAATGCACCGTTCTGGTGCTCTCTGGTCAGCGACTGCGCTGGTAGTTTGAACCTATGCTACGGCGGCCCCGTACTAACCATGCTGCTAGTACTGTTTGTCAAGTGACGTTCCGAGTCTTTGAAGAGGAACGCATTGTTGAGCTCCCAGAGGGGCCTCCATATAGTCCAATGGACGATCACGAATCCCCTACAGTCCAGTTGCTGGCTCTTCAGGAACCAACGCAAACGAGACGAGACGAAGATGTGTTTCAGCGAGTGCATGTCATCAACGAGACCATTGCATTTAAATCTCCAGCAGCCCCAGGTGCCCAACCTGGCATGCCTGATCCAATATTTCAATTCATCATGACGCAACTGAAAGAGAACTTGGCCTTTTTGGGCTGGCAGGAGAATTTAAGTTTAAACGAAAGAGTGAGAGGGATAATGGAGATGTATGTACACTTGTTCATCTCCTACTTCTAGCCTGTTCTGTAGCAGGTTTACTTCCCCAGACACCACTACGATAGATTGAGCTTGAACATAGATTTCTAGCCAGATGCTGATGTTATGCAACCCTGTGCACATGCTAACGTTGCCCTTCTACTTTCAGTGCCTCTGCGCTATACATAGCTCGCCCCGAAATTTCACTTATTCACGCTATTCGAATTGTCGTCAAGTTTGAACGAAACATGTACGATCTGGCCATTGGTAAGGTTAATAATCACCATCTTCTGAGTGTTTGCCGGTCCGATTTGTATCTGAATATTTTTTCCAATATAGACCAATTACCATGCGATAGTGAGCTCCAAGTTACGGTTGATTCAATTGTCTACAATGGAAATGGTAGCCGCGTCGGTCACGTCTAAAGAACAATTTCAGAACGTGGGCTGACCCCTCAACAGCAACAGCCCCAGTCTCAGAGATCCAATATACACTGCCAAACACCGATTGCACAAGCTATAAAGGCGCTTGCAGCGAAAATGTCATCAGCGCAATCAGACAACAACAATACGAATCCAACGCCTGAACTTAGGCACTGGCAGAGCGATTGAAAATATTCCCAGCTGAAGTCGACATCCGGTAGTAAGCAACAAAATAATGTGAGCCTTAGTCGGAGGCGCGTCTAGCTTAGGCTTAGGGTGATAGCTAATTGTAACGGCTGCAGCACAATGTGGCCATACAGGTGCAAGGTCAAGGAGATACAGTGAGAAGAGTTGAGACGGTGAAAATGTGGGAAGGACGAGAAGGTGAAAATGGGTAGCAGGAGAGCGAACGTGTACCTAGCGGGAAAATGAATAACGAGCAAATTAGATAAATTAGCATCTAATTCTTTTGTTGTTACGTGAACTGGTGGCAGCTTCGCCGCCCCTACAGGTATGTGAATTTGCCAAGCCGTTCTCGAGCGACACTCAACTTTGTATTTTCGGAGTGGGCTGGATCCGGGAGTATGCAGTAGGGTATGGTGCCCCGTCTTGGTTAAAATGCATCGGCACATCAACATGCCGGCGTCATTCACGTCGACTTGCATAAAGTACGTATCTAAGTCAAGCATACATACGTTTAATTCCATACTCATAGTCCCCAGTAGCGATCGACCCTCAATGGGGATCAACTCTCAGCAGCAATTTACTACATACTCCCAACGGAGACCGACTCCAAGCAGCTATCGACTCTCAGCGGGGATCAACTCTCAGTGGCAGCCTACACCCAGCGGTAATCGATTCCATGCACACCCCAGCTCCCGGGAGTTAGTTTTATGTTTTTGAAGAGGGAAAGGCAGAGTTCAGCACTTCAGGGAGCATACAGTCGACTGCAGCTTAGATCGATCATTGGTTGGAGTTAATCCCCGCTGGGAGTCAATTGCCACTAGGAGTCGGTTGCCACTAGGAGCATGTAATTGAGTACACCTGGGTGGATGGAGTCGAGCGCGGCTAGCAGCATGGAGTAAAGCGAGCTTGGGATTATCGAAAACTTTGTGACCGGAGTGAAACTCGTGGACTTAATTGGACGGGCGATATTGAGATCGATTTTATGTAGTATTTTGCCACAACCAAGTAGGTATGTATAACTTATCAACCAATGAGAATGCCACAATCAGTCACAGTATGTAGGTACGTGCCACCTGTCAATCAATGAGAATTCTTCGAGCTGACATCCTAGATGTCACACCGCCAGCATAACTTTATAGCCTTAGGGTAAACAGCTAAGCTACCCTGTTTTCTAGTCCGCCTCGTTTAATGGTATGCCAGTGAAGGCGACGGTTCGGCAGTGAACTGATTCGAATCGACAGTTCACGGTGCGGTTCGGTACCGATTCGGGATTGCGAACTGCACCATATGGAATGTTGGACCAATCCTGGCGCAGAGGGAAGCGTACGTCGACTTATGGTGCAGCTGCCAAATTGGTGATGCGTATATTGACTTGTCTATTCATCTATTTGACACGTACACATATAAAGTGAATGCGGCTCCGCTGCTCAACTCTAAACTAATGCCACGTGATGACCGCACTCAAAGTCTGCCCTACACTCCTCCAGGGCGGTATCACGACCGTAAGTCTAAACCATAAAGAAATCAAAGATAAACAGTGCCGAGCTCCTCCC
>Ga0307512_10004376_pt1 | contig 15552 bp, 19 predicted proteins | sample 14_EM_MG_FD_200267 | JGI IMG/M metagenome (GOLD analysis project Ga0307512, IMG submission 200267) | Populus trichocarpa ectomycorrhiza microbial communities from riparian zone in the Pacific Northwest, United States - 14_EM | ecosystem: Host-associated > Plants > Roots > Unclassified | place... | reverse complement strand
TGAGCGGCCTGTTATCATCTCATGCCAATCGATCGATCCGTTGACATCATCTAGAACGGTCACGCATTGTGATCCTGTCAGTAACCCTTAATGTGTATACATAATCCGTCGACAAGATCTCGGAAGGTCTGCAGGTCAGCCATCACTAGCGCTGAAAATGCGTGTCAAATGAACCCTTTTCGCTGCGTAAGGAGCATGGTGAACCTACACTTATTATCCAAGTCGTACGACCTGCAACTGTATATCTCTAACCTCTTCGCTAGCCTTCTAACTCCGAATCTCGGCCCCGCATCTCGACGATTCTCGATGAAATGTACAGCAGTTTGCATCAGTACGTGAACACGTAGGTTGCTCACCAGACCAGTTATCTAATAACAGTGACATGACAGTTCCCATATCCGGGTTCTTCGTTGGAGTGAGATCTCAGCATGTCGGCAACCGGCGCATCCGTCCAGCGGTTTCCAGCTCCTCTCGAGACCTCCATCATGCTCACCCCTCAGTGTTCGATGAACGTTCGCTTTCAGAGTGCGTTCGGTTGGTGTTGTTGCTGGTGAAAGTCACATCATCCGACAGGATGGTGCAGACATAGTTCCCTGTCCCCCAACGACGGTGGGCGTGTAACAGCGGGCGAGGAGTCACGGCACCAAGGTCGCCGTCGTAGCTTATCCGGGCGCGAGGAGGCATCAGACAGTACATTGCATAAAATCACAAGTCGTCGAAATTTACATACGTGCGGAAGTGGGAAACCGTCGTGAGCAGAACAAAAACCCCGCATGCTGAACCCAACTCCTACTGGATTTCGTACAGGTAGATTGAAGTCCATGCCTTTACGAGGGGGTGGATATATTCCTTGTCTGCGGCAGTTGGAATGCGACGTCCGCGGCGAGGTGTAGTGTAGGAGCCCGTGACTCAGCGCCCATACCTCTGATAAAGATTAACGACCTCAGGGGTGGCAAAGTTTCCCTCGCTTGAGGGTCTCGGTGACCATTCTCACTGTCTCTCCCTCGGGGTAGGAGTGGACAATCATTTCCTTCGAGTCGAGTGTATGTGTCGATCATGTCGACATGCTGAGATCACTCCAACGAAGAACCCGGATATGGGAGCTGTCATGTAACTGTCATTAGATAACTGGTCTGGTGAGCAACCTACGTGTTCACGTACTGATGCAAAATGCTGTAAATGATGCAAAGGAACAGCCGCGCCTTCCATATGCCCTTCTAGATTGACGCCAACCAATCTGAGGTACTTCAGGTTGGGTGGCTGTGACCTTGCGGGATTAAACCCAGAACTGCGGGTGTCCCAAGTGGGGAATACTGTGAGAGCCTCCACAGTGCCATTAGGTATATGGTCACCAAAACCCTCGACCTCTCCCAGGGTAGGGGAGAGGACCTCGAAGAGTTTCGACCACCCGGCCTTGAACCGTCCCTTGTCCCGAATAGAAAGCTTCTCGACGGTTTCAAATGGTAGGGCCGCACTGCATACAGCGTAAATGTTCAGCTCCTGTCAAAGCCTCATCACTGTCGGTTGTAGACGGTGCCCTTGAGCAGATTGTGGTCCTCTGGGCATGGAATACTGTCCTCCGAGGTCGAGTTCCCAAAATACTTCGGTCATGAGGACAAGGTCGAGACGCTCGAGTGTCCGGAGGGATTGAGATACTGGGAGACCTTGATAGCATCAGAGAACATCCCGGACACTCTGAGGGTGCGGAGGAACGGAAAAGATGGGCTTGGCATTTGGGGCGGTTGACAACCCACCGGTGCGCTGAGTCTGAGGTGGCCCAAAGCGCGGTTATGATAAATCATGGGTTGGACCTGCGGCATCTTGGGGTTGTAGAGACTGTCTCTCCATACGATGACAGGACACCTAGGGGGTGTGAAAAAGACCGGAGCGTCCCAATTGCATCTACAATTGCAGAGTTCAAGTTCATTACTCGGGGAACAACTTCGGCCAGTAGTGGCTCGAGATGGTGATGGGAGTTGAGGAAACGTCGACTGGTCTTATACGCAAGGATTTCAGGGGGAAGGATATTCCGGGCGAGACCGGCTCTTAGCCCAAGGTACAAATCGACGAAGTACCTCGCTCCGTGGAAGTCATGAACCGACTCTAGACATCGAGACACATTTCCCCAGCGGCGTTGACTGCCTTGTTATCCTAGTCCTGTGGGATGTCAGAAAAACAGAGGTGAAGATAGGCTCGTTTGGAACCTTCGAGAAAGGTCGACCAACGTTCAGTCTTGCTGTCCCAATAGCACTGGTTCTGGGCATTGACGACAATATCGTACCAATAGCGACATACAGGCGGATAACTGAAGGATCCGGGTTCTGCGGCGTTATGAAGGCTCGTAGCCCTGATAATCTCCAAAAGTTGAAGTAGAAACACACGGCAAAAGGATGGCAGACTCAGTGGGATCGTTGAAAACCTCTGTACGGGGTGAACCTGCGGGCTGCATCATGGTGGTCGACGATGTACCAGGGCTGGAAATACCACGTTTATATCTGCGGTGACTTGGAGGTCGTTCCATTCCCTCTCCAATCATGGGCCCAGAGTTGGGTATCTCTCCTGCGAGTCGGTGATGCGTACCCCGAAATATGCGCGGACAACGCTGACATCGGGTGAGCCTCGAGAGAATTAAGAAAACCGAGATATGGGCACCGAGAGGTGTATTATGGGTGACAAGTACTGGAGCTGAGACATGATGCATGAATGCTCGTTTAGTAAGGAGTACACAGATGGCAAGGCAACACTGAACAGCGATTCTGGCGGAACGTAAGAATGACATGAGAGAAGACAAAGAGGGAGGGTATGGTGCAGGTCTCGAGATAACTATCAGGCGATGAGGCCATTGGTGAGTTAGATAACGAGGCATGGGTTGTGGGGCTTCTTCTTGCTTCGGGACAAGAGGGCCGCACGAGTAGCATGTTGGAAGACTTCCCTGACGCCCTCGCCAGTCCGTGCTGAGCACTCCAAATAGTTTCTGGCGCCGATCTTTTGAGCCACGGCCATACCCTAACAGCACATGAGTGATCGATCATCAAAAACGATAGGTATTTTCGTACCTCTTCAGGAGTGACTGGTCGCTGGTTGATCCTTCTGAGTTCTTCGATGACTCGAGGGTCGCGCCTGAGGTCCTTCTTACAGCCAACAAGGAGGGCGGGTAGACCACTGCAAAAGTGCTGGACCTCGGAGATCCACTAGAGGCAGGTTGAGTAACAAGACGAAGATAACGGGGCTGCGGAAGCGAACCTTCTCCTGAACGTTGTCCAAGGAATCCGGTGAGTCAACGGCGAAACAGATGAGGATGACATGGGAGTCTGGGTAACTGAGCGGGCGAAGGCGGTCGTAGTCTTCCTGGCCGGCCGTATCCCACAATGCGAGTTCAACGTGTTTTCCGTCGACCTCTACATCTGCAACGTAGTTCTCAAAGACGGTAGGGACGTAAACCTGGTTGAAAATAGTATCTTCAGGCTCGGAGAGTGAGGAAAACCGTTGATACTAACCTCTGGGAAGGTTCCTTTCGAAAAGACTATCAACAGGCAGGTCTAAGGGAGACAAAAGGATGAGGTGCGGTCGAGAGAGGATGGTTGAGAGCGCATGCCTTTCCGCAAGCACCGTCGCCTACTATGACGAGTTTTCTCCTGATCTCTGCCATTATTCGTGGTTGTGGACTGAGTCGTCTTCGGTGTCGACGGTCTCCTTGTAAAGGGGGGTTCTGTCACGTAGTCACGTCCTAGGTCACGGCTCACTGCCCTGTGGCATCGGCATTAGGAGGGTGTTAGGGGGCGCGCTTAAGTGGTTTGTTACCGTTTGTTATCGTCTGTAGTCTCACATACAACTCGTTTGTTACCGTGACTACATCAGACTACAAACGCCGCCGGAACAGCACTGGGCGGAGGGATCGTCTTCCCCGGTCAAGCCCATTCAAAACCCGTACCTTTCTTTCTTTCCTCCCCTCGTCTTGACTGACATTGACACTGCCAGCGCCGTGCACCCGTCTTCTCCCCGTCTTTCTCCCCTCATCCACCGCCTCGAGATGCCCGCTCGGACGCGTGGCCGGACCCGGCGCCTGGATTCACTCAATGGACAGACACTAGCATCAGCAAAGAGGACACCCTCGATAGAAGGTCCCGGCGGTGCGGATGGAGTCGTTATTCCCCTCCAGTTCGTCTACACTAAGTCTGGCTCACCGTGAGTCCCTTCCCCGCCAAGGGCCCGGCAGCCTGATTCGCTTCCGAGCGTTTAACCGAACCGCGAGATCTCGTCCCTGGCTAATTTAAGAAATCCTCAGCACCTACATCCTCAATGCCGCATTCGGCGAGAACAAGCAACAGTTGCCCCTCCAGCTCGACACAGGATCCTCAGACTTGGTCCGTCTTCCTTGATACTATCCCACCATGTCAATTTGACACAGATCCAGTGGGTAGCCTCAACATCGTGCACAACCTGCGACAGTGCGGGCGGTCGCCTGTACAACCCCTCTGGGTCTCTTGTCACAGGACAGCCTTTCGAGATTAATTACATCGCTGGCAAAGCGGCTGGTCCAATTGTATGGGACGAGGTTAGTGTCGGTGGTTATACTCTCGAGCACCAAGCACTTGGTATGTCTGATCTCACTCGGTCACCCTGCAGCGTCCTTATTGTTGATCCCTTAGCTGCCGCAAGTGAAGTCGACGACGAGCCGCTGGATGCGTTTAGCGGCATCCTTGGACTTGCATTGCCTCTCAATTCGGTCATAGCTTCTACAATCCATACAGGGGATCCCATCGGTGCAGACGGTGCTACGTGGGCGTCCAACATCTTTGGGATGGATGGCGCCCCAGCTTCACGTTTCATTTCTTTCCTCCTGGAACGACCTGGCTCTCCCAAAATCCCGTCATTGCTTGGGATCGGGAGGCATCCCGCTGATCAAGTCCCTGATCCGAGCAAAGTCCACTATTCCAACATCGTTTCTGAAGGCAATGGTGCAATGTTTTGGAAAGTCAGCGTTACAGCGATAACAGTCTACGTAGACGGGGTACAAAAAGAGGTCAACATCGGTCCCTCGAGCGGTGGCTCGGCTTTCCCCACTGCTGTTCTAGACACAGGAGTACCCGTGATCCTCGCGACATCTGACATCGCGAACGGTATTTACGGGGCACTAGACATCCATCCTGCTCACGATAAAAACTGTGAGTGAACCTGCTTCCTTCTCTATTATAGTAGAATAACTATAGATTTTCAGACTATGTCCCGTGTAAAACCCCTCTCAACATGACCATCTCCGCAAACGGCATGACGATTCCCCTCCATCCGCTGGATCTCACAACTGGCCAAGACAGATCCTCCCAGATGTGCATTGGAACGATCCAGGCCGCGGACGAACTTCTATCAAGCTCGACTCGTCTCGGTGATATGATCCTTGGCGTCCCGTTCCTTCGGAATGTATACACGGTCCTCGCCCATGATGTTCCCTTCGCAAACGGGTCTTTCGACACGGAAGCGACAAAGAACCTCCAGATCAATCCGAGACTTGGGCTTATAAGCCTCACAGATCCGGAGGTCGCCATGGACGAATTTCACACCGTCAGAGTACTCGGACAACCACTGTCATCTGCCGGTTCTCCTGATAGTGGGTCGACACCCTCTTCATCAGACGGTGTATCGAACCACGGATTATCAGTAGGGCTGAAGGTTCTTTTAGGGCTTGTTGGTGCCTTTGCCCTCGCGCTTCTTATGTTTGCCATTAGGTTTTGGTGGCAACGAAAGAAGTGGAATAAATCCCTGAGGAAGGTCCGACAACTCGAAGCTAGTGGCGTTTCAGATGCCGAGAACCCATCCGGCTCACCCGGCGACGTTCCGCTTGAGCATGCGCAGTCTGGGGCAGCGGGCTCCAGTGGTCTCACTGCAGCTCAGTTACGAGACCTCAAGCTTGATGAATTCATGTCACGGAAAGCCATCCACTCGACCTACACGGTGGACACCTCACGGACCAAGGTTGAGCCAGATAATCAGGACTACGGCGAGGAGATGCTGGTTGACGAATTCGGGTTGGTTTACTTCGGGAGACCTGGAAAGGAAAAAAAGGGGAGGAATTCTGCCAGTTCACGTTCATTCTCGTCGTTCCCAGACCAAGTCACGATGGTGGGAATGGGAATTGGGGAACCGGACGAAGCCAGGCTTTCACGAAGGCTCGGATTCACGACCTTTCCTCCGTCTTCGCCAGGGCCGCCCGAGACGGATGGCTCGAGTCATCGAGGAAGCGAACAACCTAGCGCGCACTTCCGGGTTTCGGGTGGACCCAACCCATTAGAACCCCTCCTCACTTCTCAATCCCGTTCGTCGGTTGGGTGGAACGATTCTTACTTCCCCACTGCTGAATCTCCATTCAGGGAAGCTGGTCCAGGTTGGGGTGAGGAGTCCGGAATTAGGGATTCAATGGTCGGTGTGGGAGCCTATGGTCGCCGCAGGTCGTCCAGCGGGGGTAATGACCTCACACGACCAACCTCTTCGAGAACGCGGACATCGTCAAGTGGACTACGAACATCTAGCACACCTCGACATTTTAGGGCACAGAGTTCCTTTGACCATAAGGTCGAGGACCCGCTCTTGCCACCTTCGAATTCACTCTAGGAAAGATTTGCTCGTGCTTGATTTATCTATGTTTTCCCTTTTCTTCGGGGTTATTATTGTCACTTGGACGTCGTATCTACTGGGCTCAACTTCACTCCCTCGATCTCATCTCCCTTCTTTCATATCGTTTTATCTCATTCGATATGTTCTCTGTCGCCACCCACTATACTCACTTCTGCTTTGGACGAACTAACACCTTCCTTTCATTGGTTTTTACTCCATATTAGTGCTACGGCAAGGAAATCATCGTGTACTTGTATCGCGCATCGACTCACCTGTTTATTCATTATTTCCATCGGATACTGTAATTAGCGGCTATTTGCTGTTCCCTGGGTCATGGAATACGGAACGGAAGGTTTTACTTTTTCAGAAAGCCCGCAGCAATTGCGAGGTTGGTCGCGATCAGAGTCAGTGGTCGACAAAGCTCCCCGCGACGATCGTGACGGCGGATGAACTCGAGATAGCCAAAGTGGAAGCCACCCACATAGCAGCCCACTCATTCACTCTCTTTCTTTTGCCTCGTTCTTGAAGAGCCCCACGTCAACGATATACTCCTCCCTGCATACTGATCCGCATGCCATCTCCATCGCCAGGTGCGAATACACCTTCAAGTTCTGGAAACGGCACTCCAAAGTTGCTAAATGACTATGTATGATTGCAAGCGCCGTTGCTTTGCGATTTCACTCATGATGGCTCCCTTAGCAACTTGGTGATTGTCTCGGGAAAGGCGCGTTTGGTCAGGTCTATCGTGCGTTCCCTCAATTTCTCCACGCTACCTGCGGTATCCTCAATCGAGTTTAGGTGCCCTTAATTGGGCCACGGGGGAGACTGTGGCTGTGAAGGAGATTACGTTGGCCAATATACCGAAGGGCGAGATATCCCAAATCATGGTATATCAACCTTCCTGCACTGTCATCCCGACCACTCACTTGCACGCCTCTCATCCAGTCAGAGATAGATCTGCTCAAGAATCTGAATGTGCGTGTTCAAATCAAATCCATTCCGCCCGCTGACCTTGGTTCAGCATCCGAACATCGTCAAATATAAGGGATTCTTCAAGACACGAGAATTCCTGTACATCATTCTAGAGTGTGTAGTGTTTTATGTTCCCAAAGTCATTCTTAAATTCAATCCCGCAGATTCTGCGAGAATGGATCCCTACACGCCATTTGCAAACGGTTCGGAAAGTTCCCGGAGAATCTAGTAGCCGTGTACATATGCCAGGTCCTCGAAGGATTGGTGTATCTTCACGACCAGGGTGTAATACATCGAGACATCAAGGGCGCAAATATTTTAACAAACAAGGACGGCTGTGTTAAGCTCGCTGATTTCGGAGTTGCCGCAAATACCACAACTGCAGCCCGCGATGATGCCGTCGTCGGCAGCCCATACTGGAGTAAGTCTCGAGGTTTTGATCTTTTGATACACCGCTCAAGTCATCCGCAGTGGCACCTGAGGTTATCGAACAATCCGGTGCCACAACGGCCTCTGATATCTGGTACGTCAACAACTTGGTCGAAAAATGGGTAATAAACACCATGTAGGAGCGTAGGGTGTGTGGTGATTGAATTACTCGAAGGGAAACCACCATATCACTTTTTGAACCCGATGCCCGCCCTCTTCCGGATTGTGCAGGATGACAGTCCTCCAATACCCGAGGGTGCCTCACCGATTGTGAAGGACTTCCTCTACCATTGTTTCCAAAAGGATGCAAACCTGCGTATTTCCGCAAAGAAGCTCCTTAGACATCCGTGGATGGTCCAAGCGAGGAAACAACTTGAGGCGCAACAAGGGACGCCGTCTGCTACTGACGGCAGGAGACCGCGTAGCAACTATAACTTCGACGATGCGGTGCTGAAAGTTCAAGAGTGGAACGAAGCATTAAGGTGTACGTGTTTTTTTATTTCCAACGGACGTTCGTAATTCTGTCCTAGCTCCTTCGCGGCCTTCCAGACATCCCGTACAAAGTCGCCCGGGATCACACTACCGGCCGCCCTCCCCACATTCCCCCACCGAATCGATTTTTCCAGCAGGGTCTACTAACGCTCTATCATCTTCAACCTCTGGCGGTTCCCAGCCGACTGTGTCCATGCTCAATGCATGGAAGGCCGGGACGCTGTCCACCACAAACACGAAACCTCTGATTTCTAATCAGATTCGTGAACCGATGCCTCTCCACTTCGTGCTCCAGCCACCGGAAGAGCAGACCGATAACTGGGACGACGATTTTGAAGAGGGTATATCCCTAACAAAATTACAAGGTAATGTTATTCCGCATAGGGCTCGAGATTTTTACTGACATCACTATACAGCCATCGACAAACCTGTGACAGAAGAGGAAAAGCAGGAGACTGATGACAACGCGCGGACGATACGACCCACACGTAGTCCCTCCGGTCCTGGCATGACCATCCCGCTTGCGAAACCTTCTATGGATATCGGCCCCATTGTCGAAGATTACTCTGACCTGGCTGTCGACGAAGACGACGAGCAATTACTTGGGAAAGTTGCAGACTTCCGGGTAGGGCCTTTTTATCCTTCCTTTCCGGCGCCCGCTGCTTACCATATCGTAGAATAAGAACCCGTCGCAGAGAGGTCTCTTCCACCCGGACGACATCAAGACAATTGGGATAGCTTCTATCAGTCCTAGCCCTATGACGGCGCCTTTGCCCGACGTTAAACAACAATCTCTCAGTCCACTCGTTCAACACATTCAACCGTACAGCAGATCCAAGTCTGCCCGCTCCCACTCTCGGTCATCTTCTAGCGCTGGGTCCTATGGCCGATCTGAGGCAAGACGTGTGTCAAGCAAAAGTGCGGAGTTCAATAAATATGCAGAAACAGACGATGAAGACTACGACGATGTGTTCTTTTCTAAGCCAAGTGGCTCAAGTGAGTGTCCACGACGCAAATTACCAATCGTTATGTTTATACGACGACAGCAGCACCACCACTCCAGCTTACAACACGGCTTTCGGGCAAATCGTGGGTCGGTATAGTCTCTAATTCGTGAGTGTCTTTCAGAGCTGACATGATCTCTTCAGCTTGGAGACGAACACTCCGATGAGGAAGATCCATTTGCAGAGGTGAGGCGAGTTGCCCTCGCTGTCGACCCATAATACTGAACCCTTCCAGATTGACGAAGGATTTGCCGAAGATGACTTGGAGGCCAACCTTCAGAGAGACAAGCATGCCCGCCTCTGCAACTCGGTTAACCAACTGATCGACGAACTCACGCCTGCTGCACCCGACTTTCAGCTGCAGGAAGCCTGTAATCAGCTGGTATCCATCTATATTTCTTTCTCTGCGATTGCCGCTTATGATTACTTTTACCCAGTTAATCATCCTCACAGAGGCCCCGGAAATGCTTCCGCAACTCGTTTCTTCCCATGGAATGCTTGCAATACTGGAAGTTTTGGAAGGAAACTGTTCAAGAGAGGTGAACATGAAACTTCTCCACATCGTAAATCTGGTACGCCCTCCTCCCTAAGTCTGTACCTGGGAGGTGTACTTACCCCACATAGCTTGTCACGGAAGACGCGGGATTTCTTGAAAGTTTTTGTCTAATCGGGTATGTATCAATATGGTCCCCCTAGTTGTTATAACATGTTGACTTCCCCCAGTGGCATTCCTGTCGTGATGGGTAAACCAATCTCCCGCTGCGACGAGAGGCACTACTAAGGAGACCTTGTAGGCTTTGCTTCGAAGAAATATCCCTCTGAATGTCGACTCGAGGCATCGAAATTCATCCGCCTCCTGTGCAATACGTCTGTTCTCACCTTACAGATGTTCATCTCGTACGTTGGGGGTTGAGATCTATTACCTTAAACTAAAACCCTTTAGGTGTCGAGGGCTTAAGGTGCTAGTCGATCTTCTTGACGAAGATTATGCCGAGCAAAGCGAGCTTGTCGTCGACGCTTTAAACGGCATCGGTAGCGTCTTCGAACTCCAAAGCCCCACAACCAAGAATGACTTTTGTCGAATGTTTATACGGGAAGGATTGCTAGATCCATTAACATCCGCTCTGCTCAACATGATGGCAACCCGTGGTGAGGTCGCGGATCAGATGAAGAAAAAAATTGTCCAAATCGTACTGGTGTTCTCACAAGTGACACAATCGGATATTCACGTTCGGAATGCTTTGGGGACGAGAAAGATTGTGCGGCGTAAGGTTTTTATTGCGTTGAGAAGCTTGGGATCCCGTCCTAAGTACCCTTATAGGTTTGCTTCGAGCGTGCGAACTCCTGGAGCCGCAATATCTCGTGAATATACTGAAGGCTGTCAAACACCTTTCCATGAATGCCACTTTACTCGAAGTGCTGCAGAATGCGAATGCATTGGAAATTCTGATTAGACTTCTGGATGAACAGAATTCTGGGTCGTATAACGCGGCAAGTATCTTCACGCATCCCTATTCCCAGCATCGTACTTATTCTGTTCATAGGAAGTCTCTAATCATATATTCCAAACGTGTTATAACCTCTGCCGGTTGAACAAGTCCCGGCAGGAGGAAGCTGCACAGGCTGGAATCATTCCCAGCTTAAAGCGTGTCATCGAATCGAAGTCCCCTCTCAAACAGTTTGCGCTCCCGATTTTATGTGACCTCGCAAGTGCTGGGAAGAGCTGCAGGAAACTCTTGTGGCAGCACAACGGACTAGGGATGTACGTGAAGCTCTTGAGCGATCCTTACTTTCAAGTCAGCGCATTGGAAGCAATTCACTCTTGGTAGGTGTTCGTTGTTTCGTTCAACGATGTGCGGTTTCATTTACACCATGCAGGCTACAAGATGAAACCGCTCGAGTCGAAGACCAACTCTTGAAGTCAGAGACGTTGGAAGCGTTGCTGAGATGTTTCGTCTCCGCCAAAGCCAACTCATTCGAGGGATTATTGGACCCCTTCCTGAAAATTTGTCGCCTGTCCACCAACATCGCCATCGGAATTGCCAAATCGCAGTTTTTCAAACGCGTTATCGACCGGCTTGGGCATAGCAAGGCACTTGTTCGACTCAATCTCCTGAGGATCGTCAAGACGGTCTGTGACGTCCATCCCAACCGCGCGATACTGGTCGAGAGATATGGGATCTACGAAATAGTCGCCAGGCTTAGCAAGGAAGATGGGGCTGTACTAGTGAGGGAGCTGGCGAGAGAGATCATGCCCACTCTCGCCCCAGCCATAAAACCCAGTATCTCCGTTGGTTTGGGAAGTTCTACGTCCTCGCGAGAAGGGACGACTGGCGGCGTTGGGACACCGAGGTATCAGAAGAAAGCGAGGAGGACCGCATCGGAAAATGTCTTGTTGAATCGGCATGTAGGCCGACCCCTGCTGCAGGAATCAGCAAACACCAACCCGGAGCCCTCAGGATCGAGTGGTACCACTGGGAGTCGCACTCGGCTGTCGAGGAGTCGACTGAATGATATTCAATGGCAGAAGGTTGAGAGATCGTAATGTTGTTGTTCGCATTGCACTTCCAGTGTTTTCGTTTCCGTTTTGTGTATTGTTTTCGTTGTCTTCCTCATCAGGTTGTCATCAGGTTGTGTATACCCTCAAGGTCGATTATTGCGGTAGTAGGTCCGTTGTGTACGTCACAAACAAGGATTCCCCGATTAATGTAAAGAGAGTCGAGGTACTTCTAAATGTGTTAAGTGGGGGAGAAAGATTACCTTGGGTAAGAACGTGGGTTAACTCGCGTGGGACAAGCCGAAGGGCAAGATTATGGGGACGTACGATGAGAACTACTTTCGGATGAACGGCACACCGAACCCACTAAGTAAAGCTCTAGCCCTGTTTTGTGCCCCTTGTCCCTCCGTATTAGTGATGAAATGTATGTGCATTCCATAACTCTTCGGGTACGAATCAAGGTTAACTTCGATCTGCGGGAACAATCCCATGGCTTCGGGTGGCAGACCGAAGCTGACGACTCCACTGACTCCTGCGGGAGTTTGCATATTCGAGGAAGAGCCGGGCAATTGAACACCATTGAATTCGCGCAGGCGGGGGAGAACGAACTCGACGAGGGTTGACAAGAAGTCGTACATCTTCGGACCCTTCAGATCGACCTTGACACCCAGCGGCGCTCCCGTACGCGACCAACCTCCAATGGTCTTCACAGCACGGACAATTTGCACACCTTCCGAAGTGTGAACTCCACCACCTTCGGGGCTCTCTCCCGAGATAGCGCGAAACGCGGCAATTGCACCCAAGAGGTTGCTCTTGCTGTTGATCGCCTCCTTGACCATAGTGTGAATCTGGATGCGTTCGAGCTGGACGACATTTTGGGGGGTGGAAGGGGGAGAGGGCTTCTTTCCGATTTGCGAACCGCCGACGGGCGGATTGTGACGGTTTTTTGTGTACGGGTCCTCCGGATTGTAGGCGAGGCGAACTGGTCGTGGTGGAGGGCGTGGAGCGGACTCGTGTACGTATGTCATGTACATCAGGTCATCCTGGAGGGTGTCGTAGTAGTAGTCCTGTATCCGTGACTGGTGGGTGTCTCGGAGGACGAGGTTCTTGACGTGTGGGATTGGCAAACGGCGTTCGTCCCTCTTCAAAAGTTTGCGTATCTCTGGTGCGCGTCGGGTAGGTCGCAGGCTGCCCCTGTATGCGGTCTTGACGGTTGTCGTGACTCTGTGTACGGTAGCACTCATTGAGGAAGAGGGAGGGAACGTGACGCGTTCCAAAGTCTCTGTAAAGATTCGATCATCGGAATCGGACGCTTTGCCCGCAAATTCACTCAGGCTGGAGATCTCTCTATGATGGCTGGCCCTTTCGAGTTTGCTCGTGTGCTAACATGGCATTCTCAGATTACGAAGGTCAGGTTTAATGGTTGGTCTACCGTAAACAGGGATTCTACGTATGAAGTGTTCAATTAATAAATCATAGAGGACATGTCGTTGCGGATACGACTGTAGTCGAGGAGACCATCGATCGAACCGACGGCGGCGAGAGCAATCTGGAAGGAGATGTTCAGCAGGGGGCCAGCGGAAGAGGCACCGGCGATCACGTACGTCCTTGTCCCAGAGGTATTTCTGGGCAACACGCTGGATCTCTTCGGGGGTGACGGCGTCAATGGCGAACTCAATTTGTTTGGGTGTCATCCGCCTGCCGCTAGTAACCAATTGCCGTCCAATATCCTCAGCAATGGCGGTTGTTCCATCCAAGCCCAGGAGCATGCTGGCCTTGAGCTGGCTCTTAGCTCTCTCGACCTCTACTTCCGTAGGGGCAATTGACATCCTCGTCCACTCCTTCAAGGTGAAGTGGGCGAGGTCATCGAGGTTCATGAGATTCTCGCTCACGAGGTAGATACCCCAGAGACCGGTGTCGGAATAAGAGGTTGAGAACGACATAAAGCTGTTCGCGAGGTTATTGGAGGAAATGATGTGAGACAGGCGGGAGGAGAGGAGCGACGAAGATCCCAAGGAGCGGTCCCAGTTTCCAAATATTGACTGCATGACGAGCATTGGGAAGTAATCGGGGGAGCTCCAACCCACACCCTCAACAGCGATGGCGATGTGAGCAGTAGAAAGCTCGTCATTCCGGACGCGAACCTCGGAACCAATGAATTCCGTTTTGGGATGTGAAAGACGGCCTAAAGGTATGGGGCTGGGGGAAACAGGGAGGGAGGAGAAGTGCTTCTCAGCTAGAGAAACTAGCTCCTGGTGATCGACGGCACCAGTTCCAACCAAGACCATACGGTCTGCAGTGTAGTTGGTTTTGATGTAGTTAGAGAGATCATCGCGCTTAATGGAGAGAATGTTGGCCTTTGGTCCGAGGATGGTTCGGCCAAGGGGTTGACCTGGCAGAAGTCAAGTCAGTTGGGAGGGAGAACGTTGTGAGTAAACACCAACCTTGGAAAGCTACTGAATGGAGGTGGTCGAAAACAACCTCCTCTAACTGCTTGTCAACCTCCTGCTGTTCTCTCAGTATAACGTCCCGCTCCCTTTCTATTGCAGACGCGTCAAGCTTGGAGTTTTGGAGGATATCACTAATGATATCGACGGCCTTGGGGACATCCTTCTTGAAGCTCTTGGCGTAGTAGACAGTCTGTTCCCGAGATGTGTAAGCATTGAGGTGGGCACCAATGTCCTCAACCTCAAGCTCCAGAGCGTGTTGGGAACGATGGCCAGTACCCTTGAAGGCCATGTGCTCGAGGAAGTGAGCGGTTCCGTTGGTGGCATCAGTCTCCGCCCTGGAACCGGCATCTATCCAGACACCGACCGTAGCGGTCTGAGCATGGGGATGAGACTCTGTAGCAACGGTAAGGCCGTTTGAAAGGGTGGTTGTTTGGGTTATAGGAGATAGGTTGGTCGCTGTCGCGAAAGTCCTCAGTGGTCGCCTCTGTCAGCCGGAGTTGAGCAAACTCAGTGTATCTGTAAGAAATAATTCAGGGCGTACAGAGTTTTTGGAAGCTGTCCTCAGCGAACGGGTCAAGGACGCGGAGAGAGTTCTCGAGACCATGGAGGATTTTGGAAACAGGGTATGCGTTTGAACGGGAGGTCGAGCGAAAGTCGGAACAGGCGAAGCGACCCGCAATTCTCCGAACAAATTTCTAACTCCGCGCCAACGGCAATCCGCTCATTTTTAATTTTATCCACTCTAGAATCCTGGTCGAGGTATAGATTGGAGGAAGAGAAATACGCGTAAATAATTCTGGAAGCAACATTACTAGTATGTGCACAGGCTGGGGAAACGACTCGTGACCCTCTGAAGTATAGGTGCAAAAAGCGCGGATTTCATGTTTGATGTTCTATGCACTCGTTTCCGCGACTTGAATTGTCTATCGCACGTACGAAAGCCGACGTTTAGAACGGCATCTCTACATATTTAAGTAGGCCTTGGTCGTATGGAATGAGCAGGCGTGAGAAACAGAGTCATGTGACCGAGACGCGTCGGAGATTGAAACTGCAAGTTGAACCACCTGCGCGTTGTCCTTTCCTTCTACTTACCAGCTAC